>Ga0134124_10003435_pt1 | contig 12744 bp, 9 predicted proteins | sample KB304_FD_96880 | JGI IMG/M metagenome (GOLD analysis project Ga0134124, IMG submission 96880) | Terrestrial soil microbial communities without Nitrogen fertilizer from Kellogg Biological Station, Michigan, USA - KB3-0-4 | ecosystem: Environmental > Terrestrial > Soil > Unclassified ... | reverse complement strand
GCGAATGGATTTGAGTAGCGACGAGATCATCGTTGAGCGTGCTCTAACGGGCGATGCGGAAGCTTTTGGCGAGATTGTGAGGCGCTGGGAGCGGCGCATCTTTGCGCTTACTTACGGCATGCTTGGCCGCGAGGAAGACGCTCGGGATGCGACTCAGGAGACTTTTCTGGCCGCTTTTCGCAACCTGCGCGGCTTTCGTGGCGAGGCGAAAGTCTCTTCATGGCTGCACCGGATTGCCGTGAATCAGTGTATCTCGCGGCAGCGACGGTCCCGGGTCAGAAGCGAGTCGGCACTGGAAGACGAGCAGGAGAATGACGCTACCCGGTTTGCCAGCCCGATCAGCTACTCGCCTGCGCACGTCGCGGAGGGCCGGCAGGAAACAGCAGCGGTGCGGCGCGCGGTGAATAGTCTGCCGCTCGACCTGCGCCAGGTTGTGGTGATGAAGGAGTTTGAAGAATTAACGTTTCGCGAGATTTCGGACGTGCTCGATTTGCCGTTGAGCACGGTCAAAAGTCGTCTGTATACGGCGATGAAGCAGTTGCAGATGCGTTTACAGAAGTTCGAAAGCAGGAATTGAAATGAACGAAAGAAACAACTCTCCCGATTGTGAACGCGCACCGGATTTGATGGCGTTCCTGTATGAAGAAGCGAGTGAGGCTGAAGCACGCGACTTTCAGCTTCACTTGCAGAAATGCGGCAGTTGCCGCGCCGAAGCCGCGTCATTCGGTGTCGTGCGTGAATCGATCACGGCCTGGCGTGATGAAGCATTGTCAGGCTTTGTCTCCAGTCCTGCACTGAAGAAACCAGGCGCCAAATCGGCGCTGGCTGCGCTGCGGCAGTTTTTTGATCTGTCGCCGTTGTGGCTTAAAGGAGCAACAGCGTTGGCGGCAGTCACGTTTTGTGTCCTTGCCGGGCTGGCGATAGTGAAACGGGAAAACAACCACGTGTCCTCCACGCCAGTAAATCAAGGGACCGTCTACACACAACAGGACGTCGATCGGATCGTAAAAGAAGAGCTTGCGAAACAGAAAAAGACGGAGCCGTCGCCGGTTGAAACTGCTTCAGACTCAGCTTTGGCTGTGAAGTCTCCGAAGCCAAAGGGCTCGCGCACAGCAACACCCAATCAGATTGCAAAGAGCCGGCGGCCTCTTTCCCGAGCCGAACGTGAACAATTGGCGGCGGAACTGCGGCTGCTGACAACAGACGACGCCGCGACTCTCAATCTGCTCGGAGATCGCATAAATCAGTAATGATGCTTGAGGGACAAATGACATTCAGAACATTCATGCTCTTGTTGGCAGCAGTTTTACTGCTCACGTGGACCAGTTCGAGTTTCGGTCAGGACTTGACCCCACCAACAGGCGCCGATCAGATCGAACAACTTCGCCTGACACCTGAGCAGCGGCAGCGGATCCGCATGATCTTTGAGGAAAACAAGCTTGACCGCCAGCAGCTTAATCGAAGAGTTCGCGAAGCCAACGTCGCACTAGATCAGTCGCTCGACGCGGAAAGAATCGACGAAGCAGTGATCGATCAACGAGTTAATGAGCTTGCCGCCGCACAGGCAGCGCAGATGCGGATGAGAATCAGAACGGAACTGCGAATTCGCCGCGAGTTGCGGCCCGAACAGTTAGTTACATTGCGACAACTGCGACTCCAGGCCAGAGACTTCATGGGTGGCCAGCGTCCTCTTAATCAGCGCCCTGCGCGCCGAAACATTCCTCCCCGCTAAGTCTGCATTTAAGCCGCAGATTTCGCAGATGAGCGTCGATAGAGCTGCGTTCGTCTGCGAAAAGCTGCGGCTATTCTTACTTGACGCCCCGCATACATTTTGCGCATGATAGGCCGCTCTTCTAAACGCGCAGCCTAAAACTACTTAATGCTCTGGCGCAACGAAAGAACCAGTCCCTGATAAGCTCTCCATGAATTTCGCCACGCGCGCCCTGCTTGAGCTACAAGAAACTACGCTTTTGGCCGCTCGCGCCTTTGGCGGTATTTTCAAAAAACCGCGTTACATTCCTGAGACCGTCGCTCAGATGGACGCTATCGGCGTCGGCTCGCTGGCTATCATCATTCTCACTGGTTTTTTCACTGGCGGCGTACTAACTGTACAAACATTTCCGACTCTGAAGAGCTACGGCGCACAGTCGCAAACCGGCTATCTCGTCGCCGTCTCGCTGGTGCGTGAGTTGGGACCGGTTTTGTGCGCCCTGATGGTAACCGGAAGAGTTGGTTCAGCAATTTCTGCCGAACTCGGTTCGATGGTCGTCTCGCAACAGATCGACGCCATGCGCGCTCTCGGCACTGACCCGGTGCGAAAGCTGGTGTGGCCTCGTGTCTTTGCGCTGTTGGTGAGTCTGCCCTTATTGACGGTGCTTGCGGACGTGCTGGGAATCTTCGGCGGTTGGGTTACCGCTGTCGCCCTTTACTCGGTGTCGTCGAGCGTCTTCATTTCGGCAGTGCGCGACGGCATTACGACTGACGATCTGATTGGCGGTGTCGTCAAACCACTCGTATTTTCATTGATCATAGGGGCAATTGCGTGCCGCCAGGGGCTGCACACGGAAGGAGGCACTGTCGGAGTCGGCCGCTCCACCACGCGGGCAGTAGTCCTTGCGTCAATCGTCGTGATTATTGCCGACTACTTTCTCGCCAAAGCGCTTCAGGTTATCCTAGGAACTCCATAGTTAACCCTGTTTCTTCATATGTCAGCCGATATACATACATCTTCTCCGACTGTAAGCGAGCTCGCTCAGGAATCGACCTTTCATGAAGTTGACGACCGTGAGCGAGCGATACCCGCGATCGAGTTTCGCAATGTGGTGCTGGCGTTCGACGAACGCATCATTCTGAATGACCTCAGTTTCAAGGTTATGAAGGGCGAGACAAAGATCATTCTGGGCGGTTCGGGCGGTGGCAAATCCACGATCATCAAGCTTGTTTTGGGTTTGCTGAAGCCGGACGAAGGTCGGGTGATCGTCGACGGCGAAGACGTTACCGACTATAGCGAAGACCAGATGATGAAGATCCGTAAGAAGATAGGGATGGTCTTCCAGGAAGGCGCACTCTTCGATTCCCTTTCCGTTTACGATAACGTTGCTTATCGCTTGCACGAGCAGGGTGTGGCTGAAGATGAAGTCGAGCCTGAGGTTCGGCGCATGTTGCGGTTCGTGAATCTCGAAGACGCAATCGACAAGATGCCGATCGAACTCTCGGGCGGCATGCGTCGCCGCGTCGGCATCGCGCGGGCGCTGATCGGCGATCCCAAGATTGTTCTCTTCGACGAGCCCACGGCAGGTTTGGACCCGCCCACTGCGCGAACGATCTGTGAGTTAGCAATGAAACTGCGTGACCTCGAAGATGTTTCTTCAATCTTTGTTACTCACGAAATGAACAATCTCGATTACATCTGTTCCGAATATGCAGTTGTCGACGAAGACGGCAAGGTCGTCTTCGAGCGTGAGGGCGAGCGGCTCTGTCTCATCAACAGCAAGGTCATGATGATGAAAGATGGACGTGTTATTTTCAGCGGCACAGACGAAGCACTCCGCCGCGCCGAGGATCCCTACATCCAACGATTTCTGCGTGGACATTAAAGAAAGAATGAGGACAACGCTATGCCTCGATCCAGAAGCAGTGTCAGCCTGAGCCAGGTACGAGTCGGCTTATTCGTATTAATCGCGATTGTGGTGTTGGTATTCCTCGTACTGAACGCATCGGGCGACATCAATCCGTTCAGCAAAAAGCTGCACTTAAAGGCTCGCTTCGCCGATGCGAATGGATTGCGCGAGGGTTCCGAAGTACGTCTCGCGGGCGTGCGCATCGGCAAAATTGATCGCATCGTGTTGTTGGAGCCATCGCCAGTTGCTAATGCTCCGCGTGTGGAAGCACAGATGGTCGTCGACTCCACGATCGATGGCCGCCCGGCAAACGAGCGTATTCGTTCTGATTCAGAAGCGCAGCAGGGATCTCCAAGTCTGCTTGGGAATGAAATGCTCATTAACATCACGCCTGGAACCGCGGTGGGCCAACCGGTCGCAGACGGAGCCCTGTTAACGTCATCCTCGTCAAATACTGTGAACGACTTCGCAACGTCCGGAACTGAGCTGGCCCAACGGCTCAGCAAACTCTCGGACGAAATTAATGGAATCGTAAAAGATGTAAAGGGCGGCAAAGGCACTGTCGGACGTCTGTTCAGCGATGAAGCACTCTACAACAATCTGAATGCGACCATTCGCGAGACTGAGGACGTGATGAAAGACATCCGCGGGGGCAACGGCTCCGCAGGAAGGTTCATCAACGACCCCGCGCTTTACAACAACGCCAACGAGATTGCACTTTCGATGAAAGCTATTGCGGCCGATCTTCGAGCGGGACGCGGATCGGCCGGCAAGTTCCTGACTGACGAAGAATTCTACAATCGCATCAACCGCACGGCTGACCGGCTCGACAAATCTGTCGACTCAATCAACCTGATAATCGCCGATATCAATGCCGGAAACGGCACGCTCGGCAAACTGATCCGGGACGAGCAGATTTATAACGACGCTCGCGCGGCAATCGCTCGCTTCAACACAACTGCCGAACGGATAGACAACATGGTGGCCGCCGCCCAGCGCGGTGAAGGAACTGTCGGCAAACTCCTCAACGACGACACGCTCTACACCAACGTAAACCAGCTATCGTCTGAGAGCACGAAGATGATCTACGACTTCCGGCAGAACCCGAAGAAGTATCTGACGATCAAGTTCGAATTGTTCTAGCCACAAAAAGGCACAAAAGCACAAAAAGGCACAAAAAAGAATTGATTCAGTCAATCAATTTTTCTTGTGCCTTTTTGTGGCTAATTTACTGGAGCACTAGCGGAACTTCAGACGCGATCTGGAGATCCATCAATGCGTACAGCCGCCGGTCGATTTGAAAAAACAGTGCCGCCTTTTTTCCGGGAATTGTCTTTTCGATCAGCGGGACGTATTTCTGACGCGTTTGCGCCAACTCTACCTGGACATCGCTCCACCGCTTAATCATCGAAAGCGCCTGCGCATCGGTCAGCGTTTTTTGATTCGCCGCATAGTCCTTGATGACGGCATAGAAGTCGTCATAATGCTTCGTCATTTCCGCGGCGTACGCGTCGTAAACGGGCCAGAACTTGGTTGCTTCGGTTTCCGTTAGCGGCACGTTCATAGCGATTATCTTCTTCTTCTCAGAGCGCAAATCGCGGCGCAGCAACTGCAAATCTTTTTCGACCTCAATCCCCTTATCAGTTACCGTTTGTGCCAAAACCGAACTGCTCGCCGCCACGAGGGCGAAAATCAACAAAACACCAGAACAGACTATCTTTCTCATAGTTTCTCCTTTGTCACTCAGCTTGCGACGGCAGACCGATCGCTTACCGAATCGTATTCACATCGGTCTGGGAGACAACTGTAAAGATTGACAGGTCTGAAAGGGATCGCTTACTGCAGAGACTAATGATGCAAACGGGATCTTGCCACTCGGGCGGTGATTGTCGGAGCGAGATTACTCCTCGAAACCTTAGTCACAAAACAGCGCAAATGACGCAAAAAGTGTTTGAATGGAAAGCTCACTTTCGTGTCGTTGTGCCTTTTTGCGGCTCGTTCATTTCACTGATTTCGTCAACGCATCCCGGGCCTGTTGCAGAGATTCTGCCGCGGCTGCCAAGCGCGGATCCGCTCCTTTTTTAGCGGCAAAAGGTTTGATCCTTTCCAGCAGATCAATGATAACTCTTAGTGTTGACTCAAATACAAATGGCTGACGTGTGAGTTTCACCAACATCTGCCAGGCAACATTTGCTCCTTTTTCGTCGCCGCTCAGAACGCGCAACACTCCCAGGTCGGCCCAAGCCCAAACGTCGCTTGCGCGTGGCCCGATGGTTTGACTAGTAACCGTGCGGATCGCATCGGTGAGTGCTTTCCCAAACTCTTCATCTGCGATTACCCGTTTCGGCTCGATCCAGCCGTTTGGATCGAGCAGCACTCGCGCCACTAGACGCTGAGTCAGGTTATACGAGTTGACAAAACCAAAGCGTTCGTCCTGCTCGATTCTCTCACCTTCGTCATACGCTTTAACTGATCTTGCATATTGTCCCCCAGATCGATAGATTCCACCGCTCGAGCCATATACATCAGCCAAAGCTTCTGCTAGTGCGCGGTTCTCCGCTGACACCGCACCTTTTTTAACTGCCTGCAATCGCGGCTTTGCGGTCTCAAGAATTTCGATGGCCCGCTTAATCAGAGTAGTCGCCTGCCTGTAATTACCAGCTTGGCGGGCGGCTTGCGCCAGCTTCTTAAATGTTGTTGCCTTATTGATGAGCTGTTCGATAGTCATTGGATTTTACTCAGGTAAAGCTTGATAACCTGATCGACTTCTTCCTTGATCCCTGCGTACGCCGCGTCACGAAGCGTATCCAACATCGATTGAATACTGAAGGCACGATTGATCCACCGCTGTACAAGCGGGTCATCAGGTACAGCTTTAGATTTCCTTATACGCGGCAACACACTGTACCGCTTATCCACAAAGTACCAAGCGGCCAGCCAGCGATCGAGTGCAGCAAATTCAGCCTTGCGAACTAAGGCTTTGTTCCCTGCGTAAAGAAGCGGTGAGTCGGGGTAGGTCGTACGGTCAGGTCCAACCAAAACAGCCGCTTCTTTATCGAATGCTTCCTCGACAGCCATTGGCGCTTCTTCTGAAAGATCCATCCAACGTTGAACCTGATCGAACGTAAAACTCGGAGATAGCTGTGCATTGGGTGGAGAGACCTGGATTTCTGAGTTGATCGCCGCGCGGAAACGTTTCAGTATCCTACCGACATCGTCAGCGTTTTCATACGGCTCAGGCGCAAATAAACTTTGTAATACACGGCCCTCCTTCGAGGTCGAATCCTCTTGCTTGTTGATGATCAAGGCCGGCAAGTGCGGATTGACGGCAAGACGAACACCAAGCTCAAAAAACAGGTTGGGCCGCCAACCAGTCCAGTCAACGACACACATCTGCGTGCGGCGAATCGCAGCATACAGTTTCTGGCTGGCAAGTTGCGGTGAAGGCGTCTCTACGATACGCTGCCACTTGCCCGGCGACGTGGTCCCAAGGGCTGTGGTCACTATTGCTCCTTCCTTCCTGAGATACTTCTTATCGTAAGACGAAAGCACGAGCACGCTTGTGTCTGGTGGAATCGGACGGTAGTTCTCAGGTATTCCTCCGAGCTTGCGAACCGCGTCATAGGCCGGCAAATCTTGGTATTCACTGGCTAGCAACTTCAGTTGATTGCGGCCCTCGACAATTGCCTGCTTAAGCGCCTCTGCGAATTCATCATCGACGAGGCGGCGCGCAACAACCGATACCTCGCGAATGTTGAATGGACGATCGGGAAGATCGAATGGTGGCGCGACCTTCGATCTATTGTCGATCCTCATCGTCAGCAACGTGATGCCACGCCTGACAACTGAACGGATCCCCAGCAACAACATTGTGGCTGGTTTCAGTTCCGTTATTTCGAAGATGGCTATCTCACTGCGACATAACGCACGAAGAGCGCGCCGATATCCGTGTATGCTGGCCAGGTCGATTTCGGGATTGATCGAAATGGCTTTTCGCGAATGCACATCTCCTCCAGCAGCGCGCTCAAGCGCCTGATCCACGAGACTTGCCAACGACTGTTCGCTCTTTGTAGGACCGCTGATTACGATAGTAAATGGACTAGTTCTCGAATCGACATCGAGCGGAGGCGCAGAAGTTTGATCGAAATCGCCCACCGCCCATATCGGAGATCGAGTTGGGTCTTGGGCAACCTCAAGCGCATCCCATTTCAGCTTGAGAGCCGCAGACGCCGCAAACAAGTTTGGACAAGTTGCCTTCAGAGCTGACTTTGGTCCATGCCTGATAATGACACCGTCGAACTCAGTAGGTTGCTTAGGATCCTTTACTGGTTTTTGTCGATCCTTTGTGTAAGTAACTTTACTTCGGCCGTTCTGCAGCTTATGCACTTTCAAAGTTGAGTAAGGAATTAGTTTGAATGCGCGCTGTTCGAGAAGATACGCTGCGATTAATCGATTGAGAATGGAAGCACCAGGAGAAAACAAACCCTCTTTCGTACCGGCAAGCCAGACCTGAACGTCACTACGTAGCCCCAGCTCCGATTTGTCGTTCTTAAGTTGTTTGTTTAGTCGTACCGCAACTTCGCGAAACCGATTCGGCCGCTGGGCGCTTTCGAGAGTATCGACGTCACGAAGTTCCTCTTCGCCTTGAAGACCATGTTCACCAAACTTCCTCACAACTTCGGCATGACGGAACTTATCGATGCATAGACGCATCACATCGGTAAGCCCGCCATCTCCTGTTCCAGAAACAAGCCATTGGCCCTTTGCGCTCTGGAGACCATCGTTGACCCAATAACTTTGCTCTTCTTCATCAAGATCGAGTTCTTCACCGAAGCCAAGGGCGAGGATCAACGCGTCGAGTTCCCTTCTCCCATGGCCTGGCAAATCGAGAGCGATTGATTGCACTTCACCCGGCTTGATCATTTCCTCGTTAAAGTTTGCTTGCAGTAACTCAAACCTTTGTTTTCCGTGCAGAAAGTCAGCCGTTTCCTTTTCCTTGGCGAATTGAATGCTTAGAGATTTGACAACTTCGGCGGCGGTTCCTGCGGTCCAGTCCATTAGCGGTAGCCCGGCCCTTTCGTGGGAAGCGATACCGACAGGCCAATCGTAGATATGTGGATGTACGGCACGTTCATCGCTTAGCCACTGTCGCCATAACACCGAAGTATGGCCTTGGTGATTGCTATACTTTTCGACGAGCGTGACTGCCAATTTACGACGGGCGGCTGCGACGGCAGCAGTAACGCCGGCCACACCGGCACCCACAATACCGACTCTACTGTCCTCGTAAAGCACACCCGTCTTACAAAGCGCGTCGATGAGGTTTAGCGCCCGCACCTGTTGTGAGTAGAAGGTGACGCGCTTCGCGAAAGAGCCGAGGATGTAAATCGGACCATGGTCGGCCACAGCAAAGAGATCGAGTACTGTTGACCAACGAACATCTTCGGTTGTACCCGTCAACGGTGTCATTAGCATCTGTGTAATCTGTGGATGAGCGCTACCGCGGCGACGTGGAGCGCTGGTTGCCGAGTTGTTTTAATAGCTCTCGGACGGCGGCGTCTAATTGCGAATCGCGGTCGGTAAGCGTTTCGCCGATCGGACGCGTGACCTCGACGTCCACCGGCCGCGGGTTGCGCTCCATGTCTGTGCCGTCATTCGCCGTGATCTTCATGCGCGGCAGGCGGAAGCTCGTGCCGTCGATCAGCGATTGATTCCAGGTGAAGATGATCCAGCCGGCGGTTGGCTCGCCCACCACCTGCCCGAGGTGCAGACTTCGATAACCCTCCGTGAAGTCTTCAGCATCAGAGAGGGAGTGTTGATTCGTAACGAGGATAGTTGGTCGATTGAGCGCCCGTTGGCCCAACACCGTTCGCGCCGGCGTTGAGCCCGTGTCGCGCAGCGTCATCGTGAGATAACCGCGGCGCGCCAGCACATCGATGGCGTAAACGTTCACGAAGCCGCCGCTGTTGTTGCGAATGTCGATCACTACGCCGTCTTTCGCGTAGTTCTCAGCATCGAGATCGATGTGCAACTGCGCGAGCGACGCGGACGACATGTCAAACATATGCGCGTAGCCGAGCCGTCCGTTGCTCGCCTTCGCGACGTAGTCGCGATTCCGTTCCACCCACTGCCTGTATTGCAAACCCCGCTCAGTCGCGCCATTCACCGGACGCACAATCACTTCCCTCTTCGTAGCGCCGTCGCTACTCGAAGCAACGGTCAGACTTACGCGCCGCCCGATTTTATAACCCAGCGCTTCGTCCAGATTTGTCGCATGGTCGATTGTTCGACCGTCGACAGCCACGAGGTAATCGCCGGCTTTGACTCCTCCAGCGATCGCCACCGGACTCAACGGGATCACTTCCGTCACACGCAAGCGCCCGCTGGTTTCATATTCGCGGCGATCGAAACGCAGACCGATGCGACCCGTGGTCGGCTGGTTCACACCGAGTGGCGGTCCAGCGCCGAGATGCGACGCATTGAGTTCGCCAACCATCAACTGCAACAAGCGGCGCATCTCGTCGGGCGTGCGTGAGCCCTCGACAAGCGGCTCGTATTCGGCGCGCACGGCCTCCCAATTAGCGCCGTGGTAGCCGGGGTCGTAAAAGAAGTCGCGCAGGTAGGACCAGCCCTGCCGAAACACTTCCATCTTTTCACGCGAGAAGTCGATATCCATTTCGGCGGTGACCGCCAGCGAACGTGCGCGGCCTTCAAGATTGACCACGCCGATGCGACCATTCTCGACAAAGAAAATCTCTTTACTGTCCGGCGAGAACTGCGCCCAATTCTTATTCCCGGAAGTGGAAGTTAACTGTTTCGCGACCGCCGGTTCACGCGACAGCTCGTCGAGCGAGTAGATGTAGATGTTGGCCTGATTCGCAGCATTCGCAATCACTGCTACCCATTTGCCGTCGGGGCTGATCGTTTCCGAGGTTACGTCGAGACCAAGAGGCACAAAACTCAAGCGCCGTCGAATGCCGTCGAAAACAACCTGGACCGGCTTCGGCGCGGGACGTGTCTCAGCCGTGGGCGATGCCGATGGAGCCGGCGACGCTGATGGACTCGGTGTCGCCGCTGGCGTTTCGGTGGGTCGCGGTTCGGGACGGTTTACCGGAGTGACATTTCGCGGCGGTTCTTCGCGAAACAGGTCGCGAAACTGATCCTCGCGAAAGCGAGGCGTGCGTGGAATCAGATCTATGCGCGCCAGTTGCGTTCCTTCGGTGCGTTGTCCTGAGTCAAACAACAGGTAAGTTCCGTCGGGGCTCCACGAAACCGTGTTGCTGAATACATTCGCGAGGTAACTCGCCGGCCCACTCGTACCCGCTGCAACCGATACGACGTTGACGTTCTTAAACTGGTTCTCACTGAGCGGCACATACGCCAGCCATTTACTATCAGGCGACCACACGAAGGGCCGATCGGAGGTGAGCGGCGGACGTTCAAACATCGCCGTCTTCACGACCCGATCTGTCTTTGCGGCAACGTCCATTACGCGGAGTTCCTTAGCGCCCCTTATGAACGCCAACGATTTGCCATCGGGAGAGAACCGCGGCGTCGAATCATCCGCTGCATCGCGCGTCAGTTGAGTTTCTGAATTGCTGGTGAAGTCGTAAAGAAACAGGTGCGGAACGCCATCGCGGTCTGACACGTAGACCAATCTGCGACTATCAGGCGACCACGCAACCTGGTACTCCTCACCATAACTATTCGTGACCCGTGCGGCATCGCCGCCGTCTGCGGCTGAGGCAGCAAACACTTCGCCGCGGACAACAAAGGCAACCTTCTTACCGTCCGGTGACAACTGCAGCTCCCGGATTTGATCGGTAATTCTCTGGCGCTCCACACCTGGTCCGGCAGAAACCCCACGCCGCGTGATGGCTACTTCCGAAGCCTTGCCGCTCTCGGTATCGAGTTTCCAGATCGCAAAGTTGTGCTCGAAGACAACCTCGCGGCCGTCGTAAGAAATGCTCGGCCAAAGCACGCGACCGGCAGTAAAACTGGACAGGCGATGCGAATCGGAGCGACCGGGCGTGATGGTCCAGATATTCTGCGCGCCGTTCTTGTTGCCGGAATCGTTGCGATCGGAAACGTAGAACAGGCTCCGTCCGTCGCCGCTCCACATTGGCCAGATCTCCTTGGCGCCGCCGGCAGTCACGCGCTCGTAAGCTCCAGTGCCGCTATCAAACGATCGCAACAGCCAAATTTCGGCTTCATCGATGTGGCTGTGACCTTTGCGCCACCATTGTCCGGAAGCGATCCCGCGGGCTGAAAAGGCGAGCGTCTTGCCATCCGGTGAGGGCGCACAGAAAAATTCATTCGTGTAACGGTCGGCGCTTACAGGCATCGGGGTCCCGCCCTTCACGCTGACCCGGTACAGATCGTTGAGACCGCCGATATCGCGGCTCGTGGACGAGAAGTAGAGCCACTGGCCATCGCGCGACCAGCCGTCGAGCTGATCGAGCCCGTCGTCGAAGGTGAGACGTTTCAGATCGCCTGTCGCGAACGTCAGGAGATAGATATCCCCGTTGCCTGTGCGTGACGAGATGAATGCGAGTTGGCGGCCGTCAGGGGAATAGAGAGGCCGTGCCTCGTTTGCGGAATGAGACACGAGCAACGACGCGACGCCGCCTGCCGCCGGCACCGTCCAGATATCGCCACCCGATACGAACGCAATCTCTTTCCGATCGGGCGACAGCGCCGGCTCCGTGAAATATGCTCGCGGCTCAGCAAAACTCACCACCGCACTGAACGTCACGACAACGATTCCCACCAACAGCTTCGACATGTCGGGCCCCTCCGAAAAAGATCCGTATTTCAATCGGCGTCAATCTGTGTGATAGCGAAGGCTCTCACCGGAAACGTGCCAAACTTGCGCACCTTTACAGGCACAGCGAAAAACTTGAAGCCACTGTCCGGCAAATCGCCAAGTCCACAAAGATGCTCGACGATCGGAACGTCGTGGCCCAGGAGAACCGAGTGCGCGGGACGATTACCATCGTGAGTGGCGTCGATATTGAATGAGTCGATACCCACGAGAGCTACATCATGCTTTGCAAGATAAGTCGCGGCCGATTCAGTGAGAAACGGATGATTGCCACTCGCGTATTCGTCAGTGCGCCAGTGC
>Ga0134124_10003434_pt1 | contig 12744 bp, 13 predicted proteins | sample KB304_FD_96880 | JGI IMG/M metagenome (GOLD analysis project Ga0134124, IMG submission 96880) | Terrestrial soil microbial communities without Nitrogen fertilizer from Kellogg Biological Station, Michigan, USA - KB3-0-4 | ecosystem: Environmental > Terrestrial > Soil > Unclassified ... | reverse complement strand
TGCCCCGCGCAGGCCACGGCGCTAACCAGGGCGTGCCATGTCATGCCTCAACCATACACGATTCGGGTCGAGCTCTCATTCGTCGGCTGGGTGATTCCGTAGCTCGACGCGTAGCGCGTAGTGGTCGGATAGATTCATGGCGGCGGTGCCCTGCGGCGTGTCCAACGGGAACGTCTGCTGCAGTAGGCGATCCACCGTGACCCTGACCTGTGGGTTGAAACCGCGCAGCAACGCATGGTCGATGAACAGCTCACGCGTGCCGCTGCCGCGTAGCGCGTTGTCCGCGCAAATAGTGCAGAACGGCGTTGAAACCGCATCAACCAACCCGGAATCGAGTAGGAGCCGGTAGTCGAGTGGCAATTCGCCGCTGATTGATGGGGGGCCGGCGCTGTCCGGCCCGGTGTTGAGATCGCCGAGCACCAGAACGGGGTTTTTCCCGCTCGCCTTGTGGGCAATGAAGCCGATGAGTTGTGCGACTTGATAAGCGTGTTCGCCGTCCCACGAGCCGTGTGGACCCTGATAGGGAATGACTCCCAGCGAGGATCCGAGGTGGGTGCAGAAGGTGTCGACCGCCCCGAGCCCTGGCACTTCCAGCTGAGCGTACAGGGCCGAGCTTCGCACGAAGTAGGCGTTGTATTCCAGGGCATCGGTGTGCAATAGCGGATAGCGACTGAGCACGCCCACATCGAATGCACCGCCGAACAGCGCGGGATCACTCGGGGCGCTCCCGTCACCCTGGCAGCGATCGAAAAGTCCGTCGTCGAGGTGATCGAGGAAGCAGCCCAGACAACCGCCATCGATGTCTTGGATGGCGGGAGCACACTCGGTTTGCGCGCAGACCACCAACTCGACGCCGCTTTTCCCAGAGCATGCCTGCGCCAAGCAACCGCTCAGCTCGTTCAAGTCATGCCCGCTGCACGAACCGGAGCCTGGTTTGGGCGTTTGACGAAAGCGGTGCGGGAGGTCAGCGACCAGCTTGCTCGCGAGAGCCTCGAAGTCTTGCAAAGTCCAATATTCTTGGACACACAACAAGTCGAGCTGACTTGCGAGCGACGCCAACGCGATCTCGATTTGCGGCTTGCGCTCGCTGGTGAACGGCTCGAAGTCGGGTGCCAAGGCCGAGTTGTAGCTGAGGGCTCGCAGCTCGAAATCGTTCGCACTCCCGGCGGCGCCGGACGCGGGCGAGCACCCGTCACTGACGCCGCCCTCGACCGCGTCGGCAGGCGAGGTCCCACCTTCACCCGAATCGCTTTTGCCCGCGCCGCCGCCGGGCGCGCCGCTGTTGGCGCCACCGTTGGTCGGCGTCTGTGGCTGATCACAGGCACCCGAATCGCCCGCCGCGCTGCGACCCGAGCTGGCGTTTGATTCGCCATGGCTCGGCTCGTGGCTCCCGCCGCATGCAATCGCTGCGCTCGCGACGAGCGCGAGGCTACTCCAGATCGCTTTCATTGGTTTCTCCGGAAGGGTGCAGCCACTCGAGCAACGGCCGTGCCAGTCGCCGCAAAGGACGGTTTTCCCGAAGTCTGCGCGTTTTGGGCGCCCGAGCTCATGCACCTCGTTGTGCGAGCGTGCGGCCCGCTGCACAGCGCTGCACACCTAGCGAGCTCGACTCCCCTTTGCGACGCTCGCATTTGCCCGGATTTTTGCCCCAGACTCGGTCTGTCGAGCGCTGGAACACGAGCTGCAATGCGCTGAGGTCATGGCTCGCGCTTCGATGGTCATTGCTCTCCTCGCGCTGCACGCTGCCATCCCCGGCCAAGCCCAAGCCGCCAGCGATCCTTGGCTCCCCGGGTCCTGGAAGTTCAGCGCGTCGATCGCCACCGGCGTTCCGTTCTTGGTCATGAGCGAGGTCGCGCTGGGCATAACGGATCATGCTGCCATCGGAGTGCTCGGTGGCACGACGCCCATCGTGTCTGGTTTCGGCGTACGACCGCGTGCCGCGGTGCCGTGCACCTCCACGCTGCGGCTCTTGGCGAGCGCACCGCTCATCTACTATCCGCCCCACGCGGACGGCCCAGCGTGGTGGCTGGCACGACCCTCAATGGAGCTTGATTGGCATGCGACTCGTGCATTTTCGCTTGCTGGTGGCGCGGGTGTGGTCGGCGTTGCGACCGAACCAGTTCTGTTCGGCAGCGAGGAGCAGGCCGCGGCGAGCGCCTACGGTCGAGAGCTGCAGAATCGCCGAACCGCACTCTGGTGGACGTTGAACGCGCTCGTCAGCGCCGAAGTCTCCACGAAGACCTGGCTTTTTGCCGATTTGACTGCCGTTTTCGAGCACGGGCGACTCGCGGGCAGCGACTGGATTGGGGGGCCTCCGTTCATCGCCTTCTTCGGGTTGGGTACGCGGTTATGAACCAGCAACTGCGCTGGGCCATTCCGCTCTCGTGCTGGCTATGCGGTTGTCAGTGGTGGAACGAGCCGTTACCCGATCCAGATTGCGGCCGCGTCCCCGTCGATGTCAGCCGCGAGCTCTTGATGAGCAGTGCGGAGCTGCGCGCCGACGCACGCGCGCGCAACGCGCAGCGCGGCACTTTCAGTCTCGCGGGCCAACTCAGCGCGCTCGAAGCGCGCTACGCGACGCTCGACTTGTCTCAACTGTGGTCGATCGTCGGGCTTCCCGCTCCGCACGACGATGCACGGCTCCCGTTTCGGTTGCTGGCCCTGGTGAATCGCGCTGATCTGGCGGGGCAGCTCGCGCCGCTCAGCCCGGCAGGCGAGGGCAGGTTGGTCTACACCCTGACTGATGGACCCGGCGATGATGCGAGCGCGCCCGCGCTGCCTCTGACCGTGATCTTCGAATACTCGCTTGGCAGCGAGCGAACGCCCAAGGACTGGGCGCTCGCGTTTCACGCGTTTGGCCAAGCGACGTGGTCGGAGCCGAATGAACGGATCGACGCCATGGCGGCGCTCGTGCAGAGCTTTGTCGCACCCCAAGCGCTGGGCGCCTCTTCACACCTGTCACAGATCCGAATGAACGACGCTCGAGTGGCAGCCGGCCGCATGTACGAATTGGCGCTCGACGAGGATGGGCGGCTCGTCCCGCGTGGCCTACGCAACACGCCGCGCGTCGAACTCGCAGGATCGGAAGACTTGCGGCGCTTCGCCTCCGACAACGCGGAAGCCATCACTAGCGGCGCTCAGCGCGTTCCCGAAAAATGGCTCGCGATCTCCGCCAGCATGGGCGACGTCGACTGGCTGCCGAATTCCACGCTGGAGCGCGACTTCTCGCGTGGCACGTGCACCGGTTGTCACGGGGCCGAGGGGCCCGCACAGGATGGTTTTCACTTACGAGAAGCGAGCGACGGAAGCGTCGTGTTTTCGGAATTCTTGAGCGGCGAAGAGCTGCCGCGGCGCGTTTCGGTGATGCGCCAGCGCCTGTGCAGCGATTGACGAACGAAGCACGGAGCAAGGCATCGACCTCCACAGCGCTAGGTCGCGATTCGAACTAGCGGCGTGCGCGCGGGGCAGACAACCCGTGACAAAGCCTTCATTCGGGCGCGCCGCACGCCAGCCATTCACCGAGTTTGCGCCGTTCTGCCTCGTCGACAGACGCGCCGTCCGGCATGTAGGTGTTCACCGCCTTCGGCCCAGCGGCGGCAGCGCGGTCGATATCGCTCGATGCGGCTCGGATTTCGGCGATCGTATCGAACTTGGGTGATTCCGGCCCCTTCGCTGAGTGGCACGCCAGGCAATGGTCCTGCATGAACGCCTCGCCAAAATTGGCGTAGGTGAGCGTCGAGGTGGTCGGACACGTGCTGCCGGTGGCATCGCCCAGCCCACTGCCGCAGGCGACCAGAGCGGCTGCGACGAAAAGTGCGCAGGAGTAACGCGGAATTCGGTTGGTCTTCATCGGTTGGATCCATGGGTGCCGCGGGGAGGTAGTGGCAAGGCAGCCAGCCGAAATTTTCTTGATGGTAGTCCCGCTGACTGGTCGCGCAGGCCCGAGGTGCGTCGCGAATGCGCCCCGCTCTGTCGACGACCTCGGTTTGGCACCACTCGGATCAGGCAGACAATCAGCACTGCTCGTCCTAAGCTAGCTGTACTTGCTGGCCATCACACTGACTATCATCGTCATCGCTCAGAACCCGGACGTGGATCGCTGTCAACCGGGTCTGTGTGGCGGCACCGCAATGCTCTCCGCGTTTCAGCAAGCCGCCCAACGTGTACTTGGCAGCGAGATGCAACTGCGCACGCTGGGCGAGACCAGCGATCCTCCCGACGAAGAGGCGGTGGCAAGGGCGGCGGATGCGGACGGCGTGGTCGAGTTGAGCTTTTCGCCGGAGGGCCAGAGGGCTTATCTACATTGCTACTTGGCCCGCGAAAAGCGCTGGCTCGATCGAGAAATCAACTTTGGTGACGCTCGCGGCCTCGCTCAGAACGAGATCACCGAACGAGGTCGCTTGTTGGGATTCGCGGTCGCGACCATGTACGCGAGCGAAGCCAACGACGCGACTCACGAGCAAGAACCGCTGCCTGCGCGCCCGCTGCCGCCACCCACGCCAGAGGCGGCTCCCAAGGCTTCGACACCGCTCCGCACCAGGTCGGAGCGCACGCCCGCGCCCGAGCAACGAGCAAAACGCGTCGCCGAATTCGCCGCCGTCATGAGCAGCGGCGTGGAGGGAACGGCTTCAGGCTTGGGTGCGAGCGCAGGGTTCCGACTGGGGCTGGCGGGTCCGCTTTGGGCTAGACTCTTCATCACCGGCCGCAGTGGCAATATTCCGGCGGCACAGGCGAGTACGCGAACTGCGCTCATGGGCGGAGGTGTGGCCTTGGCCTTCCTGCCAGACTCGGCGGCCTTCGAGTTCGGCACGCGGCTCGACTTCTTTGGCAGCTACTTCGATGTGTCGCACCTGTCAGAAGACGACACCGTGCCGGATCGCCGAAGCCGGTGGCAGGCGGGTGCCGATTTAGTGGTGGAGGGTGGTTGGCATGTCACGCGTGACGCTGGCCCATTTTTGGGGGCGGGCATCGAAGGGACCCTCGGAAAAACCGAGATCTACACGCATCACCAACGCGTCGCCGTGGTCCCGTCATTGCGGGCCACGGCCGAACTGGGATTTCGAACGCGCTTTTGAAGTCCCCTGCGGGTGACCCGCCAGGTCGCGAAAGCAGAACTCAGTTGTTCTGCGCACCCGCCGCGACCCACGCCTTGATGACAGCGAGATCGGCAGCTGGCATTTTCGTCTTGCCTTGCGGCATCGAACCGCTGGACAAGACCGAGACGAGCTGTGACGTCTTCGACTTCACGCTCGCGTAGCCATTTGCCTGGGTCGAAAAGTCGAAGCCCTTCTGTTTACCCGGATTGTGGCAATTGGAGCCGTTGCAGTTCGAGGCGTATTGCGCGTTGGTGAGGAACTTGGTGTAGATCTCGGTCCACGTGGGCGCCGAGCCACCCGAGCCACCCGAGCCACCCGAGCCTTGCCCTGCGTGGCCGCCCGCGCCGCCCGAGCCGGACTTTGCACCACCCGAGCCTCCCGCTGCGCCACCCGAACCGGACTTTGCTCCGCCCGCGCCGCCGCCGCTGCCGCCGGTCAGGGGTGCTCCACCGCTACCGCCTAGCTGGTTGCCTGCGCCAGCGAACTGGAAACTTCCCCCGGCGCCCGCCGAGCTGACCGAGCCCCCCGACCCCACCAACTGGCCTCCCGCCGCGACTGAACCTCCGCTCGCGACAGCCGGTTTGCCTGCTTCTGCCGAGCTCGAAGGGCTGCCACCGGAAGAACTCCCTGCACCGGCTTCGTCGCCCGCATCGGAAGCTCCGCCGCAGGCGGTAGTGACGGCAAGGCAAGCGACGATGACTGAAAGCGCAGAGCGCCAGGGCAATAGGCGATTCAGTTGACTAGACATATACTAGGGCTCCGAGATTCAGGTCTGAAGATGGGGCGCCGAGCTTCGGGATGAGTCCCGCAGCGTGTCAGCGAGTTTTGAGTGCCCCAAACCGATTGCGGCCAGGCAGCTCGAGCGAAATTGCTTCGCACCTTCAGTGGAGGAGCAATGTTGAACCAAGCCCTTTCCGTTTCTGCTCTCGTCTTCGAAGCTCGCCGGAAATCGCCCGGGGCCTTGCCTGATGCGCGGTGCTTTGCTGCACTCTAGGACGAGCCCGTCATGCCTCCAGCCACCCGCGTGCCTCTGATGCTGGTTCCCGCCGCCCCGGCCGGGAGCGGAAGCGAGGATCCGGGGCCGCCAGGCTTGGACGACAGCACGCTGCTCGCCGGTCTCCATGCGCGAGACGCCTCGGTCAGCAAGGCCTTCTACGCTCGCGTTCGGCCGATCGTCGACCGAACTCTTTCGCGGCTTTTGGGCGCACGCGACAATGAGTACGAGGACGTCGCGCAACGGGCACTATTCGAACTCGTCAGCACTATCGGTCGCTTTCGAGGCGAGTGCCCGCTCGATGCCTGGACCTCCATCGTGACCGCGCGCGTTGCTTACCATACTATTCGACGCCGACGCACCGAACGCCGCCTGTTCGTCGATGAGCAACCACACGAGCTTCCCCTCGCGACGCGCAGTCACGCGAATGCTGTCGCTGCTCGCCAGGCCATCGAGCGCGTGCGTGGCGAACTCGCACGCATGAACGCGGACCGCGCCTGGACGTTCCTGTTGCACGACGTCTATGGCTATGATCTCAAGGAAGTCGGAGAGATCACGGGGGTCTCTCTGGCCGCTGCGCAGAGCCGCCTCGTACGCGGTCGGCGAGAAATTCACGAGCGCATCAAGCAGGATGTGGCTCTGGCTCGCTTTCTGAAGCAATCCACGGAGGACGAATGAATACTCCGCGCTATGCGGCGGCTGCCGCGCAGTTGCTCCGCCGCTGGTTGCCTGGAGCGAGCGTCGTTTCGGGGGACGAGGCGCGCGGCATCGCCACGATCGAACGGGCGCTGCGGGCTCGCACTCGGCAACGCCGGCTGCTGATGGTCGGCGCTTCTTTGGTTGCGGCAGCGGCGGTCGTGATGGTCGCGACGAAGGTCGGCAAATGGCTGCAGTCGTCGGCTGGTGCTGGAGCGATCGCGATCAACGTCACTCCAGCGGGCCAAGGTGCGGCGCTAGCCCGCAACGAAGGTGAAGTGCCGCTGAAGGCGCCCTCATCGATCGAATCGGGACAACGCATCGAAACGCCTGCGGAAGGCGGCGCTTCGTTGCAGTTTTCGACAGGCTCTTCGCTGAGCTTGGCCGGACGCACTTCGTTCCGGGTCGACAGTCAAGGCACGACGCAGCGCTTCACGTTGCAGCGAGGGGAACTCGTCGCGCACGTGGCCAAGCTCGTGGCTTCGCAGCGCTTCATCGTCGACACGCCTGACGCTGAGATCGAGGTGCGTGGCACACGCTTCCGTCTTCGTGTCATCGAGCAGGGTGACTCCTGTGGCGACGGCACTCGCACTCGCCTCGAAGTCAGTGAGGGGGTGGTCGAGGTACGTGCCGCGAATCGAGATCTCGTCAGCGTCACGGCCGGTGGGGCCTGGCCGCTGGACTGCTCGAGGACCGCAGACGTGCCGCAGGGCCTCGCGCCTGCTGAATCGGCGGCACGCACCGCAGCACCAGCACCGAAGCAAGGCGCGCCCTCGGCTGCGCGTTCTGCCGTTGGCAACGTGCAGGCCGAGCACGCCTCGGGACTCACTTTGCAGAACGACCTGTTTGCCGAAGGCGTCGCTCGCGGCCGCCGGGGCGATACGAATGGCGCTCTGCGCGCCTACCAAGAGCTGATCACCCGCTTTCCGAGCAGCGCACTGGCCGAGAATGCGATGGTCGAGCGAATGCGGCTGTCGGCCAAATCACCGATGGGTGCGCTCGAAGCGAGCCGCTACTTGGCACGCTACCCGCACGGCTTCGCTGTTCGCGAAGCGAAGCAGCTCGTGGCGGAACCGTGACTCGACGGGCTCTGCCGGGCGCTCCAGCCTGGATCGTTACGTTACCGGTCGTGATTGCCCTCGGCTCGTTCGAGCCCGCGTGTGATCAGCGTTTCGAGTTCGATACACAGCCGGGCGGCGCGGGCGCAGGCGGAGCGCCGATGACGAGCGGGGGCAAGGCGGACAGCGGCGGAGTCTTCGGAGGGAACGACGCGGGAGCCGAGGCAACCAGTCCTGCCGGTGGCTCGACGGCTTGCGGTGCCCTCCGCGACTGCACCGCGGGGACACATTGCATCAGTGGAGAATGCGTCCAGTGCGTCACGGATCCTGATTGTGCGGCATACGGTTTGCCCCGCTGCGAACCCGCTCGGCACCGCTGCGTCGCGTGCGTCAATACCTCGGATTGTGCGCATGGGTTCGCCTGCGACTCCTTGGCCAACCGTTGCTTGCAGACTTGTCTAGATGACGACGGTTGCCCCGCTAGCGCTCACGGCTGCGATGAGCGACGTCAGGTTTGCTACCAATGCGACGAAGACCGAGAGTGCCTCAACTCCTCCTCCGGCCGCCTATGCGCGAGCGACGGCAGCGGCTGCGTGCAGTGTCGTAAGGAAGCGGATTGTCCCGCCCGACACTGCGATCAGCTCACTGGCCGTTGCGTCGAGTGTCGGCACGGAGGTGACTGCACGTCCCAGATTTGCAATCCCATGACGTTCAGCTGCGTGCCCGACTGATTGCCCGGATTGTTCGTGAGCAGCGCCGGTTGTCGACTGACCCAGCGCGCGAAGTCGGCTACTGCGAGCGGGCGGCTGATCAGGAAGCCTTGCGCCTCCTCGCACTCGTGATCCGCCAGGAATTGCAACTGCTCCTCGGTCTCGACCCCTTCGGCGACGAGATGCAGCTGGAGGCTCTTCGACATGGCGATGATGGCTGAAGCGATGGCTGCGCTGTCTCGGTTGGTCGTCACATCACGCACGAACGAGCGGTCGATCTTCAAGGTGTCGATGGGCAGTGAGCGAAGATATGCGAGCGACGAGTAACCGGTGCCGAAATCATCGATCGCGACGCGCACGCCCATGGTTCGCAGTGCGGTCAGCACTTCCGCAACATGCCGGACGTCATGCATCAACGTGCCTTCGGTGATCTCGACCTCGAGCAATTCAGGCGGCAAGCGCGTGGCTTCGAGTACGCCCACGATGACCTCGAGTAGGTTCTGTTCCCGAAACTGCCGCGCCGATAGGTTGACCGCGACAGACAGGCGTCGTCCCTCGTCGAGCCAAGTTCGAGCTTGGGTGCAAGCTTGCCTCAAGACCCATTCTCCGATGGGTACGATGAGCCCGAGCTCCTCTGACAGCGGAATGAAGTCGAGAGGCGAGACGAGCTGCGCGCCGCCACGCCGCCAGCGGAGTAGTGCTTCCGCGCCCAAAAGGACTCGCGAGCGGCAATCGACCTTGGGTTGATAGAATAGCTCTAGTTCGTCGCGGTCGAGGGCGTGCCGCAATCCGCGTTCCAGATCCAGTCGTGCCCATGCGCGCGGTTGAGAGCCCTCCGAGTGATACTGCAAGCAGCTCCCTCCGCTGAGCTTGGCCTCGTGCATGGCGGCGTCCGCGTTGCGCAGCAGCGTTTGAGCATCCTGACCTGTGCTCGGGAAGAGTGCGATGCCGATGCTCGCAGACAAGAAAACCTCTTGCCCCGCAAGAGAAAACGGCTCGGCGATGACGCGCAGGATCTGTCCTGCCAGCTTTTCCGCGCCGCCGTAATTCGCCGCATCCCGAGCCACCAGTACGAATTCATCGGCTCCAAAACGAGCAAGCATGGCGAGCGACGTGCCTCCGGCTGGGCTCGAGAACGCCGCAAGGCACAGCAACAACCGGTCTTTGGCTTGGAGCAGCAAATCGTCGCCCACTCGGTGACCGAGGCTATCGTTCACGCGCGTGAAGCCATCCAGATCGACATGGAGAATCGCGCCAGCATGTTCGTCGCGTGACGCCTGCAGTTCACTTTCCAAATGCTGTGTCAGGTAAGCACGGTTCGGTAGGCCGGTGAGATTGTCATGCAGAGCCAAGTGCTCGATGGTGGCCTCGTTTCGCCGTTGATCGGTGAGATCTTGCACCGTGCCTCGGTAGATACTGCGCTGCGTCTTCGAATCCGCGACGCACACGACCTCGTGATGGACAGAGCGCTGCTCGCCGTTCGGCAGCATCACACGGTGGTCGAGCGATACTTTCTGGCTGATCGGGTGGGACTCGAGCAACGCCCGGACTCGCGGGCGGTCGGTTGCGCGAACGTGCTCGAGCAAGCTCGCAATCCCGAGATGCACCTGGTCGTCGAGGCCCAGCGTGGCTCGCGCTTCATCTGACAGGGTGAGGGTTTGCGTCGCTGGATCCCACTCCCAGTCTCCGAGCTTTGCGAGGCGCCGCGTTTCTTTGAGCCGTTGTTCGGTCGCGAGCAACCGGGCCGCGGCGTCCCCGGCCTCGATCATCCGCCTCACGCGCTGTTGCAGGACCATGCGATTGAAAGGCCTGTCGACGAAGTCGGACACGCCACAAGCAAAACCACGCGCTACGGAGGTCGGGTCGTCCGGTCTCGTGAACATCAGGATAGGGACGGCTGAACCGTGCGCTAGCGCACGGATTGCCGCGCACGCTTCGAAGCCATCCTGCTTGGGCATGAGTGCGTCCATCAGAATCAGCTGTGGACTCAGTTGCTCGAACCGCTCGACCGCTTCGACTCCATTCGATGCATGGTCAATGTCGTACGCCTCACCCGCGAACACCACGACGAGGAGTGCATGGAGAGCCTCGTCATTGGTGGCAATGAGTACCCGTCGGTGAGGTTCAATCGGAGAATTTTGCATCTTCATCGCGACCAGTTGGAGGACGGTGCCGGCTGGCAACGAAGCAGGAAGAACGGCCAGCTCGGTGTGCTTGTTGCGTCCCGACGAGCGAGCGGTGGCCGGACACCTCGGCAACGCGCCACTTTCGGCCAGTCGCGGACCAAGGGCTACATTGAAGGGCCGCCGAGCGAGCGGGACGCAAACCTTGCGCGAGCGCTTGGCCACTTTGCGCAAGCCTTGCGGGCGGCGTGAGCGGACTTGCGACCATTCTCCACGAGGGAGTCTCTGGAGCTGCATTTGGCTGGATATTGCCGGAGTTCCGGAACGCCCAGCAGGATGTAGAACGGTCCGGGTTTTGCTTGGAGGGAGCGAGCCTGCGCCGAGTTCGCGAGGCTCAATTACCCGGAGGTCTACTGTGCGCATTCTGGTTGGGTCTGATTTGGGCGCGGCGTCGGACGAGGCCTTACGTCAAGCGATGACCGTCGCGCGTGCGGAACAGGCCGAGTTGGCCGTGTGTCACGTGCTGCCAGCACCGCAATTTCGAGACCTATTTCCAAAAGAGCACCAGCAAGACGTCGAGACGCTGGCGACGCTCGAACCGCGCACCACGGCCGCGCTGCACACCCAGATGGAACGACTGCAGGACAGAGCCGCGATCCCGTTCGAAGTATTCGTCGAGCAAGGGTCCGCCTACGCCGAACTCGTCGATCGCGCGGAACGCTGGGACGCTGATCTGATCGTGATTGGAAACCACGGGCGATCCGAGCTCAAGCATCTGTTTCTCGGTAGCGTTGCCGAAAAGGTCGCGCGCTACGCGCCGTGCTCGGCGCTCGTCGCGCGGAAAAGTCCTCGAGGCGCCGTCTTGGTCGCCACGGATTTGTCCGATCCGGCGCAGCTAGCCATCGCGGCTGGCGCGCGTGAGGCCACTCGCCGGAAGTGCCCGCTCGTGGTCACTCACGTGAGCGACAGCTTGTCGCGTCGCACCGCGCCGGCAATGGCACTTCTGGGAGCCAATCCGATCATCGATTCTACTGAAGTCGCCCGCGAGCGAGATGATTTGGTTCGAGAGATCATCCAAAGCTCGCTGAAACGACTGGAAGTTCAAGCGGAGGTCCGGTTGCTCAGCGGCAACCCGTCCGAAGAGATCCTGCGACTCGTCGACTCCCTGCCGGCAGAACTGCTCGTGCTCGGGACCCGGGGGCGAAGCAGCGTCGCGCGAATCATGCTCGGTGGGGTCGCGGCACACATGGTGCAGAGCGCTCCTTGCTCGGTTTTGGCCGTGAGAGCACGCGCCTGAATGAGCGAACCTTGCGCCCAGGGCACTGCTGTCGTCACTGGAGCGGCTGCGTTCGCGACCGGATCGCTGCTTGAACCGTGAGGAGCTGCCAAAGCACGACGCCCATCGAAAAGACGTCCGCTCGCCGGTCGACCGGGGCACCCATCATCTGCTCCGGGGCCATGTAGCGGATCTTCCCCTTGAGCATGCCAGCTTCGGTGTGAGTCTGATTCGACGCCGCCTTGGCGATGCCGAAATCGAGCACCTTGATTTGCCCGCTGTACGTCACGAACAAATTTGTGGCGAACAGTCACGATGAACGATACCGAGGGGAGACCCGTCGTAGTCGGTCAACTGATGCGCATAGTGCGGGCCCTTCAACGCCTGGACGATGATGTGGGCGACAAACGCCTCGCTCAGGATCGTCGAAGACGCCTCGAGTGCTCGCGAAATGCTGTCGAGCGACTGTCCGTCGAGGTACTCCATTGCAATGAAGTAAGTCCCGTTGACCTCGCCGACCTCGTAGATATGAACGACGTTCGGGTGATTGAGCCGCGCGGTCAGTCGAGCTTCGTCGAGGAACATCTGCACGAACGCGGGGCTCCTCCGAGTCTCGCATTCGCTTGATGACGACCAGCTTGTTGAAGCCGACGGGCCCACGGGCGGCAGCCAGATAGACATCTGCCATGCCTCCGTTACCAAGCCGCGCGAAGGGCGTGTATTTCCCCAACGCGAGCGGCGGACGACTCTGGGTCCTAGCTCGTGGCTCCGCCATACCGACTCCATTACGG
>Ga0134124_10003433_pt1 | contig 12744 bp, 25 predicted proteins | sample KB304_FD_96880 | JGI IMG/M metagenome (GOLD analysis project Ga0134124, IMG submission 96880) | Terrestrial soil microbial communities without Nitrogen fertilizer from Kellogg Biological Station, Michigan, USA - KB3-0-4 | ecosystem: Environmental > Terrestrial > Soil > Unclassified ... | reverse complement strand
CACCCGGCTTTCCGCAGAGGAGGGCTGAACAAGACGCTCGGCCCAATAGAACGATGCACTTCATCCAGCCGTCCCGACCAGGATCGAACGGCGTAAACCGAAAGCACCTGATGCAAAATCTCTCGCCACGTCACGTCCTGATGGAAGAATCGCTTCGTCTCGGCGTCGAGTCCGGCTGGTACTCGACCAAGGTCAGCGGAACCTTCGTCTCGGGGCCGCATTCTTCTGAAGCGGACTGCCTGCGCAGGATCGCGGAAATCAATCCGCCGGCAGCGAAGAAAAAGACCTAAGTCCGCTCCGATTACGGGAGGAAGTCCGATGGCGCTCGCACGCGGTATCTAACATTTCAACCGGCATCATGGCCGCTAAGCACGCGATTTGTGGGCCTCGGCCTTTTGAAGTGTGCCTAATTATAAAATTAGAATATTCCTCGCTATTCGTCAGGCAGTCTCTATATTCAATCCATCACCGCGTGCCCGGGCTACTATCGGTGACTGAGAGCGTCTGTGCTAGCGCCTGAACCGAAGGCGGCCAAATGTCGAAATCATCTTCATTCAATATTCGTGAGTGGCTCGTACCGCCAGTATTGCTGCCGATCTTTCTTGCGCTGCTCATCGCTGGGGCGATGTTGTACAATACGACCCCGGCGTAGTCGCGCCTGCAGGACCAGCAACCACTGATCGAACAATGCTTTGCGCGTAGGGCGCTCACCCCTTCCTCTAATCAAATGGCGTAGCGTTATGGCGCAAGAGCCCGTCAATCAGGTGTATCGCTTTGATCAGAACCCGTCCGCACGAGCGGAGCGTCTGCGCAAAGAAGCTCGCGGTACGCCGCCTGGTGTCCGGCGTGACGAACTGCTCCGCAGAGCGCAACAAATCGAAGGTCTGCCCCCTGTTCAGGAGCCGCTAGCTTCACCCGACCTTGAATCGTCCAAATGAGCAGCTCCCGGTTCATACTTTGGGAGACCGAAACCGCTGTCGCGTATCTAATCTCCCTTGGAATAGCTGCTTGGGGCATTTGCATTGTCGGCGGAACGATGGCGGCGGGTTCGGCGTTGGCTTGGATGATTGCGGGCTTAGTGACTGTTGCGATCGGATTGTTCAGTTTTTTCCAACTATTTGAGCATGTCAAAAACGGATAAACCGAAAAGGCGGGCTCGCCCCGCGATCGGACGAGATCCGATGGTAGGGTTTCGCGCGTCTCCTGGGATGCGCGCATCTGTTGTTAGGTGGGCTGAACACCAACCGGATTTGCCTTCGCGTTCAGAGGCAACGCGTCGGTTAGTCGAATTCGGCCTAACCGTGAAAGCAAAAGGCCGGCGGCCTAGCGAAGGCCAGAGGATTCGCGCGCGCGAGATGGCCGGCAAGACGATTGATGAGATGACCGACACTGGTGCCACCCCTGACGATCAGGCCACGTGCAAGAAGCGTCTGATTAAGGGGCCGGAAGAATTCCGAGAGGTGCGGGTGGATAGGCCCAAGAGCACGTCATAATTGCCATAGCACGACATTGGAGCAAAGCTTCGAAGACCAAGTCCTGCTGCTTCGCACAGAAGCAAAGGCACTCCGCCCGGAATTGCGCGCGCCCCACGCGGATACACCGTGGGTGCGAGAGCCCGTAAGGTCAGCGCCCGTAAGGTCCGTCTCTACCAGGACTGGAGGTCCGCCCCGGTGAGGTTCGCTTTGACGAGCTTCGGGTTGCCGAGGTGCGCCGCGTTCAGGTTCGCCCGGAAGAGTTTCGCATTGGCCGTGCGCAGGCGCGCCCCACTTAGGTTCGCCATGCTCAGATCCGCCCCGCCTAGCTTCGCAAAGTTCAGGTCCGCCTGGTAGAGTTTCGCCTCCCGGAGGTCCGCCCCGGCGAGCCTTGCGTCGTACAAGGACGCCTCGCTCAGGTTCGCCTCGCGTAGGTTCACCTCGCCCAGGTTCACCTTGGACAGCTGCGCCCTGTAGAGGTTCGCCTCGCTCAGGTCCGGACGGATGTCGGGGTTCTCGTCACGCCAGGCGTTCCAGGCAGCCATCCCCTTCTTAAGCTGAGCGATGTGAGCTTTGTCCGTCATGGGAGTTCCTCCCAACAGTTCGCCCGTCTAGGCCGTCGCCGGCGCTGCCCGACGGATCAGATCGGGCAGGCCCCAGTCGCCTATCATCTCAAGAAATGCGCCGTGCGTCTCGCGGCTCCCCCGCTAAGGCTGTCGGCCCTCGTGGTGTTTACGTTTTATTAACCATGCAGCAGTTCAATAAATTGCTGCGGGGCAACACAGCGGGAGTTTCGACATGCAGGATTTAGAACAGGCTATTCGCGAACGTGCCTATCACCTCTGGTCTGCGGATGGCCGCCAAGAGGGCAATGCCGAAGCACACTGGTTGGCTGCACAGCGCGAGGTCTTGGCATCATCTTTGGGCATCCTAGGAAACGTTCCACCAACGCCCCGCGCCCCTAAGAAGTCTGCGAAGACGCCTTCAAAGAAGGTGCGGGCCGCATAGCGAAGGCAATGCATCGGATGGTGAGCGTCTTTCAGCGCGTCGTTGGCACGCGGGCCATACTCAGCCATCAGGCAAAGGGCATAATTGTATTGGAAGCCGGTGCGGCCCTCGAATCCTATGGCGGTCAGCGCGGCATCTTCGCTCCCCACTGGTAGGCCTCGCAGTCACTAGCGTGAGCCCGGCCGTGGGCCTGCTTGAATAGACCTATTAGACGTTCAAAGGCTTCTTCGTCCGCGACGATGCAGTTCATCTCTGCGGCAATGTATGCTGGCCAATTTGTCCGCATCGCTTAGCCCTTCCCCTGGAGGCTTCTCAAAAAGAACCCGCCATTGGCGACGGGTTCCAGTCTAGGGAGAAACGTCGGCATACTAAGTCGATTTCCGGCAGCGTTATGTGTCGTAATTGGCGCACGGAGAGGGAAACCCCTTCGGGCCCGCCCGGTGGTGAGCCGGACGGCCTGTCACTTTCAGGGAGGGGACCGAAGCCCCGCGCCCATTGTCGTCACCGCCGCCGCGATATGCGCGATCGTCGCTCTTTCTGCCAACGTCAACAAGCTCGGCAGCAGTATCGATTGACGCTGCGATACTACTTTCCTCCGGATACCGAATCTCGCCGATCGGAGCTAAACTGGAACTTTCCAGGGAGGTTTCGAGTGGCGTCGATTCTGCCTTTTCTCCGAAACACCGGTACCCTCTTTGATGACTACGCCACCAAGGCTATGGGCGAGGCATTCGACGCGGCTTGCAGAGAGCTCCACGACAAAGGCCAGCCGCAAATCGTCTATGAGGTCATCGCCAAGCGCATCATCGACGCGGCAAAGCGCGGCGAGCGAGATATCGTCCGGTTGCGGGATGCTGGATTAGCAGCGCTCGGTCTTCGCGTCGAAAAAGGTAACGAAAGCTCAGTCTAGGAACGGACGGCGTTAGACACGCGTGCCCGGATAGAGCTCAAGGGTGGGCCGCCGGCCCGAGGTTCTGAGGACACCGGCGGCCCCTGCCGGCCGCTCTTGGCCGCGCGGCGACTGCGGCCGACAGAAAACAACGAGAGGCTGCCCACTTGGTTTCTATAAGGGCTGAAAACAAACGGCCCGCTGACCGACCCAATACCTGATCCCGCCAAACGGCCCCCGCCATGACTCTGGGAAGACCGCTGGTGCGCCCGCCCGCTGCTGGCGGTCATGTGCCGGTCGATCGGCGTCAGCGCATGGGCGAGTCTGTGGCGCTGGCTGGCGGTCGCCCTTAGTGCTTGGGCCCTATATTCCATTCAAAGGCTGCTTCACACACTGGCCCGTCGTCTGTGCGCACCGAAATTGCCAGACGAGGGGTGCCGTCATTGCGAACCGCATCGCGCGCGAGGATCGGCTAAAGAGCGGAAAGCTTCACGCCGTGCTGCTTCCACGTTCGGCAGGATCATGCCCTCTTCGTCAGGGATGAGGTTGCCAGCGGCCATAACATTGAAAAAGTAACGTGTCATTCTGGACGCTCCTGGTTGCGGCGGGAGCGCGGTGGCGTCTCTCTGTCATCGATGAATACCGGATAGGCCTTGCGATGATCGGGCTAAGTTAGCGACACGACGGCCTGATGTCTGTCGGGTGGCCAACAAAGCCGCAGATGCGGGATCAGGTCTAAGGATGGGAGGTCCGGCATCCCGACGCCTCGCGCGACTCAGAGCTTGGCGTATCGCATTCGACGCCAAGCCTGCCCCTCACTTTCGCTTTCGGCGGCAATAGCGGATATAGCCAGACTTGGTGCTGGCTCGACCCGGTCGCGAATGACGCTCCACAGACGTCATGGGCTGGGCGCGCAGATCTTCTAGATTCTCTCGATACGTAATCTCTTAGCGCGGCGAGCCAACAGCTCATTAAATTTAGCCTGGGCGGGCACGACGACCCTTGTCGTCCAAGACCTCAATTAGATGGTCGACCGACGAATAGGCTATTACAGGTTCAAGCACCCAATCGTATTTCTGGAGGTCTGCAAACATCTAGAACGGTTCCTGTCCTTCTTCCAGGATCGAGATAAGCGGCACCATGAAATCGGGAACGATTGCCTGCAACTCGAGCGGCGTTGACCGCGGGTTTGTGAGGTCAGCAATTATAAAATGGGACAGATTGGCCAGCAAACGCACCGTCTCGGTGAAATCCTTGGTCTCTGGCTTGTCGAAGTTGAAGACCATTGGCACGAAGCCGAGGCTGCGGAGTTTATCTCGCAGCCTCTCTAGAACTTGAATTCGACCCTCAGTGAAACGGCCCAATAGGAGCACACCCTTCTTGCCGATCGTGCCGATGACATTCCGCATCTTCGCATTCAGCAAGAGATAAATGAACTGCGCCACCTCGATGTCATCGACGGAGAACTCCGGCGCGTTTTCAAGTTCGAAAGACCTGAAGAACTTTGGCCCGTCTTCAAACCAAATGCTCGTGTGGTAGCCGGGACCCGATCTGGTTGAGGACTAAAAGTCAGGCTTGCGCTTCCGGTATGACTTCCGAATGCCCCTTACCGGGAGAAGGCGGCCCCAGTTTTTCCTTCCAGTTGGCTGGGGCCGTTTCTGGAATGAAAGAGGCGGTCAATTGGCGCGGCCTTTATGCCCATACTCGTGAACCTCAAACGTGAACTTTACCTGCATGACAGGCCCGGCATCGTCTCTGATCTCAATGGACATCTGGTGTGCACCGTCCGGTCGGCCCCGCATCGCATCCCTTGCCATGTCGGCAAGCGTGCGGGCCGCTTCCTCTTGCACGGCCTGCGGGGTGCGTAGTTCCATACCTTCTTCGTCTGGGGCGATATCGTCGCCCACTCTCATGTCGAAATAGTAACGTGGCATCTGCGGCCGTGCCTTACTGGGTCGAGGGAGTATCCTCGGCCTCCGCTTTGACTGTTCGGCTGGCTCGCCGAATACGCAGTGAAAGCCCGAGCTTGCATGCCTCAACATTTGTCGCCCCGAGGGTTCGACCCAGGCGAGTAGCGATCAGCTGAGCGGGTATCTTCCCGGCCATCGTTTTAAGCTTGGCGATGTCATCTTCTGTCCATGCACGTTTTCGATACGGCATACGCAGCCCTCCTCCAAAAACACCTTAAAACAGGATTTTGAGGAAGGTTCCTACGCATTGCGGCGGACCTCCGCCATGACTCTGGAAAGCCGCTGCTGGGTCCGCTCTGGCTGTCATGGGGAGGGAGCGATTGACACCAGCGCATATGCGAGTCTGAGCGACTTCCCAACCACGAAGCGTTGGAAGTACATGGTGTCCTACGTGAACTTGCCGCCCGGAACGAATCGAGGCGGCTCGGCTTTGGGTCTCTCCGTTCTTATGCGTGGCAACGACGAATTGAGAGGCTACAATGTTCCTGATAGTGCTTGGGGCGCTGCTCGTTATGGGCGGTGTCTTGTACACGGCAAGCGCTACGTTTTGGCGGGGATCGCTTAGCCGGCCGGCTCGCGACACTTTGGAGCCGCCACGGCGCGGCGTGGGCTTCCTGGGGTTGGAAGCGAACTGGCCAGGGATTCTCCTTATGGCAATCGGAGCAATTCTGCTGGTGTCGGGGGCCAGTTTCTAGCCCTCGAGCCCCGAGTGTAGCTCAGTCGACCGGCGCCAGTGCAAGCCTGCGCGACCTTCCTGGCCGCCGGACTGTGAATAACGGCGAGAAGGGCAACAATGTTCGTATTTGCGCTGCGCCCTATGTCAGCGTGCGAATCGCTCGGTGAAAAAGCAGAAGGCCGGCGCGCTAACACCGGCCTTCATGCTCACCGCGCTGGCGCGCCCAGTGAGGTGGACACGGTTCCGCTCGCGTCCACCTCACAGCGTGCACCATTGTTGCCAACCCGGCAACGGTAGGCGGTCATGTATGGCTGTGGAAAGATGCCGCCAACTGTGGCGGCCTATCCCGGCTTTTTGGACTGCTTCGAGGCCTCGATCATGGCAAGCTCAACCCGGTCGGCAAGGCTGGAGAGGTGGACAGCCAGTCTGTCGAAAAGCTCTCGCTTCGCCGGGTCCGTTGCTAGATCGCAGATCAGCCGGCATTCGGCTGCGTCAGTCCGAAGCTTTTCCAAATGAGTTTGATAGTCCTTCATCGACGCGTCCCACCGCCGTGATACCGCCACTCATTTTAACCTACGCCGACGATAGAACGCTACTTTCTGTCCAGCCCAGGAAGCTTCAGCGTTGGAAGTAATGTTCACGGCGGGAGTCTAGCCGTGGCTCTCAGCTGTTTCGGCCCCCAAGCCCCAGTTTGGCGGCCTCGGTTAAGCGGAGCAAGCCGGGGCCGCATTCCAACAAGGGCCCGCCAGTGAAACGGCGGGCTTCCAGCGCCTCTCTAGGAACGGGAAGCCGCTTCAGGAAAAGCGACCTGCGATCGACTTGCAAATCCGCCCAAATCAAAACCCGAGCAGTGCGGACGTCACAATATCTATTGTTAATCGAAGTGACATCAACATTGCTCCGCATTCCGTTTGAAAGCGTTGCGAATTTCAAAACGGTGCTATCGTCGCCGCAATGCACACAGCACACCAACGTCGGGACCTACTCACGGTCGTGCAAAGCCGCGATGCCGCCGCCATCACCACAGCCATCAACCAGGTGCTGGCTGACAATCCCAACGTCGACTTGCTGGAAATTGAAATGATGCTGCGCGCCGCGGCGTCGACCGCCTTCCTGGTCGCCGACGGCAGCGGATTTCGCGTCGTGATCGGCATCCGAGTCTGGATCGCCGAGTCTCGACCGGCTCGGCCGGACGCCGGAAGCGAACCGGCAGGCGCTGGCGAATATCCACTTACAACGCGAACAATAGGATGCAGATCGCGCCGACCGATAGGGTGAGCGCGGCCGTATCTGCCAGTGGATACGTTAATCGTACCGCGCCATTATCGCAGGTAAACTTGGGCCTTGGCCGCCGAATTGATCAAAATCAAACGAGCTTGCGGTCAGGGTTGCCGTCGGATCCTTGCCCTGTCTACGTGCGACCGCGGCCACCATCGCCGGCCGTCGCTATCGTCAGCAGTCACGCGGATAGCAGCATCCAAATTACCAAACCGCATAGGGTGACAAACCAAAACAGCGAAAGCCAAATGAATACGTCGTCTCGGTTCACAGTCGGTGCTCGGTTTGGGGAAGTCCCAACTCTGGTTCGAGCTCAACGCTGCGGATTGGGACGACATCCATCGACTTGCGCCCGTCCCACAACACGACCACGTTGGCTTTGTTGGCGGTGACGCGCTCGACCACGCCGCGCCGAGCGGTCCAGTCAAACATGCTTGGGCGCTTGTTGTTGTTGAACACGGCTGCGGCGCGGGCGGTGAGCTTCACCCTGTCCAGTCGCTTGATCATTTTCAGTCCCCAAGCGGAAAACACGTCCACATCGTCACACAGTAGGCAGTGAAAACCCCAGCAAGCGATAGCCAGACGAGCACGTCGTATCGAGTCATTGTCCGGTTCTGCCAATCGACATTAGTTTGGCCGCGAGTGCGGACTCGGGGGCGTCGATGTGTTACCCGAAACATCGGATTGAGGCTTGTGATTGCGCGCCAATGATTTGTTTTTGCGCGCCACCGAGGCGCGGCTTCGGCGATCAGCGCATTTCGTAATTGACGCGCCCGCCTAGCGATGCGGCAGCGCCAAGTCGCCTTACCCCTGGAAGCGGACATCGGCAGCGACGGCGGGCATGTCGGTTTTGTGCCCAACAGGCGACATGAGTTGCATCTATAAATGAGTGAGGCCGCCAACTGAAGCGACCTCACATCTTTCCTTTTTCCTCGGCGAGAATTTCAAGCTGACTTGCTAACGCGTTGTAACTTCGCGAAATGTTCATCAACACAGTTGCCCGCTTTGTCGAAATACCCGGCTGTTCCGCTCGGGCCTTGTTACGTTCTGCAAATGTACGGCACTGCGCTGCCGTCAGATCCTCGTAGCCCTCGTCAAGCATGTAGCGCGTCCCCTCGGAACTGAGGGGGACTAAATCATTTGTGTTTCTGCTAGAAGACACAGTTCTGCGTGACCCGAAAAGCGGCACCAACTTTGTATGCTTTTCCAAGCCAAGGTACAGCTTCTCCACTTTGCCGCAATGCCTTGTTGGGCCGTTTGAATATGGGTTCCTTGCGCCAGATCAACAAAATACCCCCGGTGAAAAATTCAAACAGGCTACTGAGCATTAGGCCATTCTGAGCATCAAGACAGGCAAGTACCCCAGGGGCTATGGGCATCGTGTGAGCTGGACCAATTCGGGGAACAGGCGTGAGCCGCACGTAGTGTCGGGACGGCAGCCGGTCGCCGCCGGTTGCTTGCCGGTTGGCTTAAAATGGATGCAAAAAACTACCGCCGCCGCTCGCGTCCCCACCGCGGGATTTTTTCAGACCCCGTGAAGTGATACTTGCCTTCCCGATTCTCGCCGGGCTAATTCTTGGTTGGGTTTTTGTTATTGGTGTCGGCCATCGGGCATTCCTCTTTGAAGGCGTAGTGGAGCGGCACTAAATTCGTTGAGTTCCGACGATCCGCAAAGGTCACTCAGACCGTCGAACCCGGCGCCGCGGCGGGTTTTCCTGGAAAAGTTCGTATATTGCTTGCCGATCCAATGTCTGGACTAGATGTCGAATGATCTGGAGCGGCCCCGATGACTCCCGTGGCATCAATGCATAGCTTGATAGCTTCACTCATGCTCGTAGCCACAAGATCCGCTTTTGCGCCGTCTCGCAAGGACTCCACAGCGGCAGGATCGATTTCCTTTACCCAGCACCCCAGAATGATGGTTGCCTTGGGTAGCTTTCGCCTCAGGCGTCGAACAGAGTAGCGCATGTGTGCCGGAGTCTCAGCATCGAGGTAGACTAAGCAGACGACCGCAACGCCGGTGGTATCAAGCCGGAAGATATTCGTCGTGGATAACGCTTCTGCGCCCTCGAAGCGTGCCGCTAGACCGTGGGCAGTCGAGAGTTGAGCCAGCATGATCGCTGCCGCCTCGTCGATGAAGCTGCGTCCGGCGACGCATAGAACGGGATGTTCAGCTTGCCATTCGGGCGGAAGAGTTTCCTTGCTGAGAACCGGCAAATCATCCCCAATTGCCGCGCTTTCGCTAACGCTCTCCACCGCGGAAGATGCTTCAGCATCGGTGGTTAGTTCGCCGTTCGGCGCCGGCCGGTCATCCCGATCGGAAAGATCGCTGGCAACTTCGTTCACCGCATCTCTAATTTTTGAGAGCCGCTCTTGGTCAAGCACGCCGCGCTTTGCGTCGGCTTGCGCCAACTGCAAGCCCTTTAAGGCGACCTCATCATAGTAGGAAGCAAGCGACCGTTCTTTTAGGAACTCTTCCGCCTTTTCGGCAGCTTCCGCGGGATCGCCAGCCAACATCCGCTGGTAAAAAATCTCTGGAGGAGAAAGTGCAGGTCGGTCGCCGAACATGACGTCAAGGAATGCAAGGCGTTCAACATGTCGCCCGAGCACTACTAGGCAAACCGTCAGGGGTGTCGCGAGGACTAGGCCGATCGGCCCCCAAAGTGCAGTCCAGAAGGTTGCCGCCGCGACCACGGCGACAGGAGAAAGTCCTGTGCTATGCCCATAAACCATCGGTTCGACCACATGGCCAACGACTGGCTCTATAACGAGAAATAGCGCGAGCGTCCAGATTAGCATCCACCAACCAGGATCGACGGCTAACGCCAACGCAAGCGGGAATGCGGCCGCGATCACGGCGCCGATGTAAGGAACGAAGCGTAAAGCTGCCGCCAGAATACCCCAAAGGATTGCACTTGGAATCCCTATGAACCAAAGACCTAGCCCGATCACCACGCCAAACGCGCCGTTCAAAATGAGTTGCGTCAGAAACAGCCTGCTAAGCCGGCTCGCGGCATCGTCGAGCGCCGCCGTCGTACGTTGTAGATCCGACGAGCCCGCTAATCGAATGAGGCGGTTTCGAAGATCTTCTCGTTGAAGAAGGATGAAAACGACGAAAATAATAATGATGCCGGTTGTCGCGAGCGGATGAATCAGCGGTGAGATCAAGGTCCGCAGGCTTTCGAGTGCGCCAGGGTCAGGTTGGCGGACTTCCACTGGCACGGGCGTGGCTGGCGGGGCAGCGTTGGGGCCGAGGATCGAACTTTGCGGACGCGCAGACGGTGCATCCTTGGGCTTATCGAGTTCCTTGCTCAGATCCTTCAGCATATCGGAAGCACGTTCAAGCGTGCCTCTGCCGGCTTTTGTGTCCCGAAAGGATTGGATCTTCTCGCTTATTGTCGATTGGTATTGGGGCAGGTCTCCGGCGAGTTGCGTCACTTGAGTGGCAAGCAGACTGCCCATAGCGAAAATCAGCGAGAAGGCGACTATAACCAAGCTCACGACGGCTAGCCCGCGGGGGACATGGATGCGTTCCAGTAATCCAACCAACGGCGCCAGCACGAAGCTAAGGAGAATAGCGAGCGCGACAGGCACAAAGATATCTCGACCGAAGTAAAGCATCGAAACTATGATGACGGCTAGAATCGCCGTCGCTACCGCGCTGATGAGTGCGATCAGTTCTGCAGGTGTCCGTGTTTTGAATGGCTGCCGCTGTAGGGGCGTCATCTGCAGTCCATATGAATGTCGCGTTGGGTATAAAAACAGCCGCGCAGGCATTACTCCGCGCGGCTCTGATAGTCGGCTGCCGTTTCCGGGTGTCCGCCGCCTCGTACCAATAGGTGAAGTGCGCGAAGGTTTCGTGCTGCGTAAAAGAAAGCCCTAGGCGCAGGAAGTAAATGCTTGATTGAGCGGCCCGAGACATAGGTGACAAAACGTACCGGACACATGGGTGCTTTTGTTCTGCGGGAGGAGTGGATGCCGTGGAAAGCGAGTTCGGTGATGGAGGAACGCCTGCGCTTTGTCGCCCGTCTGCTGGACGGGGAGGCCCGACACGCACGATGGACAGGCAAATACCCCTGGCGGCCCGGCAAAATGGCTCGCCGACGGACATGTAACCTGCAACATTCAATGTTCGGGCGGCAAGTGCGATCGACGGATGGTCGATGTCCGATCGGATACCCTGCCCCAGGTCCTGGTCGGTGGGTCGGTAGGCGCCTCATCTGCAAGGAATGCGGCACCGCAGGTTCTGTGATCATCGTGCCAAACTGGCATGACAGAGCCGGTCATGCCGTGCCATTCACCAAGCACTGGAAAACGTGAGACTCAGCTTTTGAAACTGACCGCCGACCGACCCTTCGCCGACCCTGACAAGGCCGCCCGGCGCCTCCTAGAACACGCACACGCTTTCGAACCCGTTCAGGAAGGTCGGATCATATCGAGAAGATCAACGGGCCTCTCCTGTTTGGCGACAAGGGCGCGCCCGGGGAGTACCAGCGCCGGCCTGGAGCTCGCCGTCACACGGGGTTGGTTGGAATTGCACGAATCCGGAACCTACGTAAGGTTCACAACGACTGGCGCCGATCTGTTCGCCTGATGGCATGGAAATACGCCGACAGTTCTTCCGCTACCGGTCTTGATCCTTCGCCCCAAGAGCCGTCTGATTTCCGCTGGAGTGATCCGGCACGCTGACGTGGACTTCATGCCCCTCGCGGATGGCCAGCGACGCCGCGGCTACTGCGGCCTCGAAGGCGGCTTCCTTGGTGGCATACCTATTCTTGATATCGCCGTCGTGCAGCACGCCCCACTCGTCTCCTTGGGACACGATCTGATACTGTGCCAATCCCATCCACGTCTCCTGTAGCCGCATTCGCAATCAATGCGTTTTGGTTTCGTGCCATTTTTCGAGATCGGTCTTGGCGTCGTTGCGCTGTTCCTTCTCGGGATTGCCTTTCCAGGGCTTGTCCGTCTGCGCATGTGACCCGTGATCTGACTTCTGTCGGGGGTCGTCTTTGGGGGTCTCTTTGCTCATGGGGATACCTCCGCCGTTGAATAGATTAAGCTATGAACGGCATAGCGGTTCCTCGGAGGAACGAAATGTGTCTCGTCCCCTTAATGAATCCGGGTTCTGTAGCGTGGAGTTGCTTCAATGCGTAGGTCTAGCTGGACACCATCCATCGTTCCCGGCGGCGGTGAAAACCTTCAGACGGTTTATCTCGTGGCCGATGATTTTGGGAAGGTTGACGAGCTTGGCGCGAGGCGGACGATGAGGCCAGCGATCTAGAAACGATCGTTCAGGATCTCCTCACCGGACAGTACAGCAATCCGATTCGCGTCATTGCGTTCAATACTGCTGAACGTTGGTCGGAAGACGTTTCCGAGGACGTGGCGCACGAATTGCGCCGCCGCTGCGATTTGCAGGTGCGAGACATCCCCTTCTTTCTCCAGGATTTT
>Ga0134124_10003429_pt1 | contig 12750 bp, 13 predicted proteins | sample KB304_FD_96880 | JGI IMG/M metagenome (GOLD analysis project Ga0134124, IMG submission 96880) | Terrestrial soil microbial communities without Nitrogen fertilizer from Kellogg Biological Station, Michigan, USA - KB3-0-4 | ecosystem: Environmental > Terrestrial > Soil > Unclassified ... | reverse complement strand
TCCGCCGAGGCGCTGGAATTTGCCGGGATCGCGGAGGAACTCGACGATCTCCTGCAGGTCCTGCTTGGCCTCGTCGACACCGGCGACATCCTCGAAGGTGACGCGGCCGTGCGCCTCGGTCAGAAGCTTGGCGCGCGACTTGCCGAAGCCAAGCGCCTTGCCGCCCGCCCCTTGCATTTGCCGCGACAGGAATATCCACACGCCGATGAGCGCGATGAACGGCAGCCATGAGATCAGCAGCTGCAGGAACCAGGGCACGTCGTTCTGCAAGGGACGCGCCGTGATCGCCACACCCTTGTTATAGAGCCGCTGGATGAGCGACGGATCGTTCGGCGAGTAGGTCTGGAACTGACGACCATCCGTGAAGGTGCCGTGGATCTCCGGGCCCTGGATCACCACTTCCTTGACGCGCTCCTTGTCGACTTCACTGAGGAGCTGCGAGAAGGAGATCTCCGTCGACTGCGTGCGCTGACCCGGATTTTGTAGAACCGTGAACAGGGCCAGGAGCAGCAGAACAATAATGATCCACAGCGCGAAATTCCGCAGATTGGCGTTCATGCCTTACGTTCCTTGTGGCGGGCCGGGCAGCCCGACAGCCTGTGTCCAGGCTTTGCTGTGTGCAGGCTTGGCGACTTCCTGTTGCCTACCAGTTTCCTTTTGCCTGCAAGTCTATGTTGCCAGCAAGTCGTGGCCGATTCACGTCCATCCCGTTCCCCAATCTAGGTGCCGCAAGGGCATCTGCCAAGAGAAGTGGCAAGAGAAGTGCCAAGATGAAGTGCCAAGAGAACGTCGGCAACACCGCCGGGAACGCCCCCTTTTGCTGCATTCTAGCGCCGATCGGAACCACCGCGGCGGCCATGTTGCCGCGTGGTTAAGGCCCTTCGAGCGCGGCTTTTCGACCGCGGCGGGGCCGTTTCCACCAGGATCCGCCCCCCAGAATATGTGACCAGGGCGCCCGCCAGCGTGCGCCGCAGACGGATTTTATCAACCATGGCACCCCGCAGCGCTGCATGCAGCGCCTCGAGCTTGCCGAGCTGAAGCGGCCCCTCGTCGCCAGCGCGCGCAATCGCCCGCCCCAGGACCCGCAGTGCCACCTCCGCGGGTAGCCCGCTCAATTTTTCGGCATCGAGCGTGAACGGCCCGCGTTCGTTTGCAGGGGTGTCCGCCACGACGGTGGCCGCGGCATCGACCGCAGCCTCGATGGTCGCCTCCGCACGACGCAGTCGCCGCGCCAGCAGCGCAAGCCGGCGGGCGTCGAGCCCCTCGGCCGCAAGCGCGGGCATCAGCTCGCGCAGCCGCGGCCTCGTGAAGCGCGGATCGCGGTTCGAGGGATCATCAGCAAAGCTGATCCCCATCGCGGCCAGCGTGGCAATCAGCCGCGCTTTCGGCAGATCAAGCAAAGGTCGTACGAGGACGATGCCGATTTTTTTGTCACCCGCGCGAGTCCTGTGTGGTCCAGCCGTGTTCAGTCCAGTGATCGGCAGCAACGTCTGCCGCGCCATGGCGCCGAGGCCCGAAAGGCCACTGCCGCGCGCCATGCGCAGGAGCACCGTCTCTGCCTGATCATCGAGCGTGTGCGCGGTGAGCACGCAAGGCGCACCGGCACCGCGCGCCGCCGCTGCGAGGAGCTGATAGCGCACGCGCCGCGCTTCCTCCTGCAGCGCGCTCGCCGGCTTGCTGCCGGTCCAGCGCAAGGTGCGATGACGAATGCCGAGCTCGCCGGCGAGCCGTTTCACGGCACGCGCCTCGCGCGCCGATTCCGGACGCAGCCCGTGATCCACCGTCACCGCAAGAAGCACAGGCCCTTGCTTGCGTGCCGCGCGCCAGCGCGCCACGAGCGCAAGCAGCGCCGTCGAATCCGGTCCGCCGGAGACCGCAATCACGAGTGCCGGAGCGGAATGAAGTTCTTCGAAGAGCGCTGCCGCCTCGGCGGCCGAGACCGGCGTCGCGTCCTCAGCAGCGGACACGCTTCTGTTCCCGCTCAACGCCCTGCTTCACGCTGACCGATGCGCGCGGATATTTGCGTCCAACCTCGGCGAGCGACGCACATGCCGCGTCCTTTTCACCGAGCCCCGCGAGCGACTGCCCGAGCCGCAGAAGCGAGTCGGGCGCCTTGGCAGCGGTTTCAAATTTGGTCGAGACGTTGAGGAAGAGCTCCGCCGCGTCGCGATAGCGCTGGCGCTGGAACAGGCTTTCGCCGAGCCAGTATTGCGCGTCCGAGGAGAGTCGATCGTTCGGGAAGCGGCGCAGGAACTGCCGAAACGTATCCTCGGCGAGCGCATATTCCCGGCGCAGGATGTAGCCGTAGGCAAGATCGTAAGTATCCTTCGGGCTGTCAGTGGGCGGCAGCGTCGCAACCTGCGCGCCACCGGACGGACTGCCGGGATTGCCGCCGGGATTGCGCGGCGCAGGCGGCGGTGCATCGGCATTTCCCGCGAGCCCTGTGAGCGTCGAAAGATCAAGCGGCGCACCAGCGGTGCGGCCACCGGGCGCACCAACCGGCTCCTCGGGATCAGTGGACTGCGCCAACGGCGCGCTGGGCGCGGTCGTACCGAGCGGGCGCGGCGCACCTGGAGCATTGGGATTGAGCGAGGGATCGAACGCATCGCCGCGTCGCGGACCGGGGGCGGCCGGCGGCGGCGAAGGCGAATAGGGCTGTGTCGCCTGCGGTTGCGTCGCTTGCGGCTGCACGGGCTGTGCAGGATAGCCCGGCTGTGGAGGATAGCCCGGCCGCGCTGGAGGCGCGCCGCGCGGCGCGCCTTCCGGCACGCGATACTCGGCGTCCTGCTGCATGCGCCGGAGCTGACCTTCGAGCTGCTGGTTACGATACTGCAACTGCTCGATGGCACCCGTGAGCTGCCGGATATGCGCCTCCAGACGATCGAGACGCACGGCGAGATCGGATGACTGCGCCAAGCGCCCGGCGTTGGCACCTCCGCGTTCGGAGGGATCGACGGGCGCGCCCTCTTGCGCCCGATCGCTGTTGCCGAACAGCTGCTCAAGGAAGCCGCGCTCGTTTTCCTGCGCCACCGCGGAGCCGGCGCAGAAAAGCAAGGCAAGAAACGAGATCCTAATCGTCCGATGCGAAAGGCCAGCCATTGGCGCTACGGAATGCCTCTGGTTGCAGTCCCAATGGACCTGATGATGTGCCCCCACCGAAGGAGCTTAGCATACGATTCGCTGCGACCAAATTATGACGTTCCATCCGTGGCTTACCAAAGCCACACCGGTTCGATCACACCTGGAACCGCGCCGCCATCGCTTACCGGCGACGAAACTCTAAAAAACAACCGGCGCCACCAGGGCGCCGGCTGTCCCCTTCCCCCGTATCTCTCTTACGAGCTCGCGTTGAGCACCGTCACGGCGCGGCGGTTCTGCGACCAGCACGAGATGTCGTTGCAGACCGCGACCGGCCGCTCCTTGCCATAGGAGATCGTACGCATGCGCTGCGCCTGCACGCCGCGCGACACTAGATAGTCGCGCACCGCCTGCGCGCGCCGCGCGCCAAGTGCGATGTTGTATTCGCGCGTGCCGCGCTCGTCAGCGTGGCCTTCGATCAGGAATGCATATTGCGGATAGGTGCGCAGCCACTGCGCCTGTTTCTCGAGCGTACCGATCGCCTGCTGCGACAGCTCCGTGGAATCAGATTCGAAGAATACGCGATCGCCGACGTTAACCACAAAGTCCTGCTGGCTGCCGGGAGTCGCCGAACTCGCGTTCGCAAGCGCAGGGTTGTTCGCGTCCACCGCGCCGTTCCTGGCGCAGGCGCCGAGCGCCAGCACTGTGGCCAGAACTCCGACGAGCCTCATGGAACGCATCGCGCTCATCGTACGAAAGGTCATCATTCCGGTGCCTCCATTTTCGCTTCTTTACCGGGCCGACCCGAACGCTAGCAGGGGCCTGGTTAAGCGAAGGTTCCGTCAACCTTGACGTGGCCTTGCTGAAATCGCGCAAAAGCGGGGATGAGCCGGAAACCCTTTCCGGTGGTTAATGGGTTATGAATGCGGCGTGATGAGGGCTCGATCAAGCACGAATTTCAGTTCGCGAATGCATTGTCCCCAGCACAGTCATCTTCCCCAGCACAGTTATCGCAGCAGCGGTGACCAGGCCGGATCGGACGCATAGCTCGGCGATGGAACTCTCTGCTCGTTGCGGCCGGTCACATCCACGGTGAAGAGAGACGGGCCCGCACTACCGCCGGGATCGCGGAAGAACATCACGACGCGCCCGTTCGGCGCCCAGGTCGGTCCCTCGTTGTGATAACCGTCAGTGAGAATGCGCTCGCCGGATCCATCAGGCCGCATGATACCGATCGCGAAGCGTCCCTGCGCCTGTTTGGTAAAGGCGATGTAGTCGCCGCGCGGCGACCAGACCGGTGTCGAATAGGCGCCCTCGCTGAAGCTGATGCGCTGTGCCTGACCACCATTTGCGCCCATGACATAGATCTGCTGACGGCCGCCGCGATCGGACTCGAAGCAGATGCGCGAGCCATCAGGCGAGAACGACGGCGCCGTATCGATGGCGGCAGTGTCGGTGAGCCGCGTTGTGGCCTTCGAACGCAAATCCATCAGAAAGATGTTCGCGTTGCCGCCCTGCTGCAGGCTCATGATCACGCGCTGCCCATCGGGCGCAAAGCGCGGCGAGAAGGTCATGCCCGGGAAGTTCCCCACGACCTCGCGCTGGCCGCTCTCGAGATTGAGCAGATTGACGCGCGGCTGTCCCTGCCCATAGGACATGTAGGTGATTTCCTGGCTGCTCGGCGAAAAACGCGGCGTGAGCACCAGATCGTCGCCGCGGGTGAGATAGCGCACGTTGGCGCCATCTTGGTCCATGATGGCGAGCCGCTTGACGCGGCGCTCCTTCGAGCCCGACTCGTCGATGAATACGACACGGCTGTCGAAGTAACCCTTCTCGCCGGTCAGGCGCTCATAGATCGCATCCGAGATGAGATGCGCGATGCGCCGCCAATTGTCGGGCGGAGTGGAGTATTCCTTGCCGTCGAGATACTGGGCCGCATATACGTCCCAGAGCCGGAAGCGGGCGCCGAGCCGGCCATCTGGCTGGCGTGAGAGAGTGCCGGTCACCAGCGCCTGCGCGTTGATCTGCTTCCAGTCCGGAAAGCGCACCTGATCGATGTTGGTGATCTTCTCGATATAGGCGGCCTGATCGATCGGCGCGAACAGACCCGAGCGCTGCAGGTTCGAGGTAATGATCTGGGTGACGCCGCGCGCCATGGCGGGATCGGGCAGCGCGCCGCCGACAAAGTCAGGCAGCGCGATCGGCATCGGCTGCATGTTGCCTTCGGTAATAGTAATTCTGGGCGCTGCGCCCACGCGCGACCACAGGCCGGCAGCCGCGGCAGCGAAAGACAGGCCCGCGGCGCCCGCAAGCGCACGACGGCGCGAAAGTGTCAGCTCTAGTGACCGCATGTTCCGGTTTCCTATCGCACCAGGCTTCACGAAACGATAATTTCAGATTCGAGAAACGATGTCAGCCGCCGAACATTTCGACAGGATCGAAGTCGATCGAAAGCTCTTTCCAGGTCTCGTATTTCGGCAGCGAGAACATCGTGTAGGGCTGGCACGCAATGATAGCCCTGCGCGCGCTCTCGATCATAGCAAGCGAATATGCGTCGGTGGCCTTCATCTCCACTTCCGGCTGCGCCGCCAGCGTCCGATCCATCTTCAAGCGGATGGTAATCGGAACCACGACTCTTTTGTTGGTAGGCGCCCCCGCGGGCGGATTCCAGCAACTCCTGAGATGGCGCCGGAAGGCATCGATCTCACTCAGCGACAATTGATTCGAGCTCGCGTTCGGCGCGCCGATCCCGATATTGCTGTTGACCACATCGCCGGTCGCGGCCAGGCGCTGCGGGGTCCGCTTGTCGAGCAGCGCCGCGACGTTACGCGGGTCGAACTTCGGCTGATCCTTCTTGGGAGGCGTCTTAGGCTCAGCCTTGGGCTCGACTTTCTTCTCCGGCTTTGCCTCGGCTTTTTTCTGTTCGGACTTCTGTTCTGCCTTCTTCGGTTCGGGCTTCGCCAAATCCTTCTTGATCGCCTCCGCGATCAGATCGCGCTGCGGCTCCAACTGCTTCTTTTCCGGCGTTGGCGGCTTCGGCTCCGGCAACTCGGCAGCCTTGTCAGTCGCCGCATGCACCTCGGTCTTGGCGATTTTGGCGGCGGGATCATCAGGCGGCTTACGCTCGCCGATCTGCTCGGCCACCGGCTTCGCAGGCTGAGCCTTCGGGGCGTTGCGCGAGCCGGCGGTGAGCTCGGTGAATTCGCTGACCGAGATGATGTCGATCGGCATCGGCGTTGCATCGCTTGTCAGCGGCCTCGCCGCAAAGGTCAGCGCACCCCAGCCCAGCACAATAACATGCACTGCGATCGACCCCCCTAAGGTCCAGGCGTCGCGCCTGCTGGTCGATGCTCCGCCGATCGAGATGGTGTGGCCTGCGCTCATTGCTCCCCGTAGGGCCTCACTTGCCCTGCTCAACCTCCGTCACGAGCGCAACCCGATGGAACCCCGCGCCCGACAGCCGGCCCATGACCCTCATGACCGTACCATAGTCAACCTTGCGATCACCCCGCACAAAGATGCGCTCCTCCATGCCGCCACGAGCCGCCACGATCGCCTGGAGCTTGGGCAGGATGTCATCCACCGCGATCTCGGTGTTCTGCAAATACCACTGCCCCTCGCTGTTAACCGAAATGGTCAGCGGTTCTTTGTCCTGGTCAAGGCTCTTGGCCTGCGTCTGCGGCAAGTCAAGGGGCACCCCAACCGTTAACAAAGGCGCCGAAATCATGAAGATGATGAGGAGCACCAGCATCACGTCCACCATCGGCGTGACGTTGATCTCGCTCATCACGGCATGGCGGTGATGACGCCGCCTGCCTGCTGTCGCGCTCGCTCCGCCCATTGCCATTCGTTAACGCCTTCTGTGCTCGACCGCGGTTGGTAACGTCTTTTTGTGCTTGTCACGCCCGCTCATCGATCTGCCGAGACAGGATGGCGGAAAACTCGTCGGCAAACCCCTCCAGGCGCTGCGCCTGCTTGTTCACCTCGGACGAAAACTTGTTGTAGAAAATCGTCGCCGGTATGGCGGCTACGAGGCCGATTGCGGTTGCGAACAGCGCTTCTGCAATTCCTGGCGCTACGACCTGCAGCGACGTGTTGCCCTTGGCGGCGATCGACTGGAAGCTTGTCATGATGCCCCAGACGGTTCCAAACAAACCGATGAAGGGGCCGGCCGAGCCGACGGTCGCAAGCACCAGCAGCCTTCGTTCCAACCGCTCGACCTCGCGCGCAATCGTCACATCCATGACTTTCTCGATCCGCATCTGCAGGCCCGTGAAGGAACGCGCCTGCCCCTCCAGGCTGCGTTTCCATTCCCGCATCGCCGCCACGAACAGCGCCGCCATCGAATGCGACGGCTTCGCCGACAGTGTCTTGTAGAGTTCCTCGAGCGACTGTCCCGACCAGAACGCCTGCTCGAACCGGTCCATGGCGCGGCGCATGCGCGCAAAGAGAAACGTCTTGTCGATCGCGATCGCCCAGACCCAGACCGAGCAGATCAAAAGCCCGAGCATGACGCCCTGCACGATCCAGTGCGCGTTCCAGAACAAGGCCCAGAGCGAAAGCTCGGAGGACGCGAGGCCCTGATTAGCGACGATGGACGGCGTCATCGTTGATCCTTTCGGGCCTCTTCAAATCAGTGCCGGGGCGATGCCACCGCAGGGCCAGAAAGGGACGCGGCAAGCGGCACTCTCACTAGCGCTTCGCCGAGCCAAATTGCGCGAAAAATCCGTCCGTCCGCCACCATCGGCACGGCTACGAATTCCTTGGCAAACGTGTCCAAACTAGGGCACCTGGCAGCTCATTGCGCGTTCCGACAACTGGCGCTGAATGTCGTTAAATCCCGGTTACCAGGAGCGAATCAGGCGCGCAATCACGCGGCTGTTGTTCTAGACGAAATCCAAGGAAGCGCTGCGCTCAGACACGATGGCAGACGCCGTCGATAAGGCTGCGACACTGGGCCTCGCCCGCGCGGCGCAGATCGAAAGTAGTCGCCGCAAAACCCCACGCTCCGAATATGTCTCAAACAAAGCAGCCGCCCGCTTCAAGCGGACGGCTGCAACGCGCACGCAGGTGCTGCGGGGGCTCAGCTCTGCGGCGTAGGGGGCGGCGGCGGGGACGCCGAACGCGCACGACGCTCGGCCATGAACTGGTCGAACTCGGTCTTGTCACGAGCGAAACGCAGCCGGTCGAGAAACTCCCGGAACTCGCGCTGCTCTTCCTCGAGGCGCCGCAACGTCTCGGTGCGGTACTCGTCAAAGGCGTGATTGCCGCTCGATGGCGGCTGCCGCCACCATTGCGCTGCCTCTTTCATGCGCTCTGCGCCATGCCAGCGGCCGACATCTCCTTGTTTCCAACAGCCCATGCGTCCCATACGTCCGCTCCCTATGAGAAAGGCCAGGGTCGCGAGACCCAACGGCCACCAGAAGATGAAGGACACGATCATGAGCGCGATCCACGCCCCCATGCCCAACTCATCAAGCTTTGCCGTGATTGCCATTCGACGCCTCCGACGCCTCACAGTGTGAATGTTAATAACATTAACATAGCGACAGTACGGACATTGTCAAGCTAGCGTTAAGTATGCGCTGTGTTGGCCGTCACACAGATACGCCGAGCCCGCGTAGGTAAATAAGCACTCCAGCTTCCAGGAGTTCCTCAGCCGACATCGGCAGCTTGCGCCGGCCGGCATCGCCGCGCGCGAACAGTGACGCAATGCCGTGCGACAGCGACCACACATGCAGCGCCATCATGCCAACCGGCGGCCGCTGCGATGCCGGCATGGTGGCAATGAGCGCATCAGTGGCACGCCGGAGTACCCCGAAGGCGTCGTCGCCCGCCTGCACCAGCTCTGAACTGGTGTCGAGCGGAATGCCGGCCTCGAACATGGCCGAGTAATAGGCGGGCTCGCTGCGAGCAAACGCGAGATAGGCCTTGCCGAGTCGATCGAACGCCAAGAACGGATTGGGCCTTCCATCGTCCCACGCGCGCGTGAGCGCAGCCTCGAATTGCTGGAAACCACGCAGCGCAACGCTCGCCAGGAGTTCATCGCGATCGCGAAAGTGGCGATAGGGCGCTGCAGGACTGACCCCCGCCCAGCGCGCGGCTTCTGCGAAGGTGAACCCACCCGGCCCGTTCTTGGCAATCAGCTCGAGTGCGGCGCGCATCAGCGCCTCTTTCAGATTGCCGTGATGGTAGCCGCGCGGGCCCCCTTTCCCTTCGTCACGTCTCCAGCTCATGTGAATGGTATTTACATTGTGCCGAGCGAGTCGTCGATAGCACGTAACGCTTTATGACGCCGGCTTGTGGTCCGCCCGCATTGCGGTGCGCAGAGCCTCGGGAATGCGTCGCGCCCGACCGCCCGACACAAACGCCACCTGCACGCGTGCCTCGATCATCACATCGTCGCCGCGCATGACGCGCTGGTCGAGCGTGATCGAGGCGCCGCGCACCTCATGCGGTGTTGTGATCACCTCGAGCACATCGTCCATGCGCGCGGCTTTGAGAAACTCGATCTGCATCGAGCGCACCACGAAGGCGAAGCCCGGCGCCTCCTTCTCGGTTTCCTCAAACAGCGCGCGCTGATCGGCACCGAGAAGCCGCAAATAGTTGGTGCGCCCGCGCTCCATGAAGCGCAAATAGCTTGCGTGATATACCGCGTGGCTAAAATCGGTGTCCTCATAGTAGACCCGCACGCTCATCACGTGCCAGCCGTCACGGATTTCGCCGTCGAGCGCCGCCGAGCTCACTCATCGTTCTCCTGCCCGAACAGCCCGAACTGCGCCGGATCGCGCGTGGGCTCGGCGAGGCCGAGGTGGCGGAACGCATGCCCGGTAAGCAGGCGGCCGCGCGGCGTGCGCTGGATGAAGCCCTTCTGAATGAGGAACGGCTCGATGATCTCCTCAATGGCGTCGCGCGGCTCCGACAGTGCGGCCGCAATCGTCTCGATCCCGACCGGGCCGCCGTTGTAGTTCTCGGCGATCATGATCAGATAGCGCCGGTCCATGGCATCGAGGCCGGCGGCATCAACCTCGAGCGCGCGCAGTGCCTTGTCGGCGGCGCGCCGGTCGATCGAGGTCACGCCGTCAACGAACGCAAAATCGCGCACCCGCCGCAACAGCCGTCCGGCGATGCGCGGCGTGCCGCGAGCACGGCGCGCAATCTCGTTGGCGCCATCCGCGGTCATGCCGATGCCGAGCACCCGCGCGCCGCGATTGACGATCTGCTCGAGCTCGGCCTCCGAATAGAAATTGAGCCTGATCGGAATGCCGAAGCGGTCGCGCAGCGGATTGGTGAGAAGGCCTGCGCGCGTGGTTGCACCGACGAGCGTGAACTTCGAGAGGTCGATCTTCACCGAGCGCGCGGCCGGTCCTTCGCCGATGATGAGGTCGAGCTGGAAATCCTCCATCGCCGGATAGAGCACCTCCTCAACCGCCGGATTGAGGCGATGGATCTCGTCGATGAAAAGGACATCGCGGTCTTCGAGATTGGTAAGGAGCGCGGCGAGATCGCCGGCCTTGGCAATTACGGGCCCCGAGGTGGCGCGAAATCCGACGCCGAGCTCGCGCGATACGATCTGGGCGAGCGTGGTCTTGCCGAGGCCGGGCGGACCCACGAACAGCACATGATCGAGCGCTTCCTTGCGCTTGCGCGCCGCCTCGATGAACACGTTGAGGTTCGCGCGCGCCTGCGCCTGGCCGATGAACTCGGACAACCGCAGCGGCCGCAGCGAAGATTCAGTGTCGTCGTCCTCGCGACGCTCAGGCGTGACAAGGCGGGGCGATGTGGTCATAGCGCCGACATCGGCTGGAGTTCATAGATCCCGGATCGCGCGGGCCGCGCCCGCTTGTCCGGTATGACCTCGCTTCGCTCGGTCACTTTGCCAGTCACTTGGCCAGCTCCTTCAGCCCGAGCTTGATCAGCTCCGACACCTCCGCGTCCTCGCCGATGCTGCGTGCCGCCGACGCGACCGCGGTGGCGGCCTGCGGCTGGCCATAGCCGAGATTGACCAGCGCCGAGATCGCATCGGTGACGCCGCGCGGAACGCGCTGCTCCTCGACCGCCCCCATGAAGCGCACGAGCGCGCGATCGACCGCGGAGAATTCCGGCGCCTTGCCCTTGAGCTCGTTGCAAATGCGCTCGGCCACTTTCGGGCCGACGCCAGGCGCGCGCGTGATCATCGCCTTGTCGCGCATCGCGATCGCGGAGGCGAGTTCGTTGTGCTTGAGCGTGCCGAGCACCGAGAGTGCCACCTTGGCCCCGACGCCCTGCACAGTCTGCAGCAGGCGGAACCATTCGCGCTCGACATCGGTCAGAAAGCCGAACAGACGGATCTGGTCCTCGCGCACATAGGTCTCGATCGCGAGCACCGCGTGCTCGCCCGTCGCCGGCAGCTCGTGCAGGGTGCGGGTCGAGCAATGCACCTGGTAGCCCACGCCGCCGACGTCGAGGATGACGAAGTCCTCGCCGTAGCCGTCCACGATGCCTTTGAGCTTGCCGATCATTTTGCCGCCATCCTTAACGCTACGCTCTGGCGATGATGCGCGTGCGTCACCGCGATCGCCAGCGCGTCAGCAGCATCGTCGGACTGCGGATCGGCCTTTGGCAAGAGCACCTTGACCATCATGCGGATCTGCACTTTCTCGCAATGGCCCGCCCCCACGATGGTCTTCTTCACCAGGTTGGGCGCATATTCGGCGACCGGCAACCCGGCGAGCGCCGGCACGAGCATCGCGATACCGCGCGCCTGGCCAAGCTTGAGGGTCGCGGCCGCATCGCGGTTGACGAAGGTCGCCTCGACCGCGGCCTCGTCGGGGGCATGCGCCGCGACCACCTGCTGCAGGCCGTCGTGGATGCTCACCAGCCGCAGCGAGAGCGCCGCCTTGTCGTCGCTCGCCACCGAACCGCAGGCCAAAAACGACAGCCGGTTCCCCTCGATTGCCACCACGCCCCAACCGGTACGGCGAAGCCCGGGATCGATGCCAAGGATACGAATCGGTCGCGTGCCCATGGCCTCTGTTTATCGTCATTCGGTTAGCATCTGCTAGCTATTCCACATCCGCCCTGGACCAGGGGGCCAATCGACCCTAGCTTCCCGACCCCTTGTCTGACCGGCCCAATATTTGAGCGCCCCCATGCTAAGCGCGCCATGTCGCCGATAGCATCGCCGATAGCCGGCAAGCTCCGGGACGAGTTGGTGCGCGCCTATGCGGCGCCGGAGCGCCACTATCATAACCTCGCGCATATCGAGGCCATGCTGGAGCTGATGCGCACGCACAAAGTCGCATTGTCCGATCCGGCAGCCGTCGAGGCCGCGATCTGGTTGCACGATGCGGTCTATGACACCCGCCGGCATGACAACGAGGAGAGAAGCGCGCAGCTTGCGGCCGATCGGCTGACAGGTCTGGTGAGCCCCGATTGGATCGCACTGATCGCCGACATGATCAGGGCCACTGCCGGCCACCATGTACCGGACGGGCTCAACGATGCCCAACAGCGCGATTGCGCACTCTTTCTCGACATGGATCTGTCGATCCTCGGCAGCACACCTGACGTCTTCGCCGCTTATGAGGAGGCGGTGCGCCGCGAATACGCCTGGGTGCCCGACGCGCTCTGGCGCGAAGGCCGGAAGAAAGTCCTGCAAGGCTTCGTCGACCGGCCGGCGATCTATATGAG
>Ga0134124_10003425_pt1 | contig 12755 bp, 10 predicted proteins | sample KB304_FD_96880 | JGI IMG/M metagenome (GOLD analysis project Ga0134124, IMG submission 96880) | Terrestrial soil microbial communities without Nitrogen fertilizer from Kellogg Biological Station, Michigan, USA - KB3-0-4 | ecosystem: Environmental > Terrestrial > Soil > Unclassified ... | reverse complement strand
GGGGTGCCACGGCTCCGCCGGGGTATCGAGGGGTGCCACGGCTCCGCCGGGACGGTATCGAGGGGTGCCACGGCTCCGCCGGGGGTATCGAGGGGTGCCACGGCTCCGCCGGGGTATCGAGGGGTGCCACGGCTCCGCCGGGACGGTATCGAGGGGTGCCACGGCTCCGCCGGGCGGTATTCGAGGGGTGCCACGGCTCCGCCGGGGCGCCCCGAGCCACCCCGGGGGGCTTGGGGGGCCCGTTCGAGGCCCCCCATCTTCACTAGGACGCGTTGCGCTGGGCGCCGTCGCACGTGCGGCGCGAGAGGGCGGCGAGCGGCTGTCCGCCGGCCCGGAGCGGCAGGCGCACGGTGAAGGTGGCGCCGGCACCGGCGCCCGCACTCTCGACCTCGACGCGGCCGTGGTGGAGCTCGACGAGCTCGCGGACGATCGCCAGACCCAGGCCGAGGCCGCCGTACGTTCGTGTCATCGAGCTGTCCGCCTGCCGGAAGCGGTCGAATACGTGGGGGAGAAATTCCCTCGCGATGCCGATGCCCGTGTCGGCGACGACGAGCCGCACGTCGTCGCCGAGCCGCTCGACGCCCACCCGCACGTGGCCGCCGGGCGGCGTGAACTTGATCGCGTTCGCGAGCAGGTTGCGGACGATCTGCTGCAGGCGGACGGCGTCGCCCGCGAGCGGTGGCACGCCCTTGGCCAGGTGACACTCGAGCGTGATCCCGGCCTGCTCGGCGTCGACGCGCGCAGCGTGCACCTCGCCCTCGACGATGGCCGGGAACGCCACCGGCTTGCGGTCCATCCGGAGCTGGCCCAGCATGATGCTCGACACGTCCAGCAGGTCGTTGACCAGCTGCACCTGGGCCAGCGCGTTCCGCTCGATGACGTCGACGGCCCGCCCGGCGGCCGGGGCCGGCAGCGTCCCCCGGCGGAGCAGGCGCGCATAGCCGAGGATCGACGTCAGCGGGGTGCGCAGCTCGTGGGAGAGGGTGGCGAGGAACTGGTCCTTGAGGACGCCGGCCTCCTCGGCCTGCACCCGCAGCGTCTGCTCGCGGGCGAGATGCTGCGCGCGCTCCTGCTCCAGCCGCCGGCGTTCCGTCACGTCGCGGGCGAAGACGCTGATCCACTCGCGCCCGCCGAACGCGACGAAGTCGCTGGACGTCTCGACCAGCACCTCGCTCCCGTCGCCGCGCCGGTAGCGCCGCTCCTCGACGTGGTGCCGCCCCGCGCCCGAAGCCGCCCAGAAGGCGCGCCAGCGCTCGCGCGAGCCGTCGACCTCCAGCTCCCACACGTGTCGGGCGAGCAGGCGCTCGCGCGCATAGCCGGTCAGGCGCGCCGCCGCCGCGTTGGCGTTGACGATGCGGCCCTCGGCGTCGACCCAGAAGAGGGCCTCGGTCGCCCGCTCGAGCGCGAACTGCGTCAGCGCCAGCCGCTCGCGCTCGTCGTGGCGGCGAGTCTCGTAGACGAGTAGCATGCCGAGGACCAGCGTGCCGAACGGCAGGAAGAGACCGACCGGCAGCGCCGCCGCCGACACGACGCGGACGGCCAGCGTGCGGTCGGGCAGCGCGATTGCCCAGGCCAGCACGATCGCGTCGAGGACGAGGCCGAGCAGCACGAACGTCAGCGCCGGCAGCCGGGGCCGGCGTCGCCGCCACTGCACGGCGACGACCATGCCCAGCAGCCCAGCCGTGAGGATCGAGCCGACGCCGGCCACGCTGCCCACGCCCCCGAGCCACGCGCGGTAGCCGCTCGTCAGCACCGCCGCCGTCAGCGCCGCCCCCGGGCCCCCGAACGGGCCGGCGAGCAGAACGGGAATGATCCGGGCGTCCGCGATCACGCCGGGCGCGATGACGAACGGCGTGTGCATCGCCGCGGTGGCGATCAACCCGAACAGCACGCCGGTCACGACGGGCTGCGCGCGGCGGGGGACCTTCGGCAGCCAGGGCCGGATCACGCTGTAGAGCAGCGTGAGGGAGAGGAGGAGCGCGATGTTCTGCGCGAGCCCGCTGAACGCACCGACGACGGAGACTACCGACAATCCATACCGCCTTGACGCAGGCGAGCCTAACACACCTCCACGGCGCTCGCGGCCCCAACGGCCGATGACGCCGGCACCATGTGGCAGGGCCGCGCCCGGGGGAGGTGGTCGAGATCCCGTTCGAGGGCCGCGCGCGCCCTCCTCCGCTCCCGCGCGCTGAACACGCTGCCCGCGAACGACGCGTCCGCGAGTGGTCCGTCCAGCTGCCGGAGATCGAGACGCAGGCCGACGGCCGGCGCGCCGTTCACGGCGTCGTAGGCCTTGAGCCCCCCGAAGCGCCGGAAGCGCAGGCGCCCCTCGTAGAACGGCGCGTGGCGCGGGTGGACGGCGATGCAGAGATCGTCGAGGCGCGCGATCTCACGACCGTACACGCCCACGATGCGCACGAGCGCGCGCATCGCGCCGAGGCCGACCCCGCGCCACGCCTCGCTGACCGCCAGTGCCGACACCTCGGCGAGGCGACGGCCGGCGGCGCGGAAGGCCGAGAGCTCGGCGCCGTACAGTGCGTCGCACGGCAGCCCGAGCTCCGAGTCGGCGATGAGGGAGACGGTGGCCACGATTCTGTCGCCGGCGCGCGCGACGAAGACGGCGGTGGAGGGCATCGCGAGGTACGGACTGACGTGCTGGCCGTCGGCGGACGCCGCCACGTACCCCCGGCGCACGTAGCACGCGTGCACGAGGCGGCTGGCCGCATCGAGCTCCGCGCGCGTGGTGGCCAGGCCGACGTCGATTGCAACATCGAGGGTGCTGGTCCCGTGTAACACGGGGACCTGGCCGCGAGGCAATCACGGTGCCCCGCGCCCGCGCGCGGAAAGGAACGCGATCGCGCGGAGATACGGCCGATGGAAGAAACGTCAATGTCGCCACGCGAACGCTGTCGCGTCAGCGTGACGACGCCGGCGCCACCGCGCGCAGCGCGCGGAGATAGGCCTCCTTGTCCGGCTCGTTGAAGACCAGCCGGACCTCCTGCACGCCCGCATCGAAGAAGCGCTGGATCTGCTCGCGGCACTGCGCGGGGGTGCCGAGGATCGTCATGGCGTCGACCATCTCGTCGGTGACGAGCTTCGCCGCGCGGTCGCGGTCCTTGGCGGCAAACGCCTCGCGGACCCGATCGGCGTCGGCGCCGAAGCCGATGCGGTGCATGTACTGGTGGTAGAAGACGCCCATGCCGCCGATGTAGAAGGCGATGTGCGGGCGCTCGCGATTGCGGGCCGCCGCGACATCGTCGGTGACGTAGATCGACACCTGGGGCGAGATGGCGATGTCGCGCAGCGTCCGGCCGGCCGCCTCGGCCCCCGCCTTCAGCTCGACCACGGCCGCGGCCATCCGCGAGGGCGCCAGGAAGATCGGCAGCCAGCCGTCGGCGAGCTGGCCCGTGAGGCGAAGGCTCGGCGGGCTGAGCGCGGCGATGTAGATCGGCAGGCTCGCCCGGTAGGGCGTGAACCGGAGCTGGAAGCGCTTCGTGTGGAAGAACTCGCCGTCGTGGTCGAGCCGCTCGCCGCGCGCGGCCTTGCGGACGATGTCGATGTACTCCCGCATCCGCGTCAGCGGCTTCGCGAACTTCTCGCCGTGGAGATCTTCGATCACGAGGCGGCCGCTGGTCCCGAGCCCGAGGAAGAACCGGCCCTGGGACATGCGGTCCATGTTCAGCGCCGTCATGGCGAGGTTGGCGGGCGAGCGCGCGAAGACCGGCACGATGCTGGTGCCGATGCGGATGCGCGAGGTCACCGCCGCCAGCTGGGCCAGCGAGGTGAGCGCGTCCTCGCCCCACGACTCCCCCATCGAGATGCAGCTGTAGCCCAGCTCTTCGGCCAGGACGGCGGCATCGCGGAGCTCCCGCCACGACATGCCCGGCACGTGCATGCCCATCAGGCCGACGTCGCCCATCACGCCACTCCTCTCTCGGATCAGGCGGTCAACGGCGGCCGCGTCAGGCGCCGCAGGACCTCGTACTGGTAGTGGAACGAGTTCACGCCGGAGCCGTTGTAGCGGCGCACGGCGTAGGGCCAGTCGCAGCCCAGCTTCGCGCGATCGGGGATCTTCTTGTACGTGGTCTCGGGATGGTACTCGGTCGGGTGCAGCGTCTCCGTCGTGCTCGGGTACAGCGGCGTGGTGGCGTCCACGTCGACGAGCGCCTCGCCGGCGCAGCGCAGGCAGTCGGTCATGTAGCGCGGATCGTCGGCGCCGAAGCGACAGCGCCGCAGCGGTCCCGAGCCGGCCTCCGCGACGCGATCGTCGGCCGTCCGGCCCGGCGTGGGGCCGGCGACGAAGTGCTCGAACTTCTCGTTCAGCTCGGTGACGGCCCGCTGGACGTTGCGGGTGGGGTCGAGCATGAGCGTGTCGATCTCGTCGGCCCGGGGCGGATGATGGAACAGCGTGTATTGCCCCATGCCGTAGCCGCGCGAGGTGATGTGGTCGGGGTCGCCTCCGTCGTTGCGGTCGAGACCGACGACGATGAAGTCGTCGGCGTTGGTCGTCGTCGGCGTCCGGAAGTGCTGACCGCCGCTCTCCTGCAGCAGGACGGCGAGCAGGAACGGCCGGGGCACGCGAAGCCCGGCGAGGGTCTGGACGCTCGCGAACGCCTCGCGGTTGGCGCGGACGGGATCGTCCGAGCGCGGCAGGGTCCGTATCCGGGGATCGGCCAGGATGTCCTCGATGCACGCCGCGAGGCGCTCGTCGAGGATGCCGGTCACGCCCGTTACCCGCTCACGATTGAACGCGCGCAGGGTGACGGGCGCCTCGCCGTCCGATCCGCGCTGGACGGCGTGGAGCAGGTCCCACTGCAGGGCCCGCACGGCGCGCTCGGTGCCGTCGCCGAAATCGCCGTCGATCCCCGAGCGGAGATAACCGAGCCTGCGAAGATCCTGCTGCAGCGCCTTGACGCGCGGGTCGGCCGGGGCCGAGCCGCGCGCGAGCACGAGACCGGAGCGGCGGTAGACGAGTGCCATGCTCCCTCCGTCAGGCGATCATCTGGGGGTCAACCGCTCGACAACCTCCACCGCCGTCGTCAGATCCTCGTTCGAGGCGGCCTGATAGTGCTTGGCCGCGTCGACGCGCCGGCCCGCCTTCACGAGCTCCAGCACCTGGGCCTTGAGCTCGGGCGAGATCGCGGCGGCCAGCGCCCGGACGCGCTCCTCGCGCTGCGCCTTGGCCTGGCGGGCGGCCCGGGCGGCGGCGACCATCTCGGGCTTGGCGCAGGCCAGCACCTCGAACCACCGGTTCGCGTCGCGCACGACGTAGAGGAGCATCACCTTGCCGTGGTAGGGCTCCGGCTGGAGCTCGAGCTGCACGGTGTGCGTGGGCCGGATGGGGTAGTCGACCTTGCCGGCAAACATCAGCGGCTCATCGGCCGGCACCGGCGTCAGCTTCCAGCGGTAGTTCGCCGGCACCGTGTCCTTCGCCTGGTTGTCGACGATCATGCGGAAGAACGAGTCGGGCTCCAGCCCCGCGCACGGCAACGACTTCGGATGCATCAGCGCTCGCCGGCGCTCGGCACTCTTGCTATTGATGGCGTCGACGACGCCGGCCACGAACGCCCGGGTCTGCCCGTCCTCCTGAGACTGGGCGGGAGCGGCCGTCAGCGTCAGGAGCACCACCACTCCGAGGCACGCGGCCCCCAGCGTGGTCACGCGCGAGTCAGACGGACCGTTGCGGCCGGGGGAGCGAGCCGGGCACCGGGCGGCTGCCGCGACGCCAGAAGAAGACCTTCGAGATCGACCGCGCGGCGAGCGACTTCTGCGCCGATTCCATGTAGAGGTACAGCACCGGCGTGATGTAGAGGGTCAGCAGCTGGGACACGAGCAGGCCGCCGACGACGGCGAGCCCGAGCGGACGGCGGGCGTCGGCGCCGGCGCCGATGCCCAGCGCGATCGGCAGCGTGCCGAGCAGCGCGGCCATCGTGGTCATCATGATCGGCCGGAAGCGGAGCAGGCAACCCTGGTAGATCGCCTCGGCCGGCGTCGCCCCCGCCCGCTCCTTCTCCAGCGCGACGTCGATCATCATGATGGCGTTCTTCTTCACGATGCCGACCAGCATGATCAGACCCACGAAGCCGTAGACGTTCAGCTCCATCCGGAACAGCAGCAGCGTGGCGAGCGCGCCCACGCCGGCCGACGGCAGCCCCGACAGGATCGTGAGCGGGTGGATGAAGCTCTCGTACAGGATCCCGAGGATGAGGTAGATCACGAGCACGGTGATGAGGAGCAGGAGGCCCTGGCCGCGCAGCGAGTCCTGGAAGGCCTGGGCCGTGCCCTGGAACGTCGCGCTCAGCGTGGCCGGAACGCGCAGCTCGCGCTGCACGGCCTCTACCTGGGCCACGGCGTCGCTCAGCGACACGTCCGGCTTCGTGTTGAAGGAGATCGTCACCGACGGGAGCTGGCCGAGGTGGGTCACCACCAGCGGCCCCAGCCCCGGGGTCAGCGTGGTGACCGCGTCGAGCGGCACCAGCCGCCCGCTGCTCGCCCGCACGTACAGCCGGGACAGCGCGCTGGCGTCCAGCTGGTACTTGGGGTCGACCTCCAGGATGACCCAGTACTGGTTCGTCGGCGTATAGATCGTGGAGACCTGCTTGGAGCCGTAGGCGGCGCCCAGCGCGCTCTCGATCTGATCCGCGGTCACGCCGAGGGCCGAGGCCTTGTCGCGATCGATGTCGATGACGATCTGCGGGCTGGTGATCTGCAGGTCGCTGTTGACGTCCTGCAGGGCGGGCAACACCCGCAGACGCTCGTAGAGGCGCGGCGCCCACTGGTACAGCTCCTGGAGGTCGGCGTCCTGCAGCGTGTATTGATAGACGGCCTTGGTGAGCTGGCCACCGATGCGGATGGTCGGCAACACCTGCGGGTAGACCCGCATGCCGGGGACCGCCGCCAGCTTGGGCCGCAGATCGGCGATCAGCTCGTCGACGGGGCGACGTTCCTTCAGCGGCTTGAGCCGGACGAAGATCCGGCCGTTGTTCGCCACCGTGCTGCTCCCGCTGGCGCCGATGAACGACATGAACTGCTCGACGTACGGCTGCTGGCGGAAGACGTCGGCCACCAGGCGCTGGTGCTCCATCATCGAGTCGAACGAGACGTCCTGGGCCGCCTCGGTGAACGCGAAGATCGTCCCGTTGTCCTCGGTCGGGATGAACCCCTTGGGAATGATGGTGAAGAAGTACGCCGTGAGGAGGAAGGTGAGGACGAGCACGGTCATCGTGAGCCGTCCGTGCCGCAGCGTCCAGCGCAGGGTGACGTCGTACACGTGCAGCATGCCGTCGAAGACGCGCTCGGAGGCGCGGTAGAGCCGGCTGTGTCCCGCGTGGGGCGGGCGCAGGAAGCGGCTGCACAGCATCGGCGTGAGCGTCAGCGACACCACGCCGGACACGATCACGGCCGCGCCGATGACGACGGCGAACTCGTGCAGGAGCCGCCCGACCACGCCCCCCATGAACAGGACGGGGATGAAGACGGCCGCCAGCGACACGGTCATGGACAGGATGGTGAAGCCGATCTCGCGAGAGCCGTTGAGGGCGGCCTCCATGCGGCTCTCGCCCACCTCCATCCGGCGGACGATGTTCTCGAGCATGACCACCGCGTCGTCGACGACGAAGCCGACGCAGAGCGTGAGGGCCATGAGCGAGATGATGTCGATCGTGTAGCCGAGCGCGTACATGACGGCGAAGGTGCCGACGATCGACAGCGGCACCGCCAGGCTGGGGATCAGGGTGGCGGAGACGTTGCGAAGGAAGAGGAAGATCACCATCACCACGAGGCCGATGGTGAGCATCAGCGTGAACTGCACGTCGTGGACGGACTCGCGGATGGCGACCGAGCGGTCGTAGACGACGTTGAGCCCGACCGAGGCCGGCAGCTGCTGCCGGAACACCGGCAACAGGTTGCGGACGGCGTCGACGACCTCGATGGTGTTCGTGCCGGGCTGCCGCTGTACGGCCAGCACCACGGCCCGGTCGTTGTTGAACCAGCTCGCGACCTTGTCGGTCTGGACGCCGTCGATGACCCGCCCGATCTCTTCGAGCCTCACCGGCGACCCGTTGCGATAGGCCACGATCATCGGCCGATAGGCGGCGGCGTCGAGCAGCTGGGCGTTGGACTGGATGTTGACCGCCTGATGCGGCCCCGACAGGAAGCCCGTCGGCTTCTTCACGTTGGCGCGGGCGATCGCCTGCTCGACCTCGTCGATGCCGATCCCGCGCGCGGCCAGCGCCCGCGGGTCCACCTGCACGCGCACGGCATACTTCTGCGAGCCGAAGATCGTCACCTGGGCCACGCCGCTGATCGTCGAGATCCGCTGGGCCAGGTTCGTCTGGGCGTACTCGTCCACCGTGTACAGCGGCAGCGTGGGCGAGCTGAGCGCCAGGTAGAGCACCGGCTGGTCGGCCGGATTCACCTTCTGGTAGCTGGGCGGCGTCGGCATGCCGGGCGGCAGCAGCGGGGCGGCCTTGGTGATGGCCGCCTGCACGTCCTGGGCGGCGGCGTCGATGTTGCGGCTCAGCGTGAACTGGATGGTGATCTGGGTGACGCCGAGCGCGCTCGTCGACGTCATCGAGTCGATGCCGGCGATCGTCGTGAACTGCCGCTCCAGCGGGGTGGCCACGGCCGAGGCCATCGTCTCCGGGCTCGCGCCCGGCAGCGAGGCCAACACCTGGACGGTCGGGAAGTCCACGTTCGGCAGGTCGTTCACGGGCAGGAGACGGTAGGCCATGACGCCGAAGATGAGGACACCCGCCATCAGCAGCGTGGTGAGCACCGGCCGGCGGATGAACAGCGCTGGGCTCATGACGGCTTCTGCGGCTTGATATCCACCCGCGCGCCGGGCACGAGACGCAGCTGGCCGTCGGTGACGACCCGCTCGCCCGCCTTGACGCCCTCGTTGATCACGAGCTCGCGGGAGAGCCGGCGTCCCACCTTGACGGGTCGCGACTCCACGGTGGAGTCCGCCTTCACGACGAACACGAAGGAGCCCTGCTGACCGGCCTGGACGGCCTGGGTCGGGACGAGCACCGCCTGCTCGCTGGTGAGCGTGAGCGCGACGTCGACGAATTGCCCCGGCCACAGCGCGCTGTCCGTGTTGGGAAACGTGGCCTTGAGCTGGATCGTCCCCGTGGTGGGATCGACGGTGTTGTTCATGAACGTCACCGCGCCCACGATGGTGCGCTGCCCGCCGTCCAGCACCGCCTCGACCTTGAGCGCGCCCGCGTCACGGTACTTCTTGATCGCGGTGAGATTCGGCTCGGGCACGGAGAACGACACGTAGATGGGTCGGATCTGCGCGATGACCACCAGCGGGTTGTCCTCGTTGGACTTCACCACGTTGCCGCCCTGGACCAGCAGGTTGCCGGTGCGACCGTCCATGGGCGCCCGGATGGTGGTGTAGGCCAGCTGGAGCCGGGCCGTCTCCACGAGGGCCTCGTCGGCCTGGATCGCCGCGCGCCCGTTGTCGACCATGGCCTCGGCCGCGCGCGCCGAGGCCCGCGAGTTCTCCACCGCGGCGCGATCCGCCGCGACGGTGGCCTGCAGCGCGGCCAGCGCCGTGCGGACCTGATCGTACTGCTCGCGCGCGACGAGCTCCTGCTTCACGAGGCTCGCGTAACGCTGGTCCTGCACGCGCGCGTTGTCGAGCTGGGCCATGTCGCGCTCGAGGTTGGCCAGCGCCTGCGTCACCTCGGCCTGCCGCTGGGCGACGGCGGCCTCCATCTGGCGGAGCTGCGCCCGGTCCTTGACGACGTTGGCCTCGGCCTGCCGGAGCGCCGCCTCCATCGGGCGCGGGTCGATCGTGAAGAGCAGGTCCCCGCGCTTGACCTCGCGGCCCTCGGTGAAGTGCACCTGCTGGATCTGACCGGCGACCTGGGACTTGACGCCCACGGTCGTGTACGCCTGCACGTTCCCCACCGTCGTGACCTGGACGGGCACCATCCGCTCCTCGGCGACGGCGGCGCCGACGGGCACGGCCGGCGGCGGCGCCGCCTGGCGGGCCGGCGTCCCGCCCGCTGGCGACTCCGAGCATCCGGCCAGGCCGAGCAGTGCGACGACGAGGGCCGCGGCGATCGAGGAGCGGCTCATGCCTTCGACGCCTCGGCGGCCGCGTCCACCAGCGCCTCCAGCCCCTTGATCACGCGTTGCCGGTCGTCCGCGGACATGCGCTGCAGCACTCCCTCGACGCCGCGCATCTGCAAGCCGTGCAGCTCCTGCACCAGCGCCCGCCCCGTCCGGGTCAGCTCGAGGATATACACGCGGCGATCGCCCGGGTCGTCGGCGCGCGAGAGAAACTGCTTTTCCTCGAGGCGGTCGACGATGTGCGTGACGGCGGGCAGTGTGACCCCGAAGGCCTTGGCCACGTCGCCCATGTGGCAACCGGCGTTGTCGGCGACGTGGAAGAGGACCTGCGACTGCGCGTACGTCAGGTCGAGCTCGGAGGCTCGCTGCCAGAGGAGCTGGCGGAACGTGGTGCTGCCGAGGGCATTGAGCAAGTCCAGGAGACGCTGGGCCTCGGCACTGCGACGGCGGGAGGGCGGCATGATCCCTCGATGATGCAACCACCTAATAGTTTAGTCAATTAACATTCAGGCACTGGCCAGGCACTGGCCTGGATCACGCTCCGGAGCTGCGGATAGATCTCGCGCTGCCACCGGCCGCCGTTGAACACCCCGTAGTGGCCCGCGCCGATCTGCACGTGGTGACGCCGCATGTAGGGTCGCAGGCCGGTGCACAGGCCCTGGGCGGCGACCGTCTGGCCCACGGCGCAGATGTCGTCCTTCTCGCCTTCCACGGTGAACAGCGCGGTGCGCCGGATCGCCCGGGGGTTGACGCGGTGGCCGCGCCACTCGAGCCGGCCGAGCGGCAGCTGATGCTCCTGGAAGACCCGCTGGACGGTCTCGAGGTAGAACTCCGCGGGCAGGTCCGTCACCGCGAAGTACTCGTCATAGAACGCCCGCGCCGCCCGGGTTCGCTCGACGTCGCCCCGGGCCATGTGACCGTAGAGGTCCGCGTGGGCTCGGACGTGGCGCTCGAGGTTCATCGACATGAACGCGGTGAGCTGCAGGAAACCCGGATAGACCTCCCGCATCGCGCCCGGGTAGCGCCGGGGCACGCGGTCGATGAGATTTCGGCGGAACCACTCGAGCGAATGGCCCGTGGCCAGCTCGTTGACCTTCGTCGGATTGACGCGGGCGTCGACCGGCCCCGCCATCAGCGTCATGCTCCGCGGCACCGCTGGATTGTCCGCCTCCGCCATGAGCGCGACGGCGGCCAGCACCGCCACGCACGGCTGGCAGACCGCGACGACGTGCGACCCCGGCCCCATCACCTCCAGGAAGTGCATCACGTGGTCGATGAACTCATCGAACCCGAACCGTCCGTGCTCGAGCGGCACGTCGCGCGCGTTGTGCCAGTCGGTGAGGTAGACGTCGTGCTCGGGCAGCATCGTGCGCACCGTGCCGCGCAGCAACGTCGCGAAGTGGCCGGACATCGGCGCGACGAGCAGCACGCGGGGCTGCACGGGCTCGACCTCCTTGGCGAAGCGCAGCAGCGTCGCGAAGGGCGTACGGTCGGCGACTTCCTCGGTGACGGCGACCTCGCGGTCGCCGATGCGGACCCGGTCGATGCCGTAGGCCGGGCGCCGGTGGGTCAGGCCGGTGCGCGCGATCAGTTCGAGGCCGGCGGCCAGGCGATGCCACGACGGCGGGGTGAGCGGGCCGAAGAACGGGAAGCGCAGCATCGGGGCCGTCATGGCGGCCATCGCACGAAGGGGAACTGCCACATCAGTCCATGCCTGATAGGCCTGATAGATCATGTCGTCTTTACAGTGGCATCTCTTATACCTTATGCTGCATCGCGGCAAAAGGACGAACCGATGCCCAGGGCCACGCTGATCATCAGTAGCAAGAATTACTCGTCCTGGTCGCTGCGCGGCTGGCTGATGGCCCGGATGTCCGGGCTGGAGTTCGAGGAGCAGAGCGTCCCGATCGACGACCCCAACAACCGCGCGGAGTTGCTCCTGCTCTCTCCCTCGGTCCTCGTTCCGCGGCTCATCCACGACGGCGTGACGGTCTGGGACACCCTGGCCATCGGCGAGTATCTCAACGAGACGCGGCCCCAGGCGGGACTGCTGCCCCGCGATCGCGCCGCCCGGGCGCGCTGCCGCGCCATCTGCGGCGAGATGCACGCGGGGTTCACCAATCTGCGCTCGGCGCTGCCGATGAACCTCAAGGCGCACCGCCCGGGCTTCAAGATCTGGGCGGGCGCGCAGGCCGACATCGACCGCATCGCCACGATCTGGCGCGAGTGCCTCGCGACCGGACCGGGCCCCTACCTCTTCGGCGCGCTCGGCATGGCCGACGCGATGTACGCCCCGGTCGTCACGCGCTTCCTGACCTACGACGTGCCGCTCGATGCCGCGTGCGCCGCCTACTGCCGGCGCATCATGGCGCTGCCCGACATGATCGAGTGGGTGGCCGCGGCGAAGGCCGAGCCCGACGCGGTGGAGGATCTCGACGTCGAGTTCTGAGCCGCTGGGCGCGTCAGCATTGGGCGGCATTCCGAAGTAGAATCCGGGGCGGGGCTTCGTGGCAGTTCCCTGGTACCTGGGAGGATGAGGTATGGCCCGACCCGTCGCCTATCCCGATCACATCGAGCCTCTCGTGCGCTTCGTAGAGGAGACCGTCCCCGAGCACATCGTCGCCCGCACCCACGACCGGCTCGCCGCCGGCACGTCCGTGAAGGACATGCTG
>Ga0134124_10003421_pt1 | contig 12761 bp, 17 predicted proteins | sample KB304_FD_96880 | JGI IMG/M metagenome (GOLD analysis project Ga0134124, IMG submission 96880) | Terrestrial soil microbial communities without Nitrogen fertilizer from Kellogg Biological Station, Michigan, USA - KB3-0-4 | ecosystem: Environmental > Terrestrial > Soil > Unclassified ... | reverse complement strand
TGGTCTTGCCAGTCTGACAGTGCGAATGCAGGCAACATTCTGTTTCTGTTTCTTCGTCCTCTCTTTGTACGAAGCGTGGTCGAGGGAATCGACTTCGCTTACGGAGAAGTCGTATTTACGCCGCAGATCGGGTTTCAATGCAAACACATCACGCATATCGCTATGTCTCTCCTGGGGGAGTTGAACGAAGCGAATGTTGTGGGGCGCCTTTACGCCGATTCAATGGCCATAGGTCTGGCGATGCAGTTGATCAGACGCTATAGCTCTTTGAGGGACGCTCAAGTTGGCCATGGAGGAATGGCGCCACACCGGTTGAGAAAGGCTATCGGACTGATAGACCATCATCTGACCGAAGAAGAGGAAGGACGGGTAGCGCTTCGATCAGTAGCGAAAGACGTTGGCATGAGCTACTTCCACTTTTCGCGAGCGTTCAAGCAGTCGATGGGAATGACTCCGACCAACTACATTGCTGAGCGACGTATTGAACGGGCGAAAAAATTAATGCAGGAAACAGACTTGCCGATTGCTGAGATTGCTCTCCGGTCAGGATTTTCCAGCCAGAGTCACTTTACAACCTCATTTCGTCGTTTGGCTGGAGTGACGCCGAGATGTTTCCGACAAGGAATGTAAGTGGGATATGAAGTCGGAGCGAGATGGGCCTTTAGACATGGAATCCGCACAAATTACTCTTCCTAACTGCGCCACCTCACCTGGTCCAACCCAACACTTTTCTGCGCAACAACAGGTGATTTAGAGCAAATACAGGGAAGCCACCCGAAAGGATGAAACCTACGATGCAAACCATTCAGTAGGGCATGTAATCAAGGAGGGTGAAATGAAGTTCGGAAGTCAATTCTGCTTTGCGCTTCTCTCGATCGCAATCGTCGCTGCCACTGTTTTTGCACAAACACCGTTAGAACAAGATCCTCCTACGTCGCGGACAACAAGTCTTCAGGGACCAAATCTTCTGGCCTCAAAGACGAACTCGACCGACGCAGAAAGCAATCCAACTGCAAACCTCGACACTTCCCTAATTGACGAACGTAAATCGTCTGTTGTTGAGTCCGCCCAGAACTATTTTCGCGTGGGCCATGCCAGTGTAAACAAAGGGAATTACAAAGACGCGATAGCCTCGCTCGAAGTCGCCAGTCAGCTCGCTCCAAACTCAAGTGCGGTGCATACAGAGCTCGGCTACGCTTACTTTTGTCTGGCGCAATATGAAAACTCAATCAAAGCTTATGCGCGCGCAGTGTTTTTAAGTCCAGCTTCGTCTGCTACTCGAAGGTCACTCGGAGTCGCGTATCTAAGGTCGGGAAAATCTGAGCAGGCCATTGTTCACTTGCAAGAGGCTACACGGCTCGAACCCGAAAACGCGACCAATCATTACCTGCTGGCAGTGGCTTACGATGGCGCCAGTCAATTGGATGATGCCGCCACTCACTTTCTGCGGAGCCTTGCCCTTGATTGCAACTTTTATCGTTCATACTTCGGTCTGGCGCAGATTTACGCAGACCAGTCGCGTACTGAAGATGCAATTGGCCTACTTAAGAAAGCGATTCAATTGAAGCCGGGTTTTGTAGAGGGGTACGTGGCGCTAGGGAATGCATTCAGCTCTGCTAAAAACTACAAGGATGCGATTCGCCAATACGATACGGCGATTAAACTGGATCCGCAGAACCCAGTTGCCCGAAACAATCTGGGCGTCGCTTACCTGAATATTGGCAAGAACAAAGAGGGCCTGGAGGCTTTCAAACATGCTGCCACGCTGGGTCCGCAAGTTGGTCAAATTCATTTGAACCTGGCCCGTGCGTATCTTCAGGCGGGAAACAAGGACGCGGCGCTCGCAGAGTACGGCTTGCTCAAGAAGATCGATGCGGAACTGGCCAAAAGTATTTACGCGGAGATATTTCAAGAACGACTCTTGAAAGTGCGCGACTGAATATTGTTTTTGCTTGAGATCAAATCAAAGCAACGATATTCTGCCTTTTGAGGAAAACTACGATGGCGCCAACAATCTCTCGAGCCGAGTTGAAGCGGAAGATCGATCTCAAGGATCATTTTCTTCTGGTCGAGACCCTGCCGGCCACCGCTTATCATCACGCGCATTTACCTGGCGCGATCAATCTGCCACCCGATCAAATAGATAAGCTCGCGCCCCAACGCTTGCCTGATAAGAATGCCGACATCGTCGTCTATTGCGCCAGTCCGACTTGACACGCATCGGAGAAGGCTGCCCGTGAATTGGCAGCGATGGGATATACGAACGTCCGCGACTATGCTGAGGGAAAGTCTGACTGGGTCGAAGCAGGGTTACCAACCGAGAGCGAACACAATCATTAGCTATCCCTTCAAGTAAACGTTGATCATCGAGAAAGGCGGATTGCCAGAGTCGGCTGCCGTTGGCCATTCCTCTCGACAATGGGTGAATTTGCACCTCCATTTATCGTTCGTACCTCTGAGACGAGTTTGGAAACTTCACTGATCAACCGGTCGTTCTCAACGGGCTTGGTTACGTATCCTTGCGCGCCGGCGGCAAACGCTGCCCGCTTGTCCTGATCATAGGCAGCTCCCGAATAGAAAAGGATTGGTGTGCTCGGATCAAACTCTCGAAGCCTCTCGCACAGATCGATTCCTGATCCTCCGGGCATCCAGTTGTCTATCATGTACAGATCGAAGTGCATTGTTCGTGCGAGCAGTAGGGCTTTGTCGTTGTTTTCGGCGAGCACCACGTCATAGTTCTCCTGCCTTAACACGAAAGAAACTAGCTCTCGAGTATCGGCGTCATCCTCGACATAGAGAATTCTGCGTTTCGATGGGGGCATCTTGCGTCAATTCATTTAGATTTCGAATATTCGGCCCATTGGCGCCAGGATTTTCTCGGGATTTTAGTGACGAGAGATTTGAAACTCTTTCTCAATGTTGCGCAAAACTGCTCTATCTTGCGCTGTCCGGCATTGGGTTTCGACGAGGCTGGTATCCGATAACTCGGGCCTCAATCGACCTCAACACGGCAGTCGCGACCGCTGCTCGTCATCTGGCCGCATTTGGCCAGATACGCCACACTAACTGCCCAGATGCTTGGCGACCAAGCCCAACATTCTTCGATCTATCCGCCCGTTTCAACAATTTATCTAATACAGCAACAAGCGGGAGCTGTGGCAAGGTTCTTGTATGGTGGTATCTCCGCCACTTTTCGGATGAGGTTTTATTCGAAAAGGATGACAGAAGGAGTTTGGAAATGAGAAGGCTTGTAAATCGAATTCCTGGCATTTTGTTGCTGAGTGGTTTCTTTGCAACAACTGCGTTGGCGCAACCCAACGCTCAGGACATCGCCGCTAATTTACGTCTGCAGTTGAGCGAAGTAGAGGTCAGGCAGGCGGAAATGCAGGCGCGGGACGAACAACTCGAAGAGGATTGTAAACCAGAAAATATTGAGCGAAGCCTTGCTGGCATAGGCAGTACGCATCCGGAGACTTTGCGAGAACAACGGCGGCGGCAACTGGAGATTGCAAAGGCCCGTGTACGTGTCCAGCTCGATGATCTGGATCGTAGGCACACACGTTTGGAAGCAGCTATCGCTGAAGCAGACGCCGCAGCTTACTGGCAGAGCGCCGGCATAGACATTGGCACTCCGCAGAGGCCGAATAACTTGCCGTAGCTACTCATTGATGAGAGTCACGGTTCGCAACGCACTTGAGATTGACGACAAAACAGTCTTCATCATTAAGCGAGGCTAACGAGAATGCCGCGCAGTTGCCCAATCTCGAACCACACAACGTCTGCGATCATCGCAGCGCTGAAAGCGACGAAGATCGCCGCGCCGAAACTTAACTGACCCGTGTGTGCGAGCGAGCCCGCGGCTACGATGAAAGGTGTGGAGGGCAGTGGTACTCCGAGTTTTAATTTTTCATGCAACCTTGGTTATGGCGATGAGTCGAAGCTTTTCCCAAGAGACCACTGGCATTCAACGAGGTCTTCTACCAAAGGCATGAATTTCTGTTTTGCGAGATCGTCGACAGCAAAAACTTTGAACTCGCGTCTAAAACGCTCAGGGTGTAGTTGGGTTCTGAAGTAGCTGAGAGGTAGGATGAAACCGCTATTCGGGTAGACCTGCCAGCTTCAGGCCGTCCGCCATAACATTCTTTACGTGAGGCGCAAAACCGACTGCTGAACACCAGCGGTTGATGGTGAAGCCGGGATCAAGGGTCAATAACCGTGCGCCTGCGGCCCTTGCTTCGTCCAATTGACCGAGCTTCGCGAGTGCCGCCGTGAGCCATCCGTGCAAAATGCTGAATCCCGGCATCGTAGTCGCTGCGCAAAAGCAAAATCAAGATCATCTAAAGGCAAAATCAAGGCTGTCTTCAAGCGCGATCAGAAAGTCTCACCTATATTGCCAACTGTCAGGTAACTTACTTCAGGTAAGGAGAGAAACGCATGGCAAACGAAAAATACAAAAGGCACAGCGCCATGATTGACCCGGATGATACAGTCATTCTGCTGATTGATCATCAAAGCGGGCTGTTCCAGACCGTCAAGGATTTGGAACAGGAAGAACTGCGTGGCAATGTCGTTGCCTTGGCGAAGTTGGCGAGACTTCTGAACCTGCCAGTGATTACCACAGCTTCCGCACCTGACGGTCCGAACGGACCACTGATTCCCGAAATCGGCGAGATTCTGCCCGAAGCGGTTTGATAATTCGCCGTTTCCCTCTGAACTAAGTTTTACTGACCGGTAGATTTATGCTGGTAGGCAAACTTCTTTCGAGTTACTCAAAACACTTTTTGTAAAGGAGAAAAATCATGGTTCAAATCTCAAGTGATGTCACCAAGAATGTCGTTCTCGTTCATGGCGGTTTTGTCGACGGCTCGGGCTGGGAAGACGTGTACCAAATACTTAAGCGTGACGGCTACAACGTAAGCGTTGTTCAGAATCCAACGATATCGCTAACCGGTGATGTCGCTGCGACGCGAGCAGTGCTCGATGCTCAGGATGGTCCTGCAGTTCTGGTAGGTCATTCATATGGCGGAGTCGTGATTACCGAAGCCGGCAATCATCCAAACGTTGACACTCTCGTTTACATTACGGCTTTCGCTCCAGATGCGGGGGAATCAGTCGGGACGTTGATCGCCAATCCGGCGCCCGGTGCGCCCGTGCCGCCGATCCTGCCGCCAGTTGACGGTTTTCTCATGCTTGATAAAGCGAAATTTGCGGAATCATTCGCCGGGGATGTAGCGCCCGAAAAAGCCGCGTTCATGGCGAACTCCCAAGTGCCCTGGGGATTGGACGCTCTCAATGGAGCCGTGAGCACACCTGCGTGGAAAACCAAGCCGAGTTGGTATCTGGTCGTCGCCGAGGACAAGATGATACCGCCGCCGGCACAACAATTTATGTCCCAACGCGCCGGTTCAACGGTTAAAGAGGTTGGGGGCAGCCACGCCATCTACGTGTCTAACCCTCAGGCCGTCGCGGACATTATCAAAGAAGCTGCAACCAGAAGCTCAAAGGCTTCAGCGCAAACATCCTGACCATGCGCGTGGTGGTGCGTATTAACGGACGATACAAAGAGGGCTTCGTCCGGGTATCAATCTGACGAAGCCCTATTTGTGATGTTGGGGACGGAAAAATCTTCGGACTCGAAACTCCCCGCTAATCTCCAGAACATGGAAGGGAGGAACGTAGAAATGAATGGCACAGAAATAGTCAGCAGATTTCTGGCAGCGGAAGCAAAGCAGGATGTTCAAGGAATGGCCGATGTCTTGGCGGAAAACATTGTGTTTGAAATGCCATTTGCCTTGCCGGGCTTACCTGACCGCGTTGAAGGGAAAGGTACTGTGGTTAAATTTCTGGAACAGTTTCTCGGCAAAGAGCGCGGCATGTTTACCGGATGGGATCTTCACAATATTCGGATCTATGCCGGTGGCGACCCGGATCTTGTCTTCGCTGAATTGGATGGGCAAGGTGTGGTAGCCCAAAGTGGGTATCAGTACCGGCAAAAGTACATCATCTTGTTTCGTGTCTCCGACGGACGTATCAGCCATTGGCGTGAGTACTTAAATCCCATTCCGTTGCAAGAGGCGATTGCTTCTATGCAAACTGGGCAAGTCCAGTCTGCGCACTCTCGCGGCTAGCACTTGATACGTTACGGTCTACGCGCGCAGCCTTGAGCACTGGCATGCCGGTCGAAACCGCGTAGCCCTCGCTTGCCAGCTCAGATGTTTCACCAGTGACGATTCAAACCCCATCTAAACCGCGCTTCATCCTCTCCCGTATAGTCGGGATCGAGATAGATGTGGACGCTGGATATTCGGTCATCGCGAAATTTGAAAATGTTGCAGAAACGCCCGCCAGGAGTCTTGCCACCGGCCCATGATTTACCGGATATTTTCCCTTGTGAAGTCCCTTCAACAACCAGATAGTCGCCTGAAGGAATAAATGTCAAACCGTCATAGTCGTGCCGGATATATTCCAAGGCGCCTGCGAACCCTTTAACCATTTCGAAAAGCGATTCGCGTCCGAATCCAAATCCGAATTTTGGAAAATAAATTTCAGCATCTTCATGGAAGAGCTCGAGGATGTCCGCACGTCCTTCGTCAGCTCTTATGAAATATTCACGAGCAACTTTTATTTTTTCTTGATCGGTCGGACCCATGCGAAGTACCAATAGATAACCGCGCGCGCTTGGTTCTAATCATGGCTCTCTTTCGATCGAGAAACCCATTCGCGTACGTAGCTGGGACAGTTTCTGAGTTCGATGCCGTTCGCCTCCGCGACGGCAAGAGCGTCGACCGCCTCCCGACTAACTAGAGTGACCTCGGTCAGATCGATCGCTAATTCACCTTTCCTTGTCTTCTCTGTTTCCATCAATTCCCGCAGCGTCGCGACGTCGGTACAGTCGATGCGTCCACTCATGCGCAAGACCACAACGCCCTCCGGTGTACGAACTCGTTCAATTCTGCAGGTCATTGTGTACCCACGTTCAAAGTCGGCTGCTGCTAGCCGAGAATCATTTGGGCAGCTCGGCCCGCGATCATGTGGGTCGACGCGGCTGTCCCCGGCCCGGTAATGATCCGAGGCATCACGGAGGCGTCCGCTACGCGTAAACCAGTAATGCCGTGCACGCGAAGCTCTGGGTCGACAACTGCGAGCTTGTCCAAGCCCATCTTGCAAGTACCAACTGCGTGTCCAAAACTTGCTGATGCAAGTCGAGCAAGTTCGCGAATTTCCTTGGCACTCGCCCTGGGCCCCGGAATGAGTTCGCTCTCACGCAAATTGTCGAAGGCGTGTTGACTCCCGAGCTTACGCGCCGCTTCGATGGCCCGCACAACAGCCTCGAAGTCGTGATCCGTTCCCAGATAGTTGCCATTGATTACGGCGGCATCTTCAAAGTTGTTGCTCGCCAAACGAACGGTGCCTTTGCTCGTCGGCTGGACCAGGGCCGGCGCGATCGTGAAGACGTCCGGTGGAGGAGTTCCAAAGCGCGAAGCTACCTCGGGCGTAACCACCGGTAGTTGATGAAGCACCAGACTAATGTCTGTGTCACCCGAAAGGCCGCTCGACAAGTACGCCTCTGCCTCGACGGCGTTGCTGCCGGCCGGGCGATCCGGCATCTTGCCTTTGTACTTGAATACGACGCCGGACACGAGCACATGGTCCTGCAGATTCTCGCCAACACCCGGTAGGTTCTCGACGACGTCGATTCCAAAGCTGCGCAGCGCCTTCGCTTCCCCGATACCTGAGAGCATCAGCAGCTTGGGGCTATTGATGGTGCCTGCTGCAAGAATCACTTCCTTGTCGGCCGCGATATCTTTTGCCGCACCGTCTGTCATTACTTTGACGCCCACGCAACGAGTGCCTTTGAAATTCAGCTTGACGACGTTGGTGTTGAGCAGAAGAGTCAAGTTCGGTCTCGACAAAGCCGGCCGCAGGAAAGCGCGAACCGCACTTACCCGCGTACCATCCGCCGCGACGTTCATGTTGATGTAGCCCGCGCCAGCGCGCATTGGTCCATTCACGTCATCCAGAATCGGCATACCCATCTGGCGCGCAGCTTCGATGAAGGCGGGTGCTGTCGGATGAGGATCTTTTGGACGACGGATGTGTATTGGACCACCGGAACCCCGCCATTCATTCGCGCCGCCTTCCCAATCCTCCTGGCTCTTAAAGACCGGAAGCACATCGGCGAAGGCCCAACCCCTGGCTCCGTTCTCCGCCCACCCGTCATAGTCCGCTTGAGTGCCGCGTATCCACACCATCGCATTGATGCTGGTGCCGCCACCGAGTACATGGCCCAAGGCCATATTGAACTCGCGATTATTCAATCGCGGCGACGGGACGATCGGCAGGTGGTAATCGAGCGGGCCGGCTACGTTGTAGAACCAGATACTTGGCTCCAGGATCGTTGGTGCGTCGTCTGGTCCTCCGGATTCGATGACAAGGACTTGCGCGCCGAACGCAGACAATTCCGCCGCCAGAACAGAACCGGCAGCGCCCGCTCCAACCACAATGAAGTCATAGCGTTTTGCTTCAATCGACTCGTTGATCATTTTGAACTCCCAGACTTCTTCAATTGGTAGTCACGTCCGCTGCACAAATATTCCGGAGAAGTGTTGGCGATTCGCGTAGAAGACGATGAACCAAAGAATCGTTACAACGACTGCGGGCGCCGCGCCAGCCTGATTTAAGAAAACGTGGTAACAAAGGATGTTCACAATCACCGGCCCAAGCAGCACCAGCGCCAGCGGCACGAAACGGTTCACCAGCAAGAGCAATCCGCCTGCGATTTGGAGCGCTGCCACCACCCAATAATAGTGAGAGAGGATCAACGCGCCCATGAACTGTCCGGCCAGGCCTGTAGGCATCGGCCCCATGTTGAGAAAATTCAAAAAACCATTGAGGCCAAACACAAGAGAGACCAGCCCCAGTAGAATGCGTGCAATCAAGGTGACTATTTTCATTCGCGTATCCTTTCGGTCGTTTCAAAACCTACCAATGTCACGGCAGCTTATCGAAAAAGAGATAAACGGCTGCGATCCGGCCGTCTCGGGCGATAATGAAATCAGTTCCGGCGAGCGCTGGCTCCTCACCAGGGCGGCCCTCTACCCATCGGATGCGCCCGGCATTGCCCAGTTCCTCGGGCTCGCCAATTGGCTGATATCGAAAGTCTGCCTGAGTAGCCCGGATCGAGCCCGCGACGCGATCGATCTCGTCGCGACCATGGTAGACGCGCCCGCTGGGGTCGTAGAATACGCAATCTTTGGTGAAGATCTCGTCGATCGCGGCCCGCCGATGGACGGGGTCATTTTCACCGAAGACGTCGTGAAGATTGCGGGTCAGCAAAGTCGGTATACTATAGGACATGGCTTGTCTCCTCTGTGCTTTGGTCTGCCATAAACCATTGAGCCCGGCTTCCTTTCGTTAGTTCCAAAAGCCTTACCAATTTCGGTGTCATGCTCCATCAGTGGCGTTGAGCTGTTTCGGAAAATTCTCCCTGGCCCAGGTTGCAAACCGCGTCGGTTCACGGCCAGCTATTTTGTTTGCGAGAGCAATTTGATCGGACGAATCCGAACCCAGATATTTATGGGCTTCCCAGTAACTGAACATCTCGGCAATTTCGGTTGCTCCAGGAAAGGCGCCAGCGAAGCTTTCTTTTGGGACCTGCTTGTATGAAAAGTTATGCCCTTGTCGATTCAGGGTCTCAACGATTTCATTGAAGCTCATGAAATCACCGACGAGTGGCAGATACTGACCATTGCCCGCCTCATCCGGATGTGCGAAGGCCCCGGCCACGATATCGCCGAGTTCGTTGATGTCGCCCATGTGAATGACCCGCAGTTTAGGATCAAGAGGAAGAGCCCAGCCCATCGACCCGTCCGCCTGCTTGTGCGGAGCGATGGCGCCCGCAAGATTTTGATAGTAGAACGGGGCGACGACGAAGGTGTAATTTTCAAACCCGCCATCCTTCACTACCCGATCGATTTTGGACTTGCCGGTGAAGTGGGGAACGTTGAACTTGCCGCCGCTTATCGCTTCTACATCTGGCAGGGTTGACCAGATAAAGTGTTTAACCCCGGCATCTTTGGCGGCACGTATTGCCGCCGTGGCCTGCTTGAACTCTTCGCTTCCTGCTTCCTGAAAATTGGTGACGAGGAAAACTCCGTGCGTCCCTTCAAATGCAGCTTTGAGTGTCTCCGGTTTGCGTAAATCTGCCGCGACGACTTCCTCTGTGAGATCCCGATGCTGGTCTGGATTGCGAGTCAGTGCTCGCCCTTTGAATTGTCCGCTACCTTGGAGGGCACGTAGGACTCCACCTCCCTGCTGTCCAGTTGCGCCGATCACGGCGATCAGTTTTTTATCGTTCGAGACCATCCTGGTCCTCCCTTTCATCTTCAATCATTCAAAATTTAATCGCGCCTATTCGGCTCCGCCTTTAGTGCCTCGGCAAGCACCTCGCGGGAGGCTTGGGTGGCCGGCCGCCGAGGCGCTCGACGTCGCCGGTCACAACGTCGAACGCGCCCTCCGCGAAGCTCATCTGGATGCTGATGACGGTGTTGACGACCTGCGCCGGCAGACTCGCCTGCGTCAGTCCGGCGCGCAGTTGCTCTTCGGTGATAACAACGAACGCGAGCGGCCGGCCAGTGATTTCGGCGACAAGGGCCGCCCGCTGCGCACCCGACAGGCGCTCGGGGCCGGTAGCGTTGTAGGTCGCGCCCGCATGGCCGTCGCCGATCAGGATTCCGGCTGCAGTGGCCGCTACGTCACCGCGCGCAACGAAAGCAACACGATTCTCGGCGAGTCCGGCCAGCACGCCCTGGGCCAGCGACATCTGCGCTTGCTGCGCAAAACTTTCGGCATAGAAGTTCATGCGCAGGATGGTCCATGCCGGCGCTGTGGCGATGAGACGTTGCTCGCCCCACCAGTAGGGAGTCCCGAGCACCGGCCCCTCAGCCTGGCGTGCACCGGCGGCCGACATGAAGACAATATGCTTGACGCCCGCCTTCACGGCCGCGTCGATCGCAGCGACGTTCTGCGCCCCGCGCTTACCGGCATCGAGGCTCGGAATGATGAGCAGACGATCGAGATCCGCGTAGGCCCCCGCAAGACTTTCCGGCCGGTTGTAGTCTCCAAACCGGCCCTGGGCGGCGCATTGATAGTCTCTGGCGTGCGCGAGATCGCCACGATTTCGTGCCCGTCTGCACGCTCCAGCAGTTCCGAAACGACGGCCCTGCCCAAGTGACCGCTCGCACCGCTTACACCGATTTTCATATTCAACTCCTCAATCTTAAGTTTTCGTTCAGAACGGGTATTGGCGTTGACCGCTGTGCGAGTTGATCCAAATGACATCGCTGAAGTCGTCAAGACTCCGAGGTCCGGTCCGGCCCCAGCCACTGTCGCGAACTCCACCCATTGGCGCGTGGATCTCGTCGTTCATGTCATCTTGTTACCTCATTTGTTTCTTTGATTCACGGTCGAGATTTGCAGGAGGCCCAGTTGGGCCAGCATCACAGTCCCTGACGGATAGCAGTTGAAGGATTGAATCTTGCCGTCTTTAAGACGAAATACGTCACAGCATGGTGCATCCATCCGCCTTCCTGTTGGCGCCACAGTTCCCTGAGGCAGGGCGAGCGGCCCCTTGTGGGTTCCTTGCAAGGCGAGCTCTACGACGACCGTATCTCCGACGACGTAAAAGCTGTACAGTTCGCGATGCATGTCGGGAAACGCCGTTGCATAAACCTCGACGGTGCGGCCCAACTCGTCTGGCCCGCGATAGGTAACGCCAATCGACTCATCGGTGAAGGTTCCATCTTTGGTGAACGAGGTAACCCATCCCTGAATGTCTTTGTCCTCTGCGACTTGATACGCCTTCCGAATTGCCGACTCATTTTCTGTCATTGGTGAATACTCCTTATTAGCCGCGACCAGCAGCATTACCGGTGCGTGCGAACGCACCGGATCATCCACCGGCCTCCACGAATAGAAACCTCCTTGGCAAACCTTCGGCCACTCGCAGGTTTAGTGAAACCAACGAGAAAAGGCCGATTCAACTAAAGATGTGGCTGGGGAAGCGGTGGATTTGGTGGAAGTGGTGGGTTTTAGTGATTCCGGTGGTTTTGATCAGTCTTCAGCGGATACTTGAATTGCTTCTTATCGATTCCTAGCGCTTTGATCCTATGGTCGAGAGTTGATGGTGCAAGTCCCAGTTTAGCCGCGGCTCCAGACGGTCCCCAGACTCGTCCTCGCGTCTCGGCCAGCACCGTTTCAACGATCTCTCGTTCGCTGCTGGGTTCGACGGCACTTTTGAATTGGGGCGATGCTTCAATCCTGGAAGCTGGCGCCAACGTTTCTCTTGAAAGCCACGATTCGTCAACTGAAAACTCTCCACCAGAACTTAGAATCACGGATCTCTCGATGATGTTCTGTAGCTCGCGGATGTTTCCGGGCCAGTCATAAGCCCGCAACAGATCCAGTACCTTCTTCTCGATCGAACGGATGCTCTTGCCCGCCCGCTTCGCATAGCGTTGCACGAAGTACTCGACCAGCATTAGAAGGTCGTCTTTCCGTTCTCGCAGTGGGGGCACCTCAATGGGAAATACATTCAGTCGATAAAACAAGTCCTGGCGCAGAGTTCCATCTGCGACAGCGGCGTTGAGATCGCGATTTGTCGCAGCGATGACGCGGACATCGACATGGATGGGTTGCACTCCGCCAACACGCTCAAACTCCCGCTCCTGTAGCACTCTTAATAAAGTGACTTGAATTTCATG
>Ga0134124_10003419_pt1 | contig 12769 bp, 10 predicted proteins | sample KB304_FD_96880 | JGI IMG/M metagenome (GOLD analysis project Ga0134124, IMG submission 96880) | Terrestrial soil microbial communities without Nitrogen fertilizer from Kellogg Biological Station, Michigan, USA - KB3-0-4 | ecosystem: Environmental > Terrestrial > Soil > Unclassified ... | reverse complement strand
CTTCCGTAAGCGTCGCGAGTTGATACCGCAAAGCCCGGATTGATCAGCAGCAAGTGCTCGCATTGGACTTGTTCGATGGCATAGACCTCTTCGCCCCGTCCGACGCCGAGCGCGGTGCCTCCGATCAGGAAAAAAGGCACATCCGACCCAAGGCTCGCCGCTATCTTAATCAACTCTCCGTCGTCAATCTCAATCTGCCAGAGCTTGATCAGACCCAGAAGCGTAGCAGCAGCATTAGAAGACCCGCCGCCAAGGCCCGCGGCTACGGGGATTCGCTTTTCGATCTCGATACGCGCGCCCTTTGAAGTGCCGGTCGCTTCACGCAGAAGCATCGCCGCCTTGAAAGCAAGGTTTGTTTCATCACAAGGGACTCGAGGGTCTTCGCAGATTATTTCGATTGCGCCGCTGGTTTCACTGAGTCTCAAGTCATCATGAAGCGAAACAGTTTGATAGATCGTTCGAAGCTCGTGATAACCGTCCTCGCGTTTGAAAAGCACGTCGAGAGTCCAGTTGATCTTGGCGTAGGATTGGATTTGGAGGGAAGATCGCATCTGATTGGTCTTGTGAAGCTCGTCTTTCAAGAAATTCCGAAAAACGACCGTTCTCAACGACGAACGGATGTTTTGGGGCTTGCGCAACGCTCCCGTCAAACCCATTTGTCAGATGAGCATGAAGAGCGCAATTACTTCACGATTGAATGTTCAGGTATTATCAGTATTACGCTTGAGCATCTTTTTATCTTTGTATTTTTCGCTCTTGTCTAGCGTTCTCCTATACAAATAGCTCAAAGTCACAGCAGTGATAGTAGCAAGGACGCCAATAAGAATGTCGAGCAAGAGCCGACTCGAACTGAAGAAGTTAGAGACACTAGTTGCAACCCCTATTTGGAGTAGTGAGAGAATAATCCCAGCAACGGAAGCAAACCCTGCAATCCAGCCAAAGAGGGCTGAGGCGCTTTCTGTTGTCTTGTGACTCTCGGTAAGAGCCTCAACCTCTTCTGTTGTAGCGTCTTCTCGTTTCAGAACGCTCGAATCTTCAGGCCTAAGCTCTACAGTATTCTGAATACTCTGAAGAAAACCTCGATATGTTATGCCGTAGTTTTGGATCGCATTTAGTATGGCTCCTTGGTGATGGATTTCCCTGAGGTTCCGAATTATGTCGTCTTTTCTATTGCTATCCAACATTGGACTTGAGATTGTTTCACAGACTAAATCCTCGACGACTTCGTATACGGTTATTGAATTTCTTCTAAGTTTGTTCTCTCGAAGCTTAGAATCAATGACTGCTTGAATTTCGAACGGCATAAGCCGTCGCTTCTCACCAACTTGAAATGAGAGAATCCTGACAATTTCCTGACGTAATCTAAAGTATTTGGCTTCACGGCTTCGAAGGTATAAGTAAATCGCAAGAGGAATGCTACCGATAGAAGCTATCGACCCTAGAATTTGAAGGAAATACTCCAAAGGAAATACTCCATAAGCTAGTTTTGACTAGAGGCAGTGTGATCGGAATTCTACACCAACGCAACTAACTATTACTTGAGGAAAATCTACGTGAAGTAACCCGTCCCGTCCTACGTGATCCAGACACCTATCGCAGTCAATCTGAAGTCCGGATCGAGGATGTTTCGTCATAAATTCATCTTACCTGCGAGCGACCGGTAGGCTTCATGCTGTGCTTCTTGCTTAGTGTGTGCGACCGAGCAACCGGTGCTCGGTCGTCTGTAGAGACAGCCGGAGAAATCCTCCCCTTCACTATCGATTCGAGCTCACTGAAAACAGCGAAGTCTCCCCGTAGCACATCCCTGCCCAACTCTTTTAGTGCACGCGCGTAGTGGCTAAGCATATGTTCCAGCGATTTAACGCTTATCGGTTTACCAAAGTACTCCGAGCCTAGAGTCATCTTAGGAGCTCTTATTGCTATAAGGTCTTCCAAGTTGTGCACGGTAAGTTCACTGTCGGGCCGAATCACAATCGGGTTCTCTTTGATCCTTCCGTTGATTAATCGGAACAGTTCTACATAGACGTACTGCTCTTGCCACTCCAGACCTATCTCGACTGCGGTTTTTTCCCTTTCGTATCGCACGCTATGCAGTCCGTTCTCTGATTTCTTTGCACCTCTTCGAAGGCCAAACTCATCAACCAGAAATTGAAATTTCTCGGCAGAGATTCTGAAGAAAGCGCTTACAATTTCATTCATTGTCGGTTGCTCCCTCACTTGCTGCTGATTCTATCATAGGGGATGACAGGATAACCTTTGTCTTTGAGAATTTGCTTCTCCATTTGATAAAAGCGGCTACGCAGATTCCTTGTTGGATCTATATCAATATCTACAATCTCGCAGCCCTGCTTAATCTTCTCCAGGATCCAGCGGCGGTTTCTTCTTTCAACGATGTCGGGATCCCAAGGATCAACGTTCCAGCCTTGATACCATCTGGCTTGGATCTGCTGTGCTGCCCTGCGAATACGTTTCATGTTCTCGCCGATGACAATACGATGAGGAAGACTCCCTTTGTGTTTCCGCGACATGGATAATAGAGAATTGGAGACGCATTACTGCTAGAAGGCCGTATGTTGTTTAGAAGAAGACCGCTAACTACTGCTTGATGAAAATCTCAGTGAAATACACCGTTCCGTCCGGCGAGATCCAGGCGCCGATCGCGGTCAGGTTGTAGTCCGGCTCGAGGATGTTGCGGCGATGGCCGGGGCTCTCCATCCAACCACTCACACTCGCCATCACCGGATTGAGGTAGCCATTCGAATAAGCCAGGTTCTCACCTACGATCCGCCATTTGATGTCCGCTTCATCGACTCTCTCGCGAACCGTGCGGCCCTCGGGATCGTTGTGCGAGAAGAAATGCTGTTCGGCCATGCGACGGCTGTATGCCCGCGCCACCGGCAGGAGGTCTTCAGAGAAGGCGAGCCGCGGAAGTCGCTTGTTGTGCCGAACCCGGTTCACTTCATCGAAGCATTGCTGCTCGAGCGACTCTATCTCGCGAATCAGGCGGCTCGAGATGCGAGGCGCCGTTACGTCATCAGGAGAATCCGCCGACCCGAGAGAGGGAGTCCGGGATCGAGTGTTAGCAGGGCCGTTGCGCGTCGTGCGCCCTTCGCCCGCCACTCCCGCGCCTTGCTGCGAGCACACACGCTGCGCGGCGAACGGTGCAAGCACCAGAAGCGCCGCAAAGAAAATTAAGGATGGGCCAAGCGTCCTTCGCATAACGTAACTAGTGACTTTGTAGCACCCCTGTATGGGCGGCCCTCCGTGGCCGCCCCTTAGTGAGGAGGCGCGCCTTCGAAGGAGGGGCGGCCACGGAGGGCCGCCCGTACAGGGGCGCCGATTTCTCTACACTCCATTAATTGAAAGTCAGCAAACTCCGTACAGGACCTGAACTCGATATCGCCAACCCAAAACTCGATATCGTGAACCCTGAACTTTGAACCCTGAACCCCGAACCTTACCTATTTCTTCCCTAACTTCTCTTTGATCTTCTTGATCTCGTCGGGTTCGGTCGCGAGCCTCAGCGCATCCTCCCATTTCGCGCGAGCCTTATCCGCCTGTCCCTGTTTCTTGTACAGATCTCCAAGATGATCGTGAATCGTCGCCGAGCGCTGTTGATAGATAACCGCCTGCTCCAGATACTTCTGAGCCTCCGTGAGCTTGTTCTGCCGGTACAACAACCAACCGAGCGAATCGAGGAACGATCCGTTCGTAGGCTCGATGTTCACCGCCCGGCGTATCAGCGCTTCCGCATCAGCCAGCCGCTCGTTGCGATCCGCAAGAAAGTAGCCGAGGTTGTTCAGCACGGTTGCGTTGTCCGGGTCTATCTCGAGCGCTTTTCTCAACGTCGCTTCCGAGTCTTTGTATTTCTTCTCACGATCCTGAACGCTGGCCAGCGTCACCAGCGGACCGATGTCGTTGGGGTCGAGCGATGTCGCCTTGCGAGCGCTTTCTTCGGCCTCCTTAACCTGGTTCGCATCAAGCTGAACGCTCGACCAGAACAAGTAGACGTCGGCATCCTCGGGCCCGTTCTTCAGCAGCGCCTTCAGCGTAGAGTCCGCGGTCGTCATATCGCCCAGCTTGCCGGCAGCTTGCGCGCGATAGAGTTTGAACGACCGCTCATCAGGAAATCGCGTGGCCGCATCCGTCGCCGCCGCAAGCGCTTCCTTGTTCTTGCCTTCGTTGATCAGTGTGTCGACGATTAGCTGATCTGCGCGCGGCCGGTCCTTGCCCACAACTTTCTTCATGCGCTCAAAAGTCTCGAGCGACTTGTCGCGTTTCCCGGCCATGCGATAGGCAAAGCCAATTCGCTGTAGCACAACCTCGGCGGCTTGCTTTGAACCTTCCCGGTCGCCCGCCGTACCGTCGGGATTCACGATCGATGTGAGCGCGTCCTCATAAGTCGCAACTGCCTTATCGAACTGGAGCATCTCTTCGTAGGTCTCGCCCAACGAATACAACACCTCGATGCTGTCGGATACGTCCTGACCCTTGAGCGCGCCTTCCAGCAGTTGCACGGCCTCCTCGCGCTTGCCGGTACGCCGTAACACATTAGCCTTATACTTGACGATGTTCAGGTAAAGCGGCGTGTCCTTGCGTGCCGCTTTCAATAGCGGATCGAGCAGCTTGTTGGCGTCGTCGTACCGCCCCGAATACACAAGCGCCTCGGCGTAGTCGAACAGCAACGGCGATGTGACCCACGTTCCACTGTCATCATCCTTATCATCCTTATCGCTCTTGTCGTCGGCTGGCTTGGCCTTGGTGTCTTTGCCCGTAGTGTCTTTGACCCCGATCGCCTTCTTATAGATATCCAGCGCTTCCTGGGTGCGGCCAACCCGCAACAGCGACTTCGCGAGCAGCCCCGCATACTGTGCGGATTTAGGATCGATCTCATAAGCCTTGCGCGCGGCGGTTGCGGCTTCGCGGAACTTGTTTTTCTGATAGTAGAGCGACGCAAGTTGATAGTGCGCGTGGTCGGCGGTCGAGTTTCCTTCAGAGACGTTCTTGAGCGCTTCGAGCGCCTTGTCTTGTTCGTCCAGCGTCCAGTACAGGCTGCCAACCACTGAAAGAACCGGCTGCTCTCCGTCGCCGATTTCGATCTTTGCGTTCTTGTCTATGCGAGCGATTTCTTCCAGTTGCTTGAGCGCCGCTCGCGCCTTTTCTTTTACGATAGTCGTGCCGACGAAGGTCTGCGCCAGATAAATCCGCGCCAGCAGTTTGCGGACGTCGACGTTGTCGGGAGCGATCTTGACCGCCTCCTGGGCCTGGGTTTCCGCGTCAATCACATTGCGGTTCTTGAGATAAAGCGATCCCAATGCTGTTCTCAACTCGACGGACTGCGGGTCCAGTGCGAGCGCTTCCTTGTAAGCGGCAATCGCGCCGGGATAATTGCCCGCCTGATCCATCCGCTGCGCTTCCAGATACTTCTTGAGCGCTTCCGCGCGTTTGTCGCCGGCTTGGGCAGGCTTGTTCTCCTGAGCCTTGAAACTGGCTCCGAAAGCCGGTTTCGCGGTCGTGATAACCGTGACCGGCAAGGCGGCCACCAGGGCAAAGATGACACTCGTCTTAATACTGTAGTTTCTCAAAATCACATCCTTTCTACGCGCCTTCCTGAATCTCATTCCAATTCCTCGCGGGTGATTCGGTCACAGACCCAGACTGCTCTGACCGGCGGCGGCATTCGCTCCCGCATAGTAGTCGACCACTTGCTGCCACGCCGAGCGCCTCGGATAGTTGTAGATCGATACAGCCAGCGCCACGACACCCAGCCTGATGACATCACTCTGACTGCCGCCAACAAACGCCACGACCAGGGCCAGCACTCCGATGATTTCAGCCATCGCAGCCGCCAGGATCGTAGCGTTCAACAGATGTTTGATCAGTCCCTCGACTCCTCGCGTTGCACCGACTACCTCGAGTTTCATCCTGTGAAGCTGCGCTCGCCGGATAATGATCGAGCCTATCGCGAGTATCGCTGCTGCTCCGTAAAAGGCGTACGGCACATCCGCTCTCGGATTCGCGCTGCGCATGCCGAGGACCAGGACTCCAACGCCGGCATATATAACGACGCTCATTGCGAAAGCCAGTACCAGCGTCAGCGCGGTCTTGTGAGCGGCGGCGACTCGGCTTCGAGTCTGTTCTGCGGTTTGCGTCACTCACTCGCTCCGATAATCAACCGGCCGTTCTCAAAAACGATGTCATCGCCGGTGCCGGCCTTGCCGTCGGGTCCCAGGCTTGCCAGCCGATAGCTTGCCGACTCTCCCTTGTAATCGAATTCACGCGACCAGGCATCCAGCCTGATGACAGAGACGAGATATTTAGGAGAAAGATTGTCGATCAGAGCCGCGCAGTTGCCGGCCTCGACGTACGAACCGTTGTCTCGCCGGTACGCTTCAAGCGCGGTAGCCAGGGTGCGAAGGTCCGCGCTGGTGCGCAGCGTTTTTTCCTTTTGGATCGCGGTACGGATAAGCTCGATCGACTCCCAATTGCGATCACCGGTTCGCACCTCTACTGCTTGCCACTTGCCGTCCTTGTCAGAAGTAAATCTAAACGCCGCCTCGAACTGGGCTTCGACAATGGCATCGCTCCCGGTGCGGCTGATGTTCTTGATGTGTACGTTATCGGGCTTATCCAGTCCCAGCGATCGCGCGATTATCTCGCGGGCCTCGCGCGCTCCGAGTTCTCGCGCAACTGCTGCAACACCGATTAAGGACAGTATGAACGCGATAAGAATTACAACGCGCGACCTCGGTTTCATTGATTGTCCTCCTAACGGTGGCGGCACGGGTCGGGAGCTGTAGCTGTGGACTCCGCAGCTAGAAGGAATACTAACAAACGCTTGTTTCCAATGGCAATAATCCTTCTTCGCGTGCTTTGCGGTCCTTTGCGAGCTTTGCGGTCCTTTGCGAGCTTTGCGGTCCTTTGCGTCTTTGCGTCGAGTATTCTCCGCGCCGCTTGGGAATTCGCAACGCAAAGACGCAAAGGACCGCAAAGCTCGCAGAGGTTATCCGACTTGAAACGCTTTCGCTGTAATCGCCACTCACTTGAGTCCGACCTTTCATCAGTGTAAACCTGTCTGAGCTGAACCCTGGAGGTGACCGATGGAATCCATCTGGCAGGACTTGCGATACGGCGCTCGAATGTTGATCAACAAGCCGGCGTTCTCGCTGATCGCGGTTGTGACCCTGGCGCTTGGAATCGGCGCTAACACCGCGGTCTTCAGCGTCGTGAACGCGCTGCTCCTTCGGCCGCTGCCGTTTCGCGACCCCGGCCGGCTGGTGTGGATCGCAAGCTCCGGATCAAAGCCCGCCAGCGGTCTCGTGGCCGCGGAAGCAAATCTGTCGGGAGTCACCACCCAGGTTGGAAACTTCTCCGACTGGCGCAACCTGAATCAATCCTTCGAGGACCTCGCCGGTTATTTCGCGTTCTTTGATTACGACAGCTACACGCTCACCGGGAGCGGCGAACCCGAACGCCTCGTCGGTGTCGGCGTATCACAAAACTTCCTCGACGTGCTTGGGGTGAGCCCGGCCATCGGCCGTAACTTTGACGATGATGAGTGCGTTTGGAACGGCAGAGAAGCTGCGTTGCTGACTCACGGTTTCTGGGCGCGCCGCTTCGGCTCGGATCCCGCCGTCGTCGGCCGGACGATCACTCTCAACAACAAGGCAACCACCGTAGTCGGTGTACTGCCGGCGTCGTTCGATTTTGGATCGATCTTTTCCCCGGGCTCTCGAATAGATTTCCTGTTGCCGTTCCCAATCTGCGAGCAGACCAATCGATACGGAAACACACTCGCGGTAGTCGGCCGGCTTAAGCCGGGTGTGACGATCCAAAGCGCGCAAGCCGAGTTCGACGTGTTCGTCCCGCAGGTGCAAAAGCAGCATCCGGAGCGGAACGACAATGGCGCGGTGCTCTCGAGCCTGCAGGAACGAATCAGCGGCCGTCTGCGCCCGGCGTTCCTGGTGCTTCTGTGCGCGGTCGGTTGTGTCTTGCTGATCGCCTGCACAAACTTGTCGAACCTCCTGTTGGCGCGAGCGACGACGCGCCGCAAGGAGATCGCTATCAGAGTCGCACTCGGCGCTGACCGCTCGAGATTGGTTCGTCAAATGTTGACCGAAAGCATTCTCCTCGCGGGTTGTGGCGCGACGTTAGGGCTGCCGCTGGCATTTGTGGCGACTCGCTGGCTGGCGGCGACCCGCGCCATCAGCATACCGCTTCTGCAATCTGTGAGTATCGATGGAACTGCTCTCATCTTCACTGTGCTGGCTGCATTGGCTACGGGGCTGCTCTTCGGCATTGTCCCCGCGCTTCAAGTTTCGCGTTGGGACGTGCACGAAAGCTTGAAAGAAGCGAGCCGTGGCTCCAGCGAGGGCGGCCGCAGCGCGTGGATTCGCAGCACGCTGGTAGTGTCGGAAATAACGCTCGCGTGTGTTTTGCTGGTAGGCGCGGGTCTGCTTATTAGGAGCTTCCTGCGGCTGTTGGAGGTTGATCCCGGCTTTCGCCCAGAGCAGACCGCGGCCTGGCGAATCGAGACTGGCGGCCGTTATGAAACCCCCGCGCAACTCGACTCGCTTTATGATCGGCTCGTCCGGAATGTTGAGGCGATCCCGGGCGTCGAGTCCGTCGGCTTGACCGACAGTCTTCCGCTCGGAAGAAATCGGACCTGGGGAGTCCGAGCAAAAGGCGAAACGTACACGCGCGAAACTTACCCCATCGCTTATCCGCGCATGATCAGCCCGGGGTATATACGGACAATGAAAATTCCATTGCGCGCCGGCCGCGAGTTTACCGAACACGACACCGCCGACAGCCAGAAGGTGCTCGTGATAAACGAGACGATGGCTCAAAGGCTCTGGCCCGATCGGGACGCGATCGGGCAGATAGCTTTGAACGGCCGCGACGAGTGGCAGGTCGTCGGAGTAGTCGGCGACGTGCGTCACGGCGCGCTGGAACAAAAGGGCGGGTTGGAGATGTACTTTCCAATCGCTCAAAACCGCGATTGGGGTTCGCTTGACCTCGTGATAAGAGCGAAGCTGCCGCTCGACTCGCTCGTTCCCGGCGTGAGGGCGGCGTTGCGAAGCGTCGATCCCAATTTGCCGACCAGCGAGTTTCAACCGCTCGAGCAATTGGTCGATCACGCGGTATCGCCGAGGCGTTTCGTGACTACGCTGCTGGGAGTCTTCTCGTTGCTTGCGTTGATCCTTGCATCGCTGGGGATCTACGGAGTTATCTCTTATTCGGTGACTCAGCGCACAAACGAGATCGGCATTCGCATCGCGCTTGGAGCGCAAACGCCTGCGGTTCTGAAGCTGATCATCGGGCAAGGTGTGAAGCTGGCCCTGATCGGTTTGGGGATCGGCCTGGCAGCGGCTTTCGCGTTGACGCGAGTGCTGTCGAGCCTGCTCTTCGGCGTTGGCGCGACTGATCCGCTGACGTTTACGGGCATTGCTGTGTTGCTCACCTCGGTTGCGCTGCTGGCGTGCTACATCCCGGCGAGAAGAGCTACCAAGGTAGATCCAATGATAGCGCTGAGGTATGAATGAGTTCACGCAGTACGAGGTTGCGGCAATCAAAATAGCCAGGGCCGAGACCCCCGCGTCCCGAATCCCACCAACGCAGTTGGTGGATCGTTCATATTCAACCTACAAAGCAAGCCCGCCGCGCGCTGTCCCGAATCCCACCAACGCAGTTGGTGGATTGTTCATACTCGGCCTACAAAGCAAGACCCCCGCGCGATGTCCCGAATCCCACCAACGCAGTTGGTGGATTGTTCATACTCGGCCTACAAACGGGCCCCGGCCGCGTTGCTGTGTAGGCTAAGTATGAACGATCCACCAACTGCGTTGGTGGGATTTCAGCCTGGTTCTTCGCAGCCTCGCTGTAGGCTAAGTATGAACGATCCACCAACTGCGTTGGTGGGATTTGCCGAAGTGCAATTCGTGAGGAGTACATTTCAAACCGACGCTGACCGAGTGCTAATCTTCCGCCCTCCTGACATTGGCAGTTCGCTCTGCAACGACGCACTGTACGCCGCAACCGCGGCTGCGCTGCGCGAGACCCCAAGCGCGCAATGCACGTACACACCTCCGCGAGCGGCGTGCTTGGTGATGAACGCTACGACTGCATCCAATTGATCGCGCGAAGGCGTCGTCAGATCGAGCACCGGAACGTTCAAGTAGTCAACCTCACGGAACGCCCGCGTCTCCGAGTGCTCGGCGGTCAGATCGAGCACGCCGGTGATCCCCATCGCGCTGATCGACAGCGCTTCCCGCTTTGTAAGCAACCTTCCGCAATAGACTCCCGCTGCCGATTCGACCCACGGCCGGCGATTGCGCCTGTAAATCAAGCGAGACACCTTAGCGCCAAATAAGTACGGCCCGAGCACGACGCGCGTGCTTATCGGCAGCCGCCCATCCTTCTTGCGAAATATGCTCGAGCTCCCAAGCACATAAGCCGCCGCGATCAACGCGAGCGACACAGCAGGCCAAAGCAACAGCCACCACCAATGACCGATGCCCGACGCCGAAAGAACCAGAATCGCAGAACCCGCGGCGTACAATCGGGCTACTCGGAAGTTGCTCGCCCCGGATCGCACAAGCGCACGATCACCACGTTCAGGAAACGCAAACACGCAAAGCTGGCCAAGCAGCGCGCCCGTCGCGACGTCAATCAAGTGATGCTGCCACGTGAAGATCGGCGACACTATCATCAACGCAAACCATACGTGCACAAGCCACCTGAACCGTGCACGCGTGTGCCTCGCATACACCGGCCACAGCAACGACGCCAGCGCGACGTGAAGAGATGGAGCGAGGTTGTGCGGCCGGTCGAACGACCACAACAACTGGAACAGCGAACCACTCCAACCGCTAACCTCCGGCCGCGGATAGCCTGTCGTCAGTGGAAACATCAGGAACACCAGACCTGCAACCAGAATCGCTGCCGCGACTCGCCGGGCGTGTGCATGCAGCTCGATTTTGTCGTCGCATAACGGGAAGGACGCTATGAAGAACAAATCGATGCTCATGTACGGCAATATGAGCGCAGGCAGGAATGGAATATGAAGCTCCCACTCGAAGAAGCACGTGCCTACGTCCGGACGCCCGGTAGCGAGCGCGTTGCTCAGGCCATAGACGATCACAAACAAGAGCGAAAGAGCGGCCGAAAGTGAGAGAGCTTCCAAGTTCATGAACTCCCGCTTTACGAACTTCCGCCTGAAGGCCGTACTACGAACCTTGCCAATGACACACTAAAGATTCCGCGCTTGTCGACGCGGGTTTTGATCTTCTCGAAGCCGGCCTCGCGCACGAGGTCGTCGAGTTCGATTTGCGTTCGTCGTCGCATTACCCACGGCTTGCCGTCGCGATTCGTCAGCACGCGCGCAATCATTTCGATCTGCGGGTGCCAGGGCTGGCCGGTGTAGATGATGTAGCCGTGCTCCTCGATCGCGTTCGCGATTCCTTCAAGACATCGCCGCGCGAGCGCGTTATCGCCGAACAACTCGAAGAGCCCGGAAACGATCGCGATGTTTGGGCGCGGATCGAGCGAGTCGTACGAAGCTTCATCAAAGGCGTCGGCTCTTTCGAAGCGAACGCCTTGAATGCCCAGCCGCGCTGCGATTGCGTTGCCGGCGTCGACATTCGCCTGCTCGTAGTCTCTCAACAACGCGGTCGCCTTCCGGCAATTGAGCGATGCGAGCGTATCGAGCACGTAGCGCCCTTGTCCGGTAGCGACATCCAGGATGCGCACCGGCTCGCCCGATTCATTAACTCTCTCGATCGCCTCGCGCAGAAGCTTCTCGATGTTCACCTTGCGTCGACGAATCCCGGCCCATCCGACGCTGTTAAGATAAGCCCGGTCGATGATCTTCCCGATAAGCATTTTGCCGCGCGCGCGATTCTCGTAGACGTATTCAAGCGAGCTGCCGGAGTCAAATCCCCGCCGCCATCCGAGACGAATGCCATCGCTCAGCCGGCCGGTTGATTTCATGAATGCCCGCTGCATTGCAAACATCAGCCGCTTTGGAGCAAATACAGCCAGCGGCGCCGACAGCCTCCGGTACTCGTCCTTAGTGTGTGCTCCCTCATTCGCGTCTCGGTTAGTTTCTTGTGCGGCTTGTTCGCGAGCGAACGCTCCGCGAACGAACACCCTGATTTCGTTCACGACTCCGCGCCGGTCCTTCTCGTGGAGAATGTCGTGATACATGCCCTCGAAGACGTGCATGCGCTTTACCCGCGAGCCGAGCCGGTCAAAGAATTCGCGTTCGTCTCTTAGATCGACGACCCAGTCGGCGCCTCCCGCAAGCACAAGCGCAGGCGTCTGTATCGCGCCCGCATCCGCAATCAGCCGCCTCGCCGCATCTTGCAGATCGAGCAAAACATTCACCGCAATCCTTCGAGAGATCAGCGGATCCTCGTCATATCGGCGCGCCTGCTCCGGGTCGTGTGTCAGCAGGTGTCCCTTGACGTAGCTCGACACAAACATTCGTCGCTTCCCAAGAATTGATTGCATTACTCGCAACGCGGTCTTCGCGAATGGTACGTAAAGCTTCACGCGCAGCGCAGGAGTCACGAGCACCATCGCTCGCACACGCGGGGCGTAGTCATGAATCCACAATGCCACGGTAACGGCTCCTACGCTGTGCCCAAGGACGACCATATCCTCAATTTGAATCCCGTGTGTGTGAGATATGTGACGAATGAATTCATCGGCATCTCGAGCCGTACAGCTAAAACTCGGGGCGTATCCGCGCGGACCTTCAGAGTAG
>Ga0134124_10003418_pt1 | contig 12769 bp, 11 predicted proteins | sample KB304_FD_96880 | JGI IMG/M metagenome (GOLD analysis project Ga0134124, IMG submission 96880) | Terrestrial soil microbial communities without Nitrogen fertilizer from Kellogg Biological Station, Michigan, USA - KB3-0-4 | ecosystem: Environmental > Terrestrial > Soil > Unclassified ... | reverse complement strand
GGCTGAAAAAAACTTCTTCATGAAAAACATCCGGATTGATCGATGGGTTGGATCAGCATGATACCGAAGCCAATGAGGCGCCGGGCAAGGCCCAAACACAGTCATCGCGCTGCCATCAGGGAGCATCGGCCGCGCTTTTTTTACATCGGCGCTTGACCGGCTTCAGCGGGAAAACGCGAATAAGAAAGTTGAAATTGATCGACTCCAACGCCACTGGATTCATCGGCCGGCACTACGATGTCTTCTACCAGGAACTTGTGGGGCCGCTTCAGCCGCTGGCCCAATTCGATGCCAGAACGGGGCTGAACTGGGCATCGGGTCTTGGCTGCACCTCGTTCATCAGGAAGGACGACTGCCGACGGCACTGCAAGGTGCTCGATTGCGCGCTGCGCCGGCCCGGCAGCAAGCTGATCGTCGAGCTTGGCTGTGGATTGGGCGGCTACGGCGTGCATCTGGCCAGGAGGTTCGACGCCGACTTGCTGGGCATCGACGTCTCCACGGTGGCGGTCAGGCTGGCCCAGGACGAGGCCGCGAAATCCGACATCGCCGAGCGCCTGCGCTTCAAGAAAGCAAACATCGAACGCACCGGCCTTCCGAGCGGATGCGCCGCCGCCATCGTGGCCATCGATTCGATCTATCTGCTCCGCAACCGTCCGGCCGTCGCTTCGGAGATCACCAGGCTGCTGCGCCCGGGCGGCATCCTGATCGCCACGATGTTCGAGACCATGCCGGTGCCGGGTCGCAAGCCGACCTGGGAGGATGCATTCTCGCGGCACGGCTTCAAAGTGGCCGCACGGCGCGACGTGACCCGGTCCTGGCGGACTTACATGCTGGGAAAGCACACCCTGCGCTGGCAATCGCGGGAACTGCTGCGGGAACAATGCGGACCCGACGTCGAGCCTCACCTGGACCTGAGCCGCTCGATCGTCGAGTCCGCCGGGGAATGCCTGGCGCACCTGAAACGCTGGGAGCTTTGCTTGCAAAGGCCGGCTGGCAATCCGGTGGGCAACGGCCGTCCCGGCCGATCGAATTCCAGTCCGCCTCGACGCCCTCCACGAACGCCGGCTCCGCCACCATCGTCTTCCGGCGGCGGGTGCGGATGATTCGCACCGGCGCCACTCCGGGGAACCGTGCCGGCCCTGCCGGCCCAAACAATCAGGTCATTCAATCCCGCTCCGGCAGCGAAAGCTGCGCTGCCGGAACAGGTTTGCATAACCTTTTAGTATTGGAGCATGTCAGACGCGAAAAAGAGGCCGCCGGGCCAGGACCGTCAGCGCAGTAACGTGCATGCCGAGGGCCGCGCCGCCATGAAGCTGGACCGCTCGCAAATCGGAGCCAAGACCGCGCCCAAACTCATGAAACCTGCGAAGCCCCTGGACGCGCGGCTGACCGAGCAGCGCAACCCGCTGAGCACCCGAATCGATCAGCTCTCCACGATGGAGATCGTCGATCTCATCAACGCCGAGGACCGCATGGTCGCCGCCGCCGTCGGCGAGGAGCGCCAGCAGATCGCGCGCGCCATCGACTTGGTGGTGCAATGCCTGCGCCAGGGTGGTCGCCTGATCTACATCGGTGCCGGGACATCGGGCCGGCTCGGCGTGCTCGATGCCTCGGAAATGCCGCCGACCTACAGCATCGATGCGGAAGCGGTGCAGGGCATCATCGCGGGCGGCACCAAGGCGCTGCGGCGCTCGCAGGAAGGCGCGGAAGACCATGCCGAAGAAGGCGCGGCGGCGATCGACGGGAAGAACGTCGGCGCCAACGATTTCGTCCTGGGCATCAGCGCATCGGGCACCACGCCGTTCGTGCACGGCGCGCTCAAGCGCGCGCGCGAGCGCGGGGCGCGCACCGGCTTCCTGCTATGTACCTACCCGTCCGAGCAGCTCATCAGGTTGCACGACGTCGTGATCGCTCCACTGGTCGGTCCGGAAGTCATCACCGGGTCGACGCGGATGAAAGCCGGCACGGCAACGAAGATCATCCTGAACACCATCAGCACCGCGGCCATGGTCAAGACCGGCAAGGTCTACGGCAACCTGATGGTCGATCTCCAGGTCACCTGCCAGAAGCTGCAGGACCGCGGCGAGCGCATCCTGATGGAGACGCTGGGCGTCAGTCGCCGGCAAGCCAGCCGGCTGCTGGACGAATCGGGCGGGCATGTGAAGATCGCGATCGTGATGTCCAAGCTCTCGCTGGGCGCCGAGGAAGCCCGCCGCCGCCTCGAGGACGTGGGCGGCTCGATCGCCGACGTGGTCGGCAATTTGCGCAGCGGATGAGTCGCGGGGGATGCCGGGCGCGCGCGCACCGGCGGCGTTAAGATGTGCCGCCTCGAATGAGGGTCGGGCCGGCGCGGTCCGCAGTCGAACGCAACTTTCGGATCAACGCCATGGCAACAATCGCTTTTCTGGGCACCGGACTTCTCGGCAGCGCATTCGCCGAGGCTGCCGCCAAACGCGGCGATACGGTCACCGCCTGGAATCGTTCGCGAGGCAAGCTCGAGGGTCTCGCCCAGTTCGGCGTGAAGGCTGCGGCAACGCCCGCGGAGGCGGTTCGCGGCGCATCGCGGGTGCATCTCGTGCTCAAGGACGATGCCGTGGTGGAGGAAGTGATCGCTGCCGCGCGCCCGGCACTTTCCGCGGACGCGGTGCTGATCGACCACACCACCACCTTGCCGGCACTTACCGCCGCGCGCTCGGACCGGCTGAATCGTGAAGGGCTGAAGTATCTGCACTGCCCCGTCTTCATGGGGCCGCCGGCCGCGCGAAAGGCCGTGGGCTCGATGATGGTTGCCGGCCCGCGCGTGCTGTTCGACAGCGTGCAGGCCGACCTCGGGAAGATGACCGGGCGCCTGGAATACATGGGCGAGCGCCCCGACCTCGCCGCCGTCCACAAGCTGTTCGGAAACGCGATGATCATCGGCATGTCGGCTGTGATGGCCGACATCCTCACCATCGCCCAGGCGAGCGGCGTCGAGGCCCAGGACGCGATCAAGCTGCTCGGATTGCTCGATCTGAACGCGATCGTGGCGGGCCGGGGAATGAATATGGCCAAGGGCGATTTCACGCCGACTTTCGAGCTCGCAATGGCGCGTAAGGACGTGCGCCTGATGCTTGAAACCGCCGGCGAGCGTCCGATGGCGGCTCTGCCGGCCATCGCCGCGCGGATGGATCAGCTCATCGCCGCGGGTCACGGCGCCGAAGATCCCAGCGTGCTGGCGATCGACGCCGTGCGGCGGGCTTGAACGGGCAGACCGGCGTCGCACTCCACCAGCCGGAGATACAGCATGAAGTGGCTTGCCGGGCTGGTCCTCGTTCTGGCGCTGCCGTGCGCCGCCGCTCCGCCTCACTTGAACCTGGAGGTGAGCCTTGATCCCGCCACCAGGAAATTCGAGGCCAAGGCGGATCTGACCACGACCGGGCGGCTGGACCTGTCGCTCGATCCGCTATTCAAGGTGTCCCGCCTCACGGTGAACGGCGTGGATGTGCCGGTCGCACGGGAGGTGCCATCGCTGCCCCCGGCTGCGGCTGGCGCTTCTCAAAACCTCAGGATGGAATATTCGGGCACGCTGCCCGCGCTGCCGGAAGGCCAGCAACGCAATTCGCCCAATCCGGCGGCGCTGTTTGCCTCGCCGGAGGGCAGCTATCTGTCGGCCGGCGCCGGCTGGTATCCGGACCCCGGCGTTCCATTCACTTATCGAGTAAGACTGTCGCTGCCCGCCGGCCAGAAAGCGCTCACGCCGGGCAGGCAGATCCGCCAGCAGGAAAGCGCGGCCAGGTTCGTCGCCGAGTACGAGTTCGCGCATCCCGCCGAAGGCATCTGGGTCATGGCCGGCCCTTACCAGGTGACGCAGGAATCGCTGGCATTGGACGGCGGCAAGCGAGTGACGGTGCGAGCCTGGTTCCACCCCGAGCTTGGCGGCCTGGCCGCCGATTACGTGCAGGACAGCATCCGCTACATCCAGCGGTTCAGCCGCCAGATCGGCGACTACCCGTTCGACGATTTCAGCATCGTCTCCAGTCCCCTGTCGCATGGCCTGGGCATCCCCAGCCTGACCTACCTGGGCCGCGATGTCCTGCGCCTGCCGTTCATCCGCGCGACTTCGCTGGGCCACGAGGTGCTGCATAACTGGTGGGGCAATGGCGTCTACCCCGAATGGTCGGCCGGCAACTGGTCCGAGGGACTGACCACCTTCATGGCCGACTACGGGTTCCGGGAGGACGAGTCGGTGCAAGCCGCGCGCGAGATGCGCCTGAACTGGCTGCGCGACCTGACCGGCATCGCACCTGCCAACGAGACCTCCCTGCTGGATTTCAAGTCGCGCCATCACGGCATCTCCTCCGTGATCGGCTACGGCAAGGCGGCGATGGTGTTCCTGATGCTGCGCGACGAAATCGGAGATCCCGCATTCGATCGAGGCATCCGGCTGTTCTGGCAGCGCTACCAGTTCAAGCCGGCCGGCTGGAAGGACCTCGAAAAGGTTTTCGCCGACGCCGCCGGCCGCGACCTGGCGGCCTTCTTCACGCAATGGACGGCCCGGGCTTCTTCTCCGGAACTGGCCATCGCCGCCGCGCCCAGAGGCAGTTTGCGGCTGGTCCAGCGCGGCCCCGTTTTCGACCTGCTGGTGCCGCTGCGCATCCGCACCGCTTCCGGTGAAATCCGCGAACTGCAGGTGCGCGTGCGGGACCGGGAAACGCTGGTCGCCGATTCGGCGTTGACGTCCGTTCCGCCCGAAGCCAAGGAAGTGGAGCTCGACCCCGAGGCACGGCTATGGCGCCGGCTCGACCCCAAAACCGTCCCGCCCATCCTGCGCGAAGTCTTCATTTCGCCGCGCTCGGATGTGTTCGTGGCGAACCGCAGCCCCGAGTGGACCGCGCCCGCCATGGAACTGGCCGGCCGCCTGCTCGATGCCGGCGCGCGCCAAGTCTCCGAGGCTGAATTGCTGGCGTCGCCGGCTGTGCCCGCGCTCGTCCTCGGCGACCGTGACAGCGTCACGCGGGTGCTGGCAAGCCTGCGCCTGGGCGGCTTGCCCGACATCCTGTTCGAACCCGACCCGGCCAGGCCGGTCGCCCAGCGACCGCTCAAGGGCTCGGCGCAGGCCTGGACCGCGCGGGCGCCGAACGGAAAGACCCTCGTCTTCGTGATGGCCGACAACCCTGCGACCCTGGGCGCCTTGCAGCGCTCGATGCCGCATTACGGCCGGCAAAGCTGGCTGCTGTTCCAGGACGCGCGGGTCGTCGGGCAGGGCGCGTGGCCGGTGACGGTGCAGAGCTTGTCGATCAAGTGACCGCGGCGTCGGAGGAAAAACTTCAAGCCGCCTGCGCAAGCTCTATCGAGACTCCTTCGACGAACACGTCCAACAGTCGCAGGTCGCGGTCCAGCACCACCATGTCGGCCCAGGCGCGGGGCGCCAGACGCCCCCGGTCGGCCAGGTCCAGGTAGTCGGCGGCGTGGGTGGACAGGCGCATCGAGGCTTCGGCCAAGCCGAGGCCCAGGCCATCGACCAGGTTGCGCAACGCCTGGTCCATCGTCAGAGTCGAGCCGGCCAACGTGCCGTCGGCCAGCCGCACGCCGCCAAGGCATTTGGTCACCGTCTGCCGGCCGAGCCGGTACTGGCCATCGGGCATGGTGGCCGCGGCGGTCGAGTCGGTAACGCAGTACAGGCAAGGGATCGAGCGCAGGGCCACGCGCAGCGCCCCGGCGTGCACGTGCAGCAGGTCCGGAATGATCTCGGCATAGCGCGCGTGCGCCAGCGCGGCGCCGACCATGCCGGGCGCGCGCTGGTGCAACGGCGTCATGGCGTTGAACAGGTGGGTGAAACCACGGGCACCGCGGGCCAGCGCTTCCACGGCGTCTTCGTAGCTGCCCAGCGTATGGCCCAGCTGCACCAGGAAGCCCGCGTCGCTCAGCGCCTGGACCTGCTCCATGTTGCCTGCGACTTCCGGCGCCAGCGTGATGAGGCGGATCGGCGCGATCGCATGCAGGCGCGCCAGTTCTTCCAGCGACACCGGCCGCGTGAAGTCGGCTTGCGCGCCCAGCTTGCCGGCATTGATGTAGGGCCCTTCCAGGTGCACTCCCAGCACCCGCGCGCCATGCGCCGCGCGCTCGGCGCTGGCGGTGTGCAACCCTTCGAACGCGGCCTCCAGATCCGCGGCCGGAGCCGTCATCGTGGTGGCCAGCAGCGCCGTCGTGCCGTGGCTCGCGTGGCATTGCGCGACCCGCGCCGCCGCGTCGGCGCCTTCCATGATGTCGCGCCCGCCGCCGCCGTGCACGTGCAGGTCGATGAAGCCGGGCAGCACCAGCGGCTGGTTCGAGTCACGCACTGCGCTTTCCGTCACCGGCTCGCCCGTCACGCGCAGGATGCGGCCGGCGCGGTCGAACTCGATCGCACCGGCGACGAATCCCTGCGGGCCGAGGATATGGCCGCTCAAGGTGTTCATTGAATGCGCCGCCTGTCCATCACGAAAGCTGTTGCTGCATTTTGGAGTCATCTGCGCGCGGGATGTTGCAGCGCCTCGCCTGCCCGGCCGTAGGACAAGCGCCACGACTTGCGGGGGTTCAGGAGTCAGCGCAGCAGCGCCACCGCCCCCGAGAAAGTAACGAAGGCCGCCGCCGTCGTCAGCAGGATGATCCGCGCGATCCGTCCCGTGTCGGCGCCGAAGCGCTCGGCCAGCAGCGCCACGTTACTGGCCGAAGGCAGCGCCGCGACCAGCACCATCACCGTCAAGGGAAAACGGCCGAGCGGCAGGCCGAGCGCGATGGCGAGGCGGCCCGCGCCCCACAGCAGCACCGGATGCACCAGCAGCTTGATCAGCGCCACCGGCACGAAGTCGCCCCACGGCATCGGCTCGTGTTCCTCCTGCGCCGCGACGAACTGCGAGCGCGCCAGCACCGCGCCGATCGTGAACAAGGCCACCGGCGAAGCCGAATCGGCCAGCAGGCCGATGGTTTGCGCGACCGGCGGCAGCGGCACCAGTTGCAGCGCCGAGGCGGCGCCGCCCAGCACGATCGCCCATGGCATCGGGTTGAGCGCCATGCCCCGCATCGCGTTCTTCGCGGCTTTTTGCACGCCATGTTCGTCGGCGCCGTCCAGGCGCGACAACGCGATGCACAGCGAGCTGGTGATGAGCAAGTCGATCATGATGGTGAGGATGGCCGGCCCGGCGGCCGGCGCGCCCAGCAGCGCCACCAGCAGCGGCACGCCCATGAAGCCGGTGTTCGGGAATGCCGCCACCAGGGCACCGAACGAGGCGTCGTTCCAGCCGATGCGCGCATTGCGGCTGGACCAGACGACGAAGGCCACCAGCACCAGCGCGCACACCAGGTACACGAAGATCGCGGCGGCATCCAGCAGCTGGGCGACCGGGGTGCCCGCGCCGAAGCGATACAGCATGGACGGCAGGGCGAAGTAGAGCACGAAGGTGTTGAGCCCCGAAATCGCGTCGAATGGCAGCATGCGCCGGCGCGCCGCGATGTAGCCGCACAGCACCAGCGCGAAGAAGGGGAAGGTAACCAGCAGGATGTCAAGCACCGGCGTATTCTCCGCGCAACTGTCGCGCCGCGAATTTGAGTCTCGCGCTTCACCGGCCGGTATGATTCGCCGCTTCCTTCGCAGTACTTCCCCACTTCTTTTCGTCCATGTCGGCCGGCCTCAACCTCGCCCAGCAGGAAGCTGTCAACTACATGCAGGGGCCGTGCCTCGTGCTGGCCGGCGCCGGCTCCGGCAAAACCCGCGTGATCACGCACAAGATCGCGCGCCTGATCCAGGCGGGACTGGAACCCGGGCGCATCGCCGCCATCACCTTCACCAACAAGGCGGCGGCCGAGATGCGCGAGCGCGCCAAGAGCCTGATCGGCCGCGCCGCGCAGGAAGCGCTGATCTGCACCTTCCATTCGCTGGGCGTGCGCATGCTGCGCCAGGACGGCGCGGTCCTGGGGATGAAGCCGAATTTTTCGATTCTGGACAGCGATGACGTGACCGGCCTCCTCAAAGACGCCGGCGGCAGCACCGACGCCGCCACGGCGCGCCAGTGGCAATGGGCGATCAGCCGCTGGAAGAACCTGGGCCTGACCGCGGCGCAGGCCGAAGCGCAGGCGAAAGACGACAACGAAAAAGTGACGGCGCGCATCATGGCCCGCTACGAGGAGCGGCTCGCGGCCTACCAGAGCGTCGACTTCGACGACCTGATCGGCCTGCCCCTGAAGTTGCTGCAGCAGCACCCCGAAGTGCGCGGCAAGTGGCAGGCGCAATTGGGCCACGTGCTGGTCGACGAATACCAGGACACCAACACCACCCAGTACGAGCTGCTCAAGCTGCTGGTGGGCGAGCGCGGGCGTTTCACCGCGGTCGGCGACGACGACCAGTCGATCTACGGCTGGCGCGGCGCGACGCTGGACAACCTGAAGCGCCTGCCGCTGGACTTCGCCAATCTCAAGGTCGTCAAGCTGGAGCAGAACTATCGCTCCACCGGCGCGATCCTGCGCGCGGCCAACAACGTCATCGCCCCCAACCCCAAGCTGTTTCCCAAGACCTTGTTTTCGGAGCTGGGCGAAGGCGAGCCGGTGCGCATCGTCGATGCCGACAACGAGGCGCACGAAGCCGAGCGCGTGGTGGCGCGCATCCAGTCGATCCGGGCCAACGGCCTGGGCCAGGAGTGGAAGGATTTCGCGGTGCTGTACCGCGCCAACCACCAGGCCAAGGTGTTCGAGCAGGCGCTGCGCAAGGTGCAGATTCCGTACAAGGTGTCGGGCGGGCAGAGCTTCTTCGACCGGGCCGAGATCAAGGATCTGTGCGCCTGGCTGCGCCTGGTCGTCAACAACGACGACGATCCGGCGTTCCTGCGCGCGGTGACCGCGCCCAGGCGCGGCATCGGCCACCAGACACTTCAGACGCTGGGCGTATTCGCCGGCAAATACCGGCTCAGCCTGTTCGAGGCGTTGTTCTCCTCCTCGCTCGGATCGGTGCTGGCCGGCCGCGCCGTGGCCGGGTTGCACGAGTTCGGCCGCTACGTGAACGACCTGGAGTTTCGCGCCCGCCGCACCACCGGCGCCGAGGACGCGCGCGCGTTCCTGGCGGACTGGGTCCGCGACATCGGCTACGAAAAGCACCTCTACGATGGCGAGGATAACGACAAGCTGGCGGCGGCGCGCTGGACCAATGTGCTGGAGTTCTGCGACTGGATGGCGCAGCGCTGCGGCGGTCAGGCGGGCGACGCGGCCGGCGCCGCGATCGCCAGCGAGCGCAAGACGCTGCTGGAAGTCGCGCAGACGATTTCGCTGCTGTCCACGATCAGCGAACGCGAACAGGACCAGAACGTGGTCACGCTGTCCACCCTGCATGCGGCCAAGGGCCTGGAGTGGCCGCACGTGATGCTGGTGGGCGTCACCGAAGGGCTGCTGCCCTTCAAGCCGGGCGACGACGAGGGACCGGCCGCGAAGGCCGACGGGCCGATGTCCGAGGGCCTCCTGCAGCGGCTGCAGGAAGAGCGGCGCCTGATGTACGTGGGCATTACCCGGGCCCAGCGCTCGCTCGCCGTCAGCTGGACCCGCAAGCGCAAGAAGGGGCGCGAAATGATCGCCGCGCAGCCGAGCCGCTTCATCGCCGAGATGGCGCTGGAACAGTCCACGAGCCGCGAAGACCCGCGCGAAAAGCTCAAGGCGCTGCGCGCCGAGTTCGCGAAGAAGGCGCTGGACAGCGCCGCGGCGGCGGCAGCGACAGCACCCGCTCGGTGAGACTCGCGGGCGGCGATACTGCGCTGGCGACCATCCCCGCGGGCCTCAATACGCCTTGGTGAATCCGCCGTCGTGAAGGATGTTGACTCCCGTCATGTGGTCGGTGAAATCCGATAGCAGGCCTTCCACGGCCGCGGCGACCTCATCAGGTGCACCGTATTTTCCGAGCGGAATGTTCGACGTTTCTTCCGCCAACCGCTGGTCGAAAGTCACTCCGGCCCCCACGGCGCGCTTGCCAAGGGACGCCGCATAGTCTGGCGTTAGGGTTCCCCCAAGCGACAACGTGTTGACGTGAATGCCGCGATGCCCGAGTGCAAACGCCAGCGTCTTGGCTTCAGCCAGCCACGCACAACGGATCACATTGCTCGAAGCGTAGTGCCCCAGGACTTGCACCGACGACATGCCCGAGATGATGACTATCTTGCACCGCTTGCCCTTCGCGGGATCGGGCCGCATCAGCGCAATGGCCTCCTTCAGCAATGAGAGCGGACCGACAAAACTGTTCTGAAGGATCTCCCGCCATTTCTGGCTTCCTGGCATCGGGTCGTTGGTGGGCGGATCCTGCGGCGGCATCAGAACGGCCCCGTCGAGGACCATATCCCTGGCGCGCAACGCCTCGGCGAATTTTCCGACTGAATCATCACGCGTCATATCCACCGAGATCCAGGAATGATTGCGGGGATAGGTATTCGAGAGCTCGGTACACAGGCTTTCGAGTTTCCCGGCCTCCCTGGCTGCAAGCACAAGGGAATATCCGGCTTTCGCCAATCGCAGGGAAACGGACCGCCCGATGCCGCCGGTGGCGCCCGTCACGAGGATTGTCTTGGTTGCGGCCATGGCGGCTCTCGCAAAGAAAGGATGCTAGTGCATGGACGCGGCGATCAGCATCTGTTACATGGGTCGGCGGCGCTCGAACAGTCACACCTTCATCTCGTACTCCACCGTGATCGGCGCGTGATCCGAGAACTTTTCCTGCTTGTAGATCGATTCCCTGCGCGCCAGCTGCGCGAGGGCTGGAGTCGCGAGGTGGTAATCCAGCCGCCAGCCGACGTTCTTGGCGTAGGCCTGGCCGCGGTTGCTCCACCAGGTGTAGGCGGCCTCGGTTGCATCCGGTTGTAAGCGGCGGTACACGTCGACCAAGCCGGTTTCGTCTAACAACTTTGTCATCCAGGCCCGCTCCTCGGGCAAGAAGCCGCTGTTCTTGCGGTTGCCGCGCCAGTTCTTCAGATCCTGCTCCTTGTGCGCGATGTTGACGTCGCCGCACAGGATAAAGTCGCGTTGCGTCTTCAGGCGCGCCAGGTGCGGGTCGAATTCATCCAGGAACCGGAACTTGGCCTGCTGGCGTTCTTCGCCGGAGGAGCCGCTCGGAAAATAGCAGCTGATAACGGACAGCTTGCGCCCGGGCGTGTCGAATCGCAGCTCCACATAGCGGCCCTCGGCGTCGAATTCGCTCGAACCGTAGCCGACGATCACATCGCTGGGAGCGTGCCGGGTGTAAATGGCCACCCCCGAATAGCCTTTTCTCTCCGCGAAGTGAAAATGGCCCTTCAGGCCCGCCATTTCCTCCAAACGGCCCTGGACGTCCGCTGCCTGGGCCTTGACCTCCTGCAGGCAAATACAATCCGGCTTGGTTTTTGCAAGCCACGCCTCTATGCCTTTGCTGGCAGCCGAGCGGATGCCGTTCAAGTTGAGGCTGGTCAGTTTGAAGAAGGACTTTCTCATGGTCACCGCTGGCGGGCAGGATCGCCTGGCCCAGGATTTCGTGCAATTCTCGGTCGATTCCGGGGTGCTGCGCTTCGGCCAGTTCAAGACCAAGGCCGGGCGGCTGTCCCCGTATTTCTTCAATGCCGGCCTGTTCGACGACGGCGCCAAACTGGGCCGGCTCGGGCAATTCTATGCAAGGGCAATCCTGGATTCGGGCATCGAGTTCGACATGTTGTTCGGCCCGGCCTACAAGGGCATCGCCCTGGCCGCGGCGGTGGCGATCGAGCTGGCACGCCTGGGGCGCAACGTGCCCTACGCCTACAACCGCAAGGAAGCGAAGGACCACGGCGAGGGCGGAACCCTGGTGGGCGCTGCGGTCAAAGGCAAGGTGCTGATCGTGGACGATGTCATGTCGGCCGGAACCGCGGCGCGCGAATCGATCGCCATCATCCAGGCTGCCGGCGCCACGCCGCACGGGGTGGCGATCGCACTGGACCGCCAGGAAAAAGCGACCGAGAACGGGGTTGACGTGAATCACAGCGCGGTGCAATACGTGCGCGAACAGCTGGGTCTGAAGGTTTGCGCGATTGCGCGGCTTGCCGACTTGCTTCAGTATCTGTCGGAGCATAGTGGCGATGCCGTTGGTGCGTACCATGAGCAGGTACTGGCTTACCGGCGGCGCTACGGAGTGGAATAAGGGAAACGCAAACGTGCCGGATCTGACAGGGCGTGCCATTGCAGGGAGCTTGTTGTTGGCGGGCTTGTTCGGACAGGCCCGCGCCGACGACATCTACAGCTGCGTCGATGCGCACGGCCGGCACCTCACGGCCGACCGCCCGATCGCCGAGTGCATCGACCGCGAGCAGAAGCAGCTCAACCCCAGTGGCACGGTCAAGCGCAAGATCGGCCCCAGCCTGACGGCCGAGGAACGCGCGGCCGAAGAGGAAAAAGTCCGCCAGGCGATCGAAGAACGCAACCGCTTGGCGGAGGAAAAGAAGCGCGAACGCGCGCTGCTCGTACGCTATCCGGACCGGGGCGCCCACGACAAGGAGCGCACTGCCGCCATCCTGCTGATCGACGAAGCGATCGTGGCGGCCAGCAAGAGCATCGACGAGCTGCTGGCGGCGCGCAAGCGGCTGGACACCGAACTCGAGTTCTACGGAAAAGATGCTTCCAAGGTGCCGGCCAAACTCAAACGCCAGATCGAGGAGAACGAGCAGCACATCGCGGCCCAGCGGCGCTTCATCGCGAACCAGGACAACGAGAAGAAGCGCATCAACACCCAGTTCGACGAGGAACTGGTCAAGCTCAAGCAGCTGTGGGCCCGGCGCGCCGC
>Ga0134124_10003417_pt1 | contig 12770 bp, 10 predicted proteins | sample KB304_FD_96880 | JGI IMG/M metagenome (GOLD analysis project Ga0134124, IMG submission 96880) | Terrestrial soil microbial communities without Nitrogen fertilizer from Kellogg Biological Station, Michigan, USA - KB3-0-4 | ecosystem: Environmental > Terrestrial > Soil > Unclassified ... | reverse complement strand
TCTGGGACGGCCCGTCGGGGCCGATCTCGACGCCCGCGTGCGAGCCGGACAGCCTGATGTCGGCTTGCGAGATGGCCGACATCCGGATGAAGTCGTACGCCCGGGACAGGAACGCGGCGAACGTCGAGGCGAACGGCACGTAGCCGCGCACGCCCATGCCGACCGCCGCGGCGACCAGCTGCTGCTCGGCGATGTACATCTCGAAGAACCGCTCGGGAGCGACCTTCCGGAAGTCCTCGGAGTACGTCGAGTTGCTCACCTCGGCGTCCAGCACGACCACGTCGGCGCGGGCGGCGAGGGCCGCGAGCGCCTCGCCATAAGCCTTTCGGGTTGCGACCTTGGTGCCAATTTCCCAGGTGGGCAGCGTGACCGGACCGTGGGCGGGCACCGCGGGGCGAGGCAGCGCCGAGGAGGGCAGCGGGCCGCGGACCCGCAGGTCGCGCTCGCCCCCGAGCTCGGCGATGGCGCGCTGCGCCATGTCGGCCGGCAGCGGCTTGCCGTGCCAGCCCTCATGGTCGGCGACCTCGCTGAAGCCGTCGCCCTTGATCGTCTTCGCGAGGATGACCACCGGGCCATCGAAGCCGTCGGCCTCGGTGAGCGCCGCGTCGATCGCGTCGACGTCGTGGCCGTCGATCTCGATCGTGTGCGCGCCGAACGCGGCCGCCCGCCGGGCGTAGACGTCCAGATCCCAGCCCAGCTCCGTCGGGCCGCGCTGGCCGAGCCGGTTGACGTCGACGATGGCGATCAGATTCGACAGACCGTAGACGTGCGCCTTGTCGAGCGCCTCCCACATCGAGCCCTCGGCCATCTCGCTGTCGCCGCACAGGACCCAGACCCGGTAGGGGCTCTTGTCCAGGTACTTGCCGGCGATCGCGACACCCACGCCGTAGGGCAGGCCCTGGCCGAGCGAACCCGTCGCCACGTCGACCCACGGCAGCACCGGCGTCGGGTGACCCTGCAGCCGCTGGCCGAAGCGCCGGTAGCCCGTCATCAGCTCCTCGTCGCTGACCACCCCGACGGCCTTGAAGACCGAGTAGAGCAATGGCGACGCGTGACCCTTCGAGAAGATCAGGTGGTCGTTCGCCGGGTCCTTGGGGTTGTCCCAGTCGTAGCGCAGGTGCCGGGCGACCAGCACCGCCAGCAGGTCGGCGGCGGACATCGAGGACGTCGGATGGCCGGAGCCGGCCGACGTGCTGGACCGGATCGAATCGACTCTCAGCTGCGCCGCGAGCTCACGGACCGTCTCCAGATCGGCGACGTCCGTCGTTTCGGACACGGGACTTGCCACGCCTGCCTCCTCCACCGCGACTGTGCGACGAGTCCTCGGCGACCCGCCGTCGGCCATCGCATCTCCCGGTCTTCGCACCTGCCGGTCAATGCATCTGTCGGCTGTCGGGCTATCCGTTCTGGCGTTTCCGAACCGTACTAGCGCGGTTTCCGCTTCCGCCCGCCGAGTTGGCGGGTCTGCGTCCCACCACGCCCTGTCACTCCATGCCCTCTCACGAGGCGCCCGTCACGAGCTGCCCCGCCGCGAGGCGCCGTCACAACGCTCGCCGTACAAGGTGCCCCGCCGCGAGCAGCACTGCCGCCCGGTCGCGCGGGCCGCGGGAGCTTCGCGGCCCGGCGCGCAGCGCCCAGCGCCTCGTAACCAGCGCCTCGTAACCAGCGAACCACACCCCGCCGTCAGCACGACAGCCCCGTTGGTGCATTCGTGACCGCCGACAGCAAACCGCCCCGACAGGCGCCCGTCAGACCGCGGGGCGACTGACGCTGGACGGGGTCGGCCGATGGAACATCTCGTAGAAGCGGTAGGCCATCGCTTCCCGGACGATGTAGCGGGTCTGCGTCCGCAGACCCCGGTTGGCGGGTCCGGTGCTGCTGGGCGAGCTGACCGCCGTGAGCCCCAGGTCCCGGGCCATCGCGACCGAGCGCAGGCTGTGCCAGCGGTCGGTGACGACCACCGTGCGCCTCAGGCCCCGGGCGTTCAGCTCACCCGCGACCGCGATCAGCGACTCCAGTGTGTCCCGGCCCTCCGGCACCGCCAGCACCGCGCGGCTCGGCACGCCCTGTTTCTCCAGGTAGGCCGCGCCCACGCCACCTTCGGTGTACCTGTCGCCAGGAATCCGGCCGCCGGTCGTGACCACGAGCGGGGCGACGCCGGCCCGGTAGAGCTCGGCCGCGTGGTCAAGCCGCGCCGCGAACACCTCCGACGGCCGGCCGTTGTACTGCGACGCGCCGAGCACCACCAGCGCGTCGGCCCGCGGCCGATGGTCCTGAGTACCAGCCCACCAGACCTCGGCGATGGTCACCACCAGGAACAGGACGACCGCGGCGGCGAAGGCGAGCGTCGCCCTGGCCACCCACAGCCACCAGGGAACACGCAGGCCACGCAGCAGCCCCGGGCGCCGAGGCGGACGCTCGGGCTCGGCGCCGGACGGCGGGCCGGGCCGCGCCGCAGGCTCGGCCGGTTTGGCGGATCTGACCGGTTTGGCGGATCTGGTCGGTCTGAAAGAGACGGCGGACAGGGCGACGCGCGGGCCACGGCCGCCCTGGGCGCGGGACGCTGGACTCATCCGAAAGGGGACCTATCGACGCGGGGGCACCATACTGGCTGGCACACCCGGCGCACGCGGCCGGCGAGCGAGCCCGTCAGCCGACGCCGGATGGTCCACGCCACCACCATTCCCCCGTCTCGCCCCATTGAGCCATTCTCCATTGCCCTGGAGCAGCGGTTCTCCTGGACAATGGGAGCCGCTCCCTGGCGCACCCCGGGTCGGGCCTCCGGCGAGCGCCGACGCCGCCGTCTGGGCGGCCAGCCGTGGGCCCGAGATGGGCTGGACATGAACTTCCGGTGGCATAGTCCGGCCGAGTCGTCTGCCGGACATCGGCGCGGGGCCGCCGTCTGACCCGGACGCGCCGTCGGCCGGTTCGCCACTCGCCGGACTGCCGCCCGCGCCCGAACTTCCGCCCGCGCAATGAGGACGGCGCCGCCCAAGGAACTCGGGGGGTGTTCCTGACCGGCGCCGCCTACCGAAGAGTAGCAAATCTGTCCCCCGAACATCCAGGGGTTGTCCCCCAAACGGGGGACAACGCTCCGGTTGTTCGGGAGATGCCTACATCGGGCCGAGCTGCGCGTTGAGGTAGGTGGCCACCTTGTCGATCGAGATCCGCTGCTGCGCCATCGAGTCGCGCTCCCGGATCGTGACCGCGCGGTCATCCAGGGTGTCGAAGTCGACGGTGACGCAGTACGGGGTGCCGATCTCGTCCTGGCGACGGTAGCGGCGCCCGATCGCCTGCGAGTCGTCGTACTCGACGTTCCAGTGCTTGCGCAGGTCCGCGGCCAGGTCCCGGGCGACCGGTGAGAGGTCCGCGTGCCGGGACAGCGGCAGCACCGCCGCCTTCACCGGCGCCAGCCGCGGGTCGAGGCGCAGCACGATGCGGCGGTCGACGCCGCCCTTCGTGTTCGGCGCCTCGTCCTCGTCGTAGGCGTCGAGCAGGAAGGTCAGCGTCGCCCGGTCGACGCCGGCCGCGGGCTCGATCACGAAGGGGGTGTACCGGGTGTTCGTGGCCTGGTCGAAGTACGACAGGTCCGCGCCGGAGCCCTTCGAGTGCGCGGTCAGGTCGTAGTCGGTGCGGTTGGCGATGCCCTCCAGCTCGCCCCACTCCAGGCCTGCGAAGTTGAAGCGGTACTCGATGTCGACGGTCCGCTTCGAGTAGTGGGAGAGCTTCTCCTTCGGGTGCTCGAAGTGGCGCAGGTTGTCCGGCTTGATGCCCAGCTCCGTGTACCACTTCGTCCGCTCGGTGATCCAGTAGTCGTGCCACGTCTCGTCCTCGCCCGGCGGGACGAAGAACTCCATCTCCATCTGCTCGAACTCGCGGGTCCGGAAGATGAAGTTGCCCGGGGTGATCTCGTTGCGGAACGACTTGCCGATCTGCCCGATGCCGAACGGCGGCTTGCGCCGGGCCGTGGACTGCACGTTCGCGTAGTTGATGAAGATGCCCTGCGCGGTCTCCGGCCGCAGGTAGGCCAGGCCCGACGGGTCCTCGACCGGGCCGAGGTAGGTCTTGAGTAGGCCGTTGAACATCTTCGGCTCGGTGAACTGGCCCCTGGTGCCGCAGTTGGTGCAGACGATCTCGGAGAAGCCGGCCGGCGGGCGGCCGTGCTTCGCCTCGAACGCCTCCTGGAGGTGGTCGGCCCGGTAGCGCTTATGGCAGTTCGTGCACTCCGTCAGCGGGTCGACGAACACCTCGACGTGCCCGGACGTCTCCCAGACCTCACGGGCGAGGATCACGCAGGAGTCGACGCCGACGACGTCGTCCCGGCCCTGCACGACCGCCTTCCACCAGGCCCGCTTGACGTTGTTCTTCAGCTCCACGCCGAGTGGCCCGTAGTCCCAGGACGCCCGCAGACCGCCGTAGATCTCGGACGACGGGAACACGAAGCCCCGCCGCTTGGAGAGGCTGACGATGGTGTCCATCAGGTCGGATGTGCCTGCCACGGACCGTGCTCCTTAGGAATCCACACCTCGGCATCGAGGCGATGCGCGGCCTCCCAGCCTACGGACTCCCGGCCCACCCGACGCCCAGGTGCCCGCCAGCGCCCGTCCGTCCCCGCGGCGAACACCGCTCGGCAACCAGCGGCAGCCCGCCCCAGAACCGCGACGCCGGCCGCGCTCCGCATGGCCGTCCAGGGAATCGGCGAGACCCGGCACCGACCGCCACGCCAAGCCCACTGCATCGCGCGGACGGTCAGATGGTGTCGAGGTCGAGGTATTCGGCCAGCCAGGTGCGCAGCCGGTCGCCGTCGACCAGTTCGAGGCGGTTCTTGGCGGCGAACTCGTAGGAGGACGGGCCGAAGCCGGACGTGGTCACGAGGATTCCCTTGATCGCGTCGCGGTCGGCGACGGTGCCGGCGAGCTCGCGGACGTAGTGGGCGCCGACCGTGCGTTTGTAGCGCTTCACGGAGATCACGATGAGGCCCGCGCCGAGCGGGTCGTCGGAACGGACCTCGACGTCGACGCCGCCGTCGCCCGACCGGCCGACCCGCTGCGTCTGGTAGCCCATCGCGGTCAGCAGGTTGGCGACGAGCTGCTCGAAGTCGTACGGGTCCATCGCGTTCAAATCCAGCGGAGCCCGCCCCGATGCTCGGGCGACCGGCTGGACGCGCAGATGGCGGGTGCCGCCGCTCGGGTAGCGGTCGGCGTCCCAACCGCCGCTGTTCGAGCCGCGCGCGTCCCACCGGCCCGGATCGCTGCCGTCCGGACCCAGGCCGTAGGAGCCGTCCGAATAGGACTCTTCGGCGTAGGTGCCGCCGGATCGCGAGGCGTCCGGGGCGTGGCCGCCGGTCGCGGGCGTATCGGTGGACGGGCCCGCGGGCCGGCCCCAGGCGGGCCAGGCGCCGGCCGGCGAGGCGACGATCTCGGTCGGTGCCTCCGAGGCGTCCACCCCGTCGTCCGCGGCGCCTTCGGCCCACGGGTACGGCGGGAACGGCCTCGTCGACGGAATGGGCGCCGGGGTGGGCCGGACGGGGAGCTCGGGCAGTGTCGGCGTGAGCGCGTCCGCCCGCCTGGACCTGTCAGCGTCACGGACACTGTCTCGGACATCCGGAACGGGCTCCGGGGATTCGTCGTGTTCGACGTGGACGCCGTGCTCGGTGAGCAGCGCGGCCGTTCCCGCGGTCCAGCCCTGGGAGACGGCGCGGACCTTCCAGCCGCCGTCGCGCCGGTACAGCTCGACGAGCACGACGCAACGCTCGGCGCCCTCGACGGTGACGCCGTGGTCCACGGTCCAGGGCGCCTCATCGGGGCCGTCCCAGGCCGACTCGCCGGCCTCGCTCACCCGCACGCGCAGCCCGGGATCGTCGGCGAAGGTGCCGGCCCAGGCATCGTCGAGGCCCGCGGCGACGACCACCGTCTCGACCTCGCCGGCCAGCTCGTCGAGCGCCACCCGTACGCAGCACTCGTCGACCAGCCACAGGCAGCCGTCCGCGGAGCGCCGCTGGTTGAAGAAGACCACGTCACCGTCGTCGCGGACCAAGCGGGCGGCGGTCAGCTCCAGCGCGAACAGGTCGACGACCGGCGCCGGCAGCCGGGAGGCCAGCCTCACCCGCGCGACCCGGCTCGGCACCACGGCATTCGCGCCCTTGCCCAGCTCCACCCGTCCCACCGACCCGCCTGCGCCGACCTGACCCAACCCGCACACCCGCACCACATCAGGCCACATCCGCTGACTGGCGAACGGAGCCTACCGAACCCACCCGAGCCAGGCCGAGGGCCGACGACACGGGGCGGATCTATACAGGACAAGCACATCGTGACCGGCGCGGGCCGCGTCCGCTGCCGGCACTGGCCCCCGGCCATCCCGACTCCGGACCGGGACGACCAGCGCCGCTGTGACCCGCTTCGCCCTTCTTCGCCGTCCTAGCTGGACAGACCCACTCATACGTCGTGGTCACGCTGGGCCCACGAACGCGACCACCAGGTATGACTCGATCGAGCGGCGCCTGCCCTGTCGGCTCTGTCGGGCGCCGGTTCGGGGATCCCGGGGAGCGGTCGATCAGTGCCCGGGAGCGGCCGTCGCGGCGTCGGGAGCGAGGGCGGAGCCGTGGTGGCGCAGGGGGGCGGCCGGGCCGTCCTGCCCGACGAGCACCTCGAAGGCGCCCGGGGCGTCGACGGCGTGGGCCAGAAGCGGTGTCAGCTCCATCTTCACGTCGAAGCCACCCAGGGCCCTGCGCCAGGCCCCGGGGCCGTCCCATTCGGTGACCAGCACCCACTCGTCTGGGGCGTCAACGGCCCGCCCGAGCCGGCCGGCACGGTAGCCGGCGGCGCGACCAAGCGCGGCCAGCGCCCGCTCGGCGCCAGCCGCGAAGCCGCTGGCCGGCCCGGAGGCCCCGGCCGGTCCAACGGCCCCGGCCGGCAGCCGGAACCGCAGCATCGCGACCACGGGCGCCGGCCCGGTCTGCTCGGTCACGGCGGCTAGGCCGGCGCGACGACGCCGCCGTAGCGGCGGTCGCGGCGGGCGTACTCCTCGCAGGCGGCCCACAGGTCGCGCCGGTCGAAGTCGGGCCAGAGGGTGTCGACGAACGCGAACTCGGCGTAGGCAGCCTGCCAGAGCAGGAAGTTCGACAGCCGCTGTTCCCCCGACGTGCGGATGAGCAGGTCGACGTCGGGCATGTCCGGCTCGTCGAGGTAACGGGCGAAGGTGCGCTCGTCGATCTTGTCGGGCTTCAGCTGGCCATCCCGGACATCCCGGGCCAGCGCGGCGGCCGCGTCGGCGATCTCGGCCCGGCCGCCGTAGTTGATGCACATCGCGAGCGAGAGCCGGTCGTTGTTCTTGGTGCGTTCCTCGGCCTTCTCCAGCCGCCGGATGACGCTGTTCCACAGGCGCGGGCGGCGGCCGGCCCAGCGGACGTTCACCCCGAGCGCGTCCATGTCGTCGATCCGCCGGCCGAACACACCGTCGACGAACCGCATCAGGAAGGCCACCTCATCGGGCGCCCGCTTCCAGTTCTCCGTCGAGAACGCGTAGACCGACATCCAGCGGATGCCGAGCTCGATGGCTCCCTCGACGCAGTCGAACAGCGCGTCCTCGCCCGCCTCGTGGCCCTTCGTGCGCGGCAGCCCGCGCAGCTGCGCCCAGCGGCCGTTGCCGTCCATGACGATGGCCACGTGCTGGGGCACCAGCTCCGGCGGCAACACCGGGGGACGCGCCCCGGACGGGTGCGGATGCGGGTCCCGGTGGGTCCTGGCCCCACCATCCTGCAGGCTCACCGGTAGTCCACCTCCCCGTAGCTCCGGCGCGACGCCGACGGGCATTGCCTCTCCCATGTTCGTGCCTGGTTCCTGTCTCTTCACGTCCGGGTTCCCGCGGGAGCACCGGCCACCGTGGCGCCGGGCGCTGCCGGACCAGCCGTTATGCCCGTTCCAGATGCGGCAGCGCCCGAAGCCCCCGTTCCAGGTGCCACTGCAGATAGGCCGCGACGAGGCCGGCGGCCTCCCGTCGGGTGCGCGCGTCGGTCGCCTCCGCCTCGGCCCAGTCGCCGTGCAGCAGATCGGCCAGCAGCTGGACGGAGGCAAGCGACGCCGAGGCCGCGCCGTGCGGTCTACACCGCGGGCAGACTACGCCCCCGCCGGCCACCGAGATAGACGGGTGGGGGCCCGGCTCCCCGCAGCGGGCACAGTCGTCCAGTGCCATTCCGTACCCACTGACCGCCAGCGAGCGCAACAGGAAGGCGTCCATGACCAGCCCCGGCGGGTGCTCGCCGGACGCGAGCGTGCGCAGCCCGCCGACCAGCAGCAGGAACAACCGCAGCGCGGGCTCGCGTTCCTCGCTGGTCAGCCGTTCGGCCGTCTCCAGCATGACCGCGGCCGCCGTGTGGCGGGCGTAGTCGGTCGCGAGGACGGCGCCGTAGGAGCCGAGCAGGTCGGCCTGGGTGACCGTGTCCAGGGAGCGGCCCTGGTGCAGCTGCAGGTCGACGTACATCGCCGGTTCGAGCCGGGCACCGAACCGCGACGACGTCCTGCGCACCCCCTTCGCCACGGCTCGCACCCGCCCGTTGCGCCGGGTGAACAGCGTGACGATCCGGTCGGCCTCGCCAAGCGGCATCGTGCGCAGCACAATACCCTCGTCGCGGTAAACCGGCATGGACCCATGGTCGCACGCGGCCGCGACACGCCACGCGGCCAGCCTGGCGGCCTTTCCCCCGGGCCCGGCCGCCGCCCCGCCCGGAGAGCGGCCCGTCGCGGTTCGCGCCGCGCCCACGGAGGCGAGGTCAGTACCACCGCTGCCCGGCGAGACCTCCGCACGCCGCCTCCTGCGTGTCAGAAGCCCAGGCGACGCAGCTGCTTGGGGTCGCGCTGCCAGTCCTTGGCGACCTTGACGTGCAGATCCAGGAAGACCGGGGTCCCCAGCAGCGCCTCGATCTGGGTCCGCGCCCGGGTACCGACCCCCTTGAGCCGGGAGCCACCGGCCCCGATCACGATCGCCTTCTGGCTGGGCCGTTCGACGAACACGTTGACGCGCACGTCCAGCAGCGGCCGGTCCGCGGGCCGGTCCTCTCGGGGCAGCATCTCCTCGACGACCACGGCGAGCGAGTGCGGCAGCTCGTCGCGCACGCCCTCCAGGGCCGCCTCACGCACCAGCTCGGCGATCATCACCTGTTCCGGCTCGTCCGTGAGCTCGCCGTCCGGGTACAACGGCGGCCCCGCCGGCAGCCGCGCGACCAGCAGGTCCGCGAGGACGTCGAGCTGGTGGCCGCCGCGGCCGCCGGCGTCGCCATCGGCCGCCGGGCCATCGACCGACCCTGCCGCCGGGCCGCCGACGGCACTGACCGGGACGATCTCGGCGAAGTCGCCGAGCGCGGCCAGCTCCAGCAGCCGGGCTCCGATGCGGTCCGGGTCCCTGACCAGGTCGGTCTTGGTCAGGATGGCGATCACTGGGGTGCGCTTGGGCAGTCTGGACAGTTCCTCGGCGATGTATCGGTCGCCACGGCCGACCGGCTCGTCGGCCGGGGTGCAGAAGCCGACGACGTCGACCTCGGACAGCGTCGCGCGGACCACATCGTTGAGCCGCTCGCCGAGCAGCGTGCGTGGCCGGTGCAGCCCGGGGGTGTCGACGAGTATCAGCTGCGCGTCCGGCCGGTGCACGATGCCGCGGACCGCGTGCCGGGTCGTCTGCGGCCGGCCGCTGGTGATGGCGACCTTGGTGCCGACCAGCGCGTTGGTCAGCGTCGACTTGCCGGCGTTGGGCCGGCCGACGAAGCAGGCGAACCCGGACCGGAACGCGGGCCCGATACCCGACGGTGCCGGCTGTGTTCCGGGGCCGGCCGCCGGGCCCGGCGCCGATCGCGCCATGTCAGCTCACCGTCCGGGTGCGTGCCACGCCGTCGGGGCCGGCCGCGAAGACCGGCACGCCGGCGCCGAACTCGGCGAGCACCGCGAGGTCGTCGGCCGCCGGCTCCGGCCGCTCCGAGACCACGGCCGCGGCCTCGAACCGACGAGCCCCGCTCGCGGCGGCCGCGACCACCGCGGCGCGCAACGCGCCGGTCGCGAGCTCGGGGCGGGCATGCCCGACGGTGGCGGCCGCGTAGGTGCGCCCATCGGTGTCCCGGACGGCCGCGCCCTCGGCCAGCTCGCCGCCCGGGGTGTAGGCCCGCAGCCGGGCGGAGCGGGCGAGCACGACCAGCTTGGCGTCCTCGGCGGCCAGCTCACCCGTCACCGGCTCGCCGGTCCGCGACCCACTGGCTGGCGGCGCGCCGACCGGTAGATCAGCGGCCAGCCGGGTCTCGTTGGCCTCGCTGCCCATCGTGCTCCTCACCCTTCTCCCTGACTGTGTCTGCGCCGACGTATCTGCCGACGTCCCGACCGGCCCGGCCGGTGCCCCGGTCCGGGTCGCCGCGGGCGGCGTCCGCCCAGCCCTCGCCGCTTGCGCCTTCGCCGTTGCGGCCCGCGTCCCAGCGGGCCTCGGGGCGGCCGGCGGCGGAGCCGTCAGCGGCGTCGCGGACCGCGGGCTCCCCCGGGCCGGCGCCCTGGCGGCGCACGACGACGGTACCGATCTGATTGCGCCGACCGGCCGCCCGCTCGGCCGTCAGCGACAGCCCGCCGACCGAGGCCGTCGCGCCGGGGATGGGCACCCGGCCCAGCGCGCTGGCCAGCAGCCCGCCGACGGTCTCCACGCCGTCCGCGCCGGGCAGGTCATCCTCGTCGACGCCGAACAGCTCGGCGAGGTCCTCGACCTCCAGGCGGGCCGTCACCCGGGCGGTCACGTCGTCGAGCCACTCGACGCGCGGGACCGCGCTGTCGTACTCGTCGACGATCTCGCCGACGATCTCCTCGAGGATGTCCTCGATCGTGACCAGGCCGGCGGTGCCGCCGTACTCGTCGATGACGACCGCCATGTGGGTGCGCGACGCCTGCATCTCGCGCAGCAGGTCGTCGGCCGGCTTGCTCTCCGGCACCAGCACCGGCGGGCGCATCACCGACTCGACCGCCTGGGCGCCGCCGCCGTCCCGCTCGCGGCCGACGAGGTCCTTGAGGAAGACGATGCCGACGACGTCGTCGACGCTCTCGCCGATGACCGGGATCCGGGAGAAGCCGCCGCGCAGCGCCAGCGAGATCGCGGCCTCGACGGTGTGCGTCGACTCGATGAAGACCATGTCGGGGCGGGGCACCATCACCTCGCGCACCAGCGTGTCGCCGAGCTCGAAGACGGAGGCGATCATGTCGCGCTCCTCCGGCTCGATGACCTCGTTCTCCTCGGCCAGGTCGACGAGGTCGCGCAGCTCGGCCTCGGAGGCGAACGGTCCGTCGCGGTAGCCCTTGCCGGGGGTGACCGCGTTGCCCAGGGCGATCAGCAGCCTCGGCAGCGGGCCGAACAGCCGGGCGAGCCCGTAGGTGAGCCCGGCGCCCGCGAGGGCCACCGACGGCGCGTGCTGGCGGCCGAGCGTCCGGAACATCACCCCGACGAGCACGTACGCGACCAGTGTCGCGATCGCCGCCCCGAGGAACACCGCCCCGAAGCCGGTCCCGTAGGCGTGCGTGGCTACCACCGTGATGCACGCGGCCGCCACCATCTCGCCCATGATCCGCAGCAGGAGCAGCAGCGCGAGGTAGCGGCCCGGGTCGGCGACCACCATCGCGAGCCGGCGTGAGCCCGGCCGCCCCTGCCGGACGAACTCCTCGACCGTGACCCGGGAGACCCGGGTGAGGGCCGCGTCGACGCCGCCGAGCGCGGCCGCGGCCAGTGACGCCACGACCGCCAGCAGGATGAGCGGCGTATCTCCAGACCCCATCGAAAGTCGTTCCCGTCGCCGTCGTTCCGTCGCCGACAGCTCAGCCGGCGCCGGCCGGGCCCACAGCCGCCCCGGCCGGGCCCGCCGCCCCGTCGCCGGCGATCGCCGCCTCCCAGCGGGCCAGCAGATCCTCCTGCAGCCGGAACATCTCCCGCTCCTCGGCCGGCTCGGCGTGGTCGTAGCCGAGCAGGTGCAGGATGCCGTGGGTGCACAGCAGGTGCAGCTCGCGCTGCGCGGAGTGGCCCGCGGCGGCGGCCTGTTTGCGGGCGACCTCCGGGCACAGGACGACGTCGCCGAGCAGTGTCGTCGGGTCGCTGTCAGCCGAGTCGGCGTAGCTGGACTCGAACGCCTCGTCCTGCGGGAACGCCAGCACGTCGGTCGGGCCGTCCTCGCCCATGTACCGCAGGTGCAGGTCGGTCATCGCGGACGTCTCGACGATCATGACTGACAGCTCGGCCAGCGGGTTCACCTTCATCGCGTCCAGCACGAACCGGGCGAGCCCGGTCAGCGCCACCTCGTCGATGTCGGTCTCGCCGGCCTCGTTGGCGATGAACACGGACATCAGAGTCTCCTTGCCGGCGGGCCGGCGGGACAGCCGCGGCAGGCCGAGCCGGCTGATCTCCCCCGGCCCCGGGGGCCGGGTCGTGAGCGGCGGGCGGGCGCGCCAGCCGTGGTGCCCACGTCGCGCCGGGCCGTCACCGCCGGTCCCGGCGCGCGGCCCTGGCGGCAGCCGGCCGGGGCGCGACGGCGCCCGCCGCCGCGGCGGGACCGTCGCCGCCGGCCGCGTCCCAGCGGGTGTAGGCGTCGACGATCTCGCTGACGAGCCGGTGGCGGACCACGTCGGTGCTGGTCAGGTTCGCGAAGTGGACGTCGTCGATCCCGTCGAGGATCTCCCGGACGACCCGCAGGCCGCTGCGGGTACCGGACGGCAGGTCCACCTGGGTGATGTCACCCGTTACGACGATCTTCGCGCCAAAACCGA
>Ga0134124_10003416_pt1 | contig 12770 bp, 7 predicted proteins | sample KB304_FD_96880 | JGI IMG/M metagenome (GOLD analysis project Ga0134124, IMG submission 96880) | Terrestrial soil microbial communities without Nitrogen fertilizer from Kellogg Biological Station, Michigan, USA - KB3-0-4 | ecosystem: Environmental > Terrestrial > Soil > Unclassified ... | reverse complement strand
TACGGCCGTTGGACCTACAAATATGAGATTGCTGCGCAGAAGGGCGCGGCGGCCGCAGTGATCGTTCATGAAACCGGCCCGGCCGGTTATCCCTATGAAGTTGTGTCGGGGAGTTGGTCTCGTGAGAACTTCGACATTCAGACGCCCGACAAGAATATGGGACGTGCGGCAGTCGAATCATGGATCACGACCGACCGCGCAAAGGAATTATTTACCGCTACTGGCCAGGACTTTGACGCGCTGAAAAAGGCTGCTCTCTCGAAGGACTTCAAGCCGGTTGCCCTCAATGCAAAGGCAAACATCACGGTCAAAAATACCTTACGTGAAATCAATTCAAACAACGTCATCGCAAAGCTCGAAGGATCGGATCCTACGTTGAAGAACGAGTACGTTATCTACACGGCACACTGGGATCACCTCGGACGCGATCCAAAACTCCCAGGCGATCAAATTTACAACGGCGCCATCGATAATGCCTCAGGCACTGCCGCATTGCTCGAGATTGCCGAAAGCTTCACCAAACTTCCCACGCCGCCGAAACGATCGATTCTGTTTCTTTCCGTCACGGCCGAAGAGAAAGGATTGCTGGGGGCAAAGTATTACGCCGAGAATCCGCTGTATCCGCTGAACAAGACGCTCGCGAACATCAACATGGATGGCGTTAATCAGTGGGGCCGGACCAAGGACATTACCATGGTGGGCGACGACAACAGCACGCTAATCGACTTGCTGCGTGAAGCTGCAGCCGCACAGCGACGAGTAGTGAATCCGGATCCGGAATCGGAGAAAGGCTTTTACTACCGCTCGGACCATTTCGAATTTGCGAAACAAGGAGTCCCGGCGCTCTACACTGACTCCGGCACCAACTACGAAGGAAAGGATCCATCGTTCGGCAAACAGAAGCGCGACGAATACACAGAGAAGGACTATCACAAAGTTTCAGACGAAATTAAGCCTGACTGGGACCTCAGGGGAGCGATCGAGGACGCACAGTTGCTGATGGCCATCGGATATCAAGTGGCGCAAGGCGACAAGTATCCGGAATGGAAAGCGGGATCAGAATTCAAAGCCAAGCGTGACGAGATGATGAAGGGCGCTGCCTCCGGTGGCCCATCGATGCCGTAAGGTGTGTGTTCACATTATTGTGTGTGTTCACGTATTGTGAACAGACTCGATGTGAACGCTTGGCCCCCGCTCGATGCTGTTTTCCTATTTAGCTCCGATTCTGTCAGGAAAACCTATCCATTATTTCTGACCAGAATCAGACGTGAACCTGTCTTATTGCCTCCTGGTACAAATAAATCGCGCCACTTTATGTCTCTGTAAATGGCGCGATTAACCCGAATCGCGCCACTTTAAGTAGGTTTCGGTGGCGCGATTATCTGAATCGCGCCACTTTTAGTAGGTTTCGGTGGCGCGATTCGAGTTTATCGGCGCATGCATTGACCAGAGGCAAATCTCATGGCAAGAATCAGACTGAATCTTAGAAACCTATCTTCACCGACAAGATCGCGGAAGCCCCACAAATCGTGACCGCGATGAGACAGAGCGGCGGGAGCGAACACGCAATGAAAATCTGCCGTGACTCAAAAGCAATCCACAGCCTTTAAGTTACTCCACTGCGCTACCACGTGAGATCGCGATTGTTCAGAAATGCTTTGCGTGTTCAGAAAGTTCAGTCTTCAGAAGTTCAGAGGATCCCAAATTTTATGTTCCGTATTTTTATGGACGAAGTATCTGAGATGTGTTACCGTTCGCCTCGTTTTTCGTAAATCTCGATCTTCCACAGCTATAGCTAACGTTCCCTACCGTTAGGATCGAGCGGATCGTCAACGCCGCAAATTTCAACCCAAAAAGGAGATCTCAAATGGCCGAATGGAGGCTTGTGAGTTCTGACCACCGCTGTGGTGTGTCCCTCGAAGCGGGGGACGATGGACCATTAACCGGCGCCCTAACTCTCGACGGACAGACGTACAACGTTGCGGGCGGTTGGGACGCTTCGTTTTCAGTCCCCGGAAGAAACTTCTCCGCTTTTGCCGTTTTTGGCAAGACCGGAAACCCCATTCCGGATTTTGTCGCAGCCACTGGAATCATGACCGGTGGAGGCACTGCACCGACGGACATCGGAATTATGTTGGACGTGTCTTCGTGCAGTGACGGAACCATCCAGCACTACGAGGGAATCCTGATTCCCGCATAATCGAGCGGATCAACGCTCCCCGGGAATTCACCCCCAACAACAAGGAGACCTGAGAATGGCATTATGGAAGCTTGCAAGTCATGACCGTATCCTGATTCTGGAGCTGCACACGGCAGGCTCGGAAGACGAAATACTACTAGGCACTCTTACCTATAAAGGAATAACTTATGGAGTTTCAGGAACCTGGACCGCGTCGAACGCAGTGATACCTCACTCTGCGTTCTCGTTGGCCGGGAACGACGGAGTTAGCGCACCTACATGGATTGCAGCAGCTGGAATCATGACCGGTCCCGGTACCGCACCCCAGCGAATCGACATTCAGGTGAGTCTGTCGTCGTCGCCTGAGGGCAGCCTCACGCGGTACATTGCAGTGTTACTTCCAGGGTTCTCTGACATGCTCGACACCTTCGATAATGTCGTGGTCCTGATGCTGGAGAACCGATCGTTCGATAACCTGCTGGGATACATGTACCCCAACGGAGTTCCCGATAATGCTCCGCTGGGGAAGTCATTCGAAGGGGTGACAGGCAAGAACCTTTCGAATCCCGTTCCGCCTGGTGTTAAGAATCCGCCGCCGCCGGGGGTCACGTCGATTCCAGTTTCTCCAGTAGCGGCGGGCAACTATTTTCAACCCTACCCGGATCCGGGCGAAACCTACGATCACATCAATACGCAGCTATTCAATCTGATCGACGGCGGTGACCAGCCACCCTACAACTTGCCGTCGGAGCGCCCGCTCAAAGCCAACATGAACGGTTTCGTCAACGACTACATCGAGAACTACAAAGCCGAAGAGGAAAAAGGCAAGGACCCGACTTACGATGCGCCTCCGCAGGAATTTCCATGGACGGGATACAAGCAGATCATGGAATGCTATCCGACGTCTGCGCTGCCGGTGATGACTACTTTGGCTGAGCAGTTTGCCGTCTTCGATCACTGGTTCTGCGGTGTCCCGAGCCAAACGTGGTGCAACCGCGCGTTCTGGAATGCAGGAACATCGTGGGGGCGCGTGGTCAATGGTCCAAGTCTCGATTGGACCGTTGATAGTGTCGGAGATACCATCTTCAACCAAATTTCACGTTCCGGCCTCACTTCGCCTCTCAATTGGAAGGTCTATTCGGCCAATCCAGGAGCGGCGGTAACGAGCCTCATCCATCTTGGGGCGTTGTTGCCCTATCATCCGACGTTACCTTCAGGAATCCCGAATCCGTTTAATCACTTTTACGGATTCGGAAGATTTTTGACGGATTGTGCGGCGGGCAGGCTGCCGTCGTATTCCTTCGTCGAGCCACGATTCATCACCCCTCACAACGATATGCATCCCTCGAGCGCACACTCGCTCTTATTTGGCAAGAGCAATGTCGGCTCCGTACTGCTCGGAGAATTGATGGTCTGGCAAGTGTACGAAGCGATCCGGAAATCACCGAATCGCGACAAGACTTTGCTAATCATCACCTTCGATGAACACGGCGGTTGCTACGACCACGTCCCTCCACCCGACGTCACGCCACCGAATCTCAAAGGCTACGGCCTCGAAGACAACTTCGACTTCACACGGCTTGGAATCCGTGTGCCGGCAATCATGGTCTCGTCTTACATCGCCAAAAACACCGTGGTCAACGCACGCATGGACCATGGTTCGTTCATGAAGACCATGTCGAAGAAGTGGAATCGGGTGGTGCCCGGAGCGTTTCCGCCGCTTACCGCACGCGTTGGGGCGGCGCCAGACTTCTCGGAAGTATTCACGTCCGCTACGCCCAGGCCGTTGTCAGATTGGCCTGAGATTCCCAAGCCCGTAATCCCTCAAGACTTTTGGACGACAGACTTTTCGCAGGTTCCGCTCAGCAAGTTCGAGCGAGAGATCGTGGACGCGGCGTCGAAAACGCCGGAGGCTGCCAATGCGAGAAAGCGAGGGATAAGTGTGCGCGACCCTGCGACTATCGGCACCGTCGGAGAGGCTTTGGACTATCTGAGATCGATACCTGGTCTGGGGCCCGACGAGCCACTCGACGTATTCAAATAGAGCGCCACCTTGGAGTGCGGCACCCCCGCGCCGCACTCCAACGAGACGCCCAATTCAACGCGGTTTAGAATTCAAATCGGCCCGCCACCTGTCTTTTGATTTGTGCCTTTTGCGGCTATCTTCTGCTCGTGCCTCATACTGTCAGTTTTGCGAGTTTACGCATTCCGTTCAGCATGAACATGATTTCCGCGGCTTACGAAGGAGAAAAATGAAATGCGGGTAATTGTCACTGGCCTCGTTTTGTCACTAGTCATTGGCGTCTTGCCGATCAAGACCCAGGCACAAGCGACGACACCGCAGGCCCAGACGACCACGAATGGACGACGCCTGAAGATCGGGCTTGCGCTCTCAGGCGGCGGCGCGCGCGGCTTCGCGCACATCGGCGTCCTCGAGTGGCTCGAGCAGCACCGCATTCCGGTCGATTACGTCGCTGGGACGAGTATGGGTGGACTCATCGGAGCGCTCTACGCCATGGGGATGACGCCCGCAGAAATGCGCACGTTCACCGAGCGCATTGACTGGGACAAGATGCTGACTGGTCCACCTGCTTACGACGAACTCAGCTTCCGCCGCAAAGAAGATCGCCGTGATTACCCGAGCAACTTCGAGCTCGGCGCGAAGGGAGGTCTACGACTTCCGGTCGGCCTTAATGCTGGACATCAAATAACTCTCGTCTTCGATCGCGTGACATTGCCTTACTCAACCATCAGGAGCTTCGACGAGTTGCCGATTCCGTTTGCCTGTGTTGCAACTGACATGATTGCCGCCGAGCCCGTTGTGTTGAGAAGCGGATCGCTTGCGAACGCGTTGCGCGCGACGATGGCGATTCCCGGGATCTTCACACCTGTGGAAGTCGAAGGCCGCGTGCTTGCGGACGGCGGTCTCCTCAACAACATTCCCGTCGACGTTGTTAAAGCGATGGGTGCCGACGTGGTGATTGCAGTTAACGTCGGCACGCCACTGGGCCGGCGCGAGGACATTCAGACGCTGACGGGCATGCTCTCGCAAGTGATCGGCGTCGCTACCATCGAGGGTGATCGACGGAGCCTTAGACAAGCCGACTACGTCATCACACCGGCGTTGGGCAGCTACACGCTGACTGATTTTAACGCGAGTACGGCGTTGGCAGACCTTGGCTTAAAGAGTGCGACCACGCAGGGAGAACCGTTGCTCAAGTTGCAAATCGATGATGCGGCCTGGCGCGACCACCTCGCAGCACGCCACGCGCGCCAGCGACACGACATCCCACGGACGTTGGGACTCGACGTCGCCGGTGTCGACGGCGAAAGGGCCGAAGAGATCAAGCGCGATTTGAAGAATGAGACTGGTGGCACTATCGAGCCGGAAAAACTGGAAAGAAGGTTGAGCGAGATCCGCGGCGGCGGGCGTTACGAAAGTGTTGGTTACAACATTGTCCAGCTCGAACGTGAGCCGCGCCTGCGGATCCAGGCGAAGGAGAAATCCTATGGACCACCGGTCATTACGCCTGTGCTTCAGATCGAGAGCACGGAAGCCAGCGACGTCAATTTGGCTGCCGGTTTTCGGCTCACTAACTTCGACCTCGGTGGCTACGGTGCAGAGTTGCGCACAGACGTCGTCGTCGGATCGCGCAATCTGTTTGGGGTTGAATACTACCGGCCCATGGGCCACTCCGGATTCTTCATCGCTCCGCGCGCATACTTCGCTTCGAACCGCGTCAATCTCTACCAGGGAGGCGACCGCGCGGCGCAGTATCTGGTTAGACAAGGTACCGCGGCGGTTGATGCCGGATTCATTTTCGGCCGACGCAGCCAGGTCCGAGCCGGCTACGAAATCGGACGCGCAGATGCCGAGGTTGATGTCGGCACTGCTTTGCTTCCGAATGTGACAGGTACAGTCAGCGCCGCGTCAGCGCGCTACGTGTTCGATTCCCAGGACAGCGCCATCGTGCCGACACGTGGAGTGCGGCTAACGGCTGATGCGTTTTGGTATTTCCAAAGTCCGGGGGCGCCGAAGAGTTTTCCACAGTCAGAGTTGAACGCTTCGGTATTTAAATCCGTCAGCGAGCGGGGACTGGTTTTCGGGTTTGGAGGAGCGGGAACGACTTTCAACAGCGACCCTGGTCCAATCCAGCAATTCACCCTGGGTGGACCACTGCGCCTGAGTGCGTTCGGACGCGATGAGTTTCGCGGAGACAAGTACGTAATGGTCGGCGGTGGTTATCTGCACCAGCTCGGCTATCTGCCGGCTTTTCTCGGGCGAAAAATCTACGCCGGCGCTTGGTACGAAGGAGGTCAAACATACCTTCGCCGTCCAGATGCTAATTTCCTGAACGATGTTTCGGGAGGCTTCGTCTTCGAAACGCTACTCGGCCCTGCGACCGTCGGTGGCTCGTGGGGGGAAGGCGGACGCGGCAGACTGTTCCTGTCACTCGGACGGTTTTTCTAACTTTGTGCCTTTTTGCGGCTTACTAAAGGCCGGTCATTCGCTCCTGTTGTTCGGTGTATCTCGCACCTGCGACGGTAATGTCCGAGGACGCCCTTTCGATGTCGCGCAAATCGTCCGGGGTGAGCTCGATATCAACTGCGCCGATGTTTTCTTCGAGTCGATGTAACTTCGTGGTGCCGGGAATCGGGACGATCCATGGCTTTTGTGCCAGCAGCCATGCGAGTGCAATCTGCGCCGGCGTGGCGTGCTTTCGTTCAGCGATGGAGCGAAGCAAATCGACCAGTGCCTGGTTCGCTTTCATAGCTTCAGGCTTGAAGCGTGGCAGGTTCGCGCGAAAGTCGGAGCCCTCGAACGTGGTATTCGCGTCCATCCTTCCCGTGAGAAAACCTCTGCCGAGCGGGCTATACGGAACGAAGCCAATACCCAGCTCTTCGACCACCGGCAACACTTCCGCCTCAGGCCCCCTGGTCCAAAGCGAGTATTCGTTCTGGAGTGCCGTGATTGGCTGGACTGCATGCGCGCGACGGATCGTCTGCACGCCCGGTTCGGAAAGTCCGAAGTGTTTGACCTTGCCTTCCTGGATCAACTCCTTGACCGCGCCGGCTACATCTTCGATGGGCACGTTGGGATCGACGCGATGCTGGTAAAACAGATCGATTCGGTCGGTCTTGAGTCGTTTGAGTGATGCTTCGGCGACTTCCTTGATGTGCTCCGGCCGGCTATCGACGCCGACAATCACGCGCTCGCTGGTTGTGTCGATTTTGAAACCAAACTTAGTGGCAATCACGACTCGATCCCGCACTGGCGACAGCGCCTCACCGAGAAGCTCCTCGTTCGCGAATGGTCCGTATACTTCCGCCGTGTCAAAGAACGTGATCCCCCGGTCGACGGCCGCCCGCAGCACCGAGATCATCTCCTGTTTATCCGGAATCGGATTGTAAGAGGCGCTCATCCCCATACACCCGAGCCCGAGCGCCGAAACTTCGAGGTCGCTGTTTCCAAGCTTGCGCGTCTTCATTGTTACCCCTCCTTTAATAGCCGCAAAAAAGCACAAAAGACGGTGGTGTCTTAGTTTGGTTTTCTCTGCACAGAGAAGAGTTCAAATTAAGCACTCCACAAAAGACACAAAGATCTATGAACGAGTCAGGCGGGCCGCCCAGCCGCCGCCGCCCATCATGTGAATCTTTAGTTTCGAATTTTTGTCGACTGTCTGGACAGTCTTTTTATAGTCGCTGCCGTAGCGATCGGCGTTCGGTCCGTCTGCAAACGACGTCATCTTGAAATGGCCGGAGGATAGAAACGAGAGGTGGATGTCGAGGTCGCGTGGCGTCCAATCAGTCATGGCGCCGATATACCAATCGCCTCCGTTCCGCCGGGCGACAACCACGTAGTCGCCCAGTTGTGCGCCGAGCACCTTCGTGTCGTCCCAGACGGTTGGAACTGGACCAAGGAATTCCATCACTTCCGGCTCTTTCAGGTAATGCGAGGGGCTGTCGGCGAGCATTTGCAACGGTGCTTCATAAACAACGTACATCGCCAGTTGCTGACAGCGCGTACCCAGGCTCATTGGGCGCTCGAAGACGGCTGCGAAGTTTCTCTCGTTGCCACTGTTAACCATCGCGCCGGGCGTGTAGTCCATTGCTCCCAGAAACATCCGCGTGAAAGGCAGCGTCACGTTGTGTTCCGGGTTCGCAAACTTGCTCCACTTATTTTGTTCGAGCCCGCGTACGCCTTCAGTATTGATGAGGTTGGGCCATGTGCGCGTCATCGTGGCGGGTCTGATCGCGCCGTGAAAGTCGACCAGCATCTTTCGCTGCGCGGCCGCTTTGCAGAGCTTGTGATAGAAGTTGATTACCTTCTGGTCATCGCGCTGCATGAAATCGACTTTTAATCCCTTCACGCCCCACTTCTCGAATTGCTCCAGCGCCGGCTCGAATTGATCGTCGAGCGTCTTCCAGACCATCCAGAGAATGATGCCGACGTTTTTCTGTTTGCCGTAAGCGACAAGCTCTTCGATGTTCATTGCCGGCACGACCTCAAGCACGTTTCCCAGTTTGTACCAGCCCTCGTCAAGAATGATGTATTCAATGCCGTACTTCGACGCGAAATCGATGTAGTACTTGTATGTCTGCGTGTCGATGCCCGATTTAAAATCAACTCCGTAGATGTTGTTTGCGTTGTACCAATCCCACGCGACCTTGCCAGGTTTGATCCAGGAAGTGTCCTGCAGTGTCGACGGTTTGGCGAGGAGATAGACCATCTGGTTCGTAATCAATTCCGCGTCCGTGGCGGCGACGCCGACGATGCGCCACGGAAACGTGCGCGTCCCGTTTGTTATCGCAAGGTAGTCGGCTGTTTGCGTCACTCTGATGTCGCGATCGTGACCTCCACCTTCGCGTGCTTCTTCCTTCAGCGGATATGGCGGAAAGACGGCGTTGAGATTGTTGTTTGCGTTGCCGCGCAGCCAGAGCCCCGGATAGTCGTCGACATCTGATTCCGCAATCACCAGCTTGACTTGATCCGGTCCGACGACGACCGCCGGCAAACTCGCCAGGGAATTACTGGTGATCTTGTTCAGCGGCATTTGCACAAACTCACGTTCGTTGTGTGAAAAGAAACTCTCCTCGAGCGGATAGTAGACGTTGTAATTGCCGGCGAAGTTGAAACTCGCCTCTTCGCCGTACACTTTGACTTCCGACTGCGGCAGCGAGGTCTCGAACCGGTAAGCGACGCCTTCGTTGTAAGCGCGGAAGGTGAGCGCGAAGTTTCCTTCAAATGAGAGCCGCAGTTCGTTGTAATGTTCGCGAACCTTTGCGAATTTCTGTTTTACGGCGGGCTCGATGGGGCGATCGACGAGATCCGTTTTACTGCCATTGACCTTCGCGTTTTTACCGAGGACGTTATGGTCCACGTCCATCGAGACGCTTGAATTCTCAAGTGCGGTTTTACCGTTTACGCGGACGTCGAAAGCGATCCGCTCGTCGACGTGAACGATGACCTGAATTTTTTTGTCAGGTGAATAAAGTTCATGAGCTGTAGCGGCCTTCGAGATCTCCAGACAGCAGAGCAGTAACGAAATCGCCAGGGCGAATTTTACGGGGCAGAGTTGGCTGTGCATTGTTTGCTGTTTATAGAATTTTACAACCGTAATAGGCAACTGTAGCGACGCACCCCTACAGTTCATTCCCTTGAACGTATTAGAGAAGTACAGGCATTAACGCTCCGACGTCACGTAAATCGCTAAAAACGAAGCCTTCATTCGTGGCAATGAAGTTGCTCACAGTGAACTTCCACCTTTCGACCGGGGAGGTCTGATGCACTTGAAACTGAAAAGCTTGTCGAACCAGGTGATGGTAATCACCGGCGCTTCGTCGGGCATCGGCCTGGTGACGGCGCGCCTCGCCGCGACACGTGGCGTGCGCGTCGTGCTGAATGCACGAAACGAGGAAGCACTTCGGCGTGTAGCCTCTGAAATTAACACGATGGGCGGTGAAGCAATCCACGTCGCCGGCGACGTCGGCGAGTTCGACGACGTGCAGAACATCGCTGACGAAGCGGTCCGGCATTTCGGCGGCTTCGACACCTGGGTCAACAATGCGGGCGTCTCGATTTATGGACCAGTGCTGGAACAGTCGCTCGAAGATCAGCGGCGCTTGTTTGAGACTAATTACTGGGGAGTGGTGCACGGCTCAATCGTCGCCTGCGCGCATCTGCGCAGGAACGGTGGCGCGCTAATCAACGTCGGCAGCGTTCTTTCCGACGTTTCGATTCCGATTCAGGGTACTTACTGCGCCACCAAACATGCAGTCAAAGGTTACACGGACGCACTGCGTCTCGAGTTGGAAGAAGAGGGCGCTCCGATTTCAGTCACGCTGATTAAGCCGAGCGCGATTGACACTCCCTACACTCTGCATGCAAAAAACCTGATGCCGGTTGAGCCACAGAATCCGCCGCCGGTCTACGCGCCGGACCTCGTCGCCGAGGCGATCCTTCATTGTGCTGAACATCCGGAACGCGACATGTACGTCGGCGGCGGCGGCAAGATGCTTGCTGAAGCAGGCCATCACTTGCCGCGTGTTACCGACAAGTTGATAGAAGCGACCATGTTTGATTTCCAGAAATCAAAACGTGCGACGCCGGATAACAGGCCTGACAGTTTGTATTCGCCTTTGTCTGACGGAAAGGAGCGTGGTGGCTATCCGGGTCACGTCGCTGAGTCGAGCGTTTATACGAAGGCTTCCGTGCATCCACTGATTACAGGTTCACTGATTGCGGGCGCCGGCTTGGCGATGTTCGCCGCCTGGCGATTCGCGAATGCAAATTCGAATGGCAATCATCGTTCGAAAGTGCTTTTGGACAGGCAAAGATGAAAGGAGTGTTGCGCAATGCGGCATAATGATGAAAACATTTTGAAGGGTGTGGTGGCCGGACTTGCCGGAGGGCTGCTGGCTTCATGGACCATGAACCAGTTTCAGGCGGCGTGGATGCGCGCGGTTGGTGGCAACGATAAGCCGCACGGCGCACAATCGATGCAGCCTAGCGAAGGCTCACAAGGAGATCAGTCTCAGGATGCGAAGGAGCAGGACGACGCCACAGTTGAAACTGCAAAAGTGATTTCCAAAAACCTCTTCGGTCACGAATTGCAGGAGAGTGAGAAGAAACCCGCGGGTGCAGCGGTCCATTACGCTTTCGGCACTGCGACAGGTGGTTTGTATGGCGCGCTGGCGGAAGTCTCGCCGCAAGTGACTACCGCCGCCGGTCTTCCGTTTGGCGCGGCGTTCTGGCTGATCGCGGATGAGATCTCAGTGCCTTTGCTGGGACTCTCAAAGGGACCAACCGAATATCCGGTCTCAACCCATGTTTATGCGTTCGCTTCACATCTCGTTTATGGCTTGACCACTGAACTCAGCCGTCGCGCATTGCGACAGGTTATGTGAAAGCGTACGCCGAGACGGAATGAAAGCACTCGAACCCTCACTATCGGATGACGAGCTGGCTCGACTTCAGCAGGACACCTTCAGATATTTCGCCGAGGAGGTGAATCCGGAGAATGGTCTGGTCCGCGACAGCACACGTCCGGGCTCGCCGTCTTCGATTGCCGCGGTCGGTTTTGCCCTGACGACTTATCCGGTTGCAGTTGAGCGCAAGTACCTCAGTCGAGCCGAAGCGATCAAGCGCACGTTAACGACGTTGCGCTTTTTTCATGACGCGCCACATGGGCCAGAGCCGGACGCGACCGGCTACAAAGGCTTTTACTATCACTTCCTCGACATGAACACCGGCCGCCGCGTGAACAAATGTGAAATCTCAACGATCGACACCAGCTATCTGCTGGCAGGCGCACTGACCGCGGCGACCTACTTCGATGGCAAGTCAAAGAATGAACGCGAGCTTCGCACCTTAGCGGAGTTGCTCTACAAACGCGCTGATTGGCATTGGGCGCAGAACAAAGCGCTGACCGTGTCGCATGGCTGGAAAGCTGAAAGAGGATTCATCCGGTATCGTTGGTCGGGATACAGCGAAGCCTTAATCCTGTACGTGCTGGGCCTCGCGTCTCCCACTTTTCCGTTGCCTGCCGAAAGCTATCGCGCGTGGACCAGAACCTACAAATGGAAAAAACTTTATGGACACGAATTCGTTTATGCCGGGCCACTCTTTATTCATCAGCTCTCACACATGTGGATCGACTTTCGTGGCATTCAGGACGAGTACATGAGCCGCAAAGCAATTGATTATTTTGAAAACAGCCGCCGTGCGATCTACGCACAACAGGCTTATGCGATGCGGAATCCGAAAAAATTAGTGGGCTACGGCGCGTTTAATTGGGGCATTACGGCGAGTGATGGTCCCGGCCCCGCGGAACAGCGCATCAACGGACGCCGCATACGTTTCTTCGATTACAGAGCGCGATCGATCCCTTATGGTCCTGACGATGGCACGTTGGCGCCGTGGGCGGTGGTGGCGTCGTTGCCATTTGCGCCGGAACTCGTGTTGCCGTCGCCGGCGCGACTCAACCAGGACTATACGCAGATTACGAGTGAGTACGGCTTCAAATGCAGCTACAACCCCACGTTCAGTTCGGGTAAGACAAAGGGTTGGATTTCAAAAGGCTACTACGGT
>Ga0134124_10003415_pt1 | contig 12772 bp, 12 predicted proteins | sample KB304_FD_96880 | JGI IMG/M metagenome (GOLD analysis project Ga0134124, IMG submission 96880) | Terrestrial soil microbial communities without Nitrogen fertilizer from Kellogg Biological Station, Michigan, USA - KB3-0-4 | ecosystem: Environmental > Terrestrial > Soil > Unclassified ... | reverse complement strand
CTCCCGCAATTCCGAGGAACACGATGACGACCCCGAGGAGAATCCGAATGGGGATCGGCGTCGCTGGAAAGACGAACGCGATGGCGATAGCCATGAAGAGCGCTCCGCAGATCACACCGCCGATAGCGCCTTCGACCGTCTTGTGTGGGCTGATTGCCGGCGCGAGCGGTCGTCGTCCGAAGGCCCGACCTGAGTAGTACTGCGCCGTATCGCTGACCACGATCGTCGCAATGAGAAGCAGTGTGGCCCTTGGACCGGAGAGCATCTGCAGCGCGGCGAGCATGCCGAGCGGAGCGCCAATGTAAATCGGCGCCACGAGATCAGCGGCGGCATCGTGCAGCGTTCGCGACTCGCGCAGCACGGCGAACGCCAGCCACACGATCACGAAGATCGCAAGCAGCACGATGCTGAGCGGCGCAGGAACGGCGGCCCACCAGCAGGTGTACACGACGACGCCAATCACAATCCAACGGGACAGATCACGTCCTTCGACCGGCCGCGCTCGCTCGGGGCGAGCGGCGCGCGTTATCCGAACATACTCGTCGGCGGCCAACCCTGCGACCAGGCATGCGACGAGGCGAAGCGCGGCGAACGGAAGCAGCAGGATTGCCGCGAGCGCGGCGGCCGCCAGAAGGACGCCGCTGACCACACGGACCATTCCTTGACTCTGCTCGGGTTGACCCCGAGTGCCAATCGGGGCGCTCATTATTGTGCGCGGGCCTGGCCCGAGCGCAGCCGAGGGTCGACGCCGATGCCGCCATAACGTCGCTCACGTTTTTGATATGCGAGCACGGCTTCGAGCAGGTGTCGGCGACGGAAGTCGGGCCAGAGCGTCTCTGTCACGTAGATCTCGGTATACGCGATCTGCCACAGCAGGTAGTTGCTGACGCGCATCTCGCCGCTCGTTCGAATCAGCAGATCCGGGTCCGGCTGGCCGGCAGTATAGAGAAAGCTGGCGAACCGCGGTTCGTCGAGCTCCTCGGGCCGGACGCCAGCCTCAATGACACGCCGTGCCGCGTCGACAATCTCCGCGCGGCCGCCGTAATTGAGCGCGATGTTGAAGAGCATCCCGTTGTCGCCGGCCGTGCGATCGATCGCCGCGCGCAGCTCGTCCTGGATATCGCCGGCGAGGTCGTCCATGCGTCCGATGACGCGAAACCGGATGTTGTTGGTGAGCAGCGTCTTCAACTCGGAACGCAGATACCGCTTCAGCAGCATCATCAGCGTGCTGATCTCCGTCGCCGGACGCTTCCAGTTTTCGATCGAGAACGCGTAGAGCGTGAGCACGTTGATGCCGAGACGCGCGGCGGTTTCGACCGTGTCGCGGACGGCGTCGATCCCCGCGCGATGGCCCTCGACGCGTGGCAGGTGCCGCTGAGCGGCCCAGCGGCCGTTGCCGTCCATGATGATGGCGATGTGCGCGGGCAAACGCTCGAAGCTCACCTGCCCGACGAGCATCTCATCGGGATGGCCTTCCGGAATCCACGCGAGAAGATCCGCTCTAGACATCACCCTTCCGCCGAGTCGTCAATCATAGTCCACGCCGACGAGGAACAATCCGTGCGGCGGCGCGGTCGCGCCGGCCAGCGCACGTGCGCCGCCTTCGATCAGCTGCGCCATCGATTCCGCCGATCTCCACCCGCGACCGACTTCGACGAGTGTCCCGACAATCGCCCGCACCATATGCCGAAGAAATCCATCAGCCATCACGTCATACACGAGGACGTGCCGCGGACCTGAGCCGCTTTCAGAATCGGTGATGTGCGGCGCAGAGCCTATGGGTCCGCGACATTGCTCGAGGCCGCGAATTTCAGATCGAACGATTGTACGGACCGTGCTCGCGACGTCAGTTCCCGTGCTTTGAAACGCTGCGAAATCATGGCGGCCGACGAGTGCGGCGGCCGCCGTGCGCATCGCGGAGATATCGAGTGACTCAGCGAGCTGCCAGACGAATGCGCGAGTGAATGGATCACCAGGACCGCCGGCGCGGATCTGATAGCGGTACGTTTTGGATCGCGCGCTGAACCGCGCGTGAAAATCGGGTGCAGCGTCAGTGACCTCCAGGATACGAATGTCCTCCGGCAGTTCCGCATTGAGCGCACGAAGGAGTGTCGTCGTCGGATGTGTGAAGGTGACGCGGGCGCTGGCGACTTGTCCAAGGGCATGCACCCCCGCGTCCGTCCTCCCAGCCCCGTGAACCGTCACAGGAGCACCTTCGAACCTGGCGAGCGCCTCTTCGAGGAAACCCTGAATCGATTCGCCGTCCGCCTGACGCTGCCAGCCGACAAACCGCGTCCCGTCGTAGGCGAGCGTCAGCTTGAGAATTCGCATCTCTTAACCACGAAGGTCACGAAGATCTCGAAGACCACGAAATCTCCCTTGGTTTCGTGTCCTTCGGGATCATCGTGGCCCTTCGTGGTTTAAAGCCGCGATCCCGGCTTAACGACCGGCTTGCCCTCGGCACACAGCGGGCATCGCTCCGGTTCGTAGGTCGGTAAGGTAATCGTCGCGAGCGCGTGAAACGGGACGTCGATTCGTTGATTGCCGCCACTGCGATCGATGATCGCGGCGGCGGCAACGACGGTGGCGCCGACCGCGCGTGCGACGTCAATCGTCTCCTGCGTCGATCCGCCTGTCGTGACCACATCCTCGACGACGAGGACCTTTTCACCAGGGGCAATCGCGAACCCCCGTCTCAGCGTCAATTTGCCGTCCTGCCGCTCAGCAAAAATCGCCCGAACACCAAGCGCGCGGCCGACCTCCTGACCGATGACGATGCCGCCGAGCGCCGGGGATAGCACCACATTAGGCGACAGCGTCCGAACGCGATCGGCGATCGCGGCGCCACACGCTTCGGCTTCAACCGGGTGCTGCAGCACGAGCGCACATTGCAGGTAGCCCGAGCTGTGCAGCCCCGAGGTCAGCCGGAAGTGACCTTCGAGCAGCGCGCCCACGCGTCGAAACCGATCCAGAACCGAAACCGTAGCAATGTCAGCGGTTGTCACAATGTCATCATACGTTCATACATGTGCCATTGGTGGCCTCAGTAACGTGTCAGGTATCGGGTTTCAGGGGTGATCCACGTGTCAGGGGTCAGCTCTCAGGCATTGGTGGCAGTGCGAACGAGGCACGGAGTAAGACGATGCGAACGACTTCAATTCAGGCATTACTCATCTCAGTCGTTGTGAGCGGATTCGGCGCGGGATCGGTCGCGGCGCAGACGTCGGCGCGGCCACAGGCTCCCCCCGTTACCGCGTCCGGCGAACAGGGGCGGTCGCTGACGATAGACGAGGCCGTGCGCCTCGCGCTCGACAACAATCTCGGGATCCAGATTGCCCGGTTCAATCCGCAGGTGCAGGATCTCTCCGTTGCTCTGGCGCGTTCGGCGTGGACGCCGAGTTTCACGACGGTGATCCAGGGTGCGAGCGCCGCGACGCCGAACAGCGGTTTCCTGTCCGGCGCCACCACGGGTCAGAACAAGACGACGACCGGGCGCATGCTGAGCAACGTGGGACTATTCCAGCCGACCCCCTGGGGCGGCAGTTACAGCCTCGGTTGGGACAGCACACGGTCGACGACGACGAATGTCTTCTCGAATTTCTCGCCGCAGCTGCAGTCCTCGCTCTCGTTCGACATCCGGCAGCCGCTGCTGCGCAATTTCAGCATCGACAATCTGCGCCTGCAGGTCATTCAAAGCCAAAAGGACCGCGACATCGCCGATTTCCAGCTGCAGCAGTCGATTGCGACCACGTCGCGCGCCGTGCGCAACGCGTACTGGGATCTCGCCTACGCCAACGCGTCGCTCGTAGTGCAGCGCCAGTCGCTCGATCTCGCGAACGAATCGCTGCGCGAGACGAATGCACGCATTCAGATTGGCACGACCCCGCCCATTGACGCCGTCGAGGCGCAGGCGGAGGTCGCGGCACGCGAGCAGGCGGTGATCGTGGCGGAGGCACAGATCGAAACAGCGCAGGACAATCTCCGTGCGCTGGTCTTGAACCAGTCCGCCCCCGATTTCTGGACAACGCGCTTCGTCCCGACGGAGCTGCCGGCGTTCGAACCCACCGCGGTGGACGTGGACGCCGCAGTGCGTAACGCGCTGCAGATGCGAACTGATTTGCAGCAGGCGCGGAAGTCGCTCGAAGCGGCGGATGTCAACATCAAGTACTTCCGCAACCAGACGCTCCCCGACGTCACCGCGACGTTGGATTACGGCCTCACCGGTCTTGGCGGGACGCCGGTCGCGCGGGTGAACAACCTCGGCATCCCGGTCAACCTGCCAGCAGGACTCTCGCGCAGCTTCGGCTCGGTCCTCGGCGACCTGTTTGGCAACCAGTTTCCGAGTTGGACCGTTGGATTGAACATCGCCTACCCGTTGGGCCACAGCCAGCAGGAAGCCAACCTCGCGCGGGCACAGCTCGAAACGACACAGGCCGAAACACAGTTGAAGAATGCGGAGCTGCAGGTGGTGACGCAGGTGCGGAACGTGGGCCGGCAGGTGGTCACCGGCGAGAGGCTCGTGGACAGCACCCGTGCCGCACGCGGGCTGGCGGAGCAGCGCCTTGACGCCGAACAGAAGAAGCTCGCGGCCGGCACGTCGACCAATTTCCTGGTCTTTCAGGCGCAGCGAGACCTCGCCCAGGCACGCAACGACGAGTTGAACGCGATCCTGTCGTACTACCGCGCGCAGACCGATTTTGAGACGGTGCAGATCGCACCGGTCCTCGGCGCAAATACGACGAACCTGGCAACGGCGACGAGCGGTAACATCCTCACCGGTGTCACAGCCGTGACAAACGGGCCGGCCACTGCGACGACCGCTGTCGGTCAGACGACGGCTCCGGCGACTGCAACCGTCGGCGGTGGACGCTGACCCGTCATTGATGCACAGACTCAGCATCACGATCATCGCGCTCAACGAAGCCGCCCACATTGAGGCGGCTATCGACTCCGCCTCCTTCGCCGACGAAATTCTCGTTGTCGATTCAGGCAGCAGCGACGGCACGACGGATATCGCCCGGAGCAAGGGCGTACGCGTGCTCACCCGGGCGTGGACTGGGTATGTCGATCAAAAGAACTTCGCTGCGCAGGAGGCGTCCAACGACTGGATCTTTTCACTCGACGCGGACGAACGGATTCCCGCGGCATTGGCGAAGGAGATTCGGTCAGTGCTCGCGACCGGCCCGGCGTGTCATGGCTACCGCGTGCCCCGTGTCAGCTTTCATCTCGGCCGGTGGATTCGCACGACAGACTTCTATCCGGACTACCAGATGCGTCTCTACGACCGGCGCTTCGCCCGATGGTGTGGCCGCTACGTCCACGAGTCCGTCACAGTCGATGGGTTGCCGGGTTACTTGAAGAACGAGCTAGAGCACTACTCCTTCGCCGATCTGCGCGATCAGATCAAGCGCATCAATCACTATTCGACGCTGTCAGCGATGCAGATGTATGAGGAGGGCCGCCGCACGGGACCAGTGGAGATCTTTCTCCATCCGCCCGCGGCCTTCATGAGGAACTACATCCTCAGGCGCGGATTTCTCGATGGGACCGCGGGTCTGACCATCTCGCTGATGAATGCCTGGTCAGTCGGTTTGAAGTTCATGAAACTGTGGGAGCTTCAGAAAAATCCCAAGGCCCAAATCCCAAATCCCAAATCCCAATAGTCATTGGGCCGCGCAGGACTCCTTCACGGGAACCCATGCGGTCATTTTGATGCGCGGTAGATCGCCAGACCGGTCCGCGTCCCGTTTTCCTTCGTCCTCGACGATGCCGATGACTTCAATCTGCTGGCCGATGCGGCGACCCAGCTCCTTTTCACGATCGCCCGTGATGCTGTAAGCAGTCGCCTTCCGCGTCGCGTCCGGCTTGACCATCGTCAGCACGAATTCGTTGTCGTCGCCGATCCGACTCTTCTTGAAAAAGTCCTTCTCCCACTGCACGCAGCCGACAATACGAACTTCCTTGCCTCTTTCGCCGTCTGCCTGCGCGAATGCCGGTAGCGGCGCGGCAACGATCGACACGATAACGGCCGCGAGTATGGTCCTCATGAATGCTCTTCCCGCTCCGTGCACCGACCCTTCAATCCTCATTCCGTCGCGGATTTCCGAGGCTGCGCGGCCGGACGGCAGATTCCGCGTAGTGGGCATTGACGATCGCGCTGAGCTCGTCCGTAGCCGCAGGCATTCATCATCCCGACATGGCAGAGGGAAAAATCGTACCGGACCGGATCGACCGGATTGATCGCGCGAAGCGACGCCGTAATTTCGGCAGCCATCTTCCAATTAGGGGTGGAATAGCGCGTCAACCCGAGGCACCGCCCCAGCCGAATCACGTGCGTATCGAGCGGAACGATGAGCCGGGACGGGGACACGAGTGTCCACGTTCCAAAGTCGATTTGGTCGTGGCGAACCATCCAACGCAGAAACAGATTGAGACGCTTGCAGGCGCTTCCGGACGACGGCCGGGGGAAGAAAAAACAGACGCCTGCCCGCTTTGGCACTCTGCCGTAAGCGGGGCGGAGATTCGTTTCGAGCGCGCGAGCCGAGAATGCGTCGAGCGCCGGCCCGATATCAGGGGCCATCGGATCGTCACCCGCAACGAAGAAGCGCTCGATGGAGCCCGCTTCGCAAAGCATCCGTTGCAGGATGAGCAGCAGCGCCACGAGATCGCGACCTCTGATCCAGCGATGGACGACGGGATCGATCGCTGCTCGATCGCGTGCTGGGTCGAAGCTCCTCACGAACCGCGCCGGATGCGGACCCATGGCCGCGAGGAGCGTCTCGATCGAGTTCAGCACGCTCGCGACGCGGCCGAACGCCAGCGCCGCAGCGCAGAACCCGACGACCTCGCAGTCCTCCGGCGCCGTGTAGCGCCGGACGATGTGAACCGGATCGGACGCCGAGTTGACGTGGTCGAACGTGCGGTACAGATCGTCCAGACGTACCGCAAGCTCGCCCTCGGAACGCCGAATCCCGAATCCCGAACCCCGGCCGCGATCGTTATTTCGGGAACGGCTTGAGCGCAGGGGTATTTCCCGGCGGCAGCGCAGTGCGGCCAACGTTGAGCACCATCGAGATCATCGAGTAGTAGCCGTTCAGGCCGACGAGGTCCATCATCCCCTGCTCGCCGTACTTCGCGACCATCCGCGCGTAGGTGCGATCCGTCACGCTATGGAAGTCGTTCAGCTCGTTGCTGAAGTCGTAGACGATTTCCATACCTTCGCTCATCCCCTCGGGACGACGGCCGTCCGCAACCGCCTGAATGATGGCGTCGCTCAGACCTGCGGTCTTGCCATCCGCGGCGTGCACGTACCACTCGTACTGCTGCGTCCAGCGTCGCGACACGAGGAGAATCGCGAACTCGCTGACGTCGCGCGGCAGCGAATTGCCAAACCGCAGATACGTTCCCATGCGAGCGGCGTTGATCATCAGTTGAGGACTGCGGCTCAGCGGAACGAAAGGACCGAACACCGCCTGCTTCCGTTCGACGAGAAATTCCGCCGCCGCCTTCTTCTGCGCCTCGGTCAGCTTGTCGGCGGGGATTGGAGGGAGCCTCTCCTGTGCAAACGCCGACGCGGAGCCAAACACCATCAGCGCGACGAGACTGCCGACTACGACTTGCCACGCCCTGCGCACTGCACCCTGTCCTCTGCCCACTTCAGTCATGTCATCCTCGCAATTCGGCGAAGCGTTGGACGAACCGCTGGACGCGCGATTCGTCGACAAGCTTGTGGCCCGCGCCATCTTTCTTGAAATAGCTACCAACGATCAAGCCGTTCACGCTCGGCAGGACCTGCTCGATATTTTCCGGCGTCGCGCCGCTTCCGACCAGCAGTGGCAGCGTCGTAGCCCCCCTGACGACCTCTATATCGCCCAGGCTCGTTTCAACGCCCGTACGGTCGCCGGTGACGATGATCGCATCGGCGAGGCCGCGCTCCGCGAGGTCGCGCGTCTCGATATCGAGGCTGCGACCGGCAACCGCCGCCGCGTGTTTGACGCCGACGTCGGCGAAAATGAGCGCCCGCGACTTCAGCGCGCTGCGAAGTCTCACCGACAACTGGCTGTTGCCCTGGACGATTCCCTGGTCTGCCACGACGGCGCCCATGTGGACGTTGACGCGGACGTAGTGGGCACCTGAGGCCGTCGCGATGGCAATCGCCGCCTCGCCATCGCTGCGAAGCACGTTGATCCCGACAGGCATACCGGCGGCCCGCACGATCTCCCGGGAAACGGCGGCCATTGCCGCCGCCGTTTCGACCGGCACACGGCCGGGAAAGTACGGCATGTCGCGGAAGTTTTCGACGATCACCGAGTCGAGAACATGGCGCTTGAATATCTCGAGTTCGGCGAGCGCCTGGTCGTACACCTTCTGCATGCCGCCGTCGTACAGCGGCGCGCCCGGCAACGGCAGGAGGTGCAGCACGCCAATCAGCGGTTTACGCCCGCCAAACAGATCCTGAAATGACATCTATGAGTAAGATTCGGGTCGGTCGTGCCGCCTCTTCTAAGAGACCTTGCCACCCGCGTCGCGCTCGTCGTCGCGGTGGTCATTGTTTATCACAACGCCCTCTGGGCGTCGTTCTTTGACGACGATTACCAGTGGCTCGTGGGATCGTGGTCGTTCCATCCGGCGGCGCTCGTGGCGTTCAGCACCATGACGCACTTCTATCGGCCCGTCATCGACGTGTATTTCGCCGTCATGACGCCGCTTCTTCGGGGGTCTCCGATCCTCTTTCACGAAGCGAGCATCGTCGTGCACATGGTCAACGTGCTCGTTATTTTTGCCATCGCCAGACGGATTGGCGGCACCGACGTGTTCGCGTTCGCCGCCGCGCTGTTTTTTGCGGTGCAGCCGTCGGACATTGACGCCATCGCGTGGGTCGGTGCGCTGGCCGAAGCGGTCGGTGCACTCTTCGGATGTTTGAGTCTCCTGTGGTTTCTGCGGTGGCGCGAGGAACGCCGGCTGTCGCTTCGTCGGCTTTCACTCACCGCGTACGCGCTGGCGCTGCTGACGCACGAAAGCTCGGTGATGTTTCTGCCGGTGTTGTTCCTGGCGGATCGCCTGATCGGGCGGGTCCCAAAGGACCCGCCCTCTGGTGTTGAGGACCAGAATGCGACCAGCGCCGCGGACCTTCTTGGCCCGCCGAAGCCGCACAGTGGCGAAGGTGGCTCACTTCCGCGAACGTTCGGGCCGTACGTTGCGCTCACGGTCGTTTACCTGGCAATCGATGTCTGGATCAACAGTCGTAACTACGTGGTTTCGCAGGGGTACTACACTGTCGGATTTCACATCGTGACCAACGCGCTCAATTACATCGAAGCGTTGTACGTTGGCCGTCGGGACTGGCTGAATTACGCGGCGATCGCAAGTGGCATCGTCATCCTCCTCGTACGAGGAAACTCGCGCGTTCGATTCGCGACCTGTTGGATGCTCCTGGCACTCGCGCCGTTCCTGTCATTCAACTGGGGGAACACTTCACGGTATCTGTACCAGCCCGCGATCGGGTTCTCGCTGCTTCTTGCCGAAGTCGTGGCGACATTCGATCGTGTCCTCGCGCATCGACTGACGGCGCCGAGACGAGCGCTGGCCGTCGGCCTGCTCGTCGCGGTCATCGCCGTTCGGTTTGCCGTGTTCGCGGCGGGCAACGTCCGCGACTTCACCGAACGTTCGCAGGTCTATTCCGATTATCTCGGTCGGTTTCGTGCGCTCCATGGCACCGTGCCGTCGAACACGACGGTGGTTGCCGACCCGCCGACGACACTGCCGCATCGGTTCATCAATGCGGCCGTTCAGTGGGATTATCGTGATCCGACGATTCGCATCGTGCCGTACGCATCCGACGACGTTCAGTGAACACGAGGAGCTGAGAATGGCCACACGTCTTGTCACGCGCCGTCAATTGCTCAAGACAGGGGCGGCAGGGTCGCTCGCGCTCCTGACCGCGAAGCGCAGCCTTGCTCAGAATTCGAGCCGTCCGCCGAATATCGTGTTCATCATGGCCGATGACATGGGATACGCGGACGTCTCGTGTTACGGACGCCCTGACCTGCGGACGCCGAATGTCGATAGTCTCGCCACGCGAGGCGTACGGTTGCTCCAGGGATACGCCAACTCCGCGGTGTGCACGGCCACACGAGTGGGACTCATCACCGGACGGTACCAGTACCGGTTGCGTGTGGGGCTCGAAGAGCCGTTGGCAACGGCATTACCGACGGTCGGCCTTCCCCCTTCCCATCCGACGCTGCCGTCGCTGCTGAAAAAGGCCGGTTACGCGACCGCGCTGGTCGGCAAGTGGCATCTCGGGACCTTGCCGAACTTCGGTCCGCTGCAGAGCGGCTACGAACAGTTCTTCGGCTTCCGAGGCGGAGCCGTCGATTACTACTCTCACAACGGCACCGACCAGAAGCCCGATTTGTGGGACAACGACGTACCGGTGGAACGCGCTGGTTACATGACGCAGTTGCTCGGCGACCGCGCCGTGCAGGTCGTCAATGCGTACGCGAAGGAGCGGCGGCCGTTCTTCGTCAGTCTCCACTTCAATGCGCCGCACTGGCCGTGGGAAGCGCCAGGGGACGAAGCCGAGTCGCAGCGAATTCGCAACACCGCGCTCGCCCACTACGACGGCGGCTCACAGAACACGTATCAGCGCATGATCACCGAGCTCGACACCCAGATCGGCCGCGTCGTGGGCGCATTGAGATCCAACGGCCTCATCGACAACACGATCGTCGTCTTTACGAGCGACAACGGAGGGGAGCGTTTTGCGGACACATGGCCGTTCAGTGGACGCAAGACCGAGCTGCTCGAAGGCGGCCTTCGCATCCCGGCGATCGTGTCGTGGCCAGCCGCGCTGCCGCAGAATCGCACGTCACAGCAAGTGGCGATTTCGATGGACTGGCTTCCGACGCTGCTCGCTGCCGCCGGCTCAACGCCGGATCCCGCCTATGCTGCCGACGGGATGAACCTGCTTCCGAGCCTGCGGTCCGGGGCGCCTGTGCCGCGACGGTTGTTCTGGCGCTACAAAGCAAACGCGCAGCGTGCCATGCGCGACGGCGATATGAAGTACCTGAAAATTCGCGAGAACACGTTCCTGTTCAACGTTGCCGATGACCCGATGGAACGCGCCAATTTGAAGGATCGTCAGCGGGATGTCTTCGAGCGACTCTCGAAGGAATGGCTCGCCTGGAATTCGACGATGTTGCCCGAAGTGCCGGACAGCAATACAGGCGGCAACGACGCTGACCGATGGGCGGATCACATCGGCCTACGCAGTACGCGGGAACCGGACAACCCGACGACGAGCGAATCGTCGAGGTGAGGTGGCGGTTGAAGTCGGAAGCCGGTACTCGGGAGCCTAAAACGTGGTGATCGGCATTCCGGCCTTACACATCGGACACGTATCGACGGGATAGTTCTCCGGCGCCTTGTATTCCGCGAGCGCGAAATTCGGCGCGCCCGCATCGGTGGTCGCCTCCATGCGGTCGTAGAGTTCCGCCGTTGCGATCACCGTTCCGCCCGCCGAACGGACGATCGTCGCGCACCGCGCAAGCGTCTGTCCCGTGTTCCGCACATCGTCAACAATGAGGACGTTCTTTCCCACAAGCTGCTGCCTGTAGAACCGGCTGAGTCCGGGGCCGCGGTACGCGTCCACCATGAACGGTGCGAACATCGTCGGCGTGCCGGTAATTGCGCGGCGGCTGTCGAGCAGCCCTGCGACGGTGTGGGCGAGCAGCGCGCCTCCCGTTGCCGGCCCGGCGACCACCTCTGTTTCGTCGAGGACGGACGCAGGCAATATGTCGATGAGATCCTGCGCGAATCGCCAGATCGTCGACGGGTACCGGAACAGCTGATGGGGATTGAGATAGAGCCGTCCGTGATAGCCGTTGCCAAAGTCGAAGTGGCCATCGAGCATCAGCACCTGGAACTGCTGCAGGTCCTTCAGCGCCTTCTCGCGGATCTCGTCTTTCCTGTTCATGAGCGTGGCCGTCATAGAGAAATCCTTGTCTCGGCGTTGACGTAGAGCGGCCTGCCGCCGACGAGCGTCGCCGCCACGCCGCCGCGGAGCTCCCAGCCGTCGAAGGGGGTGTTCTTCGATCGCGATCGCAGCTTCGCAGCCTCGATTCTGACCTTCAGATCGGGCGCAATGATGGTGATGTCGGCCGGCGCGCCTTCCGAGAGCGTGCCGCCTGGCACATTCAGGATGCGCGCGGGATTGACCGACAGCAGCTCCACCATCCTCGACAGGCGGATACGGCCGGCGTGCACCAGACGATCGAGCGAGAGCGGTACCGCGGTCTCGAGGCCGACGATGCCGAAGGGCGCACGGTCGTATTCAACCTTCTTTTCGTCGTAATGATGCGGCGCATGATCGGTGGCTATGGCGTCCACCGAGCCGTCGCTGATCCCATCGAGCATCGCATCCCGGTCGGCGGCTTCGCGCAGCGGTGGATTCATTTTGGTGTTCGTGTCGTAGGCCACCGGCGCGGCGAGCGCCTCGTCGGTCAACGTGAAGTGATGCGGTGCGACCTCACACGTGACATGCACACCCGCCTCTTTGGCCTTGCGCACGGCGCGAAGCGACGCGCGTGCGCTCATGTGCGCCACATGGAACGACGAGCCGGTCAGTTCCGCGAGCAGCACTCCGCGCTCGACACCGAGCGCCTCGCATGCCCCGGGCATGCCGCGCAGGCCGAGTGACGCCGCGTAATACCCTTCATGCGCCACCGCGTCGCCTTTGAGCGAGGGGTCCTCGCAGTGCTCGATCACAGGCATG
>Ga0134124_10003414_pt1 | contig 12776 bp, 10 predicted proteins | sample KB304_FD_96880 | JGI IMG/M metagenome (GOLD analysis project Ga0134124, IMG submission 96880) | Terrestrial soil microbial communities without Nitrogen fertilizer from Kellogg Biological Station, Michigan, USA - KB3-0-4 | ecosystem: Environmental > Terrestrial > Soil > Unclassified ... | reverse complement strand
GACTGCATCGCCGGCACGTCGATGGGATCGATCGTCGGCGCCGCGTACGCGACCGGGCTCTCGGCAGCCGAGCTCGAGAAGCTCATGACCGGAGTGAACTGGCTCGACACGCTGGCGAGCGCGCCGCGGCAGGAGATCCCGCTGCACCGCAAGAGCCGCGACTTCTTGTTTCCGAAAGGGCTCGAGTTCGGTTGGAAGGACGGCAAGCTCGTCGCGCCCGGCGGGCTGGTACCGACGCACCAGATCGAAGACCTCTTTCGCCGGATCGTCGCCGGCGCCGCGCAAGTGCCCGACTTCGACCACCTGCCGATTCCGTTTCGCGCCGTCGCGACCGACCTCGAGAGCGGCGAGATGGTCGTCTTCGACCGCGGCGAGCTCGCGGTCGCGATGCGCGCGAGCATGGCGGTGCCGGCAGCGTTCGCGCCGGTCGAGGCGAACGGCCGCCTCCTCGTCGATGGCATGCTCGTGCGCAACCTGCCGGTCGACGTCGCCCGCAGCACGTGCGCCGATGTCGTCATCGCGGTCCAGGTCGCCGCGCCGGCAGCGACGCGCGAGCAACTCGCCAGCTTCCTCGGCGTCGCCGGGCAGGCGATGAACATCGCGGTCGCCGCCAACGAGCGCGCGCAGGTCGCGACGCTGACCGACAGGGACGTCCGCATCCGCGTCGTCCTCGAGGACGTCTCGTCGGCGGACTTCAGCAAGGTGCCGGAGACGATCCCGATCGGCGAGGCGGCCGCTCGCGCTGCCGCCGCGTCGCTGGCACGCTACAGCCTCTCCGCGGCGGCATATGCCGAATGGCGCGCCGACCTCGACAAGCTCGCCGCGCCACCGAAGTTGCCGATCGACGAGATTCGCGTCACCGGCCTGCGTGCAACGAGCCCGGACGTCGTGCGTGCGCAGCTCGAGTCGAAGCCGGGCGACGTCTACGACCCGGCGAAGGCGCGCGCCGACGCCGATCGCCTCGTCGCGCGCGGCGACTACACCGCGGTGAGCTACGGCATCGCCAGCGAGCGCGCCGGCGTCAACGTGCTCGCCTTCAACGCGACCGAGAAGCCGTGGGGGCCCGAGTACGTCAACTTCGACCTCAACCTCAGCACCGACTTCAAGGGCGACACGCAGTGGGGGATCCGCCTCGACTACGAGAAGCGCTGGATCAATTCGCTCGGCGGCGAGTTCCGCTCGTCGGTGCAGCTCGGCAGCCCGAACGCCTTCGCCGCGCAGTTCTACCAGCCGCTCGACGTCGCGCAGCGCTTCTTCGTCGCCCCCGTCGTGTACGCGAACCAGCGGCTGTCGTACCTCTATCACGGCGACGATGCGCTGGGCCAGTACGACACGCGACGCGTCGGTGCTTCGCTCGACGTCGGTGCCGCGCTCGCGCCATGGGGCGAGGTGCGTCTCGGCATCCTCCGCGAGGACGTCGATGCGAAGCCGAAGACAGGGGACGTGCTGCTTCCCGACCCCGGGCGCCACGCTCTCGGCGCACTCGCCGCGCGCTTCGCGTACGACAGCGTTGACAAGGCGCTGTTTCCGACCGAAGGCGTGCGCGCGACGGCGTCCGCCTATTCGTTCAAGCCCTGGCTCGGCAGCGATCGCCAGTACGAGACCGTCGCGTTCGACGGCACCGCGACCAAGACCTGGCAGAAGAACGTCTGGCAGCTCACGCTGCGAGGCGGCTCCGACCTCGGCAGCCACGCGCCCTTCTACGACCAGTTCAGGGCCGGCGGATTGTTCAACTTCTCCGGCTACCGCTACGAACAGCTCGTCGGCCGCGAGTTCTTCCTCACCAGCGTGCTCTACCGCCGTCGCGCCGTGTTCCTCAACGAGACGCTTGGCACCGCGATCTACAGTGGCGTCTCCCTCGAGGTCGGCAACGTCTACCGCCGCCTCGACGGCACATCGGCGAGCGGCGTTCTCTTCGGCGGTGCGCTCTTCCTCGCGGTCGACTCCAAGGTCGGCCCGATCTACCTCGCGTACGGCCGCTCCGAGGGCGGCCACTCGGCGCTCTATCTCTATCTCGGCTCTTCGATCGAGCTCTATCAGCGCTGAGCGCAGCGCCGCTCACTTGGTGTCGGCGACCTTCCAGCGATCGTCGACCTTGCACAGCGTCCACGTCGTCCAGATCTTCGGCGGGTTCGGATAGCCGGGTGCGTAGGTCGCGAACTTGATGCGCCGGCAGGGCAGGCCCGAGCGCGTCGTCTCGCCGATCACCAGGAAGCTGCCGCCGGTCTGGTTCTTGGGATTCGACCATTCGACGGTCTTCGGTGGCCCCGCCGCGTTGAGAGCGTCGCGCCCGGCCTCGAGGAACATGTGCAGGTCGTCTTCCTGGAACTGCTCGGCGGCCGTGCGCGAGAGAAGCCTGACCCAGCCGGTCGCACCCGCGGAGACGCAAACGCCGATCAGCGCCGCGGCCAGAACCAGACGCGGCCAGCGCGCGTGCACCGCGCTCCCAATCCGATCTCTTGCCATGCTCGTCGCCCCCGCAGTAACTGTCGTGAATTAGAAACCCTCGGCGGCCGCGGCGACAGGGACCAAGGTCCCATGGCCAGCGGCGCTGCGAGCGCAGTAGAGTGATCGCGACGTTCTCTCCGAGCGGCGCGGGCTCGGCCGCGGCCGCCGCACTGGTGAAGGTTTGCATGGGCGCGATTGAGAAACTTCAAGGAGCGCTGGCCGCGTCGCTGCTCGTGGCGACGGTCGTCGCGGACAACCCCGCGTTCGCGCAGCAGCAACCAGCAGCGGCTCCCGCGGCCGGCGCGACGCAAGCCGCACCGGCGAACAAGCAGCAGGATCTCGACCAGCTGCTCGCCCCGATCGCGCTCTACCCCGACGCGCTGATCGCGCAGATCCTGATGGCCAGCACGTATCCGCTCGAGGTCGTCGAGGCGGCGCGGTGGACCAAGGAAAACCCGAACGTCAAGGACAAGGCGCTCGAGGACGCGATGCAGAAGCAGACGTGGGACGAAAGCGTCAAGGCGCTCACCTCGGTGCCGCAGGTCCTCAAGCAGATGAACGAGAACCTGTCGTGGACGCAGAAGCTCGGCGACGCGTTCCTCGCCGACCAGGCGGCGGTGCTGGCGACGGTGCAGACGCTGCGCGGCAAGGCGAACCAGGCCGGCAACCTGAAGTCGACTCCCGAGCAGACGGTCAAGACCGAGACCGTCGAGAACAAGACGGTCTACGTGATCGAGTCCGCGAAGCCCGAGACGGTGTACGTCCCGACGTACAACCCGAGCACGATCTACGGCCCGTGGCCGTACCCAGCGTATCCGCCTTACTACATGTACCCGCCGGGCTACGCCTACGCGCCCGGCCTCGCGTTCGCGACCGGCGTCTTCGTCGGCGCCGCGATCTGGGGCAACTGCAACTGGGGCGGCAACAACGTCAACATCAACGTCAACAAGTACAACAACTTCAACAAGGCCAACATCAACAACGGCGACTTCAACCACAAGGCGGAGCACCGCAAGGGTGTCGCGTACAAGGACCAGGGCGTCGCGCAGAAGTACAACCGCGGCGGCGACAGACAAGCCGCGCAGTCGCGCGAGCAGTTCCGCGGCCGCGCCGAGCAGGGACGCAGCGAGCTCGGCAGCATGGACCGCAACGACCTGAACCGCAGCGTCGGGCAAAGCGATCGCGGCGGCGGTGCGGGCGACCGTGGTGCAGGTGGTGCCGGTGACCGTGGTGCCGGAGGTGCCGGCAACCGTGGCGGCGCCGGCGGTGGCGACCGCGGTGCCGGCGGGGGCTTCGGTGGCGGTGGCGCGAGCGCCGGCACCGCAGACCGCGGCGGCGGCGGCTTCTCGGGTGCCGGCGGCGGCGCGTCGACGCGCGCCGCGAGCACGCAAGGCGCAGCGAGCCGCGGCTCGATGAGCAGCGGCGGCCGCAGCGGCGGCTCGTTCGGCGGCGGCGGCGGTGGCGGCCGCGGCGGTGGCGGCGGCGGTCGCGGCGGCGGACGCCGCTAGGCATCGGCAACCTCAGCAAGAGCAGGCATGAAGACGACGACACGGATGGCCGCGGCAATCGCCGCTGCGACCCTTTTGCTGGTCGCGCCGGCGACACACGTCGCCGCGGCGACGGCATCGACCGCCGCTGGAAAGACGGCACAGAAGTCGTTCGCGACACCGCAGGAGGCCGTCAAGGCGCTCGTCGACGCGGTGCGCGCCGGCAGCGCCAACGACCTCCTCGCGCTCATCGGGCAAGGCTCGAAGAGCTGGCTCTTCAGCGGCGACAAGGTCTCCGACCGTGCCGAGTGGAAGCGCTTCCTCGACGCGTACGACCGCAAGAACTCGATCCGGACCGAAGGCGATTCGAAAGCGGTCCTCGAGGCCGGCGACGGTGACTGGTCGTTCCCGGCACCGCTGATCAAGCGCGGCGACCGCTGGGTCTTCGACGTCGAAGCCGGCCGCGAAGAAGTCCTCAACCGCCGCGTCGGCCGCAACGAACTCGACACCGTGCAGACGCTGCTCGCGATCGTCGATGCGCAACGCGAGTACGCCGCCAGCGACCCCGACCACAACGGCATCAACGACTACGCGCAAAAGTTCCGCTCGTCGCCGGGCAGGAAGGACGGCCTGTACTGGCCCACGAAGGCCGGCGAGCCGCCGAGCCCGCTCGGGCCGCTCGTCGCCCAGGCGGTGCGCGAGGGCTACGGCGGCGCCGCAAAATCGTCCGGGCCCGCGGCGTACCACGGCTACCACTACCGCCTCCTGACTGCGCAAGGCAAGGCGGCCCCGGGCGGCGCCTTCAACTACGTCGTCAACGGCAGGCTGTTCGGCGGCTTCGCCGTCGTCGCCTGGCCGGCGTCCTACGGCAATTCGGGAGTCAAGTCGTTCCTCGTCAACCACGAGGGAATCGTCTACGAGAAGGACCTCGGGCCCAAGTCGGCCGCCGTGGCCGCGAAGATGAACCTGTTCGACCCGAGCGACTGGAAGAAGGTCCCCTGATCGCAGTCGCGGTCGCGCGCTACTGCGCCGCGAGCCGCTCGCGAACCATCTGCATGTGCAGGCGAAGCGTGTAGGCCTCGCCCGCGAACGACGGCGGAATGCGCAGCGCATTGATGCGCGACTCGATCTGGTCGAGCCGGTGCAGTTGGGCCGCACGGCGGCCGCGTCCTTCGGCGGCGGCACGCTCGATGAACGCCAGCTCGCCGTACCAGCGATAGATGCGCCGCCGCACCGCCCAGCTGTAGAGCTCTGGGACGATCCGCAGCAGCGGAATGCCGACCAGCAGCACCGGCAGGCCGAAGAAGACGAGCCGCTGGATCCACGCGACCGCCCAGTACGGGAGGTAGCTGCGCAGGCTCGACGGTCCGGTCTTGTAGAAGCGATCGGCGTCGGCGGCGATCGGGTACTCGTCGCCGTCGGCGGCCGGGAACTCGCCCGGGCGATTGAGCAGGCCGCCGCTGCCGTGCACCTCGCGCGCCGCGTCGAGCAGGAGGTCGACGAGGACCGGATGGATCTCCTTCTTCGCGACGAGGTGGGCCTTCAGCGCGAGCAACGTCACCGTTCGCGCCGGAATGTTGCGCCTGAGGTCGACCGCGCCCTCGGGCAACTCGAGGCGCGTCAGCGACGGGAGCTGGCGCACGTAGGCGTCGGGCCGCGCGAAGGTCATGAGCGAGACGCCTTCTGCACGCAACAGGCGCTGCACCGGCGGCGCGTCGGCGGCGGAGACGAGCATCGCGACGTCGACGTCGCCGCGCTCGAGCGCCTCGGCCGCCTCCATCCCGCCGAGCGGAACGAACTGCGACGCGACCTCGGGCATCCCGAGGTGATCGAGCAGGACTTCCATCATCCTGCGCGTCCCGCTGCCGGCCTGGCCCGCGGCGAGCCTGCGTCCGCGCAGGTTGTCGAGCCGCTCGAAGGGAATCGACGTGCGGTGAAAGAACCATATCGCCTCGTAGGCGACGGCGCCGAGCGTCACGAGCTTCGTCTCGTCGCCGGTCCGTTTCAGCCCGCCCTGCACCAGTGCGACGTCGACCTTGCTGTGCGGATCGCGCAGGCGATCGAGATTCTCGAGGGCGCCCGCCGAAGGCTGCAGCACCAGCTCGACGCCGTCGCGGGCGAGGATCTCGCGGTAGCGCTTGGCGAACGCGTCGTACGCGCCGCCATCCGCGCCCGAGCTCATGACCACCTTGTCGGGCGGTGCCGGCCGCCAGAACACCGCGATCAACGCGACGACGGCGGCGACGACACCGAGCAGCAGTGCGGCGCCGAACAGGCGGTCGCGGCGCGTCAGCCCGAGGGCGTCCACCGATTCGGCGGCGCTCGGCTCGGGGGACTCTGCCGGCAAGCTCGCGATGGGGCGCCTCCATGGATCGATGCGACGGGCGCGATCGCGCGCTTGTCTCCGTGCCTGCCGATCTTAGGCGCTCGGCGCATCGGGCATCGTTGGACCAAAGTCCACTTCAGCACTCGCAACACCGCGCGTAGAACGGTTGCGGAATCGAACGCCATGCAGCGATCGCCAGTCGAAACGAAGGAGAGCGATCGCACCGTCGATCGCCACGCGTCGCGCAACGCGCGTGCTCTGCGCGCAGCCGTGCTGATCGCCGCCGCGATCGCGGCATCGTGCTCGGGCCCCGTGCAAAGAACCCGTGGCGAGCGAACGTGCGACCGCAACGGCGACTACGAAGAGCGCACGGCCTGCTCGCCGTAGCGCGCCTGCGCGAAGTTCCCGCCGAACCGTTGGACCTTGGTCCAATACCTGTCCCCCCGGGCCGTCACTAGATTGGGATCGGCGGTCCGCACCTCGTGAAATGTGGGCGCCGCTCCGCGCCCGTGGCGCATGCGGCTCCAGGTGTCGCGCGACCGACCACAACGGAGAACGCAATGAAGAAACGCAGCTTCCTGGCCGCCGCAGCAGGCGCGCTGGTCCTTTCCGCGTGCAGCACGACCGGCCCCGGCGACAAGGGCGACCCGGCGACCAAGCGCGCCAGCATCGACGCCGCCGTCGACAGCGCTCTCGCGACCCTCTACACGCAAGCCAGTGGCTCGCGCGAGCTGGTCGCCAAGGCCAGCGGGGTACTCGTCTTCCCGTCGGTCGTCTCTGCCGGCTTCGTCATCGGCGGCTCGTACGGCCAGGGAGCGCTGCGGGTCGGCGGCAGGACGAACGGCTACTACAGCACCGCGGCGGGCTCCGTCGGCCTGCTCGCGGGCGCCGAGTCGAAGTCGATGTACATCTTGTTCATGACGCCGGAGGCGCTCGCCAAGTTCCAGGCGAGCAACGGCTGGACGGCAGGCGTCGACGCCTCGGTGACGCTCATCAACGTCGGCGCCGACGCTTCGGCGACGACGGCGACGGCGCAGCAGCCGGTCATCGGCTACGTCCTCTCCAAGGGCGGGCTGATGGCCAACCTGAGCCTCGACGGAACGAAGATCAGCCGCCTCGAGCTCTGATCGGCGCCGCGCTAGCGGTTTCTCGCGGCCGGTCCGCGTCCGCTCGACGGCGTCGTGGGCCGGACGGTCTCGCTCGGGCGCCGGGCGGCGACCGCGGTCCCATCGCCGCCCGGCACCAACTGGTGGGCGAGCACCTTGTCGCGCAGGCCGATGTCGAGATAGGGTCCCATCAGCTTGGTGACGGCGTACGCGGCGCGCCGGTACTCGTCCTGGCAGGTTTCGGCGCGCTCGGCGGTCAGCATCTTGTCGCGGACGAGGTCGGCGAAGAGGGCCGGTCGCGCGCCGTACGCGAGGCACATCCAGTTGTAGTAGCGCTGCTCGGCGAGCAGGTGGACGTCGGCGAGCTTCTTGCGGCCGACGCGCTCCTCCTTCGCTTCCTGCGCGTACATCCAGACGATGCCCTGCACTGTCTCGCGTGCGCTGCGGCTGCGCATGTGCAGGATGACGACTCCGGCGAGGACATCGGCCGCCTCCTCCTGGCGCCCGATGATCGGAATGCGCAGCTGGTCGAAGAGCGCATGCGCCGATTCGTGGAGAAAGATCTCGAGCAGCTTGCTGCGGACCGCGCTTTCGGCGCTGATGCCGGCCGGTCGGCCGGGGTTCTCGGCGAGCTTGCGCAGCTCGCGGACGTACTCGTAGCAGACGCTGACGGTGAGCTCGTCGGGGTCGTAGTACGCGTTGGCGTCGCCGTCGCAGTCGACGAGCACGAGCCGCACCGTCCGCGGCAGGCGCACGAAGCTGAGCACGCTACGCAGCGATTCGAGCACCTGCGACCCCTGCAGCTCCTCGTACATCGTGGTGTACGCAGGGTCCTCGGGCACCTGGTACGAGGCACGAAACCGGTCCGACTTCAGGCCAGGCGCGGCAATTGCCATGCTGCCGACGCAGGCCAGGCCAGCAGCGAGCAGCGCCGCGACCGCCGTCCGCAAAAGCGAAGCGGCGCGCCTGCCGCGAGGCAGTGCCTCGCGATCAAGAGAACGCTGCATGGGATCTCCCGGCGTGGTCGGCCCTGCGGGTGGCGGCGCGATCTGGCCTCCCATCGTACGCCGCCGACTCTCCCGAAAACGCAAGGATAGGGCCAAGGTCCAATTTCGCCGCGCTTTTCCGAGCCCGATGCTCGCCTTGCACGCGGCGGCCGTGCGATGCGGCTCGCCCGCGCCGGCCGCGCACGAACAACACAGGACAGCTCTTGGGCGGAACCGGACTTTCGAGCCAGCGCAAGCGACTGCGCCGGCCTCTCGCGATCGTGCTCGCCGCGCTCTCGCTCCTCGGCGCCGCCCCGGCGCTCGCTTGGGTCTACCCCGAGCACCGCGACATCGCGCTCGAAGCCGTGCGGACGCTCGACGCCGACCGCAAGGCCAAGTTCGACGCCTTGTGGGCCGAAGCGCGCAGCGGCCAGGACAAGCAGCTCTGCGCCGCCGGCGCCGACGCCGAGCAAAGCGTCGCGCCGCCGTGCATCGATTGGGCCGCGCTCAGCGCGATCGCCGGCGACCACTCGTGCTCGAGCAAGGACATGCTCGACATCGTCCTCGGCTCGAGCTGGATCCTCTCCGTCGCCGACGTCGCCGCGCAGCTCAAGGTCGACCTCGCCCGGATCGAGCGGGCGGAGCCGCCGTCGACGGCCCCGCAGCAAGGCACGAGGATCATCCCGGACCTGCAACGCTACGTTCAGAGCGAGGCCGTTCGCGCCCAGCTCGTGAACGTGCTGCGCACCGCCGACACGCGCTTGCAGCGCGCCGACCCGGAGTACGCGACGCGCGCCGGCTCGAACGGCGCGCACTTCCTGCTGCCGCGTCCGCGCACCGACGTCACGCCGCAGGAATACGCCGAGCTGACGCTGACCAAGGGCGCGGAGATCAGCGCCATCGGCGTCTACGCCTGGTATCACGTGAGCGCGCTGCAGAAGGCGAGCAGGCTCGCACGCGAACAGCTCGCGCCCGCAGAACGTCAGTCGCTCGCGCGCTCGATGCTCGCCGATGAAGCATTCGGCCTCCACTTCCTCGAGGACACGTTCGCCGCCGGCCACGTCGCCGGAGCGTGGGGCGACGCATCGCAACGAAAAGGCACGCACGACTACTACAACGAAGCCGGGCTCGAGGCCTTTCTCTGGGGCGGCAGCTCGTCGTCGATCGTTCTGATGGGCGACGCGCACATGCGGGCGCAGGATGCCGGGCGCGCGGCCAACGCGATTCGCACGAGCCTGGCGGAGGTCGTCGACGTCGCGACGAGCTCGCCCGCACGGTCGTTCCCGCACACACCGAAAGCGCCGTCGTTCGCCGACGACTTCAACGTCTGCAAGAACAACAATCTCATCGCACGCCCCGAGGGCGAGCGCGCGACGCCGGCGGCGATTCCGCTTCTCGCCGAGGTGCTGCGGCAGACGCCGATCCCGAGTCTGTCCCCTGGCCTTGGCGCGATGCCTCGGTTCCGATCGGAGGTCGGGCCGTTCCTCGGCTTCGCCGGCTCGATGAGCGGGCGCTGGATCGACGGCGGCTTCATCGAATCGCAGACCAAATCGGGCTTCATCGGCGACGTCGACCTCTCGGTGCGCCTCGGCCTCGGCCTCGAAGGCGTGCTCGGCGACGCCGGCGACGGGCTCGTCTTCGTGTCGCTCGGCGTGCGCGGCGACTCGCCGTCGACGAACAAGCTGACAAGCACCGATCGCACGCTGCAGGCCGGCAGCCTCGGCGCCGCGATCCCCAACCGACTCGGCCTGTCAACGCGGCTGCGCATGCCGTTCTACGTGATCCCGGGCGACCTGCTGTTCCTCTCGCCGCTCTACCTTGCGTCGCCGACGACCTACACCAACATGGCGGTGACGGCGAGCAACGGCGGGCTGATTCCCTGGCAGCAGGGAATCGCAACGCGGTTCGGTCGTTTCCAGTTTGTCCTCGGCCGCGAGCTCGGCGTCACGTTCTACGGCCTGCTCGCAAGGGACAGCCTGGTCGCGCCGCGCAACGGCCCCGGCACGGTGCCGACGCTGGTCGACTTCAAGTCGACCTTCTTCGAGTTGCCGATCGTCGAGTACCGGCCGTGGCGCGCGTTCGACACGCAGCAGAGCTCCGCGATCATCGTCCAGCTATACGCCGGCGCGGACGTGCCGCACGGCGTCAAGGTCGTCTCGCCGGTCGGCGCTGCGACGCCGAACACGAAGACCGTGTACTCGGTCGGCCTGCGCTTCATCTTCGACTGGCGCCGCTACTGAGCGGCCGTCGCCGCGTCACGATGGCGCCGCGCGCTTGCGAAAGACGAGCAGGTTGCTGAGCGCCGGCCCGGGGCGGCCGATGCGCGCGAAGTAGAAGCGGTTGAAGGCGTGGATCGCGCGCTTCGCGAGCCGAGTCGGCACGCGCACGTAGGCTTCGGTGAATTGGCCGGCGAATCGCCTCTCGAGCTCGAGGCCGAGGCCGCTGCAGTGGCGCACGAGCGCAGGCATGTCCGTCTTTCGCACCATCAGGCCGTCGCTTTCGGCCACCTGCCATTCCTCGATGCCGAGCGGCACCCTTCGGCGCTGGTGCGGAACGCGGCCGAGAGCACGCTTGGCGACGTTGACGAGCCGCTCGAGGAAGACGACCTCGAGCGAGCGCGCGTTGTTCTCGGCGAGGACGAACTTGCCGCCGGGCTTGAGCACGCGCGCGATCTCGCTGAGCGCCTTCTCGCATTCGGGAATGTGCATCAGCACGCCCCACATCACGACGCCGTCGAACGAGGCGTCGGCGAACGGCAGCCGCGTCGCGTCGGCCTGGCGCAGCGTGACGCGATCGGCGATGCCGGCCTCACGCAGCGTCTCGCGCGCGTGCGCGAGCGCAGCTTCCGAGAAGTCGGCGGCGGTGATCGCGAGGTCGCTGCGCGCGAGCCGCGTCGTGTGGTAGCAGTAGCCGCAGCCGAGATCGAGCACCGCCTTTCCGGTCGAGTCGCGCAGCTCGTCGACGATGCGAGCGAACGCGGCGTCGTAGTAGCGATCGAGGTCGGGACCGAGATAGTCGCGTTGCCACTGCTCGTGGATGTCGGCGCGCGCGAGACGCTCCTTGCTCTGCCGGGGAAGCTCCTGGTCCATGTCGTCGAGGTGGGCGAGACCGCCCGGGAAGAGAATCTGATCGATTGTGAACCGTCAAAGCAAAACGGCCTCGACACGTCGAGGCCGTTTGCGTCGCGATGTGCGATCAGCTCTGCTTGCGGCGCCTTCGCGCGACGAAGCCGAGCGCGCCGATGCCGGCTAGCATCAGCGCGTACGTTTCCGGCTCGGGAACCGGGGTGGCCAGGCGAATCGCCGCGATCGTTTCCGGGCCGCCGGCGGAATTGCCGAAGGTTGCACCGACGGTGAACACCTCGTTGCCGGCAGTGTTGGCCATCGTCGTGGCGAGTTGCGCCTGCTCGGCGGCGCTGAGGACGAAGACCAGACCGGAGCCCCCGAGGCCGGAAGCGACCTGGTTCAGCGTCAGTCCCGTCGCAGCGCTGTGCGACTCGAGGAACGTGCCCGTCGAGCTGAACACGTTCAGCGTGATCGTGTTCGCCAGGCTGGCGTTGGTCGCGAGCGGGCTGAGCGCGGTCGTCACCGCCGGTGGCGATTCCGACCCGGGCTCCGCGAGGTTGACCAGAAGCGCGAGCTGGCTGACGCTGTTGATCGCCAGGTCAGCGAACGTGAACGTGCGGGACTGCGATGCGCCGCCGCCGGCGTCGCCGAAAACGGATCCGTTGAAAAGAACGCCGCCGCTTTCCGTCGTCGAGGCGCCGGCGCCTTGCAGGAAGAGGGTTGTGAAGGTTGCCCCGACACCTTGACCCTGGAGTTGCACCTGGGTCAGCGGGACGAGGTCCGCGCTTGCTGGTGCAGCGGCGAGGCCGGCTGCTAGAGCCGCCGCTGCAAGAGCGATGGGTTTGTATCTCATTCGATGTCTCCGAGAAAAAGGGAACGGTGCATTCGCAGCACTTTGCGTTTGCGAGATGCAGCAGTGATCCGCTGCCTGGCCCAGTCTCCTGATCCTGCTCGTGCGCGCATCCCCCCATCCGCGGGTATTTGACTGTGCGGGCTTGCATGAAAGGGCTCGCGCGTGGCAAGCACCGTGCCCATCGCGCGGCGGCCGCGTCGGACAACGCCGCGATCTCGGTCACAGCACATTTGTCCACTCGTGCAAGAGCGGCGCACACGTCGTGTTGCGGATCGAACAGTCGGAAACGCGAGCGCGACCGTTCGGATCGCATTGCACGACCGCCCGTCCTGAACGCCACGGCAGCCCCGAGGCCGCGGGATTGGTGCAGCGCGAAGGGGCCGGCAGAGTGCCGCGCCATTGCGTCGAATCTCTCGGCGCGCCAACTGTGAGTCGCCATGCGAATCTTCCGCCCCAGTTCGATCGTTGCCGCCGCCCTCGCGTTCGCGGCCTCCGCGCCCGCCCG
>Ga0134124_10003412_pt1 | contig 12778 bp, 7 predicted proteins | sample KB304_FD_96880 | JGI IMG/M metagenome (GOLD analysis project Ga0134124, IMG submission 96880) | Terrestrial soil microbial communities without Nitrogen fertilizer from Kellogg Biological Station, Michigan, USA - KB3-0-4 | ecosystem: Environmental > Terrestrial > Soil > Unclassified ... | reverse complement strand
GTCGGCGCCGACTGGATGCACTTCACCGTTTTGCAGCACACGCAGCAGCTTGGTCTGCATGTTGAGGCTCATCTCGGCGATCTCGTCCAAAAAGAAGGTGCCGTGATCAGCGACCTCGAACAGACCGGCGCGCGGGCGGATGGCGCCGGTGAAGGCGCCGCGCACGTGGCCGAACAGGGTCGCCTCGAGCAACCCCTCTGGGATCGCTCCACAATTCTCGCTGACGAACGGTTGCTTCGCGCGCGACCCGTTCTCGTGGATCGCGCGCGCGACGAGCTCCTTGCCGCTGCCCGACTCACCCAAGATCAGCACCGGCACTTCGGCGCTGGTCACGCGGTCGACCAAGCGGAGCAAGCCTCGGACCGCTTCGCTTTGGCCGATGATCGAGTTGTAGGAAAAGCGCGTCTCGCGCGCATCCCGAGAACGCGCGAGTTCGCGCTCGGCGACGTCCAAGGCCGCCTCGCGGTGCGCCAACTCTTGCGTCAACTTGGCTTCAGCGCGCTCGGCGCGCCGCGCCGCGCGGCGCAGCAACAGCTGGCTGCGCGCGTCTAGAATCGCGACGGCAGCGAGCGTACCCACCAGACGTACCCAGGAGAGCTCGCGTGAACCGAAGGCCCCTCGACGCACGCGGTCGTCGAGGTAAACCACCCCGAGCGCCTCACCGCGAGCGATCAGCGGTACGGCCAGCACGCTGCGCAACTTCAGCGCGTGGACGCTGGCGTGAAGCTCCGGCAAATCGCCAGCGGCATCGACCGCAACCACGGGCTCACCCAGATCGAGCGCGCGGCGTGCGAGCGATTGGCTCAAGGCCAACTGCTCCGGGCCGAGATCGATGCGCCGCAGATTGCGCGCGGCCCGCGGCTTCAGCTTGCCGCCGGGAGCGCGGAGCAACAATAGTCCACGTTCCACGCCCGTCCACAAAACCAAAGCGTCGACCACTTGGCGCAGCAACGGACGCAAGCGATCCCGCTGACTCAAGCTGCGAACCAACGCTTCCACGTCGGCGATCTGCTCGGGCACGATGTTCGATTCGACGCCGACGTCGAGCGAGCGCACCCAATCCAGGGCGCGCACGGCGGTTTGCAGCTCGCTCGGCGTGCGGCGCAGGAATTCGCGCGCCGCGTCACCGGCAGCGGCGCTCAGGCGGCGCGCGCTGTCGACGTCTCCCACGCGTGTGGCGAGCGCGGCGCCCGTGTGCAACGCGCGACCACGCACCGAGAGCGACGCGCGCGCCGAACTCAGCGCATTCAGCTCCGCGATCGGCACCTCCGGACGCGAGGGTTCGTTCGCGGTCAGCTCGTGCCTGGCGCGCGCAGCCCACCACTCCAAACGCGCATCCTCGGCTGCGCCCTCGCGACGCGCGCTGGCGTCGAAGCTCACCACGTCGACCAACGAGCCGCGCGCCCACAAGCGCGCGGCCGCGCACAGCGCGTCGTCCTCGGCCACCAACAGAGAGAGCGCGCGCGAAGCGTGTTCGATCGCAGCGTCCCCGCGCTCGACGCTGTCCGACAAGACCAGGTGCGCGTAGCCACGGCAGCGCTGGTCACCCGAGGCTTTGGCGCGCTGCACGGTTTCCTGCGCTGCCGCCCGCGCATCATGCTGGGCGCCCGCGCTGGCGTAGACGACGGCCGCCGAGAGCGACGCGCGTGCGGCGTCTCCCGTGCGGCCGAGCGCCTCGAACAACAGCAGCGCGCGACGCGACGCCGACAACGCTTCGCCGAGCTCGCCGAGATTGGTTGCAGCGGCGGCCAGGCCGGTCGAGTAGGTCGCTTCTTCGAGCAGCGCGCCGGTGCGCGCGGCGAGATCACTGGCTGCGTTGAATGCGTGGCGTGCCGCCTCTGCTTCGCCGCGCGCGTGCGCGATCAAGCCGAGCACGCCTTCGGCGCGAGCGCGCTCTTCATCACCGGTCGCCTGCAAGCGCGCGCGCTGAGCCGCGTCGAGCGCGGCCGTGGTTCGTCCGAGACTCAGTTCGAGCAGTGCGCGCACTTCCAGGCTGTGCGTCCCGCGCGTGAACGGCTCGAGCAGCCGGGCCGCTTCGACCGAATTTCCCGCGTCGAGCGCGATGCGTGCGCGGATCGCCGCTACGCGCTCGTTTTGCTCGCGATTGAGCGAGGTTTGCTCGAGCGCCGTCAAGAGGTCGCTGGCAGACGCGCTGTCCCTGGCCCGACGACACAGCTCCGCGCTCGCGATCCGCGCGTCGGCCTGGGCAAAGCCGCTGAGCAAGGCCAGCGCGCGGCCGAGCTCTCCGCGCAGGCGCAACGCCCGCGCCAGCGCCAAGGCCAAGTTCAACGGACCACCCTCGAGGGTGACGAGCGACTCGCCTCGATCGAGCCACGCGGGGTCCGGCAGCGCGCTGCCGAGCGCAAGCGCCACGTCTACCGCGCTACCCCCGCTACTGACGCTGGGTAGCGATGCAGGCAGGCCAGCGTGTTCGATGGCCGCGAGGGTGAAGCTCTCCGGCTCGCGCTCTTCGGCGAGTTCGAGTAGCCGAGCCAATAGCCGGCCTTCGCCCAGATCGCGCAGCGCGGGCCAAGCAGCGGCGGCAGGCCCCACCAACGCCACCAAGAAGCGCGCGCGCGAAAGTTCGTCCAGCTCCGCTACCGGCGACAGCGGCGGCTCTTCGAGCGAGCGCCCGCGCAGTTTGAGGATGCCTTCGGCAAATTGGCGGCACTCGGCGAGCCAATCGGCGGCCTGGCCCTCCAAAGCGAGCGTCGTGCCCTTGCTGCGCGCGGCCGCAAAAATCTCGTTTTTGCGCGTACCGAGGTAGCAGCGCCGAACGCTCGCGCGAGCGCGCTCCGCTCGGCTCGTGCGCTCGCCGGACAGGCAAGCCTGCGCGCGGCGAGACACCCAGCTGGCCGACGGCCGCGCGCCGGGCGCGCGCGCGAGCAGCGCACGGATGACCGGCGTCAGCGCGCTTTCGACGCGCACTTCGAAGTCGCGATCGCTTTGCGATGCCGTGTCAGGCTGTAAAATCTCCAGCAAGGTGACGCCCAGCGCCCACAGATCGCGCGCGCGCGCGTCCCCGTCGGCGTGCGCGAACACTTCGGGGGCCAGGTAGTGCGTGGTGCCGCCGCTCGGCTCGACTTGCTCCGCGGGGCCGCTCAAACCGAAATCGACCAAACGCGCGCGGTCCGCGCCGACGATCACGTTGGCCGGCTTCACGTCCCCGTGCGCAGCGCCAGAACCGTGGAGCGCCGAAAGCGCAGCACCCACGTCGTGCGCGACCTGAAGCGCGATGCTCTCGCGCCTCTCGAGCGTGAGCGTGAGCTCGCTCAACAATTCTGCCAAACTGACGCCGGGCGCAGACGAGAGCACCAAGTACGGGGTACCCGGATCGACGCGCACCCCGAGCTCAACACCCAGCGCGGGTCCCGAAAGCCCCAGCCCGAGCAGCGCCGGAAACTCCGGTGCGGCTGCGAACAACAGCCGCTCTGCCTCGTCCGCGAAGCGGTGCGCCTCGGCGGGACCCTTGCCGAGCTTGAGGACACACCCGCCGCCAGCCCATTCCCCCAGCCACACCGAGCTGGTCGCCCCTTGCCCCACGCGCTCGATCCAGCGCACGGGCAGGCCTTGAATTGTCAACTGTGTTGCCACTCGCGACTACCCCCGGACATCCACAAAAATAGCTCTCCAATGCAGATTCGTCAACCTAGGTGGCAGCGCCGAGACCCACGTAGACCGCACCCGCGGAGACCGCGCGGAGACCGCACCCTGGGTGTGGCAGCGCCGCGCGGAGACCGCACCCTGGGTGTGGCAGCGCAGAGTGCACACCCCGGGTGTGGCAGCGCGGAGTGCACACCCTGGGTGTGGCAGCGCGGAGTGCACACCCTGGGTGTGGCAGCGCGGAGTGCACACCCTGGGTGTGGCAGCGCGGAGTGCACACCCCGGGTGTGGCAGCGCGGAGTGCACACCCTGGGTGTGGCAGCGCGGAGTGCACACCCCGGGTGTGGCAGCGCGGAGTGCACACCCTGGGTGTGGCAGCGCGGAGTGCACACCCTGGGTGTGGCAGCGCGGAGTGCACACCCCGGGTGCGGTGGGGGCGGGGGTGGGCCCTCTGCTCGATTTCTGAGGGGGCGCTCGAGATCCAGCGTCGCACCTCGGGTTCTGGCCCAGTTCCCGGCACTCGACGCCGAAGGCTTTGCCGGTTCGCGTTGCGACGCGTGACCATCAAAAATCCCCCTCCAGCGGGGTTCGTATTCGAGCTCGCTAGCGAGGTGTGGCGCAGGTCGCGCCGGTGGCGATCCAGGTGGAGATGCGCACCAGGTTTTCGCGCGTGGTGGCCGCGGGAATGACTTCACCGATGGATGATGTGCCGTCCTTCGGCATTGGATCACCGAGCACCCACCATTCGCGTAGGCGAACCAGTTCGTCATCCGACGGTGGCTGGCAATCGAGCTCGTTCACCGGCGCGTGGTAGCCCGTCACACAGTCACCTGCAGGCCGGAAATTCTCGGCCTTTCGCAGCAATTTATACATCAGGTAGCTGGTCGCGGGGCTGTCTGGATCGACGATGTTCATTTGCACGCCGAAGCGGGCCGGGCTCCGCAGGCCGCCGCTCGCAGCGTTGTTACCGGTTTCAGTTTGGTGCGCGACTTGGCGAATCGCGGTGTAGTAGAGCCCGCGCGGACTCGAGAGGTCCAAGCCCATGGGTGGAACGCTCGATGGCGGCGAGGTGTGCGCATCGGGTTGGGTCACGTGGCAGCTCGCACAGCTGTCGAGGGGGCCTTGGGTCATGGTCTCGCAGGTGTCGATGGGCGGAGTCACGGGAGCCGGCGCGTTCCGCGGACCGACACCCGTACTGAAGCTGAAACGAAGCGGCACCGCGGCCTCCTCGAGCGGCGCGTGGTCGACGGCCCAAAACCCCTGACCCGGCTTGGGGTAGGTGAGAATTTGGACCGTGTAGAGCGTGTTCGGCACGAGCCAGCGCGTCGGTCGATACACCGCGACCCGTTCGATCATGTCGTACTCGACCTGGAGGCCCACCCCGTTGGCCGGCGGATTGCCCGAGTACAGGCTCACGCCCCAGTTCAGGCCGCTCGGCAGCAAGAACCGGTCGAAACGCAGTTCAATCGCGGCGTTGGTAGGCACGGCGCAGTCAGGGGTCGGCTCGTCGCAGTCGACGGCGGCGTCGAATGGGGCATTCGTGCCCTGGCCGTCCGCAGGGTAGCTGGCCAGCAGATGCACGGCTGGTCCGTGGCCGGCCGCGTCATCACGCGGGCCGAGATCGCAGCCCGCGGTGAACGCTGCCAGCGCGAACAGTGCGCCGCGCAGGACCCCCGACGCAGCACTCAGCTGTCGGTATAGATGTGGAGCTGATCGCGGATCGACTGCTCGCTGACGCCGTTGCGGATCTGATCCTTGAGGCAATCGGCCAAGGTGATCAGCAGGTCGTCCACGCCCTTTTCCTCGATGATCTTCGACAAAAGTTGGCGTGCTTCGCGGCTGTCGTCCTCGCGCAAGAACTCCCGCACCTTCTCCACGGTGATGTCGCCTTGGAAGTCGAAGTACAGGTTCTCGAACAGAAAACGAACAAGCTCCTTCACGAAGAGCCTCCTTCAGTAACAGGGAAAAGTAGCTTTGCGAGCGGCTTTCGCAATACCAGTCCGCGGAACGGTCACGCAAGCAGTTTGCGGGAAGGTTGCCGTTTTTGCAGCGCGTTGTCGCTTTGGCGGCGAAAATCATCGGCAATCCAGCAAATTTGGGTCATCCGGGGTGTGGCAGACCAGGCACGGGCGAGCGTTTTGACGCAGGGCGGAGGCGCACCGGGAGCGAAATCCGATCGGATGTGGATCCGTCCCGCGCCCCGAGCCGGCCGGGAAGCCTGAGCCCCGCCCACCCATGGCCGCGGTGGCGTGGCAGATCGCGCAATCACGCTCGACGTGACAGCTGACGCAGGCGCTGATGTTGCGCTCCGCCTCCCAGGCGTGATGACGCGCGGTGCGCGGGCCGTCAGTCCACTCCGACTTGGCCGGGTGGAAGCGCCCGCGCTCGGTCGCGTTGGCGAACGGGCCAGACATGGCAATGCCGAGCCGCTGATGGCAGCTGAGGCAGAACGACTGGTCGCGATGGCAACTCGCGCACTTCTGCTGATTCTCGCGCGAAGCGACCGGGTGCATGCTGAGCCAATCGTTGGGGTGCACGCGGCGCGGTCGAACTCGGCCGTCATGGCAATCAGCGCAGTATTTCTCGCTGTGGCAATTGGCGCAGAAGCGCGTGTCGTTGCCGGCCACGGCTTTGTGCCGCTCGATCCAATCCGGGCCGTGCCCCGCGTCGTGAAGCCAGCTCGGCGGAGAGAGCGGGCCCGAGGCAAAGCTGACTTTGATCATCCCGCTCGGATCGGTCAGGTGGCATGTGCGGCATTCCGCGCGCGCGCGACCCGCTGCAGGCGCGGGCGCTTGGTGACAATTGAGGCAGGCGCGCATGCGCGGTAACTGATCGCGCGTGGCAAGTTCGAGATTTTCGACTGCGCCGTGACATTGCGCGCAACCGATGTTGCGTGACACGTGGAGGGCGTGGTCGAAGCGCAGATTCGGTTTCGGCAGCGAGAGCGGCGCCACGCGGTTGCCCGCCGAGCGGCTGTAACCCAAGTGACAGTAGGCACACTGGGCCATCGCGTCGTTCGGGTCGTTGCGCACTTGAATCGGGTTTCGATGATCAGTGCCGTGACAGGTGTCACAGCGCGTGCCCTTGGGCAGCAGCGAATCCGCGCTATTGTGGCTGGTTTTGGCCTTTTCGTGGCAGCTCGTGCAGCCGAGCTTCAGATCTTGCACGTGCCGCTGGTGGTTGAAGCGGATGGTGAGCTCTTGTGGCGGAAAGATCGCCGGGCTCGGGCCGTTGTCGTTGGGCTGCGCGCCCGGCGGGCGATCCGTCTCGGGGGTGGGCTGGCCGTCGGCGGTCGTGCTCAAGCCGTGAGTGAGTCGTGCGCCGGACTCGGCGACGGGTGCGCCCGAGTCGGCGGGGAGCGCGCCCGCGTCAGCGAGCGCGCTGCTCGCTGCCAGCGGTGACGGCGCGACGTCGGCGCGGGCCGGTGGGCTTTGGCCGCAGAGCGCTAGGCACAGCGCCAGCGCGCAGCCGAACATCAGCAGCCAGAGTGACGCACGCGGCGCGCTACGCGATTGTCCGATGTTCATCGCAGCACCGTGAAGTTGAGCGTGGCCAGCATGCGGAAACGCTGACCAACGAGGTGATTCATGGTCTGCTCCCACTCCACCCCCAGCCGTCCCCTGCTGAAGGCCATGAATGTCGGATTGATGCCGCCGCCCAGCACGTAGGAAAAGCTGGTCGCGCTGCGATCGGGGCGCAACGCATCTTCCCAGTCGTACAGCGAAAGCACTGCCAAGGTGTCGTAATAGCCGCCGTCGAATTGCTTGCGGCCCGAGAGATCCGCGCCGTAGCGGTGCCCGGCGTCTCCGGCTTCGGCCATGGTGTTGAGCGCGAGGCTGCCGTCCCAAAAGCGGTAGCGCCCGCCCAATGTGCCCAGATAGTCGAACGTTCGCCCGATTTTGTCGAGATCCGGCGTGCTCGCGTAGGTTCTCGGATCGCCTTCGGTGGTGAACATGCGCACGCCGCCCGACGCGGCCAGCTCGACCTGGCGTGAGAACGCGAGATCGGCGCGCAGCGTGCCCGAAGTCGTGCCACGGTGAGCGAACCAATTGAAGATCGAATCCGCGTCGAAGGTGGGCAAGAAATAGTCGAGACTCGCGCCGACCACGGTGCGATCGGTCACGAACCAATCCAGGCCCGCGTTGTATTGGCTGACGCGCCGAACGTACAAGTCGTACACGATCGAGCCGAGCAGCGCGCCCAAGTTGGATTTGTCGAGGCGCAGCGAATAGCCGAGCCGTTCACTCGAGGTACGGTCACCGAACGCGTACGTGAGCCCTCCGCCATTGTCCAAGAACGGCGAGACCAACACCGCGTCGCGATTGATCACTTTGCGGTACGTGAAACGGCTTTGCAGAAACGGCACGCCGCTCGACTCGATGGCGAAGCCGTAGGCTGGCGCGAGCTTCGACTCCTGCAAGAAGCTCGGTGATTGCCCGAAGCCGAGCCCCGAGCGATCGCCGCGCGAAACGCCCCCGGCCTCGAAGCGCGAGGTCGAAAGCATGGGCAAACCGCCGCGCTGCTCGAACCCCGCGTACAGCTCGAACGCGAGGTACGCGGGCGTGGTGAGCAGCAGTTCGCCGCCATCGAACGACCAGAAGCCGAGGCTATCGACGACGTATTGCCGCCCGAGGCGAAAGCCGAGCGCGCCATCGAAGTAGCGCTGACCTTCCAGGTAGGCGTACATCACGTCGAGCGGCGCCTCGACCAAACCCGGGGTGTACGAGGGCGAGTCGGGGTTGCGCTCCTCGGGGCGCTGCCCAAAATCGGCGTCGAGCCGCATGCGCGACTTGAACGACAGCGTGGGCCCGAGCGGCTTACGATCGGCCTGCAAGTCGTACAAATTGAGCGCCAGCGTCTGCGTGTAGCGCCGACGCTGCACGAGCGGACTGCCGTACGGGCTCTGCAGCGAGTAAAACTGCGCATCGAGCGAGGCGTCGACTTCGGTCGTGAAAGCGTGGGCGTCGCGTGACCGACAGAGAGCGCTAGTCAGCGCCATCCCGATCAGCATACTGCGCGTGCCCTTGTCGACCATGACCCTCGCGAGGCGCTCGGTGAGGGTCCGTCTAACCTACGCCGCAGCAGCAACGAGCATGATCGAGTGGGGGCGGGCTTGTCAACGCGCGCTCGGGCTCGGCCCTTCGCGCGCTCGCGATTTCGCGTGCTCAGCGACCGAGGGCTTCGGCGCGGTTGACGATGCGGGGCGTGAGAAAGATCACGAGTTCGCCCCGCGTATCGCTCGCCCTACGACGCTGGAACAAGATCCCAAGGATCGGAATGTCCCCAAAGAACGGCACTTGGTCCAAGTTCCGACCGGTGTTGCGGGTGAAGATACCGCCGATGACCGCGGTGTGACCGTCCATGACCAGCAGGTCCGTCTCGGCCTCGCGCTTGAGGATCGTAGGATCACCGCGGGCGGAAGTTTGATTGTAGTCGGGTTCGTCGCGGTTGATCTTGACGTGCATGCTCACGCTGCCGTCCGCGGTCACGTGCGGCTTGACCAGGAGCTGCAGCTTGGCTTCTTGGAAGGTGGTCTGCACGCCTTGGGCGCTGACCTGGGAGAACGGAATCAAGGTGCCTTGGGAGATGCGCGCTTCGCGATTGTCCAAGGTCAAGATGCGCGGGCTGCTCAAGATGCGCAGCATACCGCTCGATTCGGCCGCGGACAGGCGTACCGCGAGGTTGACCGTGTTGTCGATCGAACCCAAAGTCAGACCGAGCGCGCCACCGGACCCGGTACCGACCGCCGCCGGCAGGTTGACGGCAAAGTTCGGGTTGGCCACGGTTCGCGTGAACGGGCTGAGACCTGCGGTCGGCGTGTTGCCGTCGCTCGCGCCGCCGGCCAAGCCGATCGAGCTTGGGAAGGCGAGGCCCGTGGGGTTACCGGTCGCCGACGAAAAGGTGGTGTCACCACCCCACTGAATGCCAACGTCACGGATGTAGCGGCTGGTGGCTTCCACGATGCGCGCTTCGACCAACACCTGCGGCGTCTGCGTGTCGAGCGACCGCGTCAGCTCCTCGATTTGGTTCAAATTGCCGGCCAAATCACGCACGATCATCACGTTCGTGCGGTCATCGACGGCGATCGAGCCGCGCTCCGACAACAGTGGCTTGGCGCGGTCTTGAATGTCGGCGGCTTGCGCGTAGCTCACGGGGATCAGGCGCGTCTCGAGCGGAGCGAGCTTCACCTCTTGCTGACGCCGGGCGATCTGCAGTTCGCGCTCTTTTTCGAGATCCGCGAGCGGCGCGACACGCAGCATGTTGGCGCGCTGCACGACACCGAGCCCTTTGGCCTGCAGCACCACGTCGAGCGCTTGGTCCCAGGGCACGTTGCGCATGCGAATCGTGACCGTGCCAGCGACATTGTCGGCCGTGACGATGTTCACTTGTCCGACGTCAGCCAGCAGGCGCAGCACGTTGTGCACGTCCGCGTCCTTCAGATCGAGATCGATGCGCCTTCCGGTGAACGCGCGCTTGGCCTGGGCGAGCAGATTGGGCGCGAAGGCCCCGGCCTCTGCCGGTTCGGAGGCCATTTCGCGATCGCCGTCGTCCTGCTTCTGCGGCGCGTCCGATTCGGAGCCGTCACGCACCAGCGGGATGGCGTCTTCGGCCTGATTTTCCACGTGCACGGTGCGCGCGCGACGCGCGATTCCGCCGTCCAAGCCGACGCCGGTCATCGACGATGGCAACGCACCGGGCTTGGCGAAGGACCAAACCAGGGTGTTGCCACGGCGCGAAGCGCGCGCCTGCGCCGTCTTGTCGCCCTCGCTCTGGATCACGACGGTCTTGGCGTCTTTTTCGGAGGCGAAGCTGGACACGGAGGAAAGCACGCCACCGAACGCGGACACGTCGAGCGTGCGCGAGAGATCTTTGGCAAGCTCGCTCCCCGTCAGCGTGAGCGCATACTTTCCGGGCGCGATCGTGGTCTGACGGTACTCGGGCAGCTCGCTGCAATCGATCAGCACGCGATCTTCGACGTCGCTGTGCTCGAAGCGTACCGCTTTGACTCGCGCCGTATCGCGCGGCGGAGCGAGCGTCTGCGTCTTGCGAGGCGCAGCCAAGTTCGCCGCGTCCTTGGCCAGCGTGATCACCAAATCGGTGCCATCGACCACGACCGAGTACTTGGCTTGCTCGAGCAGAGTCACCAATAGGCGCGTGGTCGATTTGCCGTCGGTTTGGAAGGCCTGCGCCATGACCCCGCCGACCACGCCTTGGCGCTCGGTCAGCGCGGTGGGCGCCCCTTTTAGGTCCGCGTTCGGCACATCGACCAGCAAGCGCAAGCCATTGCGGTCCAGCCGCGCCGTGAAAGCCGGGATCTCGCTGAAACCGACCACGATACGCACGACGTCGCGCTCCGCGTCGCGGACCATGCGCACGGAAGTGGCGTGGTTGGCTCGCTCCTCGGCTTCCGCCCGATTCGGGACGGCCAGCGCCGTGAGCAAAGCGAGCAGCGACACCGCTGCGAGGGATCGGGACGAGGTCCGCCTCATGGTGTGACTCCTGAGGCCAACTTGACCGGCTTTTTGCGATTCAAAGCATTCACCACGGTTCGACTCGAAGCGTATCCGCTTGTGACGGAGTGGAACAAATAACGCGCGGGTCCGAGGTCGCTTCAGTAAGTCGTATTGGGACTCGCTACTCTCAATTCTCAACGTGCCCGTGCCCGTGCCCGTGCCCGATCTCGGGAGTGGGCGCTCGGGCCCCAGCATCGCACCTCGTTCAGCGTCAGGGTTCCCGTCATATGACGCCGAAGGCTCTGACGGGACGCGGCGTGACACGTGACCATCAATCAAGCTCTCTTTCTCTCTAGGAGAGAAGATCGGGCACGGGCACGGGCACGGGCAGAGAGAGCAGAAACGGGAGCGGCGCTACTTCTTTTCGCCGCTCGCGTTTGCGTCTTCTTCGGGACGCAACGGGATGACGCGAGTGGCGCTGGGCACGTCGGGATTGGACGGATCTTCGCGGATCAGCACCACGTCACTGGGGCGAATGCGGTCGACTCGCCAGTTGATTTCGTAGACGGTGCCGCTGGCGCCCGGGGTCTGCACGACATCGGGGCGGCCAACGAATTGGCCGCGCTGAATGACGAAGCCCTTGCCCGTCGGGTCGACGAGCATGGCTTTGGCCGGCTCGGCGCGCGTGACGATGCCGATCAGCCTCAACTCGTCGAGCGCGTATTGGCTGAGGATGACCTGGCGCTGAGAGTGCACGTGAGCCTTGGTATCCTGGGCGAAGTTCTTGGCGAAGGAGCGAAACGGGTCGCGCGAGCGCTCGCTTTCGGAAAATTCGTTCTCCTGCACCTCGACCTTGGGCGGCGGGTTCGCGGCGGCAGGGTTGTTGGCGGCTGCGGCCGGGCCTGGCGCCGGCGCTGCAGGGGCCGCCTCCGCGGCAGAGGGCGCGCTCGGACTGCTCACGACCGGCGGATCGCTACAGCCGAACGAGGCGAGCGCGAGCAGCAGCGGCAAGTGAGCGACGCAGCGAGAATCGCAAGACACAGCCCCCATCATGGAGCTCCCATCGCGGCGCCGCGCTTGTCACCCGAGGTCGGTTTGGCATCTTCGACACTGCGGAAGGCCGTGGCCAGCGCCTCGGTCTTGACCACCACATCATCACCTTGAACCTTGGGGTCGGTGAGCGAAATGTTTTCCATGTTGATGATGCGGTCGAGTTGGCCGACGCCGTAGAAGAACTTGGCCACCTGATGGTAGCGCCCCACCAGCGTCACTTTCATCGGCACGCGAGCGTAGAATTGCTCGTTCACCTCGGGCTGCGGAGTCCAAGAAGTGAGCCCGATGCCCGACACGTTGGCGACCGACTGCACCGCGCTCAAGAACGCTGGATACTCGGTTTCGACCGGCAAAACCTTGTTCAGCTCGCGCTGGCGGTGTTGGCGATCGGTGAGTTCGGCCAAATCCTTCTGGTAGGCGAACTCGTTCTTGCGCGCCTCTGCCAGATCCAGGCGAAGCTGTTGCTCCTGCCCCTGGGCGGCCTTGATCGAACTCTCGACGTCCCCGTAAAACACCACGAAGTAAGCGACTCCCACCAGCGCCAGGAGGCCCGCGCCGACGCCAATGCGCGCGACCAGCGGTAGTTTGTTCAAAACCGAGGTTTGGCGTGCCATCAGTATTTCACCCTGGCTTCGAGCGCGAAGCTGACGACTTCCATGTGGGTCGCG
>Ga0134124_10003411_pt1 | contig 12780 bp, 10 predicted proteins | sample KB304_FD_96880 | JGI IMG/M metagenome (GOLD analysis project Ga0134124, IMG submission 96880) | Terrestrial soil microbial communities without Nitrogen fertilizer from Kellogg Biological Station, Michigan, USA - KB3-0-4 | ecosystem: Environmental > Terrestrial > Soil > Unclassified ... | reverse complement strand
GGCGTAGGTCGGGCGGGCGGTGTTGGTGGCGTAGGCGGGGGGGGCGGCGTAGGTCGTCCAGGTGGTGTCGGTGGTCCTGGCGGCGTAGGTGGGCCTGGTGGCGTCGGCGGTGTTGGTGGGCCTGGTGGCGTCGGCGGACCTGGCGGTGCCGGTAATTGGCAACACAATCCTACCCACCGCGGCGGTGCTCCTTATGGAGATCGTAAAACCGCAGATAAGTTCGGCGGGACTACGCGCGGTGATTCCCTCTCTAATCGCCAGAGCCAAGCAAGGCGCAACGCCGGAAACAGTGGCAGCCGCAGCAATTTTGGCGGAAACCGAGCAAGCAGCAATGCTGGCAACCGAGCTGGTGGTCCGGGGAATCGTGCAAGCAGCAGTGCTGGCAACCGAGCTGGCGGCCCGCAACGCGTTGGAAACCGCAGCATGGGGAGCCCGAGTAGATCCAGTGGTTTTGGCGACCGTTCCGGCTATAGTGGGAGCTCCGCACGTTCCAGCAGCAGCCGCGGCATGTCCAGTATGGGCTCGCGAGGTTACAGTGGTAGCCGCGGCGGATTTAGTCGGGGCGGCGGCGGAGGGTTTAGAGGCGGCGGGGGCCGACGACGATAGAAGGGAGGGAGATCATGAATACGAATCACTACTTAGAATTAAAACTCAAGGATCAGCGTATCGGCTTTGGCGACCTAGTTTGTTCCGTTGGGTTGTCGTGTTTCCTCGTCCTCTTTTTCTCGATATCGGCGCTGGCGCAGGGCGGAGCGTCTTCTGCGGCGAAAGGGGAGGCGTTTGCCTCTCCGGATGCGGCTGTCGAGGCGCTCATTGCCGCGGCAGAAAAGTACGATGAGCCTACCTTGGTCCAGATACTTGGGCCAAATAGTTACGATCTCATTCATACGGGGGAGCCGGTTGCTGATCGTGAAACGGTCACGGGGTTTGCTGCTCAGGCACGTGCAAAAAAGGCCATTTCCTATGAGCCTAAAACCCGAAGCCGAGCCCTGCTCAATATCGGCGACGATAATTGGCCCTTTCCGGTCCCGATTGTCAAAGTGGGGAATAAGTGGTATTTCGACACCGGTGCCGGACGAGAGGAGATCCTCTACAGGAGGATCGGACGAAACGAATTCGACGCCATAGATATTTGCCGTGGTTATGTCGAGGCTCAGCATGACTATGCGCTTGAAAAGCACGACGGGGCTTTGGTGAATCAATATGCTCAAAGGCTCATAAGCACACCCGGAAAACACGACGGACTCGCGTGGCAAAATGCGGATGGTACATGGGGTGGAACTGTGGGAGAGGCGGCTGCGAAAGAGATCGAGCGGACTTATACGGGAACGCCGGCACCCTATCACGGGTACTATTTCAAGATCCTAAAAGGGCAGGGGGCTGCGGCTCCGCTTGGAAAGCTGGATTACATGATCAAGGGAGCGATGATCGGAGGTTTTGCTTTGATCGCATATCCCTCTATATATAAGGTTACCGGGGTGAAGACGTTTATGGTGAGCCAGGACGGCGTCGTTTACGAGAAGGACCTCGGACCGGGCACCCAACAAGCAGCATTAAGCATCGAGCTTTTCAATCCTGATCTGACCTGGAATCCTGTTAAAGATGAGTAATAAAACGGATGCCGAGAAGGAAATGCTCGGTTAATTGACAAGGGCGGATTGCTTGCAGTCCGCCTTTTTTGACAAGGGGTCAGAGGCGGTGAGGTTCGTCCATTCGCATAGTGACGGGCCGGAGTACTGTGCCGAATTATCGAGTGACTTTTTCACCAGTCTGACGAGTTGACGGCGCTCCCAGCCCCCCAGCTTGTCGAGCAGATAGCGTAGTGAATATGTCTCAGCCCAAAATTCGCGTTGTCCGTGTATTTGGTCCGGGACACCGCCCATTTTCTCCGCTAATTCTCTAAGATATGGATCGTCAGCATCGTAGCCATTCGATTTGAACTGGGAAGCATACACATCAAGCAGTTCGTTTCGCAACTGGTAATCGCTCGAATTTGAACTCGCGGTATTGTCAATGTGGCCAAGTTCGTGAGCGATCTTAGCCGCCGCCAACACAAAATCCGACCGTTCTTCCCACGGATACCTCGTAAACGCCAGGGAGCCGAGAACCGGATAATATTGCTGGCCGGGATATCCATAGTTTAACTGGCTGCCGAGAACGATCGTCGCGGCCATCAACTTCCCGTTCTCCCATTTATAACCCTCTACTTTTGCTCCCCTTCCCTGGTCCTTCGAGACGACGATCGTCAAATGGAACCGAGGATCGGCCGCATATTTTTGCCACAAATTTTGGCCGGTTGGAGACGAAAGAAAGATGGCTTTCCACTGTCTATATCTTCCAAGATAGTGTTCGGGTACTTGTTCAATGAGATTGGGGGTCGGCTCATCCTTATGAAAGGCCGGCGGTTCTTCATCCGCTTCAGCTGTGGTTTGCGGATAGGCCAACGAGGTGGCCGAGCAAACGAGGTTTATCTCGAATAGAACGAGAATAGCCAGCAATGCATGTTTGGACCTGTGTACCATGGCTCACCGTGCGTAGGCAAGGGCCATAAATTTGCATCCCCTTCCTCTGTGACGAATTTCGTCTCAGACGTGATGGAGTTCAATCATAATCGGCTTCGAGAGCCCAGAGGCACTGTCAATTATTTCGTCTACGCACCTGTAAAAACTGACAGTACTTAGAATTTCTCCATGGTGCGACCATTTACTTCGAGGTGATGTATGCCTCGATACAGGTGTGTTCGCGCCGTGGAAGGAAGTGAGGTTTCAAGTTGTCTGACTTCCCAGCCCAACAACTACAAAAGGATCTTTTTAGCTTTCAACGAAATTTCGGAGGTCAGCGTTTATGAGAACCAATGTTCGTTTTGCAATGTTCGCAGCTGCGATGGGCCTGTTGATCGCGTTGTCAGCCGCAGGGTTCGCCCAGTCCGTTCGATACAATGCCGCACCCGGCACGAACTTCTCGCAATACAAGACCTATAAATGGGTCAGGGTCGAAGGCGCGCAATACCCGAACCAGCTGATCGACGAGCAGATAATGCGATCGATCGACGGTCAGATGGCCTCAAAAGGCCTGGCTAAGACCGACAGCAACCCGGATATTGTTCTTGCCTATCAAGTGGCAATCAATCAGGAAAGACAGTGGAATGCATACAGCACCGGAGGTGGAGCTTGGGGCTGGGGCGGCTGGGGCGGCTGGGGCGGAATGAACACGACGAGCGCCACCAGCTCGACTATCCACATTGGCACATTGAACCTCGACATGTACGACGTGGCCACCAAAAAACAGATCTGGCGCGGTGAAGCAACGAAGACTCTAGGTAATCCAAAGAGTCCGGAAAAGATTCAGAAAAACCTGGACAAAGCGACAAAGAAGCTGCTTAAAAACTACCCGCCGCCTGTTAAATAAAGGTATCTCTGATTTTTTGGTAAGACGGGAGGATCTGTTCCCGCGGGACTGCGGTTTCCGGAGTCTGGTTAGTCCTCGACAACTGCGCAGCTCGAGGAAATAAACTTCTTGCCTTCACTTGCGGCTATGATGGCCGCCTGCAGATCCGTCGCCATTTGCGATTTGACGACATATCCTGAGGCGCCTACACCTAGGGCGGCTTTTACAAAATCGGAATCATCGTGGACTGTAAGAAAAACGATCTTCGTTTTGTAGGCTCTTTTGGTGATCTCGGCGGCCGCCTCGATGCCGCTCATGACGGGCATCGAAATATCAAGAACCACAACTTCAGGTTCAAGAACCATTACAAGTTCTAATGCTGCCTTGCCATCCGCAGCTGTCCCTATAACATCAAAATCAGCCTTCAAGAGCTGCACGATCTTATCACGCACCTGCCTGTTGTCATCCGCGGCTACAACACGAATGCCGTTGCTTTTTCCTAGCGGTCTCAACATTATCCGTGGCTCTTTTCGGCAGCGATCCTTTTCAAGGGGTCGAACTGGCTTTGGCCTTGATCCTGTTAACGGCGGATCAAAATATCCTATTCTGAAACTATCAAATAGCCGGTGTTTGTCCGGTTCCCGACACTATGGGAATGTTCAGTTAGAATGGAGATCCGGCGGCGAATTCCTCCAGACCTCAAGGATGAAGCGTTTTAGCGGTCAAAACTACTGGCAGAACTAACAGGTTGGCACCTACGATCAGGTATCAGGACACACCCAATCCCGATTTGATGGCGTATGAGATCAACTGTGCGCTTGAAGTGATCTCCAGGTGTTCCATTATTGCGTACTTGTGAAAAGCGACAGTCCGCGGTGCGATATTCAGGATGCTGGCCACTTGCTTCATTGAATGCCCCTCGGCCAACAGTTTTAGCACTTCCTTTTGGCGGTGCGTCAAATAACGCGAACTATCCCGACGCTTGAAGTTTTTTACGAACGAGCCGATCACGCCATCAGTAAGACTCGGTGTTGCAAAATACCCGCCCCGCAATACTTCGCGAATCGCGGCTATCAGCTCGGATGCAGCGGAGGTCTTCAATACATATCCGGAGGCACCGTTTCGAAAAGCCTCGCTCACGCTCTCCGCATCGTGATCAACGGTCAATAGAATAACTTTGATCTTGGGGAGAAGCTTTTTGAGGTGATTGCAAGCACTCAAGCCATCCATCGTGGGCATCTGGACGTCAAGGACGGCAATGTCCGGCTTTAGAGAAACGGCCGTATCAAGAAGCGACGCACCGTTATTGAACATTCCGACAACGTCGTATTCCTGTTCCAACAGCTTTTTGATCGCCTCCATCAACAGTAAATGATCATCGACAAGTACAACACGCGTTCGCTTCATTGCAGGAACCTCCGTTTACGATGAATAAGAGCTATATACGCTTTTTTGTATTGTTTATCAAGGATAATCCGCATAGCTCGCAAAATGTGCCTTCAAATCTCTAAGTGGGAACAACCGCCTTGATCTGCGTTCCCTGAGTCATCTTTGAAATTATCTGAAGTTCACCGTTAACTAAGCGGAGACGTTCTCTCATACTGACGAATCCTAGTCCTTTGGTGAAATTCTCGCTATTCGCATCAAATCCTGACCCGTCGTCGGCGACTACCAAGGTGACCCGGTTGACCGATTTCCTTAACGTTACATCAATTACTGTCGCTCCACTGTATTTGACGGCGTTTTGGAGAGCCTCCTGCGCGACGCGAAAAAGGCAAAGCTCGATATTTTTGGCCAGTCCTGTCGGGACATCGGCCCGAAACCTGATCGCCTGTCCCCGGCTGTCCGACAACTCCTTACAAAAGCTTTTTAACGTAGCCGCCAATCCTAAATGGTCCAATTTCGAAGGATGCAGCTGATACGACATCCTATGAATATCGGCAGAGATCTCCTCGATCTTCTTTTGAATCCCTTTAACGCGTGTCGTTGCATTCGCATCCATTTCGAGGTCCTGGGCCACCTGTTCCAACTCTATCGAGATCAAAGCGACGCGCTGATTAAGGTCGTCGTGCAGTTCGCGGGCGATGTGCTTGAGTTCTTCTTCTCGGGCAGTAATAAACCGGCCGCTCAGGAGGCGTGGAGTGTCCTCGGAGGGCTTTTGTTCGGCGACATCGATCATGAATCCCCTGACCATCGCCGGTTTATTGTTCCGCCGTTCTACGTTTACGATGTCATGCATCCACACGATCCGCTCATCCTTAGCGATCATACGATACTCGATCTGGAATTGCTCTGAGGTCCGCAAGAGCCGCGAGTAGTCCGTCAAAGCTCTCTGTCGGTCGTCAGAATGTATGTGTGAGACCCAAAAATCGGGCTCGAGCCATTTATCCAAAGAGTATCCCAATACATCCGTAGCGAGATGTCCTACATAAGTGAATGAGCGTCTTTCAGGCGTCGCCTCCCATGCAAAAACTTTTGAGGTTGTAAAGAATCGGCGCAGAAATTCTTCATTGTTGCGCAAGGCGTCGGACGATATCTTTGCCGGCGGAATACCGTATTGACTTACCAGGATCGCAGGTTGAGAATCGCGGCTCAGAGCGGGGAAGGCGGTCGCGTGGATCAGGAACCACGAGGCGTCACTAAAGACGTCGCACGGGAATGCCATCTGGAACTCCGCCTCGCTATTTGCAACAATTCTGCGCAGTCCCTCTATTCCGGTGACGACTGCCTCCGACGACAACACTTTGCCGCAGATGTCGGGATATTTCTGACCGATTCCGCCGTCTTCGCCTGAGAGTTCAAACTGGGCGGCGAATTGCCGCCATGCTTCGTTGGCCTGAATGATGGTTCGCGTGGCGTCAAGAATGACAATGTAGAAGCCGGAGGCATCAATTAACTGCTGAAGTGAAGAGCCAAGGTCAGACCCCTGGGTCGCTAAACGCCGCAACTCAAGAATGTCCCTGCTCCGTAAAGGAGCCTTTACACTTAACCCTTGCGGACCGTTTGAATTTGAGCCTCTCACTGCCCCCCCAGACTCTGATTCTGCAAATACCCCGACTAAAAGCGTCGCTCGGGCATTTGCGACCCCTGTTCAATTTTTGCAGTTTATGACTTTAATTATTCTACGCTTTTTCGGGAGTTTGAAGAAAAAATTTAGGCAGCGAGCCCATTTTGATAGTTCAACCTCCCGAAACTACAACTTCATGATCAAAACGATGTTTCTCACCTATGCAATCTACCATCGTGGCTTCAGCATTTTTTGTAGTTTTGCCGTTGCTTTTGGGTGTACATCTTATTTACTGATATTTTTTACCGAAAAACACTGTAAGAACTGACAGGTACAATCAGATCCGGGCGAGTTTATAGTTTCGATGTTTATCAAAGAAATCACTCCGATTGTATAAATTTCTGACGCGTAGCAGGAACAGCGCCAGTGGTTTCGCAAAGACAAACCATTTTAGCAGGAGGCATAAGAATGAGATTCACACGGAAATATTATTCATCGGGGGCGATGGTGATCCTTGTCGTGGTTTTGGCATACATGACCGACGCAAGGGCTCAGACCACATCAGTCCCGGTGGGACAGAAACTAGAAGTTAATGGAGTTATTACCTCACGCGGTGCCGATACTTTTACAGTTCGGACACTTGATAAGGCAAACACGTACAATGTGACGATAAGTCCTGAAACATCGGTAAAATCGAATACAAAAGGGATCTTTCGGGGCGGAAACAGGTATGACGCCGGCTATCTGCTTCGCGGACTGCGAGTTCAGGTAGTTGGAAACGGCAATGATGCAGGCGAACTGGTCGCCAACACCGTCCGGTTCAATGAACAGGACCTTAAGACCGCTCAGTCGCTGGAAGCTCGCATGGAGCCGTACGAAGAACAGACAAAATCCAACACAGAGGCAATCTCCGCTAACAAGCAGGCGATATCATCCAACACGGAGCGAATAACCGCAGGCGAGGAGAATGCCAAGCGGATGTCGGGTCAGATCGACGAGAATACGGCACTTGCGCAAAAAGCACAAGCCGAAGCAGACCGTGCCAATAATCGAATCAATGGATTGGGCGAATTTGATACCATCAAGACGATTGTCGTCCCATTTGCCGTGGGAAGTTCATCCATTGGACCGAAGGGCAAGGCAATAATCGACGAGGCCGCGGCCTGGGTTAAAACTCAGGATCGAAAAGGCTGGATGGTCGAGGTCGTGGGTTATGCAGATTCGACCGGAAATACGGCGAAGAACAAAACCCTAAGCGAGAGACGAGCAAACTCAGTGATCGGTTACCTGGTGTCGAAGTACAACCTGCCGCTGCATCGGCTAATTCAGCCGTTTGGCGCCGGAGTTGACAAACCGGCGGCAACAAACGAAACAGCGGAAGGCCGGGCTCAAAATCGCCGTGTCGAGATCAAACTGCTTAAGAACAAGGGTATTGCGGGCGAATAGGACTTGAGGATTGTTAACTCGGTCGAGAGCGAAAGCCATTTCTCGACAATGAAATGAATGTGCATCGGGCGTTTCGGCGCCCGATGCGTTTTCATATTTAATGTCGTACAAGCTTATTCGGACGCGGCGGAAGGATGTGGCAAGGAACGTATCTTAATAATTCTGGGGGCACTTGCCCCCAGAATTATCGCATCATAACTATGAAGTTTGCTTAGTAGTTGGATCTAAAGATCAACAAGTTGGCGACGAATGCGAACCACAGGAATCCGATACAGGCGAATGCAAGTATCGTTGCTTGCAGCTTGCCCCAGATGCGATAGCGACTACTCAGCCATGCGTTAATTGCGTTATACAGGACGAGAAGCGTACCAATCGCACCGAGAATGCCGATCGCCTGGAAAAGCTGGAACCAGATCTTTTTCCCGTCGCTCAACATTTCAATATGGTCCAGGGCATACGTTATCAGGCTTGTGAGGCCGATCAAACAAACCAGGTCAAGTATGAAGACCAGCCATGTTCCCCATCTCAGCCATCTTTCCTTTGGGGTGAGATCCAGCTTTTGGCCAAAGTGGCGTCGAGCCAGCCATGCGACCGGCGTCAGCAAAAGGGTCAACGCCATGATCAACAGTGACACGACCAATACGGGCATTATGACCTTTGAATTCTCAAAGAAGCCGATTCGTTTATAAACCATAAACGGATAGGGCAAAATGACCTGCATTGCTCCGTCGGCATCAGGTTTGAAGACCAACTTGTCCTGACCATTAACATCACGATAGATCGTGGGCGCGATCTCCTGCCATTTTTTCGGTTCACCGTTAGCTTCATTTAGTCCAGTCACAGAAACGGTGCCATCCTCATTAACCGAAACAGTCGCCTCCCCGAGAACTGACGCCGCCCTGATGAAGGACTTCTCGCTCCGGCGGCTGATCATATAATTTCCGGCTATGCTCTGAGCATCAGCCTTGGCGGTTTCCGGTGCCGTAGCCTGAGCGGGAGTGTAAGGATAGTAGTGATCCAGAAATGCCTCCCAAAGGACCGTGCGTGGTGAGACTTCTCCCTTGCCGGCACTGTTGTACGAAACAAAGAACCCGACACCGCTATCCAATATCAGATGAAGGTCGCTGTGGAAAGCGATAGTGTCGCCGGCATGGCCGATAATACGATGTCCGTTTCGCGATTCTTCATAAAAGCCATAGCACATCGCGTTTGCTGCATCATCGAGCGCGAATAAACGGCTGTGCATTAATTGCGCTGTTTCCGGCTTGAGGATCTGTGCGTCGCCGAGCTTGCCATTCTGCAGATGGGCCAGCATGAACTTGGACATGTCAACTGCCGAGCTACTGAGGCTTCCGGCTGGAAATGGTGCGACTACTTCAAACTCAACTGCCGGGCCGGACGCAACTCTATAGCCGTGCGACATTGAATCGACCAACTCGGCAGGAAGCGGTTGAGCGAAGCTCGAGTGGGTCATTCCGAGCGGCTTGAAGATGTGCTCATCGATATATTGTTCGAATGGCTGTCCTGATACGCGCTCAACAATATGGCCGGCGAGCGCCGTTGCGTAATTTGAGTACGCGGGCACCGTGCCAGGGGGAAATATCCGAGCCGGGATATGGGTTTTAAGATATTCCCCAAGATTCGGCGACTTGGTGTCGGCGGAGAACAGGTCCTTTACTTGCTCCTCAAAACCGGCGGTGTGCGTCATTATGTTCTTCAGTGTGATCGGCTTACCAAAAGCCTCGGGGATCTTGAAGTCAAGATACTCGTTCACGTCTTTATCGAGATCGAGTTTGCCCTGTTCATGAAGCTGCATGACCGCCGTCCAGGTGAACAACTTGGATATCGAACCCGGACGAAATAAGGTCGTCTCAGGCGAGACAGGTGTTTTCTTTTCCCGGTCCGCGTATCCGTAGCCTTTCGCAAACAGGAGCTTACCGTCCTTGACCACGGCGACCGTGATCCCTGCAACGTTCTCGCGGTCAAGCTGAAGCGGAATAACGCCGTCAAGAAAGGTCCCAACATCCGCGGCCGTCATTTGTGGCGCAGCAATGGTTGTCGGCTCCGAAGCTGGTTTTGCTTCCACCTTCGTTTCACTCGGAACCTGCGACCACACGATTGCTGCGGCTACGGCGCTAAGAATCATCAAAATTGTAAATTTCTTCACTCTAATATCTCCTGTTTTATGGCTTACCAGTTCGCTAAAAGCTGCCCACGACTCAGAACATAAACGCCAACCTCATCATCTGAATGGCCTGCGCGGAAAAAATCTTCGACTGTAAATCCCGAATTCAAAGCATCGGTAAACGCCTGACGTGTTGTCTTGCGCCACTCGAACGCTAATCCAACATCGTTTCTCTCGATAGCGTTAATATCCGCCGGTATCTCGATCGAAAAGCGGTCATAAGACGACGCATCCTCAAAAGCATTCAGCTGCGGACGACCGCCGTCCGATTTGACCAATGTCGGCAACCCTGATCCGGCGGTTGCGGATGGAGTTTTCGTCAATCGTTCGACTACTCGAGGGCTTGTAAGCAGCCAGGACACCCATAGACGATCCGTCCCATTACGATGAAGAAAACTGGCGGCTTCATCGCCATAGAAATTGATCAAATATCTGTCCGAGATGGCACCAAGCTTTGCGATATTAAAATGTGCATTCAAGCTTTGCAGCGGATCAAAGGTCCACGTCATTACATTGATCCCTTGCTGCAATACGCGTTCACGCTGCGCCGCTTTGAGCCGAAATCCAAGATCATGTGCCCGATAGGCGGGCTTGACCGCGAGCATATGTGAATGATGCACGGTAGTGCCTCGTTCATAACCGACAAAACCATACGCGAAGCCGATAAGGTTTCCGCTGTCGAACGCCCCGAGCAGCACACCTCCGGAGGCCTTGGCCGCCACAAGCTGTGAAAGCGGTACCACTTCGATATCGGGAATTCCCCAAACTTCTCTTTGAAGTTCCTCGACCGCGTGTACTTCTGCGATCGAGTCGATATCGCGGATCGAAATCGCCTCTCCGGTCACCGAGATCATGATTGACGACCCGGCCCGTACAGTATCCTTCCGGGACGGGCTCCCGTGTGGTTGCCGTGGTCGATAACGAGTTGGCCATTAACTAAAACGTAATCGATGCCAGTCGGTGTGAGAAGCGGCTGCTCATACGTCGAACGATCCTGTATCTTGTCGTAGTCGAAGATCACCACATCGGCCCAACAACTCTCTTTGATCAATCCGCGTCCGGCGAGACGGTATCTTGTCGCGGGCCACGAAGTCATTTTTTTGATCGCTTGCTCGAGTGTCAAGACATGCTGATCTCGGACATAACGGGCGATCAAACGCGGAAAGTTGCCGTATGCCCGCGGATGCGGCAGTCCGATCGCGTCTTGCTGGCCAAGCTTCAGAGCCGCACCAGAGTCGCTTCCGATACTGGTCCAGGAGAACTTGAGCGCGGTAACAACATCCTGTTCGCTCATCATGTGATAAATAGCGGTTACGCGACCGCCGCCCTGTGCCACGAGGTCGAATGCTGCATCCGCGGGCTCTTTGTTCGCCTCCTTCGCAATTACCGCCAGGCTCTTTCCTTCATATTTAGCATTATCCTTGTTTTGGGCGTTAGCAAGAACGATATTATTCCAGCCACCCGATGCTTCGACTATATTCCACCAGCCGGGTGAACCGGTGACGATTTCCTTCTTGAGCCGCACACGGATCGCGGGATCCTTCAGTCTTTCCAAGAGCTTTGCATCGCCGCCTTCGAATGCCCAGGAGGGAATTACTGCTTCGAGGCCAGTTCCGCCTGCGGTATAGAGATACAGGTCCGCGGCAACATCAACGCCTCGTGCGCGAGCTTGTTCAATCTTTTCGCCCGCCGCGGGCATGAGCGTTCCCCAGCCGGGCTGATATGCCGCTTTAAGATGAAAGATCTCGACCGGAAGGCCTCCACGTTCGCCGATAGTGATCGCTTCCTCAATTGATTGAACGAGCTCTTTGCCCTCGCCTCGAATGTGACTGGCGTAGAAGCCACCGTACCTGCCGGCAACTTTGGCCATTTCTACAAGCTCGTCCGTAGTTGTGTAACTTGAAGGAGGGTAGATGAGCGCTGTGGTCATGCCCATGGCTCCGGCTTTCATCGCCGTTTCCATGATCGCTTTCATTCGGCCGAGCTCTTCCGGATTCGGAGCTCTCGAAGATTCGCCGAGAACGGCGACGCGCGCCTGGGTCTCACTGAAATACGTGCCGAAGTTTATACTGATGCCTTTTCGCTCTAATTCGGCAAAATAGTCGCTGATCTTTTCTACCGGAACGGGCGTACCGCCTTCGCCGCCGATCGCCGTCGTGACCCCCTGCATCAGCTTGGTTTGTGCAAGGCCGTTTTGCCTTAGGACGCTTCCGGATTGATCCATCACATCGATCCAACCGGGTGACACATACCGTCCTGTCGCATCTATCTCCTGCTTTCCTTTGCCTTCGACTCGTCCAATGCGAGCGAACTTTCCGTCCTTGATCGCGACGTCTGCGAGGATCCAAGGATTACCAGCCCCGTCCAGCACTCGGCCATTTCGGATAACGATGTCGTACTCTGCGACCGGGGTTTGCGCTGCGGCAAACGACGGTCGTAGCGCCAGAAGCAGAAGACAGAGAAGCAATGCTGAAGTCCAGTATAGGAATTTGTTCATTTGTGATCGCGAAACTACTTTACCTTTGGCGCCGGTATTCCTTGTCCACGGCCCTGACGAAAAAGAAGCTGTGTGACCTTTCCGTTCGCATCTTTTACAAACGTTACCTGAGCATCGACTACCTTAAGAAAGAAGTCCGTCTCGCTCTCGAGAAAGAGCTGCATCTTGGTCTGGGCCGGAATGCTTAGCATGAGTTTGTCGCCTTCTTTCGTGATCGTAAGTGTATTCGAAGTTTGGACCAGATATTCGCCTACATAT
>Ga0134124_10003410_pt1 | contig 12781 bp, 8 predicted proteins | sample KB304_FD_96880 | JGI IMG/M metagenome (GOLD analysis project Ga0134124, IMG submission 96880) | Terrestrial soil microbial communities without Nitrogen fertilizer from Kellogg Biological Station, Michigan, USA - KB3-0-4 | ecosystem: Environmental > Terrestrial > Soil > Unclassified ... | reverse complement strand
GCCGCGGCCATCGCGGCCGAGGCCGGCGTCGACGACTTCCTGGCCGAGGCCACACCCGAGGACAAGCTCAAGCTGATCCGCCAATACCAGGCCGAGGGCAGGCTGATCGCCATGACCGGCGACGGCACCAACGACGCGCCGGCCTTGGCGCAGGCCGACGTGGCGGTGGCCATGAACACCGGGACGCAGGCGGCCAAGGAAGCGGGCAACATGATCGACCTCGACTCGAACCCCACCAAGCTCCTGGAGGTGGTCGAGACCGGCAAGCAGATGCTGATGACCCGCGGGGCCCTCACCACCTTCAGCATCGCCAACGACGTGGCCAAGTACTTCGCGATCATCCCCGCCGCGTTCGCCACGACCTATCCCGCGCTCGGCGCGCTGAACGTCACGCGCCTGGCCACGCCGGAGAGCGCGATCCTTTCCGCGGTCATCTTCAACGCGCTGATCATCGTGGCCCTGATCCCGCTCGCCCTGAAGGGCGTCCGCTACCGCGCCATCGGCGCGGCCGCGGTGCTGCGCCGGCACCTGTGGATCTACGGAGCCGGCGGCATTCTCATCCCGTTCCCGGGCATCAAGATCGTGGACATGATCCTGGTCGCCCTGCATCTCGTGTAGGAGGCCGCCATGACCGCCCACCTGAGGCCGGCGCTCGTCTCCCTGCTGCTCCTCACCCTGATCACCGGCGTGGCCTACCCGCTGGTCGTCACCGGCGTCGCCCAGGTCGTCTTTCCCCATCAGGCCAACGGCAGCCTCATCGTGCGCGACGGCCGGACGATCGGCTCCGCCCTGATCGGCCAGCCCTTCGACGACCCCAAGTACTTCTGGGGGCGCCCGTCGGGCACGAGCCCCCGCTACAACGCGGCCTCCTCGTCCGGCTCCAACCTCGGGCCGACGAACCCGGCCCAGATCACCGCGGTGCAGGGGCGGGTGGAGGTGCTGCACGCGGCCGACCCGGGCAACACCGCGCCGGTGCCGGTGGACCTGGTCACCGCGTCAGGCAGCGGGCTCGACCCGCACATCAGTCCCGCGGCCGCGCTCTACCAGGTGCCGCGGGTGGCGCGCGTGCGGGGGCTCTCGCCGGAGGCGGTGCGCCTGCTGGTGGAGCGGCACACCGAGGGGCGGTGGCTCGGCCTCCTGGGCGAGCTGCGCGTGAACGTGCTGGCCTTGAACCTGGCGCTCGATGGCCGCTAGCCCGATGGCCCGCGCGCGTCTCGGTCTGGTCGGCGCCGGCTGCGCGCTCCTCATGCTGGGGCCCTTAATCGCCGACGCGCAGCAATCGGTCTCCGACCTGCTCGGTCGGCCCGCGACCGCGGAAGGGCAGCCCAAGAGCTACCTCGAGGAGCTGAGCCTGTTCGGCTACGTCGAGAACAGCTTCGTGTGGAACACCGGAACGACCGGGCGCGGCGACGTCAACGAGCTACGCTTCTACGATCACGACAACGGCTACACGTTCAACGCGGCCGAGCTCAGCGTGAAGAAGGACCCCTCACCGCGCTACCGGCTCGGCTACGGGGTGGTGGTGACCGCGGGCCTCGATTCCCAGAAGAACCACTCGCTGGGGATCTTCCGCTCCGCCGACGATCAGGGCCCGTTCTTCCGCAACACCTCGACGTTCGACCTGCCCGAGGCGTACGCCTCCTATCTCCTCCCGGTGGGTGAGGGACTCACCCTCAAGGCAGGCAAGTGGGCCACTCTCATCGGGTACGAGGTCTACGAGAGCCCGAAGAACCTGAACTTCTCGCGCTCGTTCCTCTACACGCTGGCCACGCCCTACACGAACACCGGCCTGCTCGCCACCTATCCGTTCGCCAAGTGGTTCTCGCTCACCTTCGGGTTCACCAACGGGTGGGACAACTCGGACAACAACAACGGCCACCTGCGGCCGACCGGCTCCTTCGCGTTCACGCCCACCGACACGCTGTCCGCCACGGTCAACTTCCTGGTGGGCCCCGAGCAGAGCCGCAGCCAGATGGGCGGCGTGGGCGGGCACGACCGCTGGATCGTCGACACCACCGTCCTCTATACCGGGCTGCCCAAGACCACCCTGGCCGTGGACTTCGACTTCGCGGGTGAGCAGAACGATCCGGCCCTGGTCGCCCTCGGCACGCGGCGGAACACGGACTCGCGCTGGAGCGGCGTCGCCGGCTACGTGGCCTACCAGTGGACCCGGGAGCTCCGGACCGCGCTGCGCGCGGAGTACTTCGCCGATCCCCAGGGAGTGCGGAGCAGCGAGACCGTGCCGGCGGGCCACAACGTGGAGCTGGCGGAGCTCACCGCGACCATCGAGTACCGGATCTGGCGCGGGCTGGTCGGCCGCCTCGAGTACCGCCACGACGAGGCCAACCGGAGAGCGTTCAGCCTCCAGAACCACGGCACCACCCCGACCTCCCACGCGCAGAACACCATCACGATGGCGCTGTACTACTCCTTCTTCTGATGACGACGGGCGCGCTCGCGACGCCGGCCGCCCGGGCCCCGACCCCTCGCCGGTGGAGAGGCGATAGAATGACCTCGATGCACGAGACCTCGCCGGTGCCGACGCCGGCGGGCTGGTCGAGGCGCGTCACGCTCGCGTGCCCGGTCGAGGGCTGCCGGCGTCCGCTGCTGCGGGAGGGCGGCGGCTTGCGCTGCGCGCGCGCCCACACCTTCGACCTCGCCCGCAGCGGCTACGTCAACCTGCTGCAGCCGCGGGACCGCCGCTCCGCCCGCCCGGGCGACGCGCCCGCCGCGCTCGCGGCCCGGAGCCGCCTGCTCGCCCGGGGCGTCGAGACCGCGGTCACCGAGGCCGTGCGGGCGCTCGTGGCCGTCGATTCCGACGGCGCGGTGCTGGACGTCGGCTGCGGCGCGGGCGACTTCGTGGCGGCCCTCGCCGACCGGTCGGGCGTGGAGGGCCACGGCCTCGACCTCGCGGTGCGTGCGATCGACGCGGCGGCGCGCCGCCACCCCGCGCTCCACTGGGTGGTCGCGAACGCGGACCGGGCGCTGCCCTACGCGGACGGATCGTTCTCGCTGCTGACCTCGATCAACGCCCGGCGCAATCCGGCCGAGTTCCGCCGGGTGCTGCGCGACGGCGGCGTGCTCCTGCTGGTGGTCCCGGCGCCCGACGACCTCGTCGAGCTGCGCGAGCGGGTGCTCGGCGAGGGCATCGCGCGCGATCGCGTCCCCGCGGCGATCGCCGAGTTCGAGCCGCTCTTCGCGCTCGAGCGGCACGAGCGGATCCGACACACCGCCCGCCTCGACGCGGCGGCGGCGCGCGACGCGATGGCGGGCTCCTATCGGGCGGGGCGGGCGAGCCGGCGGGGACGCCTGGAGGCGCTGCCCGATCTGGAGGTCACGCTGAGCCGCGACGCGCTCGTCTTGCGCGCGAGGGACCGCGCCGGAGGTGACGCGGTCGCATCACGAAGGAGGCCACGATGAGGGGCGACGACCAGGGGCTGATCTGGACCGTGACGGGGGCGCTGGGCGCGATGGCGCTGGGCATCCTGCTGATCCCGCTCCGGGGCGTGGTGGCCGCGGCCAATCTGGCGTTCGCCTTCATCGCCTTCACGATCGTGGTGGCGGAGGTGGGCGGCCGGGGCCCCGCGCTCGTGACCGGGCTCATGTCCGCCCTGAGCCTGAACTTTTTTCTCACCGAGCCGTACCTGACCCTCTCCATCAACCGGCTCGACGACCTCGTCGCGTTCTTCGCGCTCGCCGCGTGCGGCCTGATCGCGGCCGCGTTCGGCCGGCGGCGCGAGCGGCTCTCCGAGACCGTCGTCCGCACCGACCGCGAGTTCCACATCCTGACCCGCCTGCTCCAGGCCGCTCGCGGTGGGCGGGCGACCGTGCGCATGCTCGAGGAACTGCGCACCGACTTCGAGCTCGGGGGGGCGGTGCTCCGCGACGGGGAGGGACGGGTCATCGCCGCTTCCCCCGAGACCGCGGGCGCGCTGCCGGCGCCGCGGCTGCCCCTGACCGGCGAGATGCTGTTCGCCCCGAGCGAGGCGACGGTGCGCTTCGGGCGCAAGGGCATGCGCCTGCCCGAGGGGGGCGGCCGCCTCACGCTGCAGACCGCCCGCGGCCCGCTCACCCTCGACCTCTGGGAGGGCGACGCGGAGGGCTTCACCGACGACGAGAGCCGCACGCTCGCGATCGCGGCCTCCATCGTGGGCCTCGGGATGCGGTAAGCGCCGGGCATTCGTGGTAGCGTGAGTGCATTGCCATGCCGCCCACGTCGCCACGCGTCCATGTGACGATCCGCTGGCTGCTGGGACCGGCCCTGGCCGTGCTGCTCGCGTGGCCGTCCGCGGCGCTCGCGGTGAGCGAGGCCGAGCGGCTGTGGACCGTCGGCGACCGCGCGTTCCAGGACGGGCTCTACGCCCAGTCGCGCCGGATGCTCGAGCGCCTGCTGGAGAAGTATCCCTCCGACGCCCGCGCCCCCGACGCGACCCTGCTGCTCGGCAAGGCGCGCCTGTCGCTCGGACAGAACGACGCCGCACTGCAGGCGTTTCGTCAGGCCCAGACGCTGTCTCCGGTTCCCGGGCGCCCCGACGAGGCCCGCTTCTGGGAGGGCGAGGCGCTCTTCCGCATGAAGCGCTACCAGGAGGCGCGCGCGATCTACGACCGGATCCTCACCGACAACCCGAGCTCGCCGAGCGCCCCCGACGCAGTCTACGGGCTCGCGTGGGTGAACCTGGAGCTCAAGCGGCGTGACCAGGCGGTGACCGAGTTCCGGCGGCTCCTCTCGAGCTATCCCGACCACGCCAACGTTCCGTCCGCCACCTTCTATCTCGCGCGCACCCTCGTGGACCTCAAGAAGCCCGACGAGGCGATCGGCCTGCTGCGCGGCTTCGTGGCCAAGTACCCGGACAACCGGCTCCTGCCCGACGCCCGCTACACGCTCGGCCAGGCCCTGATCGCGGCGGGCCAGACCGAGGAGGGCGTGACCGAGCTGCGGGCCTTCTCCAAGGCCTATCCGAGCTCCGAGCTCTCCCCGGGCGCCCGGCGCGCGGTGGTGGACACGCTGGTGCGGCAGGGCAAGAAGACGGAGCTGGCCGAGGAGTACAAGACCCTGGTCGCGCAGTCCCCCGCCACCGCGGAGGGGCTCTACGACGCGGGGCTGGTGGCGAACAAGATCGGGCGTCCGCGCGATGCCGACAGCGCGTGGGCGCGCCTGCGCAAGGACTTCCCGGACCATCCGCTGGCCGGCCGCGTGTCGCTCGAGATGGCCCAGTCCGCTTTCGCCAAGAACAACTTCAAGGACTCGGCGACGCTGGCCCGCGCGGCCTCGCGGAGCCCCGAGGACGCGGTCCGCGGGGAAGCCTTCGTGCTGCTGGGCGAGAGCGAGCTCAAGCAGAAGCGTCACGCCGCCGCGGTGGCCGCCTTCAAGTCGGCCGCGGACTCCGGCGCGATCGAGCCCGCGATGCGGTACCGCGCGCTGGCCGGCACCGGGCTCGCTTACGAGGAGCAGCGGCAGTGGGGACAGGCGGCCCGGTACTACGACGAGGTGGCGAGCAAGAGTCCCGACAAGACCCTGTCCGCCTGGGCCAAGGAGCGGCTCGCCGCGGTCAACGCCAACCTCAAGTCGGGGGCCGGCGACGCCAGGCCGGCGCCCAAGGGTCCCGCCAAGAGCGCGCCCAAGTCGTCGGGCGGGACCAAGCCATGAGCGCTCCGCTCCGTCGGATCATGGTGCTCGCCGCGCTGCTGGCGCTGGCGCCGGCGGGAAGCGCGCGGGCCGAGATCGCGCTGATCCTGCCGCCGCCCGATACCGCCGCGCTGGTGCCCCTGGCCTCGCCGCCGCTCGACAAGCCGCCGGTGCCGCTGCCCGCGGTGCCGCTGCCGCCCGCGCCGGCGGGGCTGCCCGAGCTGCCGCCGGCGCCGATGGTGGGCAACCTCGGCGATCGCCCGGTGGCGCCGCTCGCCCCCCCGCGCTTCCTCGCCTGTAACCCGGTGGGGAGCCTCTTCGGGGTGGCCTCGGAGCTGATCGAGTGCGGCCGCGCGCGCTACCAGCGCGGCGAGTTCGACGAGGCGCGCGACATGCTCCAGCGGGCGGTGCAGGAGGCGACCGAGCGGGGGCAGATCCGCGAGGCCCGCTACTGGCTCGGCGAGACCCTGATGCGCCAGGGCAAGCCGGCCGAGGTCGAGCGCCTCATGCAGCAGGTGCAGCAGGACGATCCGCGCGGCGAGCTCGGGCTCTACGCCACCCACCAGCTCGGCTGGGTGTCGCTCGAGCTCGGCAAGCCGGACCGGGCGCTCGGCTACTTCGACAGCCTGCTCAAGTCCGGCGCGCCGCCGGTCCTGGTGCCCTACGCGCGCCACGGGCGCGGGCTCGCCCTCTACGGCCTCAAGCGCTACCCGGAGGCCCGCGACACCTGGGCCGGCCTCCTCAACCAGAGCGCGCCCCGCGCGGTGGCGTGGGAGGGGACCTTCTGGCTCGGCGACACGCTCGGCCGGCTCGGCGACTACGCGGGTGCGGTGCAGCGGCTGCAGACCTTCGTCTCCGGCGGCCCGCAGGTGCTGATCGACAGCGGCCTCCTCCGTCTGGGCTGGTGGAGCCGCGCGGCGGGCCAGCCGCTCGACGCGGCCAAGGCGTACCGAGGCATGCTGTCGGCGTATCCCCGCTCGAAGGAGGCGCCGTGGGCGCGCGCGGGGCTGGTGCAGGCCCTCCTCGACCTCGACGACTACACGGGAGCGCGCGAGGAGGCCAAGAAGCTCGAGCAGGCCGACCGCAACGGCCCCCTGGTGATCCCGGTGCGGCTGCTCATGAGCCGCTGGGCCACCGAGAGGGCGCGCGTCGACGAGGCCCGCGAGATCAACGACGACCTGCTGGCGCGCAACCTCGACCCCGCCACCCGCTCCTACGTGCTCACGATGAGCGCGGAGACGAGCCGGCTCAACCGGCAGAACGACGAGGCGCGCGATCGCTTCGAGCTGGTGCGCAACGCGCCCGGCTCGCCGGCCCTCGCCGCCCACGCCGCGCTCCGCCTGGCCCAGATGGACTTCGACACCCGCGAGTTCGCGCGGGCCCGCGACGGCGCCCGCAAGCTGCAGGCCGACGCGACCGCCCCGCCGGAGGTCCGCGCGGCCGCCGCCGTGCTCGGCGGCGAGGCCGCCTACTGGGCGCGCGACTACGCGCAGGCCGCGCAGCTCTACGGAGGCTTCCTCTCCGCGTATCCCTCCCAGCCGGAGGCGCCGATGGTGAGCCTCGCGCTGGGCTGGGCCGAGCTGCGCGGGGGAAAGCCCGACGCCGCGCGCCAGCGGTGGACGCGCTTCGCCCAGCAGTCGCAGAGCGATCCGCGCGCGCCGGAGGCGCTGGTGCTGGCCGCCGAGCTCGCCGGGCGCGCGGGCGACTGGGCCGGGGCCCAGAGCCTGCTCGACCAGGTGGTCGACCGCTATCCGAACAGCGAGTACGCCGAGGTCGCGACGCTCAACCGCTCGATCCTCTCGGTGCGCGCCGGCCGGGGAGCGGACGCCCTGCCCGAGCTGACGCGCGTGGTGAACCGCGGCGCGGTCTCGCCCTACGTGGGTCGGGCCCGCGCGGCTCGCGGCGCCGCGCTGCTGGCCACCGGGAAGCCGGCGGAGGCCGAGCGCGATTTCCAGTCCGCCCTCAACCTGGGGGAGGCCGGCATCGCCCAGCTCGGCCTCGGCAGCGCCAGCTTCGCGGCCGGGCAGTGGGACCAGGCGGCGCGCCGGTTCGCGGAGGCGCGCGACGCGGGCACCGGGCCCATCGACGCCGCCGCCTCCTACGGGCTCGCCGCGGTGCTCTTCAACCAGCGCAAGATCGACGAGTTCAAGCAGGTCGCGACGCCGCTGGTGGCCGGCCCGGTGGATCCCGCGACCACCCCGCGCCTGCTGCACGGTCTCGCCGCGGTGGCCATCGAGGAGAAGCGCTGGAGCGACGCGCGCACCCTCACCCTGCGTCTGGCCGACCAGTTCCCGCGCTACGAGGGCACGCAGCCCGCGCTCACGCAGCTCGCCTCCGCGGCCAGCCAGGGCGGCGAGTGGACGCTCTCGCGCGACGTCTACGCCAAGCTCAACGAGCGCTTCCCGGGTAGCTCGACCAGCACCGGCAATCGTCTCGACTACGCGGAGACCCTGCTGCGCACCGGCGCCGCCGCGGAGGCGCGTCGCACGCTCGAGTCCGCCGCGACGGCTCCCGGGCAGACCCCGTCGGTGCGGTCCGCGATGCTGCTGGCCGAGGCGCAGGAGGCCACCGGTGATCGCGCCGCCGCGCTCGAGACCTACACGCGCGTGGCCGCCGCCGGCACTTCGAAGGAGAAGGCCTCCGGGCTGCTCGGGCAGGGGCGGCTGCTGGCCGCGGACGGCAAGTGGGACGAGGCGCGCGGGCGACTCGAGCAGGCGCTCGACGCCGGCGACGGCGCGGTGGCCGCGGAGGCGGCCTACCGTCTGGGCGAGGGCTACCGCACGACCGGCAAGGCGCAGGACGCGGTCGACATGTACCTGACCGCGGCGTACCTCACCGCGGACTCGCCGTGGGCGCGGCGTGCGCTGGTCGGCGCGGGCCAGGCCTTCGCCGCGCTCAAGCAGAACGACTCCGCGGTGATCGTGTACCGGAAGCTGCTCGCGATGAACGGGGTCGAGCCCGACCTCGCAGAGGCCGCCCGGCGCGGGCTCCGGGCGCTCGGTGCGTCCTGAGCTCTGGAGGTGGGGTCGGCCGTTTAGTTCTTTAGGCTCTTCAGCTGCGGGGGCCCAGGAATGGCCCCCGCACTCCCCCAGGCGGCGGGCAACCGGCGCCAACCTTGTGCTCTGCTTCGCCTCTGGGCGCTACCGTACTGCTGCGGTCGTTGGGATCGCGGCGACTACCGCGTCGAGGTCGGCGCCGTCGCCCGCGTAGCGGTCGCGCCACTCGTAGCGGACGCGGTCCCCCGGGCCCAGCACGAACGTTCCGCCCTGCTGGGCCACGTCGCCCTGACGCGCGCCCTGGCGGAAGCCGCGCCCGAAGGCGAGCATGCCCCTGAGCACCGCGAGCGGATGATAGGTGCTCGCCCAGCCGTGCTCGAGTCCCGCGGTGCGGAACGCGCGCCGCGACGGATCCACGTAGAGGGGCCCCTGGTAGCCGGTCACCTGGCGGAAGGGTGGGATGTGGTCAGGCTTGGCGGGACCGATCACCACCAGGAGCGCGCCCCGGTACTCGATCTCCGGCAGCCGCGCCTTGAGGCCAGCGACCTGCTGGCGACAGAAGATTCAGCCGAAGTGGCGGACGAAGGCCAGCACCACCGGACGCTCGGCCCACAGGCCCTTGAGTGGCACCGAGACGCCGGCCTCGTCGAGCACGGTGCACTGGGCGAGGGCGGCCGCGAGCAGATCGTCCATGGCATGACATTGTAACCGGTCCACATTCTCACTAAAATGGGCCGGCGATGCGAGGATACGGCGGTCGGATCCTGTTCGTCGACGTCGGCACCGGGGACAATCGCATCCAGCCGGTGACGGAGGCGATGGCCCGCGCGCTGCTGGGCGGCAACGGCTTCGCGGCGCGCCTGCTGCTGGACCACGTGCCGGCCGGCGTCGACGCCTACGATCCCGCCAACGCGGTGATCTTCGCGGTGGGCCCGGTGACCGACACCACCGTGCCGGGCAACAGCCGCGCCTGCGTGGCCGGCAAGTCGCCACTCACCGGCCTCTTCTTCGACTCCACCTTCGGCGGGCGCTTCCCGGCCACCATGAAGCGCACCGGCTTCGACGCGATCGTGATCACCGGTGGCGCCGCGGAGCCGGTCTACGTGAAGGTCACCGAATCCGGCGCGGAGCTGCGCTCCGCCCGCGCGCTCTGGGGCCAGAGCACGCGCGACACCGTGGCTGCCATCCACGCGGCGGAGGGCGTCGACGCGGACGTGATGGCGATCGGGCCCGCCGGCGAGCGCCTGGTGCGCTTCTCCGCGATGGGCAGCTACTGGAAGAACCGCGAGGCCTTCGCGGGCCGCGGCGGGCTGGCCTCCGTGCTCGGCAGCAAGCGCGTGAAGGCGGTGGTGGTGGCGGGCGCGCGCAAGACCGAGGTCGCGGACCCCGCCGCGCTCAAGGCGCTCCTCGAGCAGCAGCGCGAGCCGCTCAAGACCGGCACCAAGGCGCTCTCGATCTACGGCACCCCGTTCCTGGTGAAGCCGATCAACACGCTCGGCGCGCTCGGCTCCTACAACCTGCGCGGGGAGGTCTTCGCCGACGCGGTGCCGATCTCCGGCGAGGAGATGCACGCGCACATGCACGATCGCGACACCACGTGCCTCAAGTGCCCGGTGGTGTGCGGCAAGCAATATGAAGTCCGGGAGGGGGAGCTACTCGGGCTCAAGGCCAAGATGCTGGAGTACGAGACGATCTTCGCGTTCGGCTCGATGCTGGGCAACGCCCACGCGGCCTCGCTCGCGCGCGCCAACGACCTCTGCGATCTGCTCGGCCTCGACACCATCAGCATGGGGGTCACGCTGGCCTTCGTGTGCGAGGCGGTCGAGCGCGGCTGGCTCTCCGAGCGCGAGCTGGGGGTGCCCTTCGGCTGGGGCGACTGGCGCGGGATGCTCCGCCTCGTGGAGATGACCGCGACCCGGGAGGGCTTCGGCGACCGGCTGGCCGAGGGCGCCTGGCGCCTCGCGGAGTCGATCCATCCCGAGGCCACCCGGCTGGTGTACGCGGTCAAGCGCCTCGAGCTGCCCGCCCATTCCGCGCGCGCGCTCAAGGGCATGTCGATCGGCTACGCCACCGCCACCCGGGGCGGCAGCCATCACGACACGCGCCCGACGCCGCAGTACGCGCAGAACTTCGACCGCCGCAGCCCCGAGGGCAAGCCCGAGTTCGCAATGAAGAGCCAGCACTTCACCGCGGTGGACGACTCGCTCGTGCTCTGCCGCTTCACCTCCGAGCGGGGCTTCGGCCTCTACGTGGAGGAGCCCTACGCGCGCATGGTGGGCGCGATCACCGGCTGGGACATGACCACCGAGGAGCTGGAGCGGGTGGGGGAGCGGATCGTCAACCTGGAGCGGCTCTTCAACGTGCGGGAGGGCGTGCGCCGGGGCGACGACGCCCTGCCGTGGCGGGTGATGCACGAGCCCATCCCCGACGGGCCGTCCGCCGGCGCCTACTGCCCGCCCGAGGAGCTCGCCGGGATGCTCGACCGCTACTACGCGCTCCGCGGCTGGGACGCCGACGGCGTGCCGACGCCGGCGCGCCTGTCCGCGCTCGATCTCTAGCCGCGGGAGGCTCTCATGCCGGTCACCCGCTTCGAGGTCACGCGGCGGCGCCCGCTCGCCGGCTTTCCCGGCTACGAAGAGCTCAAGGGCCGTCTCCACTTCGCGATCGACCCCGCGCACGCGGCGAACGCCCGCATCACCGACGTGGCGCTGGCCCCGCGCGACGCGGGGGGCCGGGTGGCCTGGGACTCGGACGTGTCGATCCTGCTGCCGGTCGATCGCGCGCGGTGCAGCGGCCGGGTGCTGCTGGACGTTGTGAACCGCGGCAATACGGTGGCGGTGCCCAACTTCAACCGCGCCACGCGGCCCGCCTTCACGGCGGGGTCGGATCCGAACCCGCCCGTCGACGTGGGCGACGGCTTCCTCATGAAGCGCGGCTGGGTCGTGATCTCGTGCGGCTGGCAGGGCGACCTGCCGCGCGTGCCGGGACTCATCGGCATGCGCACCCCGGAGGCGCGCGACGCGCAGGGCCGACCGCTGCGCGGGCGCGTGTACACCCAGGTGCAGTCCACGCGGCCGGTCGCCGACTTCCTGCTGTCCGATCGCGGCCACGTGCCGTACCCGGCCGCGGACCCGGACGAGGCCGACGCGGTCCTGACCGTCCGCGACCAGCCCGACGGCCCCGCGACCACCATCCCGCGCGCGCGGTGGCGCTTCGGCCGCGTCGAGGCCGGCCGCGTCGTCCCCGACCGCGGGCACATCCACATGGACGGCGGCTTCGAGGCCGGCCGCCTCTACCAGGTGACCTACACCGCGGAGGGCGCCCCGGTGCAGGGGCTCGCGATGGCCGCGCTGCGGGAGGCGGTGTCGTGGCTCAAGCACGGCGGCGCGGCGGAGGGCAACCCCGCGCCGGGCCGCCTGGGCTGGGCCTACGCCTACGGCCGCTCGCAGACCGGGCGCCTGCTCCGGACCTTCGTCTACGAGGACCTGAACCAGGACGAGCAGGGGCGCGAGGCCCTCGACGGCATCATCGCCAACGTGCCGGGCGGCATGCGGGGCGAGTTCAACCAGCGCTTCGGGCAGCACTCGAAGGACCGCAACAACATGATGGCGCACCTGTTCCCGTTCACCGACCAGCCGTCGATGGACCCGGACACCGGCGCCAAGGACGCACTGCACGCGCGCCTCGACGCGCGCGGCAGCCGGCTGCGGGTCTTCTACACCAACACCTCCGCCGAGTACCACCGCGGCGACGCCTCGCTGATCCACACCGATCCGGACGGGCAGCGCGACGCGGCCCTCGGGCCGTACACGCGCGTCTACCACTTCGCGGGCACCGAGCACGGCCTCGGCATCTGGCCGCCCGGCGACACGCAGACCGCGCCCGCCGATCCCACCGGTCCGGTGGAGCGCTCCCAGAACCTGCGCGGCGTGGTCGACTACGCGCCGCTGCTCCGCGCGTGCCTGGTGCACCTCGACCGCTGGGCCGTCGACGGCGTCGAGCCGCCCGCGAGCCGGCATCCCCGCCTGGCCGACGGCACCGCGGTGGCGCCCGAGCGCCTCGCCGCGACCTTCGCGCGCATCCCCGCCGCGCGCTATCCGCGCCACAACCCGAAGCCGCGGCGTCTCGACTGGGCCACCATGCCGCCCGCGCCGGGGCG
>Ga0134124_10003408_pt1 | contig 12789 bp, 9 predicted proteins | sample KB304_FD_96880 | JGI IMG/M metagenome (GOLD analysis project Ga0134124, IMG submission 96880) | Terrestrial soil microbial communities without Nitrogen fertilizer from Kellogg Biological Station, Michigan, USA - KB3-0-4 | ecosystem: Environmental > Terrestrial > Soil > Unclassified ... | reverse complement strand
GTACATGATGTAGCCCTTCGAGGTCGGCTGATCGGACTCATCCAGCAATCGAACATTCGGGTCGAGTGCTGCCAGCTGCATCCTGGGCTTTGGCTCGGCCCGGGTTTCCAGCGCGAGCGGCCCACGCTCGACAGGAGCTTCGGTCGCGACAGGAGTCTCGGCCACAACAGGAGTCTCGGTCACGACAGGAGTCTCGGCCACAACAGGAGTCTCGGTCACGACAGGAGTCTTGGCTACAATGGTGACGGCGCTGTTCGATTCGCGCGTGCCAACGTCATACGCAAGACCGGCCATGCCAATGAGAACAACTGGCACGTAGCCATATTTGACAATCCATTGTGTCAGCAAGCTGCTACCCCGTCCCCACGCCGCTTGGTTCAGAGTCTCCAGATTCTCCTCATCACACGCAAGAAGAAAGTGTCCGAATCAAGTTCCGGCGCAAACCGGCCTGTCAGACCTGGAACTTAACATTTGTTCAGATTATCGACGCGAACGGTGCCATCCGGCAGCTATTGCCTCTGCTTCGGTACAAAACCACCGCTCGCCCTTCGCGGCACTGATAATTATTCGACTGTAAAATTTGTCCCCGGGCATGTGATAAATGTGACGGCCACCATCAGTGATATTGCCCTTGATCTCGCAATCTTTCGATTGCGTGCTGTTCGGTTGCTTATCGGCTGGCTGCAAATGAGCATTCGATTGAGAAGCCCTCTGGCGCCAATCCCACGGCACCTCAAACTCTCCTTGCCACATACCGAGTTTTGCTTTGGACGCCCGCTCTTCCTGACTGACGTAGTCGTGCGAATATTGACGATAGGCTAATGCCCAACCTCTGGCGACCATCCAGGCATTTATGTCCTCACCCTCGACGAAGCACACCGATACGATGCGGCTGTAAATGTCTAAATCTTTCGGCTCACATTCGACGATGCGAGTGCCAATCTTGTCGGCCAGCGCAGACGTGGCGGTTCGATCACAACGAAATGGTTTCCGTTTGATGGTGCAGGTCTGGCCATTCTCAGGTGCATCAATGCCAAACAACCGGATTCGTGTACCGCTTATTTCTATGATGTCGCCTTCAAGCACCTTGGCTGTGCCGACGATTCTTTCGAGTTTCCGTTTGTTGGTGATGGGATTTTCAGGATTCGGCGTCGTGGCAGGCGCCAGGTCGCTCAAAGTGGTTCCGGTGAATCGCAAAGAAAAGTTAACGGCACCGACAAGTCCGAGAATGCCGACAAGGATCAACCCTAAAACTGATAGAAATTTTGCCAAGAGGGTTCGCCTCTTTGCTGGAAGGGGAACCTCGACAACGAATAGACTACCACCGTCGGACGGCCGGATGCCCAGATTTTTCAGAGCTGTCCGCTCTGTCCCCGAAAGCGGACATGTGCAGCACAACGAGGGATAAACGTGCGATAGTCCCCGGGAACGAATTGGCTGGGTATGGTATTTGGTTATCCAGGCATCACGATTTGACCCTCGGTCGACGCAAACGCGGGCACGCATTCCAACCGGGCATGGTATGGTAAATCGAATGACGACGGCGCAATCCACCGTGGCTATGAGGCGCTGGGGGCCTGCCGCCATTGTGACGCTCGCGGCAGTGGTCGCACTGACGGCGCTGACTGCCGACGCCGCGCCGAAACAGGCGCCACCCCAAGAGGCGCCGCGCGCTGCCGGTGAGCCGATCATGGCGATCGTATCGATCAAGGCCCAGCAGGTCGTTTTCTACGACGCGGACGGCTGGATCCTGCGCGCGCCGGTTTCGACCGGCACCAAGGACCGCGAGACGCCGGCCGGCGTCTTCGCCGTTGTCGATAAAGAGGTCGACCACCGCTCGAACATGTATGACGACGCCTGGATGCCGCACATGCAGCGCATCACCTGGAACGGCATCGCGCTGCACGGCGGCCCGTTGCCCGGATATGCGGCCTCGCACGGCTGCGTGCGGATGCCCTTCGGTTTTGCCGATAGGCTGTACAACAAGACGCGGATCGGGATGCGGGTGATCGTCGCGCCGGAGGATCCAGTCCCGGTCAATTTTTCTCATCCGGCGCTTCTCGTCCCGAAGGCGGAGGCCATCGCAGCTGCGCCGGCGCGGGCCGACACGCTCGCCCGCGAGGCGGCGGAAGCCGCCAAGGTCGCCGACGCGGCCAAGAAAGCCGCCGTGGCAGCACCGCGCGAGACGGCGTCGCTGACGGCGTCGCTGCGCAAGCTGGAATTGCTCAAGAAGAGCGCCGACGCCGAGTTCGCCGCCGCCGAAAAGGCGCTCGCCGCTGCCACGACGGACCAGGCGAAGGCGCGGGCCGAGGAGCGAAAGCAGAAGGCCGCATCCAGGTCCGAAGAATCAAGGATGCAGCTCGACAAGGCCAAGGCTGACGCCAAGCCCAAGCTCGACGCTATCGCTGCTGCCAAGGACACCGCCAAGGCGGCCGAGGCCAGGAAGGCCGCCACCGCCAAGGCGGCGCTCGATGCGAAACTCGCGGCCGTTCCGGTCTCGATCTACATCAGCCGCGCCACGCAGAAGCTTTACGTGCGGCGCAACACGCACAAGCGGTGGCCGGACGGGGGCGAAGTGTTCGATTTCAGCATCGAGGTCCCGGTCACGATCCGCAATCCCGAGAAGCCGATCGGCACGCATGTGTTCACCGCGATGGCGCGCACGGACGATGGCTTGCGCTGGACTGCAGTCACGATCGACGAGGGGGACGACGCCAAGGGCGCGCTCGACCGCATCACCATCCCGAAGGACGTGCTCGATCGCATTGGGCCGACCGCATTGCCGCGATCCTCGATCATCATCTCGGACGAGCCGCTCAGCAAAGAAACCAACTATCGCACCGAATTTGTCGCGGTGCTGAGCAATCAGCCCCAAGGTGGCTTCATAACGCGCGAGGTTTCGCCCGATGTCTACGTTGCGAACGACAACTTCCGGAACGACGGGTTCTTTTTTCAACGTGGTTGGGGCCCCCAAACTGGCAATGCCCGTTGGCCGGGCCAGGACTATCGTTGGCGCCGGTGGTAAGACGAAGCAAACCGATGCTCGTCGGTGCGAGCAACGATGGTACCGCCTGAAATTGAATCAAATTGAGCCCGTCAACGTTAAACGCAGCTGTCAGCGCGCTACCACAGCGCGTGCGTATCGGTGATGTACCGTTCAATACCGGTGGGAGACCGGGGAGAACGGCCATGCCTAGGTTTTATTTTCACTTGTCCAACTGCGATGAATATTTCCGGGATAACACGGGATACGATCTCGCCGACATTGTTGTCGCGCATACGAGAGCCAAGCGGCTTGCGCATCTGGTGATGACGACCTCCCGTTTGGCCAGCGACGAGCCTGACTGGCGTCGTTGGACCGTGACGGTCACACATAATCCACAAGGCCCGATTCTGATCATCCCGTTCGGTGCCTTCGGGATTGCGCCGCCCGGCGGCGGCAAATCGGTACGGCAATAGCGCCACTCGTGTTAGCGGGAATTTTGTCCGCTTTGGGTCAAAAGCGGACATTGAGGTTTATTCGATGACCTCGTCGGCTCGCTGCTGCAGGAACGGCGGAATCTTCAGCCCCAGTGTCTTTGCAGTCTTGAGGTTGATGACGAGCTCGAACTTGGTGGGGCCCTGGATGGGCAAATCAGCCGGTTTTTCGCCCTTGAGGGCGCGATCAACGTAAAACGCGCTGCGCCGATACAATTCCGGAAGACTGGCGCCGTAGGACATCAGGCTTCCGCTAACCGCAAAAAAACGAAACGCAGACATCGTCGGCAAACGATGGTGTATCGCCAGCGCGTTGATCAGGTCTCGATTGGCCGAATTTTGGGGTGTTGGAAGCAGCACGAGAGCGCCATTTTCTTCGCGCGCGGTCTCCGTAATCGCCGCCTCGAATTGTGCAGGTGCACTGACATCAAATGATGCCACTCTGAGACCAAGACGCGGTCCGGTTCGTTCGGTTTCCCGCACAAGGCCCGCATAGGTGATACTTTGGGTCCAAAGCACCGACACGTGGGTGAGCTTCGGAGCAACTTCTTTCAGCAGCTCCAGCCATTTTCCAACGATGGCAAATTCAAAATCCATGAGGCCTGTAACATTGCTGCCGGGCTTTGCCAGACTCTGGGCAACGCCGCCGGCAACCGGATCGATCATCTGGGCAAACACAATTGGAATTGTGCGGGTCGCTTGATGCAGCGCTGTCGTTACCGGTGTGCTGTTGACAAGGATGACTTCCGGAGCGGCCGCGACCAGCTCGGAAATGTGTGTTTGAAGCAGGTCACGACGTCCGGCAGCAAATCTATAATCGATGCGAATGTTGCGGCCTTCTATCCAACCCAGTTCGCGCATCCCTTGCTGAAACGATCTGATGCGGTCCTGCGTTTCCGGGTCGGCCTCCGCCAAAGCCAGCAACACCGCGATGCGCCGCATCTCGCCAGGCTGCTGCGCGTGCGCACGGAGTGGCATAGCGGCCAAGCCCCCGAGCAGGCCCATGAACTCACGCCGTCGCATTGCCGCTCCTGAGGCCACAATTGTGCATCGTAGCCATTGAAACCAGCGAGCTGGAAGGGGGTCCCCGCGTTACGGACGATGTTCGCTTTGGGTTAGAAGCGGACATGGGAATCTTGGCGCGAGAGCAGGGAGCCTTGTATCTTCAGGCAACACTGCGGGAGGGGGAAGACCATGAAGGGCCATATATCCACGCGAGGCGTCTTCGCGGTTCTTTACGTGGTTATTTTCTTGGCCGTTTCGGCCGGCTTTGCCGCACCGGCCGGTGCACAGGACACGATCAAAGTCGCGGTCGGCCAGATCGATGCCTGGGCCAATCAGGTGCCAACGCTTGGCATGAAGGCCGGCATTTTTCAGAAGCACGGCATCGTTCTGGACAATTACGGCACCCAAGGCGCCGGCGAAACCCTGCAGGCGGTTATATCGGGCAGCGCCGATATCGGCATCGGCGTCGGCACCCCGGGCGCCATGCGCGCATACGCTAAGGGCGCACCGGTGCGCGTCCTGGCGGCGGCCTATACCGGAGTGCAAGATATCTATTGGTTTGTGCCAGCCAGTTCGCCGATCACGAGCGTGAAAGACATCAGCGACAGGCATACGATCGCCTATTCGACCAATGGCTCGACCTCCGACAGCGTATTGCGCGCTTTGATCGCCCACTACGGCCTGAAGGCGAAGCCGGCACAGACCGGCGGACCGCCCGGGACGTTCACAATGACAATGTCGGGGCAGATTGACATCGGCTGGTCGGTGGCACCGTTCGGGTTGAAGGAGTTACAGGCCAAGAGCATCCGCGTCTTGATGCGCGGCAGCGACTTGCCTTCCATGCGCAATCAGACCGTGCGGGTCGAAATCGTCAACGCCAACGCCTTGAAGGACCGCCACGACGTCATGGTGCGGTTCATGCGCGCCTATCGCGAGACGCTCGACTGGATGTACTCCAATCCGCTTGCCGTCAAATACTATTCCGAGCATATGCGCATGCCCGAAAGCCTGGTCGAATTGCAACGCGACGAATTTAATCCGAAATCGGCGATGAATCCGGACAAATTGTCCGATGTCGACCTGGTGATGCAAGACGCGGTCGCTGGAAAATTTCTGGAAATGCCGCTCACCAAGGAACAGCTCGCGGAATTTATCCAGATCCCGCCACGGTAGGGGATTTGCCGGGTTTCACTCACGCAACCGGTCTCTCGATCGTCATGCCGGCTTTATGCCGGGCATCCACGTCTTAACGGCGTGGCGGATTGCAAGACGTGGACGACCGGAACAAGTCCGGCATGACGCGGAGTGTGGTGCAACGTAACCACGTCGCGGATCGGAGAAGGCTTCGCTTGCTGGTAGTCCTCCACCGCTCGCCGTGGAAAAATTGTCTTTCAAACACAGTTGAACGAATTTCTTGGTAGTCCGCTACCGATACGCGCGAATACAAATACTTTGTGAGGCACCTCACATATTGGTTCCCTATCTTGTGCTAATTTAATTTTGTCAAAGGCTGATGATGTAGGAGGGCGCGATGCATTACCTCCACCACTCTGCCACTGTTTTCGCCGCCATCGTTGTTGGAACTATTGCCTCAACCCACGCTCAAGCGGGCAGTCGGGTCGGCGGCGTGACAAGTGCCGTCCATGACGTTGCGAGCTCAGTATCCGGACAGTCATGGGCGAAGAAAGTCGAAGGCGACGACGTTTCCGAAGATGAATTCATCCGAACCGAGATCGAGAGCAGCGCGAGAATTTCATTCATTGACGAGACGGACATAAGAATGGGTCCGGCGGCGAAAATGAAAATCGACCGTGTCGTCTTCAAATCGGGCCGGGCCGTATCGGAACTCGTTGTGACCGCCGAGGCGGGCGCGCTGCGCTGGAACAGCGGTGTTTCGCAATCAGAGGCATACCTGATCAAGACCCAAACGGTCATTATCAAAGTTCGCGGCACGACATTTGATCTGTTCGCTGAGCCGCAGCAAACAACGGTGGTTCTGCGGAGAGGAACAATCGAAGTCTGTGCGATCGACACGCCGCAAAGGTGTCGAACGCTGTCCCGGCCCGGCGATACGGTCATAGGAACACCGAGTGTTCTCGACAGACCACAACGAGCGGGGCCCGGGCCATCGGAATTCGCGGACCGATGCTTAAGCGCTCGCGCGATGACTCCCTGCGGTATCCTTGCCAGCGTCCAACCGACGAGGGCAGGCAGCGTGGAACCGACAAGGCCAGGTAACGCACAACCGACGAGGACAGGGAGCGTGGGTAGCGTTCCGAGCAGCGTGCCGAGCAGCGTTCCGTCGATTCCAGGACGCGGCGATTACCAGCGTGTGCCGCACAGGGATCGGGTCGTTTACGGACCGGCCGGTGGCGAAAACGCCGGTCCGGCAAAAAAACCGACGCCAACGCCGTCTAAAGATTGTTATCGAAACCGGCGTGGTTGCGGCCAGGGATCAGTGCCCGCGAAACCGGGCCGGCCTGATGCGAAGCCGCCTTATGTGCCGAAGCAGGATACGGCTTACGTGCCGAAGCAGAAGGTGCCTTATGTGCCGAAGCAGAATATGACGGCGAAGCCGAATTATTCGACGCAGGCAGTGAGGCAGGCTTATGCGCGGCCGATCCCGAGGCAGACGATGATCCCGAGGCAAACTCTTGCGCGGCCGGTTTACCGGCCTCCGCCGAGTTTCACCCCCAGGTGAGTGAATTGTCTACGAGAGGTTCACTTCTGCCCAGCCAAGCCGCCTAATCGGCGGCTTGGTCCGACCACTTCTTCTGCTCATTGCACCAGGCCGGTGACTGCGAATCGAGGAAGGCATTCGCCCGCTGCTGCGACGTAAGGCAGCGCGGCACCACGATCTTGGAACGGTCGACGAGCGCCTGGGTCGTCAGAAAAATGCGCCAAATTCGCGCCGTGGTGTCATCCGATGCCGTCAGTATCCGCTCTCCGTCGGGACTGAACACAGCGCTCCACACCGCCCCGGAATGACCCTTCAGAACCGCTATTGTCGTCATCGCTTCGGCATCCCAAACGCGCACCGTTTCGTCGGCGGACGCCGTCACGATTTTGTCGCCCCGGCTGTTGAAGGCGGCGCTCAATACGGAGTCCGAATGCCCGCTCAGAACCGCTATCGGTTTGCCCGTCGCGGCATCCCAAATGCGCGCAGTATTGTCGCCGCTTGCCGTCACGATTCGCTTGCCGTCGGGGCTGAAGGTAGCGTCGTACAGTTGCACCATATCTCCTTCGAATCGCAGGATCACCCGACCGGACAAAGCATCCCACAGGAGCGCGACGCTATCGTTCGACGTGACGATCGTGACGTTGCCGCTGCGTTGCGGCATCTGGGTGCTCACCACGCGCAAGCCATCGGGGCTGAACACGGCGCTGCGCACCGGCGCGGTATGTTCCGTTAGAGCCGCAATCTGCCCGCCTGTCTGAAGATCCCAAACGCGGGCCGTCCTGTCATCGGATGCCGTTACAATGCGCCGGCCATCGGCACTGAAGGCAACGCTCTGTACCGCCGCGCTGTGTCCCTGAAAGATACGGTCCTCACGTTCACCTGTATTGGCGTCGCGGACGACAACAGTATTGTTGTCGGGTATCGCGACCAGTCGGCCATCGGGGCTGAAGGCCGCCATTCCCGATCCCGCCCTTGCGAAGGTCGCAATCTGCCGACCGGCCTCGGCATCCCACAGCCGGACTGAGTTGTCATCGGATGCCGTGAGAGCGCGACGGCCATCCGGGCTGAATACCGCGCGCCCCGCAGATCCCGTGTGTGCCGCCAGGACGGCCATCTGCGTGTTTGTTTCTGTGCCGGCGCTCCATAGCCGCGCGGTCTTGTCGTCGGACGCCGTCAGGACGGATCGACCATCGGGGCTGAACACCGCGCCCGTCACCCGGCTTCGGTGGCCCCTGAGAACCATCGCGAGCTTGCCGTTGTCGGCATTCCAGATGCGGGCCGTATCACCGTCGGACGTCACGATGCTGCGGCCATCGGGGCTGTACACGGCAGTCCGCCCGGAGAGAGTAACAATCCGCTCGCCCATCTGCGCGTCCCAGATGGGCACGGTGTTGTCATCGGACGCCGTCACAATGCGCTGACCGTCGGGACTGAAGGCCGCGCTCGTCACGACGTCGCCATGTCCGAGGATGACGGACTGCTTGCCCGTTTCCACGCTCCACACGCGCGCCGAATGATCGAGGGATGTCGTAACCGCGCGCTCGCCATCAGGGCTGAATGCGACGCCACGCACTGACTGCGTATGCCCTTCGAGGATGTGGACCGGCTCGCCGGTTTTGGAGTCCCACAGACGCGCGGTTTTGTCGTCGGACGATGTGAGGACGTACCGGCCGTTCGGGCTGAATGCGGCATCGCGCACCCGTGCCGTATGCCCCGTCAGAGCGGCAATCTGCTTGCCAGTCTGAACGTCCCAGATGCGGGCGGTCTTGTCATCGGACGCCGTCACGACGCGCCGACCATCGGAACTGAAAGCAGCGCTTCGCACGACCCCGTCATGTTCGAGAACAGCGGATTGCTGACCCGTTTCCGCGTTCCACAAGCGCGCCGTCTTGTCCGTCGAGCCGGTAATCACTTGCCTGCCATCGGGGCTGAAGGATGCAACCCGCACCCCTTCTGTGTGGCCCCGAAGAATGGCCAGCTGATCGCCATTCTCGGCATTCCACACGCGGGCCGTCTTGTCCTCGGACGCGGTGACAATACGCTTGCCGTCCGGCGCTAAGCGCGCGCTCCACAGCACACCGTCGTGGCCCTTCAGGACGATCCGTTCTTTAAGATCCTGGTAAGCGGCGAACAGAGCTGCCTCCGCCTCGTGCACCATGGGTCTTCCCACGCCGCTGCGCGTGTCCGGCAGTGCCTGAAGGGCGAGCAGCATCGCTGTGCCGGCATCGCCCGCCTGGTTTCCCTGGTTCGCGCGGTCGACCAGGAAGCGAGATTGTGAGACCAGCAATTGGTCGCGTTTTTCCACCGCCTCGCGCTGCAAACTAACGGTATGTCGCCACTCGTAGACCGCGACCCCCGCCACGGCCGCAAAGATGACTGCCGCGGCCGCTGTCAGCGTCTGCATCAGGCGCGCGCGCCGACCGGAGCGCCGCACGAACTCGCGCGTCGCTGTCGGTAGCTCCCCCGAAAAATTGCGGACAATGCTTTCTGCCTCGGCGAGCGGTCGTCCTCGCCCGATCAGCAAATCGCGCCGGCGCCCGGCTGCGTCCCACCGGCGCCGCTGCTCCTCGACCTCGGCGCGGATGCGATAGAAATCGGCGTTGTCCGCCACGATCTCGCTTGCCCGTTGCCAGCTGTCGAGAACGCGGGCGTGGGCGAGCCGCACGGTCGCTTGTCCGCCTTCGCCGGAGGAGAGCAGGATGCGGGCATCGATCAATGCCTGCACCAGCCGAGCCGAGGCTTCGTCATATGCCGCATCGGCCAGCGGCACCGGACGGATGTCGAAGGCCGCACGTGCGGCCGTCACCGTGGCATCGCCGGCAGGCGCCACCAGCTCCCGCAATAGCCGCGGCAGCCGTGCCTGTTCGGTTGCGCCGAGCCTGGCGAATGCCGCTTCCGCCTCCTTCTCGACCGCGCCTTCGAGACCACCAAGCGCACGGTAGGCAGCAAAGGTGAGCTGGCCGCCATGATCGCGGCGTTCGCGCGCCTCGAACAGCTGGTTGAGCGTGAATTGCAGCAGCGGCAACAGGTCGGCACGCTCGGCGTCCGCGAGCAGGCGTTCGTCGAGCCGTTCCCCCGTTTTCGTGTCGCTCTCATAGACAAGGCCAGCCGCCGCCGCCGGCGCTCGCACAATTTCGGCCAATGCGGCGGCATCGGGCGGGGCGAGGTCGTAAGACGAGCCGTCGTCCTTGAGCTGCTTGAGATCTTTCTGCGACAGAAAGTGATCGAACAGGTCGGCACGCAGCGTGGCGATCACCCACACCCGGCCGCTGCGCGCCAGAAGCCCGAGCAGCTGGGCAAAGCGGGCACGGATATCGTTGCCGATGTCGGCACCGAACAGTTCGTCGAGTTGATCGACCACCAGCAGCAAGGCCACCTTGACGGCGCGGCTGTAGCCTTCTTTCTCTCGCGCCGTCTGCTCGATGGCGCTGAACGTGGAGAGTATAGGCTTGGGGGCGGACGCATCGGCGTGTGCCAGCAGTGCGGCAAGATCGTCGGCCCGCGGGAAGTCGCTTGCGCTCAATTCCGGCAGGGCCGGCGGCCGACCTTGCTCTGCCTCGGGCAGATCGGACTCAGCCACCAGAAGCGCGCGCGCCAGCGCCGCAAACGGGTCGCCCACAATTTCCGCCGGTCGCATGACTGCGACGCGCCAGATGTCGACGCTCGGCACCACGCCCGCCGCGGTCAGCCGCGGCACGAGGCCGGCGCGCACCAGCGAAGACTTGCCGGCGCCGCTCGCGCCATCCACCAGCAGAAACGGGCAACCCTTCTCGGCCGCGTCCTTGAGCCGGTCGATGGCTTTGGTGATATCCCGGCTGCGCCCGAAAAATACCGGTGCGTGCTTGGCGCCGAATGCGGCAAGTCCGCGGAACGGCGAGCCCTTGATCTCTGCCGGCCAGGTGGGGGAGCGGCCATGCAGAACCTTTTCTTCCAGCCATTTGCGCAGCAGGACTTCGGCCTGCGCCTCGAAATCGTCGGTCGACGCAAAGCTCTGGAATGCCGCCTTGAACTCGCCCGACGGCGTCTTGAACCAGGCGTCGAAGAACGCCTTCAGATGCTGCCACTGCGTTTCGATTTCATTGCGCTTGGGATCATCGAGCTGCACGCTCGGCGGCTGCGGGAAGCGGAAGACGTAGACATCCGGAAAGCCGTGCGCCTTGCTGGCGTCGATGGCGGTGAGAACCTCGTAAGCGGTGCCGCTCGGATAGGGCTCGCCATTGGTCATGCGACGGAAATCGGCCGGCAGCACGCTGCCGAGCCGGCTACGGAAAATCGCTATGACAATGTCGCACTGCGCGGCTTCCGGTATCTGCGCCTGGAAGGTCTGGTGCGCCTTGTAGAACTCAGTCTCCCAGCGGATCGGCACGATATGGACGGTGCCCTGGAACTCGCCGTTGAGGCGCTCGGTCACCCGCTCCAGCCGCATGCGCTCGAATTGCGCATCCCCGGGCGAGGACACGAACACGCGTACCTCTCGCGCGCCGTCTGCCATGCTCTCCCTCCCTGGAAGGCAGCAGTTGCGTCGGCAGGAATTAGACTAGCAGAGGAGGCGACCCGGCGGGCTATGGCTGGTAAGATTTTCATCAATTACCGCCGAGATGATTCCATCGGGATGGCCGGTCGTTGTGGCCATCGGCCCAACGATACGCGATAGCTAGGTTACGTCCTTCGAATGGTATAGCGGGCTTCTGCGAACGAGCGGCAAGCGGGCGGGAGACGACTGCGCTTCCAACTAATATGATGAACTCGCGCCTTTTCATACGGCCCCCGAGGTTCAGGAGGCAATCGCACCGATTTGAATGGGACACATTAAGAGACCGCCGATGTCCGCTTTGGGTCATAAGCGGAATTTCGCAGTGCAATCGCCGTGTCCGCTTTACCCTAAAAGCAGACCGGTTTTAGAAAGTCCGCTTTGGGCCAGAGGCAGACATGATTCCGTTCCATCCTGTGGCCAAAGCTGACCTGTGTTCGCTATGCGGCGTTCGTTAGTACCGAGCCTGATAATCGTTTGCGCGTTCGTTGCGTTCCCGCTCATACTGCGTGAATTCTTTCCGCTCAAATTGCCAGCTGCGGAGTTGGTCGCTCATAACACCCCTCAAGGGCTCACTGATTTTACGTTTTCGGACGGATCGGGGCGCAACCTTACATTAGACAATTTCCGCGGCACTCTTATTTTGGTGAATGTCTGGGCGACATGGTGCCCTCCCTGCAAGGAGGAGATGGCTTCGCTTAATCACCTTGTGCTGCTCCTCGCGAACAAGAACATAAAAATTGTACCCATTTCGGTAGACGTTTCTGGCACTCTAACGGTGCGTTCTTTCTACGAAAGGTTAGGCCTGAATAATCTTTCGATTTACGTCGATCCTTCAAAGAACGTTATGGATGCGCTTGGGATAACCGGCATTCCGACCACTATCCTGATAGGCCGCGACGGACGTGAATTGGCCGAACTGTAGGGCCTGCACAATGGGATGCGCCTGAAAGCGTGAAGCGTATTACAGAGATCGCGGGCCTATAAATCTATCGCCTCGTACTTTGCGGATCCCGCCACGCTAGCCTCTGCGAGTGCTGCTTTCTTCTTCCTGCGCCAAGCCACAAGCCACAATGCGCCGAGGCCGGAGGCGAAG
>Ga0134124_10003406_pt1 | contig 12789 bp, 7 predicted proteins | sample KB304_FD_96880 | JGI IMG/M metagenome (GOLD analysis project Ga0134124, IMG submission 96880) | Terrestrial soil microbial communities without Nitrogen fertilizer from Kellogg Biological Station, Michigan, USA - KB3-0-4 | ecosystem: Environmental > Terrestrial > Soil > Unclassified ... | reverse complement strand
TGCGCATCATGACGGTGCACAAGGCAAAGGGGCTCGAGTTTCCCGTGGTGATTTTGTGCGACATCACTGCGAAGGATTCACGCGAACCTTCCAAGTGGATCGATCAAGCAGCTGGATTGAGTGCGATGAGTCTTGCAGGGTGCACGCCGATAGAGGTCCAGGAACATAAGGAAGAGGAGATTGGCATCGAGAAGGAAGAGTCGGCCCGCGTACTTTATGTCGCTGCAACACGCGCTCGCGATCTGCTGGTAGTTTGTGCTGTGGGTGATCAACCAACTGAAGATTGGTTGGCGACATTGAATCCGGTGTTGTACCCGCCGGAAGCCAGTAGCTTCAATCCAGAGACCAAACAGGCAAGTGGATGTCCAATGTTTTCTGATGACACGGTAGTTGGTCGACCGAAAGACGCGTTTCGTCCACCTGGGTCGGTGAGTCCGGGTTTGCACAAGCCACGTGTCGGAGAGCATCAAGTGGTTTGGTGGGACCCTTCGGTGCTAGGGCCGCCTTCACAAGCGGGGCGAACCAGTTCGAAGTTGACAGAGTTTTTGAAGAAGGACGACGCAGTTCGCGCTCCCGCGGGGATTCGCGAACATGAAGAATGGCAAAGTAGACGGAAGGTTGTGCGTGAGGTTGCCTCGAAACCTCTTTGGAATGTTGTGACGGCGACAACGCAAACGCTGTCGGTTGATGAAGCTGCCCTTCTTGCAGAACCGGGCGCGGAGCTTGTTGCGGATGTTTCGATTGAGCAGGTTGGAACCCACCCGCTACCGCGAAGTGGTACCGACTTCATGACAACGGACTATTCGAGACCGCACGGTAAACGCTTTGGAACTCTGGTTCACTCAGTTCTTTCTGTAGTTGCGCTTGATGCTGATTCGGAAAGCATTGAAAAAGTTGCTCGTGTACAAGGTCGTGTTCTGGGAGCTATCGAGGAGGAAGTTGAAGCCGCAGTCGAGACAGTTGCAGCGGTCTTACGTTGTCCCATTATTGTGAGTGGTGCTGCTGCCGAGTCAGCTGGTAGTTGTCGTCGGGAAGTTCCGGTCACACTGCGGTTAGAAAACCATTTGATAGTTGAAGGTGTAGTTGATCTCGCTTATCAGAGCACGAAGGGCGACGTTTGGACCGTTGTCGATTACAAGACAGATTTTGAATTGGGCGGACGAAGTAAAGAGTACAGCCGTCAGGTCTGGCTGTATGCGTTAGCGATTTCGAGAGCGACAGGGAAGAAGAGTCGCCCCGTGTTGTTGCGAGTGTGAGTTATTTTCAGGTTGGGAAGGGATCCTGTCCCCGCTTGGTTTAGGTCGGAGAAAGTTTCAGAGAGTTGCGTGTATTAGCTGGCGGGGGACAGGGTCCATTCCCAACCTGAAAATTTTTAACGCGGTGGAGAACCGATAGTAACTTAGCAAATTATGAGTCTTTCTCGTCGATTCTTTGTCATCATGCTCGCCATGATTACATGGTCTACTTATCCAGTGACCGCCACGATCGATGGCGGCAAAGCGATCGTTTACGTTGGTACGTTTAAGCGAGAACCCAGCAAAGGAATTTACGCATGGCGACTGGACATGACCTCCGGCAAGATGGATCCATTGGGCCTGGCGGCGGACACGATGAGACCCGTTTTTATTGCATTGCACCCCAACCGCCGATTCCTCTACGCCGTTAGTCGTCCCACGGCCGTCGATCGAACAAATATGGGTGTTGTTCTCTCCTATGCGATCGATCCAAAGACGGCAAAGTTGACCCTCCTCAACTCCTTCTCTACGCGTGGAATCGATCCTGCTTACGTGGTAGTAGATCGCACCGGTCAAAACTTGCTGGTGGCAAACTTTGGTTCGAACGCCGGGAAAGGCTGCGTCGCAGTTTTTCCCGTTAAGAAGGATGGGAGTCTTGCTGAAGCATCAGACTTCATCGAGTACAGCGGGACTGGCGTCCATCCACAACGCCAGCAGGGGCCCCACTCACACGCGATCAATGTCTCACCTGATAATGACTTCGCTTTCGTGGCTGATCTCGGCCTCGACAAGATTTTCATTTACCGCTTTGACGCGGAGAAGGGAAAACTGACACCTAACAGTCCGTCATATGCAACGCTCCCTCCCGGGGCCGGGCCACGTCAGTTTGTTTTTCATCCGAATCGCAAGTTTTTTTATGTGGTAAATGAAATCCAGTCGACGGTCACGACATTTGCTTATTCGGCCGGGTCTCTCAAGGAGCTGCAGAATGTTTCAACGCTGCCACATGGCTTTAATGGCGCAAGCTCAGCAGCAACCTTGCAGGTTCACCCCAACGGCAGATTCCTGTATGCGTCAAACCGGGGAGCCGATGAAATTGCGGTTTACTCAATTGCTCAAGCGGGAACTCTTACCCTGGTTGAATCCGTTCCTGCGCAAGGGAGAACTCCAGGCAGCTTTGCAATCGATCCCAGCGGCTCCTGGCTTGTAGCGGCCAACCAGTCTTCCGACTTGCTTGTCTTATTTAGAATCGATCCGCAGACCGGTAGACTGACCTCAACTGGGCAGAGCTTTGAAGTTGGAACACCTTCGTGTGTGAAATTTCTACCTCTGAACTGATTGCCCTTGTTGTTGCGTGTGTGAGCTTTGATCTCCATCCTACACTCATGGCTTCAAAAGTCGCGCTGAAACGACTGGTTTTAAAATACTCAAGTCGCCATCTCGGGGCATTGAGATTGGTTTTCGGAGAGACCTTTCTTCAACACTTGGGAATCCGCCGCTACTGGCATGATATTGACGGTTGGTTCAATTGGCGAACATGTCAGGAAGAGGCAGTTAATTGCTTTCCTGATGGCAGTCGTTTTGTCGAAGTTGGAACATACCTTGGTCGAAGTCTTTGTTCTTTAGGTGAGGTTATTGAATCTAGTGGCAAGAGCTTCGGAGTAATCGGAGTCGACACTTGTCGTGGCAGTGGTCCAGAAGGGTGGCGACAGAACGACTACCACGCAGCGGCTGTGGCCCAGGGCGGTGGTACATTTGCAGGTATCTTGCATAAGAACATCCTGGATTGTGGATTCGGCGAACTGATCTCCCTCGTCATTTCAGACTCTACACGAGCATCAGAACTGTTCAGCGACGCGTCACTTGACTGGGTTCATTTGGACGCGAGACACGACTATGCAAATGTGAAAGCTGATATTGAGGCGTGGCTACCGAAGGTCAAACGTGGTGGCTGGTTATCCGGTGATGATTACGATCGACTCAAGTGGCCAGAGGTAGTGCAAGCGGTATCAGATCTGTTGCCGGAAGCTCAGCAATGGGCCAATCAACAATGGCGCTGGATTGTCCCCTAAATTGGACAAAGAAGTTAGACAGGTTTTGGGCCATGTCCTTCATGCTTAATAGAAAGCGCCAGCCGGAGAAGGCTCTTGTAATCCACGTCCCAACCGGCTTGTGCTGCCGCGAGACCGATGACGCCACCTTCTCCAGTGAAAACGCCTCGGCTTTTTAAGAAGTCTGCGCCGATTTCCCAGGTCTCCAGGAACGTGGATTCGCATCCATCTTTAGTAACTGCGAATAATGCTTCGCCACACCAGCGCGCTGACTTTAGCACTTCGATATTGCCTGTGAGGTGATGCGCCAATTCCTCGAAAGCGCCTAGTCGTGACGATCCCCATTTCTTCAAATGCTCTGAGATGCTGGTTCGCACTTCGGGAACAACCGCTAAACCTCGTGGGAAAAATCGTAGACGAGGAAGTGGTTCGATACGTGAGTCGGCATCTACAAAGATAGCAGTGTCGAATTTGTCGAGAGCAGCACGGACCACAAAACGTTTGTCGTGATAAGCGGGGCGGCCCCGGCCATTTCCGGTCGGCGGCAAATTAGTAAGAAAATCAATAGCCATCGGACCAGTGGGGAAGTGCCGGATCGCACACACTGGCAAATCAGCAAACTCATCAGGTTCATCGGTCAGGACGATCCAGGACAGATGAGGCGCATCTGCACAAAGCAATCTTGCTCGTCGACGATAGGGTGCGTGTATGGCGAGGGTGCAGAAACATACGTTCAATGAACGATTACGTAAACGATTGATTAGGACGTCGAGCATGATCTGGTGAATGCTACAGTACGCTGACGCTGTAACACAAAAACTGGAATCTACTGCAAGTCAGAGATCACTGAGCAACCTTTCCGCTTGATCGACGATGCGCTATTGATTTTCTCGACTCGACACGATTGATCCAATACTGTATAGATGATGTGCACTTCTTTACACACAGACTCGAGCGGACAACGACTATCCTTCCGACTCTCAGCATCTGAAGTCAATCTTTACTAGTCAAATAGAAGAACTTAGCCGCATTCTGGCTTCAAACAATCAACGGTCTTATACAACAATAACCCAGGAGAACCCCCCGCATGCTTTCTAACGTTTCACTCAAATATGTTCTGCCTATCTTTGTAGTCGGTTTATTACTTGGCACGCAGGCAAATGCCAAGACGTCTTCGCCGGCAAAACGCAGTGTCCAGGTCAGTGTTTACAACCAGGCTGCCGGCACTTCTAATCAGCTCGACGAAAACGATCTCGAGCAAGTCCGCACAGAGCTTTTGAATTTTGTGATTTCCTACAAGGAATTTGCCAGCGGCGTGGGAAGGCAAAAAGAGGCGGCATCGTTCGAGCAATCCGAAGCACAAATTAGAGCATTCAGCTTGAAGCAGCTTGAGGTATTCAAGAATGTTTTTAAGGACTCTTCCGGGATGATGCTGGCCACACAGAAGCTGCGTGGCGCCGTTGAGACGATGCGTGCAACTTCGACTAGTTCTTCAAAGATGAGAGGATCAATCGTCCCAAACACTGCTGGACTTCCGGGTGCCGATTACCCATCGTGCGGCAGCACGCGTACAGATGAGACTGTTATCGACGCCTCGGATGTTGCTTTGTTCGTTGCTGAAGGCGTTCGAGAAGTTGCTAGTCGAGCTTGCGATGAAGTCGTCGTAGTCCTCGGTGAAGGGGGAAACGGTTCACTGGTCTGTATTGCTACTGACGCGATTTATATAGCCGCAAAAGCTGTAAATTTCGGCCTGCATTTCTGCGACGACAAGATTGATCAAGCGGAATTGGGAGCCACCTTTGGACGTCTCGGCCATATTCACGGCGATCTTGAAGCCAGCGTAACCAATGACAACAACAACAAAACCGCGGTTATCAACAACGATAACGCAAACACCACTTCAATCGTCAACAACGACAACGCTAACAAGACGACGATTATCAACAACGACAACGCCAACAAGACGTCGATTATCAACAACGACAATGCGAATACCGCCGCGCTGACAATAACGGTGAATGCAAACACTGCGGCGATTATCGCGAACGATAATGCAAACAAGAATGAGTTGAGGGATCTGATTCTGCGTACCCAGATTGAAGCTGATTTGGCTCAAGCCGACAGTTCAACTCCCGTTGCAGTCTTCGTTACACCGAATGCTCATGGCGGTTATCTGGATCTGGTAAGAGCGATTGTGGCGCAGACTATCACGAACATTCTTGCGGCTGGCGGGAAGGTTGGACAGGCTCAGTCGTTCCTCGCTCAAGGGGATGCTGCGAAGACAGCAGGCGACTTCAAAGGCGCCTACTTCTCATATCGAAAAGCGTACCAGGCCGCGGTTCGATAACAGCAATTCAAAACAACAATCGGGTAGTTGATTCAGGGCCTACGGAATCAACTACCCGGTTGGAGTAAAACTCCGAACGAACTCAACAGTCAGTTTCTTCCGACCGCTTCAACGCTTACATTCCTCCAAAGAAATGAGACCTCACTTATCTTAGGTGTCTGGGAGGCCTTCCACCTCTGTAACCGGCCGCACTTCGACTGTGCCGATACGGGCTCCGGGAATTCGAGACGCAATGGCGATGGCTTCACTAACGTCTTTCGCATCGACGAGAAAGTAACCGCCAATTTGTTCGCGTGTTTCGGCGAATGGTCCATCTGTAACGACTCGTTTGCCATCGCGAACGCTAACACAAACAGTCTCTGATGTAGGGTGTAGTGGGGCAGCGCCGAGATATTGATCGGCTTCGGCGAGTTGGTTGGCCAACTGAACTGACTCATTGAGCATATCTTGTCGCTCATCTTCGGCACGTTTTGCGAAAGCTACTTCGTCGTGATGAACCAGCAACATGTACTTCATTCGTTTCGTTTCCTCTATGGCGATTGATAACACGGCAATTCTAAATTCAGTTGTTTTGCCGATTTCTCACAACAGAGATTTACAAATCCAGGAAGTCTTTATCGCCATTCGCCCTGTAATTCAAACGCAGCCCAATAATATGGAGCGCGCCAGCGCTTTTGTTTCCACATCTCCAGCTGGGCCTCGCGCAGTGCGGCCGCGGGTCGCTGGTGCTGTTGCAACAAAACTCTGTACAGTCGCGACATCATCTCTGACGTAGCCTTATCATTCACGCTCCATAGACTCATTATCACTCGGGGCGCACCGGCATACATGAAAGCACGCGTCAAGCCCACCACCCCTTCGCCTTTTATATCTTTTCCCAATCCAGTCTGACACGCGCTCAGCACTACTAGTTCGGCTGGCAAGTGAAGATTGAATACTTCGTCTGTTAGCAGGAATCCAGATTGCGGTTGCCCCTGGTGATCGACCATCGAAAGCACGATTCCCGATAGTTCAGGATTAGCGCTGTTGAGAAATCCGTGAGTGGCGAATTGCACGTAGCGATACTGAGCAAGTTCAGTACTGGTTACTGTCGCTCGGCTAGCGTCGAAATCGAATGCTTTCATTCTCGCATTTGCGGGTGCAAAGCCGAGAATCTTTTCGGCCTCTTGTCTGGTGCCGGGCAACCTTGGAATGGTCAATCCATCTTCCACCAACCCTGTCTCGACGGCGGCCTTCTTCGTTTTATCAGTTTCGAGTTGGCGCGCTAATGAGGGCTCTTCTCTTTGATCATCTGCTTTCTTTACATTCTTAGCAGAAGTTACTCTCTCATCATTCTTATCGAAGACAGGATCAGCCAGTACCGCAACCATTTTCTCAGCGGGTTTGCGGTTTTCTGTCTCGCGCCTGATCTCGGCGAGAGTCGACGCAGATGGCAGACTCACAATCTCGTGTTCTGCGATCAGAGGAAGAAACTTTGTTGGCGCGATGTTCCGAGAGCCCTGGCCCCTCGCGATTAACTTCTGCGCATCCGGCGATGGCAGTGCCGCGAAAGGAATATATTGCAGGGCACCATCCGCCACGATTATTAATCTCTTCTTTTTCAACTGGGAAGCAACTGGTTTAAGTAGCATGCGACTCAGAATCGATGCGGTCTCTATCACGAGCGGCTCTTGGGCATTCGCAATACTAAGTTGCCGGCTCCCGTCCGCGTTTCTCGATTGCTGATTGGGTGTCGTCAACGCCACGTAGAATTGCTTCGCAGCTGTCTCGACGTCCGCGCGTTTCGGTAGTTCATAACTGGCGATTGAAGACGGAGTTACCGCCCAGAGATAACTGCGGTCTTCACCCAGCGAGTATTCCAACAGAAGCGCATCACGATCGAGCAAGCGCTGAATCTCTTCCGTTTTTAAGGGCTGCGGCTGAGTCAGGGCGGCATAGCGAGGGCTCTTGGCTTTGATTTCTGTTTCAACTTGCTGATATTCCGTTTTCAGCACCTCGACCTCTTTCGCAGCAGTGGTGGCTTGTTCATCGGTGTGCTTTCCGACGAGCAAACGAATCTGCTCCTCTGTTTTTGCGTTGAGTAGGTGCTGCACTGATCGTTCACGCTCTAACAGTTTTGGATCAATTCCTTGACGGATATCGGCATGTGCTTCGTTGAGCAATTCAATCAAACTCCGAGCCCGACCACGCTCGCAAGCTTGCAAAGCTGCTGAGTTAAACCCTTCCGTGGGCTTTTGTTGATGCATTTGCATCAACAATTCAATGTAGAGTTCGTAATACTGTTGCACGGTTGAAAGGTAGGAAGTGCGCAGTTCCTGACTGGTTATTTTGGTTCGCAATCCCTCGACGATACTAAGCACAGTTCCCATGTGGGCTAACGCTTCAGAGAGCTTGCCAGAATCACGTTCGACCTGTGCCACCAAAGCCAGCGTTTGCGCCTCTCCATTACGATCACCAATGGAGCGTCTTATGACGAGTGCGCGATTTAAGAAGTCGAGTGCTTTTACCTTATCGCCGAGTAAGCGTTCCAAGCGACCGAGGTTGTTTAGGGTCGTTGCTTCGCCATCGCGATCTCCTACTGCGGCATTGAGAGGAAGCGCCTGATTATAGTAAAGGAGCGCTTTCTGTCTTTGCCCTAACATATCGTAAGCAGAACCCATATTGCCTAGTGCGACAGCTTGTCCTGTACGATTACCCAGTATGACCATGAGGCTTAGGGCTTGATTGAGGGAATTGAGCGCTTCCTGGCCTTGCTCTAGTCGAATATGAATCTCACCGATATTGTTAAGGACGGTCGCTTCACCCGTATGGTCGCCTACTGCTCGCACCAGCTGCAGCGCTTGATTGTAGTAACTGAGACCCTTCGTCCTTTCGCCCAGGGAATCGTACAGATTGCCAAGTGCCGTTAGGGTTACAGCCTCACCACTGCGGTCGCCAACTTTGTGTCTAAGTAAGAGAGATTGATTGTAGTAATCAAGCGCCTTCTGCTTCTCACCTGAAAAGTTGTAAAGGTGGCCGATGTCAGCCAGCACATATGCTTCTCCGTATTGATCATTCATTGTTCGCATCAACGCGAGCGACTGGTTATGAGAATCGAGCGCTCGCTGTTCTGCGCCTAGTAGGGTGTAAATTCCGCCCATGCTGCTGAGGGCATACGCCTCAGTGTGAAGGTCCCCAGCAGTTCTCGCGAGCGGAATCGCCTCACTGTAATAATTCAGCGAGGTTTGCCAATCACCCAACTGCCTATATACGAGTCCGATCTCAAAAAGTGTTACGGCTTCTCCGCCGCGGTCAGTAATCGCACGTCTGAGTGTCAGCGCTTTATTGTAGTAGTCCAGGGCCTTATGCTTTTGATCCAGGGTTTCGCCAAGAGAATTGTAGACGTCGCCTATACTGTGCAGCGTGTTGGCTTCTCCCTGGCGGTCCTCTGCCTCACGCCAGCGAGGCAACGTTTCTTCATACTTACTGATCGCTTGTTGCGTCGATTCCGCGGTCCCTTGCGCGCGCAGCAGTTCCGCTTCCGCAAACAACTTGTGCGCGAGAACAGCACTGCGATCTTTCTGTGCAGCGGGTCGAATTTCGTTAAGCTTTGCTTCGTACTTTCCTGGAGCCGCCTCCTTCTCGAGAGATCGAACCTCCAACCTGTATACGCCTGCTACCTCGGTAACGTAATAAATCGGCTCGGGTCCCTGTGTACCATTCGGACTGTCAACCTCTATTAACTTCTTACCGTCGGGCCCAAACAGGGCCACCACTACATCAATGCCGCGCTGATCCACAACGACATGGAGATACTGGTCGGCGCCGAGCAAGAGTTGATAGAAGTGCGATTCACCGCCGGCGAGTCTTCGCTCGATGGGCTTGCCTGGTTCAAGTAGAGTGGCATCCGATTGTGACGTAGCACCAGGAGTAATGATTGTTTGCGGCGCGACAACTGCTGGTGCAAAGAAAATACTTACGATGGATAGAGAGGTCGCAGTTATTGTGCTTATTAGAGATCTTAGGTTCATAGACTTATATCCCTTTAGTCGCTAAGTGTGCCTGTATCTCAAACCCCTCCAGGACGTTCCGACCCGCAAAGGAGTCCGGTACTGAAAAACCTGGTAAGTCCTGGGTTCCCCTTAAAGTGAAAATAGAGAGAGCTTGAAAGCCTTTTTCTTTTGGTTGGTCGTAACAGCCGCCGACTTTTTTGCTCTCCATTGGGGAGAGGCGATGACACGAAGTGAAGCTCCAGAAGAGCGCGATTAACTCAGGTCAATCGCGATGCGCGAGATGTTATACGTAACGACAAGTCATGGCAATAATTGCTTGCCCTCGAGTCGGTTACTAAATGGAAAGAAATAGCGAACGCTCAGATGCCACATCAATATTTGATTGCGGCTACAACTGGGGTTGCACAAGAATCGACTCGCAGGATTTGAGCGGACTTGGGCGTAGTGCTCGTGTTTGTTGTCCTGAACATGAAGAAGTATTTGAGTCTACGATAAGCGTCACAGTCCTTTAACGGATGACGCACGTGGTGAACACACTTCGATTGCCATCTGTACGGCTGGCTGAATTGTTTGACGCTTTTCTAACCCATGTTGTGGCCTTATATGTGCTAGCAGAATTGCGGCTGATGATAGTGGATAAAGTTATTGACATCCTTCGGACTCGGATATAAATTGCAGCCTCGTTTTTTTTGGTAGGTTAATCTCGAACGACTCACAACCTCGCAGTCGTCCTAGCCTCGCTTCATCGAGTTTCAAGAAGCTTTACCTGCTGAGCTTGCTTGTTACGTTGGCGCTAGCTTGGCGGGTTTTCTTGCCCCGCCGTAGTCAAATTGATTAACGCTTTTGCGACGACGTGATCGATTAGGCTATCGAAAAGTCAGCTACTCACAATTTCGCATTGTTTCAGGTTAGATCCCCCGTTGGTTACAAACTAAATCCGATGCTGCACTTGATTGCAGCAGTTTGATACTGACCATTGTTGGTTGGGCTAGCTTCTTTGTAATACGCCGAATCCAGTGGCCTAAGACTTATTTCGTCCTGTTCCGATTGGCCCGATACGGGATCAAGAAATGAAGTTCTTACACTCTCCCATTGTGCTGCTCGTCGGTTTCTTGCCAGCAAGCCCTCAAGTCATTCAGCTAAAGACCATTCTTGAAGACGCAGAGATTAATGTTGTTATTGCCGAGGAACGATCGAGAGCCAGAACTAATTCGGAGGCCCTGGGTGAAGTCTGCATTGGCGCTCAACCGTCGTTGATCATTCAGTCGACGGATCAACGCCAACTCGAAGAAGCTCAAGGTGCAGGTGGATTTCCAAACAGCCTTCCAGTCCCTGTGATCGTAGCCGCCCAGGATTTTGCTGCTGATCAAATTCGAACCCTCCTGGAACTCGGCGCCAACGATTTCATTACACCGCCGTTCACTGAGTCGAGTATTTTGCCAAGAGTTTGGCGACTGCTGAGGCACAGCACGTTGTCATCGTCCGGTCACGAGTCTCTGCATCAGAGGATGGCGATTGATCGAGTTGGTCTAATTGGAAAGAGTCCTATTTTTCTGGAGGAGACTAAAAGACTTAAGTCATTGGCGCGTTGTGATATCACCGTTTTGATTGGCGGTGAAACTGGAACCGGAAAGGAGCTGATTGCGCGCGCAATACATTATCTCAGCCCAAGATCTGATCGACCTTTTGTTCCAGTCGACTGTGGCGCCATTCCGGCTGAATTGACCGAGAGCGAACTCTTTGGCCATGAGCGTGGCGCATTTACTGGTGCTGTGACGAAGACGCAAGGACTTATCTCTGCGGCTGATCAGGGCACACTTTTTCTCGACGAGGTCGACGCTCTTAATCTCAGTGTGCAGGCAAAGCTTTTGAGATTTCTCCAGGAGATGGAATATCGATCGCTCGGTTCAAGCGAAATCAAAAAGGCGGATGTCAGATTGATCTCTGCTACGAATCGTGATCTGCTTGAGCGAGTTAAGCGAAATGAGTTTCGGAAAGATCTTTATTATCGGCTCAATGTTGTTCAGCTCCATCTGCCCAGCCTGCGCCAGCGTCGTGAAGACATTCTGTTATTGGCGCAACACTTCGCCTCGAAACACGCCGCCCGTTTTAATCAGCCTCAACGTAAGTTTTCCACCGACGCGATTCAGAAGTTGCTAACTTATCACTGGCCGGGAAATGTTCGAGAACTCGAGAACATTGTCGCTGCTGCCGTCGCGTTGTGTGATGGGCCACTTATCTGCGGATGTGATTTTTCCTTCTCTGGAGAGCACGAGGAATCTCCTGCGTCTTTTCGTGACGCAAAAGCTCGAGTCATCATTGAATTTGAACGCGAATACATAGTGAGACTTCTAAGCTCGTGCGATGGCAACGTCAGCAAAGCCGCGAGAGTTGCAGGCAAGAATCGACGTGCTTTTTGGGAGTTGATTAGAAAACACAAGATTTCCGTTCAGGACCTAAAGAAGGACACGGACGAATTGGAAACGGAAACGAATGCGCGAGCGCGCGGGTTTTCGTTGGGATAGTAGTTCAGCGTTTGGCACGCGCCGAGAGACGATCACTCTTTGGCGTTAATATTTCCTGTGCATATCCGGACAGTAACTCTGCACTTCCTTCAAGGGATTGATTCCACAACTGCACAACTCGATGGGCAAGACGATCTATTGTTTGTGCTGTAATCGACGAAGCTTGTTCGAGTTGAAAGATACCTGGCCGCCGCCGTAAAAACTGTCGCAACTCTGAATCATACGGAATCAATCCGATATGGTCACATTCGATAGAAAGCACGTCGGCAAAAGTCTGATCGATGTTAGAGAAGATCTCAGTGTCGTTGATGCTCTCCACCATGTTGTAAACAAAACGCGGCCGGATGCGGCGGCAGATGGCGTCGATTACTTCAGCTGCGTCAGGTTCGATTTGGGCCAGCTCATTGCGAAAGCGTTGGACGGTAAATATTGGGTCTTTCACGCTTTGCTTGTGTATCTCACTTAACTTTGGCTTGAGCGCGGGAATCTTCCGCAGACTCTCATCGATTGCCCGCAACACGAGGTTCTTCACAAAAACGAGAGTACTCATCAAGGCGGGATGTTCGGGAGTTGTTACTACGATGCCGGACGCGCCAGTCTGAAAAAGATCAAGTGTATTGAATGAAGTGCCCGCACTCA
>Ga0134124_10003405_pt1 | contig 12791 bp, 4 predicted proteins | sample KB304_FD_96880 | JGI IMG/M metagenome (GOLD analysis project Ga0134124, IMG submission 96880) | Terrestrial soil microbial communities without Nitrogen fertilizer from Kellogg Biological Station, Michigan, USA - KB3-0-4 | ecosystem: Environmental > Terrestrial > Soil > Unclassified ... | reverse complement strand
TATCGTCTGGATCTCAAACGGGCCGGCGATGACGGCTTCCCGTTTGCCGCTCCCCTTACCTCGGCCGCATTGATGGCCGTAGCGCCCATTCCGGCGGGGGACCATTTTTACTTCGTCGCCGGCCTGGCCGGCGGCGGACAGGTGATGAGTCTCCCCACGTCCGGTGAAATACCGGACCGCGCAACTGTTGCCGACCAGTGGGCGCTGGCGCGCATTGTCCTGGAGCGCCAACCCTCCGATCCGGCCCATGCCCGGCTGGCCTGTGCCCGGGTCCTGGCGCGGGAGGATGCGCCGACCCACGAGGGGGCTCTTGCCGGGCTGGCGCTGGCCGGTCTGATGGAACAGGCCGGCGAAGCAGCCCGGGCCGGGGAACAGTACGCCGCCACGGCTCGCCGTTACTCCGGTTTCCAGCGGGAAGCGGCGCTGGCGGAAATAGCCCGGATCAGAATCCAGGCGGCACAGCGCTGCGGCGATGTCGTGCTGCTGCAGCGCCGGCAGGATATACTCCGTGAAGCGGAGCAGGCCATGAAAGCCGCCGCGCAGGGAAAGGGGGCCGACGCTACGGCCCGTTACCTGATCGATTCGGCACGACTTCTGGCCGATTTCGGAGGAGGCGCCGCCGATCAGCTGACCGCTGTCGGACTGGCCGAACAGGCGGCTCGCCTCGGCGATGCCTCCCGGCCGCTCAGGGCGGAGGCCGCCCTGCGGCATGCCGTGCTGCTGGCAAAACTCGAAAAGGGGGAGGGGGCGATCGCGGCGCTGGTTGACGTTGCCACCGGATACGGTGACCAGGAAGAGTGGGCCGAAGCGGCGATTACGGCCGTTATTGATCAGGTGTCTCCCCGGGAGCGTCCGGATCAGGCGGCCCTCTCGGCGCTGGCGGAACGGTACCGGACGCTGCTCCCCCGTCTGGCGATGGGGGCCTGGAACCGCCGGGGCGACGAGGCCTACCGGGCCAACGAATGGGCCAAGGCGAAGGATGCCTACCGCACGGTGCTGGAAAAATTTCCCCCCGTCCCGACGCCGACCGCCGCGGCGCGTTTCGCCCTGGCGGAAGTGCTCTATCGCGAGGAGCGCTACGCAGAGGCCAAGGCTCTGTACGAAACGGAAATGAACGAGCAGCCGGAGGACACGCCGCTCTACCAGCTGGCCCGGGCCGCCTATATCCGCAAAACGGTCGCGGCGGGTGAAAACCTGTACCGCCTGGGGGAAGTCGCCGCCGCCCGGTCCCTGTTTCTCGATCTGATCCGCTATGACGGGCGGAGTGTCGAGGCGCATCGCGGCTATATCAAGTCTGTCGCCGCGATGGGGCAGGCACAGGAACTGCTCGACCTGTACCGCAAGATGCTGAATTCCTATCCCGATGATCCGGTCCTTCTCTATGCCACCGGACTCACTTTGACCTATCTGCCGGGCAGGGAACACCTGGAAGAGGCGGACCGCCTGATCGCCAGGGCGGCGGACCGGATGCCGTCGTCCGAATACCCACCCCAGACACGGGGTTATCTCGCCGAAATCGCCGAGACCGTTTATGGAGAGCGGGGCGGCCTGGAACGGGCGCTGGCCCTCTACCGCCGCGCCTGGCTGCTGGGCCGCCCTCTGGAGCAGCCGGAAAACCGCGCCAACCTGGACCTGAACATCGGCAATATCGCCTATCTGCTCGGCAGCAAGGCGACCGCCTGGAAGTTCTACAGCCAGCGGCTTGAGTCAAAGATCCCGTTCGACAATCCGGATACCGAGCTGATCTTTCAGCAGCGCTATGCCGAGGTGGCGTTTCAGATGCGCGAGAAGGAAGCGCCGATTGCCGGATACCTTAGGGCGCTGCAGCTGGCCGAGGCCCGCCTCAATCCGTCCCGCCCGCTCGACCTGTTCGGAAAGCTGTCGCGGCGGGTCGTGGAGCGGCTCTTTTCCGGAACGGGACGCACACCGGCCGCGGAAGCCGCCCTGGGCGAACAGCAGGCGATTACCGCCGAACTTGAACGCCTGGGAGCGTCTCCTCCCGAAGCCCCCCCCTCAAGCGGATGGAGCAGTTTTGACAAGGCGGTCCGTTCACTGCTCGAACGGGAACGGGCTCTCCTGGCCTCCGCCCCCTCCTGGAACAGGGAGGCGGCCGCCAAGAGCGCCGCCGAGCTTGCAAGCATGGCAACCGCGGTGGAGAAAGAGCTTGATGCCGTGCCGCGCCTCGTGGAAACGGCGGCGGAGATCCGCGACCGGCTCGGCCTGGCCTATCTTGAAGCGGACCGTTACGGCGCTGCCCGCGAACAGTTCGATGCCGCCTTCACACTGAATCAGGGACTTGGGCATACCGGCAACCTCGCCGCCAACCGGCGTTCGGCCAGTATCGCCGCATACAGGGAGGCCCATGCCGCCTCCGGAGAGGAGCAGCGACGCCTGCTGCACCTGAGCCGTGACGGTTTCACGCAACTGTTGACGCTGATCGATACCTATCCTCCGAAGTCGAAGGCGCCGGCAAAGCGGAGCGGCGGCCTGGTATCGGTGTCCGCAAACGTGGCGCTCGACAAGGGCGGTTCCACCGAGGCGGCCTTCGGCTTCAGCAAAGAACAGGAAATACGGCTGGCCGAAATATATCTGGCCCGCATTCAGTCGGAACTGGGTGATCCGGCCGCCGCTTCCGTCCTGCTCGGAAAACAGCTTGAGCGGTATCCGACCGATAACAAAAAAATTGCAGTGGGTGACCTGTACGGGGTTGCACTGCTCTCGCACCGCGCCGCCCACGTCGATTATGCGCTGGGGGACCTGAAAAGTGCGGCGGCCGGTTTTCAGCGCTCGTTGCTCCTTTCGCTGCAGGGGGGAAACCCGATCAGTTCGATGCTCAACCTGATCAACTGGGGGGAACTGCTGGCTGCCGATGGGAAACCGGGCGACTTCACGGATTTTCTGGCCGACGAGGCGCGGGTTTCACGGCTGGCTGACGCCTCGCGCGACGCTCTTCCGCCGCTAGTGTATGCCCGTTATCGCAATGACGCCGGAGCGCTGCTCGCCCGGCTTGCCCGGACCGCAGCCGACGACGGCAGCCGCCAGGCGCTGCTCTTCAAGGCGCTGGAACAGTGGGACAGGGCGCTTTCCGTTGCCGCCGACAGCGGCGACCGTGAACTGCTTCAGCGGCAGCGCCGCCTACGGGCGGCCGCCCAGCTTAATCGAGGCGCCGTCCTTGCGGCTCTCGGACTGACCGATGGCGCTGAAGCGGCACGAACCGCCGCTCTGGAGGAGGCTCGCACCGTCGCGGCGTATTCGCTCGAATGGCGCGCTCTCGCGTCGCTCGGCCGCTATGACCAGTCGCTTGCAAAGCTGGAGCATCTGCCGCTGACGGAGTATGACCTGCAGCGCGGGGAGCTGCTGGAGCGGTTTGCCCCGCACCTGGAGAAGCTTGCCGCCGGGAGTGCCGAACAGGCGTTTGCCCAGCTGGAAAAACTGAGCGAACTGGAAAGGGTGCAGCTGCTCGGACGAGGTGCTCTTGGGCTGGACGACCCGGCAACAATCAGTCAGTTTCGCGCTGCGGCGCCCCATCTGGCCGAGATCGACCGGCTTCGTTCCGCGGTCGCCACGGCGGCTGCAGCCGACAAGGAGTATCTGCAACTGCGGCTCCAGCAGGAACAGGCTGTGGTTGACGATCTTTTCGGAGCCAGGCTGGAGCGGATTCCCTCCTGGTATGCTCTGGCCGGAGAAGGTGCACTGCGCCTGGCGGCGGCATCGGTTGACCTGAGCACGCTGACCCGGGCCGACAGCACTTCGGATGCCGTCAAGGCAGCAGAGCAGCGCTTCGGCACTCTGCTGACGGCGTTTAACAGGGAGTGCGCCGCCGGAAAGGGGGGGAAGCTCTGCCGTCTTGTTTCGCCACAACCGGTCGAAGCCATCGATGTTCAGGAAAACCTGCCGGGCAGGACGCTGCTCCGCTTCACGCCCCTTGACGGCACGCGCTGGCTGCTCTTTACGATCGGGGGCAAGGGAGGGGTCGTCGCCGAAACGGTGGACAGACAAACGCTCGACGCCAGGCTTGCCGCGCTCCCGCCGGTTCTGGCCGCCTTCGAGGATCCTGCCCGCTTCGGTGCTGCACCTGTAACCAGCTGGGGTCTCAGCGCCACCCACCTCGTCCTGTCGGTCTCGGAGCGCAAACCGTTCCGTCGCCTTGTTCTCGATCCGGCCAACTGGTGGCGGGATTCCGAGCCGTTCTCGAAACTCGCGTCTCCCCGTATTGATGAACGAATGAATGGCCGGCTCACCGACGCTCATACCCTCGTGCTTCCCGCCCGGGCCGGACTGTTGCCCGAAGTCCCGTCGCTTCCGGGGGGAAGCGGCTACTCCCTGCCGTTGTGGGAAGATGAAACAGGCCTTCGGCACCCGTTAGCAGATCTGGCCGCGGCGGAAAATCTCTCGCTCCTGGTTGCCCCCCGTGCCGGTTTTCGCCAGGCCTACAGCCTTGGGCATCTGGCCGCACTGCAGGGGGTGCCGTCGCTGCTGCTGGCCGATGGCGCACTAGATGACTCAAAATCATTTGTTACTGCGTATGCCAGTCGGTCGCTGGGCGATGCCCGGAAAAATCTCGGCCCGGGCTGGCTGCTGCTCGGTGACTGGGGGCCGGATGCGGCCGAGGCCGCCAAGCTGGGGAAAAGCCGCTTCACCGAATACGGCAAGGCCGGCGTGCTGGCTTACAACGCCGGGTCCTACCCGAAAGCGCTCTCCCTGTTTGAAAGCGCCCTGGCAATAGTCGCCGAAAATCCTTCACTGGCAAAGCAGCGCACCCCGCTGCACCGCTATGCCCGTGAAAGCGCCTATGCCGCCGGTTTCACCGACCGCGCCATTGTCCATGCCGACGCCCTGGTCAAGGGGCTGGCCAAGGAAAAACCGTATTCGGCCGAACATGCCGATGCGCTGCTCCGCCTGGGGCTTCTTCAGGGGAATGCCGAGCGCTTCGCCGATGCCGCGGTGTCGTTGAAGGAGGGGGTCGGCATCTTTGCCGATCTCGGCATGGCCAAGGAACAGGCGGCGGCGCTGGCGGATTTTGGCGTCGTCATGGAGAACGCGGTCAATTTTCCCGCTGCCCGGACGTTCTTCGAGGAGGCGGCCGGTCTGCGCCGGACGTTGAAGGATGAGGTCTCGCTGGCCGAGCAGTACCGGAATCTCGGCCGCATCTACGACCTGCGCCTCAACCAGTACGCCGTTGCCGGACAGTATTACGCCCAGGCGGGAGAAATCTATGCCCGTTCCGGCAATGCCCCGCTGGAAGCGGAAACGCTTCTTGAACAGGGACGCTGCCAGCGTCTGCTCGGCAACTTTCCGGCCGCCGACAAGCTCTACAGTGACGCCCTGGCGAAGGTCGGTGCCAAGGATCTGCGCACGAAGATGCGGATCGTGCTGGAGCAGGCCAACAACGCCTGGTTCCAGGGGCGCTATCAGGAGGCGTTCGACCTGCGCGAACAGGTGGAAAAGAGCGCGCTGCTTGAGAAATGGCCCCTTGAACAGGTCATGGCCAAGAACACCGGCGGCCTGATCTGGTGGACGCTGGGGGACAACAAGCGGGCGCTGCTGGAGCTGCGGGGGGCGCTGGAGCGTGCCGAAAAACTGGCGGTCCGGCGTGATGAAGTTGCTACTACGCTGAACAACATCGGCCTGGTCCAGCGCGAGTCGGGGGAATATCCGAAGGCTCTGGAGACGCTGGAAAAAGCTCTGGCCATCGATCGCAAGCTCGGCTCCCACTGGGCGATGGCCTACGATCTGCGCAACCTCGGGCAGACCCGCCTGAAGATGGGAGACGCGTCAGCCGCCCTGCGGCTGTTCGCCGAGGCCGCCGGCATGGCGGCGGAGATCGGCGACAAGGTCAACCTTGCCAAGATCTATCTCGCCCGCGGCGATGCCGAAACCGAACTGAAGCAGCCTGCTGCCGCCGAGGCGAGCTATCGCAGCGCCCTGGAGATTGCCGATGCGCTGCTGCTGCGCGAAGTGCGCTGGCGGGCGCTGTTCGGCCTGGCACGGCTGCAGAACAGGGGAGGAAATTCGGTACAAGCCGTGGCTTCATATCAGCAGGCGCTGGAAACGATCGAGGGGCTGCGCGCCGAGATCAGGCTGGACCAGTTGAAAGACGGCTTCCTGGCCGACAAGATGGATGTCTATTCGGGGCTGGTAAGTCTGCTGGTCGATCTGCAGCGGAGCGACGAAGCGTTTGCCGTGGCGGAACGCTCCCGTTCCCGCAACCTGATCGATATTCTCGGCCGCCAGCGGCTGTCGCTCTCGGGAGCGATCGATCAGGAACTGTATGACCGGCAGAACCGCCTCAGGGAGCAGATGCTGGAGCAGGAGAATCTGTCGGTTCAGGCGGTGAACCCGAAAGAACGGGCCCGGTATGCCCAGGCCTTGGAAAAGCTGCGTGGCGACTACCAGGACCTGCTGATCGATATCGAGCGGAAACGCCCCGAGCTGCTCGCCCTGGTGAAGGTGAACCCGACCACGCTTGACGATATCCGCAGACTCCTGGAGCCTGGAGTCGTCCTCCTCTCGTACTACCAGCTTCCGGACCGCCTGCTTTGCTGGAAGATCGACCGCGACCGGGCGGCGCTTTTCGTCCAGGATATTCCGGCCGTGGAACTTGCCGCCAGGATATCGTCCTACCGCCGGATGCTGCAGAATCTGGAACCGCTGGAAAAACAGTCGCGCGAACTGTATGAGCTGCTGGTGGCCCGGCCGCTGGAGGGGAGCGGCCCGCTCCGTGCGGTCGGCATCATCCCGCATGGCAGCCTCCATTATCTGTCCTTTGCGACCCTGAACGACGGGCGCGATTACCTGGTCGACCGGCAGAAGCTCTTTTATCTCCCGGCGGCGTCGGTTTTGAAGTACACGCTGGCCAGGCGTAACCCGGAGAAAAAGCTTCACGTGCTGGCTATCGGCAACCCCGACCTCGGTAACCCGTCGCTCGACCTGCCGTTTGCCGAGCGCGAAGCCGGGACCCTGCATTGGAACTATCCCGATGTCACGACCCTGACCCGCGAGCGGGCCACCGAGAGCTGGGTACGGGAGCATATCAGCGAATTCGGGATAATACACCTGGCGTCGCACGGCGAGTTCGATCCTGTCAATCCGCTCTTTTCAGCCATTCGGTTGGCAAAGGATGAAAAGTCGGACGGCAAGCTCCGGGCCGAAGACGTTTTCGGGCTCGATATCCGGGCCGACCTGGTCGTATTGAGCGCCTGTCAGACCGGGCTCGGAGATATCCGGAGAGGTGACGATGTCGTCGGGATGAACCGGGCGTTTATCTTCGCCGGTACTCACTCGCTGATGTCGAGTCTCTGGCGGGTCAGCGATGTCTCGACTGCGATCATGATGAAACAGTTCTACCGGAATTACATGAACTACGGCAAAGCCGAGAGCCTGGCCCGCGCGATGCAGCACGTGAAAAACCGCTATCCGCACCCGGGCTATTGGGGTGCGTTTGTCCTGACCGGGGATTATCAATAAATTTTAGTCTCATGATTACCTCATGATTACCAAGCGTTTTATTTCAAAATCTTGAGAAATCTAGAAGTAATCTTGAGGCTGAAAAATGGTTTGAATGAAGAACAGCCCCGCATTATACTCTGATGCTGTAAAGAATGAACAAACCGAAGTGCAAACAATTTGTAAAGGAGTCCAGGATGAGAATTACACGAAGCATGATCATAGCGGTTGCCCTGTTGCTGGCTGCTGCTACTGCAATGGCCGAAGAAAAACGCTGGGTGTCCGGTGAAGGAACCGCGCTGAAAGCCGAGGCGTCGGCAACATCCGAGGATGTTGCCGAGGTGAAGGTCGGTACGGAGGTTACCGTTCTCGAATCGGGCGGTCGCTGGCTGAAAGTCAGAACGGGCGCCGGCAAGGAGGGGTGGGTGTATGCGGGTCGCGTCTCCGAGACTCCGCCGGCCGCAGAAGTCGCCGGAGACGACGGCGGACTGTTCGGCGCAGGCCTGCAGAAGAGCCAGATCAATACGGCCAAGGCCGACAGCGCCCGCAGTATCCGCGGCCTTTCACCGGAGGCGGCCAGGTATGCAAAGGATCGCGGCACCCCGGAAGTGTACCAGAAAGCCCTCGATGTCGTCCTGGCGCGAAAAGTCGGCGCCAGGGAGCTGAAAGCATTTCTGCAAGAGGGACATATTGGCGAATACGCCCAGGTTCAGGGGGGTGACAAATGAGATACTTACTGCTATTCGCATTGGCAGCTCTTTCCATATCGGTTTCATCTGCTTCAGCAAGTTTTTTTGACGAAATACAGAAACTCACAAAGCCGGACTCGAAGGAGGGGAAGATATTATCGGGAGCTACCCAGGTTTTATCAAGCTCGAAGGATATCGACTACAAAACCGAACGCGCCATCGGTGAAAGTCTGGCGCTGGAAGGGTTGCAGCGCTTCGGCAATCCGGTAAAAAATGAGGCGCTGCAACGGTACGTCAACCTGGTAGGGACCGCGGTGGCCGTCAACAGCAAGCGTGCAACGATCCCGTATCAGTTTGCCGTGCTGGACAGCCCGGTGCAGAACGCCTTTGCCGTTCCGGGCGGGGTCATCTTCGTCAGTCGTGCCCTGGTCTCCATCCTGGAGGACGAGGCGGAGCTGGCGGCCGTGCTTGCCCACGAAGTAGGGCACGTAGCGGCGAAACACGCGCTGAAGAGCACGCAGCGCGCCCAGCTCCTGCAGGGGGTCGGAACGATCACCGCGGCGAGCGTCGGCGGCGACAAGGGGAAAAAATTCGCCTCGGCCATCAATGACATGCAGGGGGTGCTGTTTGACAAGGGTCTCGACAAGGAGATGGAGTTCGAGGCCGATGCGGCCGCGCTGGAATCGACCTATCGCACCGGCTACGATCCCTCCGCCATGATCAGGGTATTGCAGAAGCTGCAGAAACTGGAAGCGTCAAGCAAGAACAAGAAGGGTTCGTGGTTCTCGACGCATCCGCCGCTTGCCGAGCGTATTGCCCGGCTGCAGGCTCAATTACAGAAATACCCCGGCTATTCATCGTTAGCGAGTGTGCGGGACCGGTTTGCGAAAACTGCAAGATGACTTGCCGAACATCTTGTTATGGCATGGCTTGACGCCTCTTTTTCAGATCAATTATGATTTGACAAGCGATTTCTGAAAAGTGTATACAGTATGCGATTACCTCAGCGTTTTTCGGCTCGTAACCACCGCAGAATATATCCCACGAAGGAGGAACAGTAGATGATTGAAGCGTATCTTGCACACGAGAAGGAAAGGGCCGCACAGGGTATCCCCGCACTGCCGCTTACTCCGGAACAGACCGCCGACCTTTGCAAATTGCTGGTCAAACCGCCAAAAGGAAAAGAGAAGTTCCTGCTCGGCCTGATCAAGGACCGCGTTTCTCCCGGCGTTGATCCGTCCGCCAAGGTGAAAGCCGAGTTCCTGGCCGGCGTCGTTTCCGGCAAGATCAAGTCTTCGCTGGTTACCCCGGTTGATGCCATCAAGATGCTCGGCACCATGATCGGTGGCTACAACGTGGCGCCGCTCGTCGCCGCCTTGAAGGATAAAAAACTGGCTGACGAGGCCGCGTGCGCGCTGTCCGGCATTACCCTCGTGTACGATGCCTTCGATGAAGTGGCTGCGCTGGCCAAGGCCAAGAACGCCGCCGCCGCCAAGGTCCTCAAATCCTGGGCCGATGCCCAGTGGTTCACCAACCGCAAGGGTGTTCCCGACACGATCAAGGTCAAGGTGTACAAGGTTGACGGCGAAATCAACACCGACGACTTCTCCCCGGCCGGCGACGCCTGGAGCCGCCCCGACATCCCGCTGCATTCACTGGCCATGGGCAAGACCCGCTTCAAGGACGGCCTGGCTACCATCGCCAAGTTCCGCAAGGAAGGGTTCCAGGTCGCGTTTGTCGGCGACGTCGTCGGCACCGGTTCCTCCCGCAAGTCCGCATGCAACTCGGTCCTCTGGGCAATCGGTGAAGAGATCCCCTGCGTTCCGAACAAGAAAACCGCCGGCGTGATCATCGGCGGCGTCATCGCCCCGATCTTCTTCAACACCGCCCAGGATTCCGGCGCGCTGCCGCTGAAAGCCGATGTAACCGGCATGAAGACCGGCGACGTGATCGTGATCGACACCAAGAAGGGGGTCATCACCGACGAGAAGGGAAAGAAGGTCCTCTCCAAGCTGACCATCGCCCCCAACACCGTGCCTGACGAGTTCCGCGCCGGCGGCCGTATCCCGCTGATCATCGGCCGCGCCGTGACCGACAAGGCCAGAAAGACACTCGGCCTCAAGCCGACCACCGTCTTCACCCTGCCGGACAATCCCAAACCGAAAGCCAAGCAGGCCTTCTCGCTGGCCCAGAAGATGGTCGGCCAGGCGTGCGGCGTTGCGGGCATCATGCCCGGCACAGCCTGCGAGCCGAAGATGACCACCGTCGGCTCCCAGGATACCACCGGTCCGATGACCGCCGACGAGCTCAAAGAACTGGCCTGCCTCAAGTTCCAGGCTCCGATGTACATGCAGTCGTTCTGTCATACCGCTGCCTATCCGAAACCGGCCGACGTCAAGATGCACAAGACCCTCCCCGGTTTCACCGCCGAGCGCGGCGGCGTTGCCCTCCGTCCCGGCGACGGCGTCATTCACTCCTGGCTGAACCGCCTGCTGCTCCCGGACACCGTCGGCACCGGCGGCGATTCGCACACCCGTTTCCCGATCGGCATCTCGTTCCCGGCCGGTTCCGGCCTGGTTGCCTTTGCCGGTGCGATGGGCTTCATGCCGCTCGACATGCCTGAATCCGTTCTGGTCCGCTTCAAGGGCAAGCTGAACCCCGGCATCACTCTGCGTGACGCCGTCAACGCCATTCCGTTCTGGGCCATCAAGCAGGGCCTCCTGACCGTGCCGAAGAAAAACAAGGTCAACATCTTCAACGGCCGCATCCTCGAGATGGAAGGTCTCCCCGACCTGACCGTCGAGCAGGCGTTCGAACTGACCGACGCCGCCGCCGAGCGTTCGGCTGCCGCCGGCTGCATCCAGCTGTCCGAGAAGTCGGTGGCCACCTATCTGAAATCCAACGTGGCGCTGATGAAGAAGATGATCGCCGACGGGTATTCGGATGCCAACACCCTGAAGAACCGCATCAAGGATGTCGAGAAATGGCTGAAAAAACCGACCCTGCTGAAGGCCGACAAGGCCGCCCAGTACGCCGCCGTGATCGAGATCGACCTGAAAGACATCAAGGAGCCGATCCTGGCCTGCCCGAACGATCCGGATGACGTCAAGCTCCTCTCCAAGGTAGCCGGCACCAAAATACAGGACGTGTTCCTCGGTTCCTGCATGACCAACATCGGCCACTTCCGTGCCGCCGCCGAAATCTGGAGAGGCGCCAAGTTCAACCCTGAAGTCCGCACCTGGATCTGCCCGCCGACCCGCATGGATCAGACCCAGCTGAAAGACGAAGCCTACTTCGCGGTCTACAGCGCCTTCGGCGCCCGGATCGAAATCGCCGGCTGCTCGCTCTGCATGGGTAACCAGGCCCGCGTACCGGACGGGGTCAACATGTTCTCCACCTCGACCCGCAACTTCGATGACCGCATCGGCAACGGCGCCAAGGTATATCTCGGTTCCGCCGAGCTGGGCGCGGTAACGGCCCTGCTGGGAAGACTGCCGAAACCGGCCGAATTCCTCAAGATCTACAAGGAAAAGATCGAGCCGAACAAGGACAAGATCTACAAGTACCTGCAGTTTGATGAGATGCCGGAATACAAGTAGGGCGAATCCGGTAGTAGACAAAAGACCCGCCGGGATCTCCCGGCGGGTTTAATATTATCCAGGCAAAAGCATGAATGCCCCACTGAAACAACACATCTCTATTCAGCTGAAAAGGAGACATCATCGCTATGAGAAAGAAATCTATTGCATCCTGGTCCATCCTGGCAGCGCTACTTCTCTGCACGGCCATTGCCATTGCCTCAGGCGGCGCCTCTGGCATGAAGCCGGATGAAGCTCTGCAAAAACTGATGGACGGCAACAAGCGCTATGTAGAAAACGCTATGGGGGCTTGTGCCCAGACCAACACCTCTCTACGTGATGGTTTGGCCAAGGGGCAGAAGCCATATGCAATAATTCTCTCCTGTTCCGACTCCCGCGTTTCCCCGGAGATCATCTTTGACAAGACCCTCGGTGAGATCTTCGTGGTTCGTGTTGCCGGCAACATCCCCGATCCGATCGTTCTGGGCAGTATCGAGTACGCCGCCGAGCACCTCGGTTCTCCCCTGATAATGGTACTCGGCCATGAGCGCTGCGGGGCGGTAACCGCTGCAGTCGATGCCAAGGGTAAACCGGAGGGGAACATCGGCGCCATCGTGAAACGGATTCTTCCCGCGGTAAAGGAAGCCCGCAAGAAATGCAAGGATGGCGATAAACCAAAACTTGTCGAGTGTGCCATCGACACAAATGTGGCCCACGTGGCGAAGAGTCTTACCAGCGAGTCGAAGGTGATTGCCCATCTGGTCAAGGAAGGGAAATTACAGATAGTTACCGCCAAGTACGATCTGGATGACGGAAAGGTAACCCTCTTCGACAAAAAATAGTTGCCTCCTCCTCCGTATGGGGAACCGAACCGGGCCGAAAGCACCTCGGGCTGGGTAATGCTGAAACAATCTCCGAATATATCTAGTATTAAAACGGCCCGTCGGTTTTTTCCGACCGGCCGTTTCTTTTTTGCTTCAGCAGGTTACGCTTGACAAGACGGGCGTATATGGTTTTTATTGCATGGAATCCGCCGTAGTTCCGGCGTGTTGCACTTCTCTCCCTAACCGCCCCCCTT
>Ga0134124_10003403_pt1 | contig 12793 bp, 8 predicted proteins | sample KB304_FD_96880 | JGI IMG/M metagenome (GOLD analysis project Ga0134124, IMG submission 96880) | Terrestrial soil microbial communities without Nitrogen fertilizer from Kellogg Biological Station, Michigan, USA - KB3-0-4 | ecosystem: Environmental > Terrestrial > Soil > Unclassified ... | reverse complement strand
CAACGATGAAAGTGAAGCGACGCGTGATCGATGAGAAATACAAGGCAGTGATTGATCGAATGTATGAGGCCGCTGAAGCTGGCAGGGCGTCGCAGTGAATTGAACAAGCTGGGAAGGGTGGCAAGCGAAAAGTTGGACGCCTCAGTCAATTGAACAAGCTGGGAAGGGTGGCAAGCGGAAATTAGAACGCCTTACAGCATTGACCCCGAGCGCGCCCCCGCTGAGATTCAATTGGGCCACTAATGTGTTTTGTAAGTCGACTCTGGCGGGGGTACGCTCGGGGTCACAATTGAGAGACGCCCATACTTCCGCTGACCCCCTTCCCAGCCTGTTCGAGCCACAGTGGGGTTCCAATTCCCCGGATGCCACCCTTGCCCAGCTTGATCACTACACAGTGGCGCCCAATTCCCAATTCCCAAAGCCCAAAGACTGCTTTCTAATTTGTTCTTCCCGGATCGTTGAGGTGAAGGGATTTCAAGATTCTTTCGGCGGCGTCTTCGCCCGCTCGTTTGAGGAGTTGTTCACGATACAAGATGCTTGTCGATCCTCCACCAGGAGGCCCGAGGATTACCGGTCCGGCGCGTCTGGCGTTTTGATATGAGGTTCCGCTGGTAACCACCTTGGCTGTGCTGGGAGCAAAGACCGTAAACTCGAGTAGGATGTCTGCGGTTTGGTTTGCGGTCCCCGCCATCGAGTCGCTTCTCAATTGCAGATAGATGACGTAAGTCTTTGAATCACTTTTGGCTTTCCTGATGGCGTCGCTTCGGGTTAGTTCTTTGGTGGAGAAGTCCACGCTTGCTGAAGCGTTCTTTCTCAGTCCATCAGAGCAACCAATAACGGCAGCATCGTAGAAGCTATAAGGATAGGGCGTGAAACTCCCGCTTCGATCAGCGGCAACAAAGAGAATTAGATCCGGTTCCTTCTTCTCGGTTTTTGGGGTTGGAGTTGCTTCCGGTGTAGGAGTTGGAACAGGCGCGGCTGGCTCAGTGCGTTGCTGACGACGTCCTGACTGTGCCTGCGAGACGAGGGAGCCGGACAAGATCATCAGACAAGCAAAGACGATCCCAAAAGTGAGCTTTATGCTTTTCATTTTGACTGGGTGCTTGGGGAGCAGGCGATGGGATTGTACCACTACTGCTGAGATCTGAAATCTCAAATCTGAGATCCAAACGACGGATTTGCTAAACTGCGATTAGAAAAAGATGGAATCGCAGCCACTCATCATCACTGGAGTTCGCGAACAGGCTCGCGACACACGTGCTTTTGATCTTCGACCTGTAACAGTCACCGGACATCACGGAATCAGCTTCTCTCCTGGACAAGTCGCAATCCTGAAGGTCAACGACGAGCAAGGCTATTTTGCCTTTGCGAGTGCACCCGATGAAGCTGAACTAGAAGTACTCGTAAAACAGAAGGTCGGGGCTAGCAAGGTTATTTTCGACATGCACGAAGGTGAGATGATCGAGCTTGTAGGTATCGCAGGTCATGGTTTTTCACTCTCCGAACAGAAGCAGCGTGACCTGGTTTTCGTAGCAATGGGCACGGGTGTGGCACCCCTGCGGTCTGCACTGCGTCACGTGTTGAGGCACAAAGAAGACTTTGGCCAGCTCGTCGTTCTCTATGGCGCGCGCACACCGGACGACTTTTGCTATCGAGACGAGGTGGATGAATGGGCCGAAGCCGGAGTGGAACTGCGACAAGTTATCTCACGACCAGAGGATCATGATTGGTCAGGTCCCACGGGCTACGTTCAGTCGCTCCTCGATCACGTCTTACCTGATCTCACCTCACCAGTCGCGTTAGTTTGCGGCTCGCTTCAAATGATTAATGAAACTCGAGAACGTCTTACCCGGATGGGTTTTGCTTCGGACGATATCCTTACTAACTATTGAATGGTTAGAAGATTTCCAGACGTTATTCACACGGCGGATGCTGAAGTTCCGACGTACGACTCTTGATAGTATTTCCCGTTGACATGAGGGTTCTCCGGAGCTAGCATCCCACCCGCCACACATACCGTTGATGAGTTTCACTCGCGCTCGTCGCCTCTATGAAAGAACCCTCCCCAGGTTCCTGTGACTAAATTTCCAAGGGTAATAGTGCGCATTGTCCGTCCACCGGAAGATGCGCCCCTCTCACTGGGAGATCAGTCATGCCGAAGAAAACTTACTCGAAGAAGAGCGCAAAAAAAGCACCTCTAGGAAAGGGAGAAGAACGAGCTGATACGCTGGAACTACGAAAGGTGTCGTGTCCACCCGTCAAACATCTGGCTGCACCGCCCACCTTTGTGAAGCCAAAAAAAATTCACCCGCGACACGTATTGCCACTCATCCGGGAAGGACTTGAACGCGGCTTTCACAGTCAGAGCGAAGAGGCTTTTCTTCGTCCGCACTCAATGGTAAGCCCGATGGCAGCGTTAACTACGCTTCTACCGTTAGCGTCTTCCGACGAACTTTCGGTCGTTACCAATACTGAACTCAAGAGCGCTGCTGATCAGCGAACCGCCTCGAATGTTGGCGAGCCGAGTGCCGCGATGAACGGCTCTGTGGTCTTTTACACCGGCAACTGGTATGCGGCATTTTCGTCAGACGCCGGTCGAACATTTAAGTTCATCGACCCGGCAAAAGCGTTTCCAAACCCAAAACCAAATTCAGAGTTCTGCTGCGATCAGGTTGTTCAGTACATCAGCAAGATCGACACCTTCGTCTGGCTCCTTCAATACGGCCCAGACTCCGGCGACAACATTCAGCGACTCGCCTTTGCTAAAACAGCGGACGTGGTGGCCGGAAAGTGGAAACTGTTTGACATCACAACCCCAAGTCTAAACGTCGCCGGTGCCTTTCTGGATTTTCCCGATCTTGCACTTGGCTCCAATAATCTTTACGTCACTACCAATATCTTTGGCCCTGGCTCAAAATTCGGCTCGGCTGTAATCCGAATTCCTTTCAGTAGTATCGCCAGTGGAAAAGTAACAGCACAGTCGTTCGTCACATTTGCCTTTCAGAGTTTACGTGTCGCGCAAAACTGTGGCGACACAGCGTTCTTCGCCGCTCACAAAGACACCAGCACGCTCGGATTATTTTCCTGGAAGGAAGGACAAAAAACTCCCACCCAGAATTCGATTGCGGTAGCGAGGTGGATCGGTGGAAATGGATACGTGTCGAGGACCGCAGACGGGCGCCGCTGGTTGGATCGCGCCGACCCGAGAATTACGGGCGCCACGATGACGAAGAAGGAACTATGGTTTGCCTGGACAGTTGATCGTGGTTCCAATCATCGCCCGCGGCCATTCATCCAGATCGCCAAGATTGATTCAACGAATTTGACGCTGATCGACAATATCAACATCTTCGACTCCAATTCAGCAACGGCTTACCCGGCGCTCTCCACTAACCAAAATGACGAAGTGGGAATCTCCTACATGACAGGTGGCGGGCCACTCAACCCATCACACGTGGTTGGAATTCTTACGGGTACTCGTAAGGACTTGGTAGTTGCGCACGGGGATCGGGGTCCGTTGCCTGACCCGGATACTGGAAAGAGCGAGTGGGGAGATTACTTAACGCTGCGAAGAGTTTTCCCGAATCAAAAGCTGTTTGCCGCGACGGGCTTCACCATGAAGGGGCCCGGCGATACGTCGAATCGGGATTGCACTCCCAGGTTCGTAGTGTTTGGTCGATCATCAGACGTTGGCACTACGCCGATCCCGGTTCCAGTTGTAGAGCCTGTGATCGTTACTCCTCCGGTGGTTGTTACTCCTCCAGTAGTTGTCATTCCGCCAATCGTGACACCTGTAGATGTAACGACACCCACTCTACCTCCGACAGGCGACCCTGGCCCACCCTTCAAAAACGTCAATACTCTTTCGATTGTGAATTCCGCTATTGCGGCCCAAATCAAGAATGCGGCGCTTGCCGAAGGACTCCAGGAAGTTCCATTGGAAATCCCTATTGTGCCACTCCAGCTAGTCACGAAGCCCGGTGTAGAACGATGGCCCGTGAAAACTGGGACTGACATTCACGTTGGTCTGGTTGGCAAGAACTTAGTGGGCGGTCAAAACCTGGGCGCAGGGATTGTTGAGGCTACTGTAGAAGAATTGATTCAATTCGGACGTCCGGTCGGCATGCGTCCGGTCAGTAAGAATTTCGATTCAACGTTTCATGCGAGCAGACTCGGTGTGGTTGAAATTACCGTCTGGCAGCTGGAGGGAGACATCACTGTTCTAAAACTTGAAACAGATGGCGACTACCATCTTGTGCTACAGGGAGCTAGCGGCGACACGCTGGTTGCTGAGGTCCCAACTCCGACAAAGAAGTTTATTGGTGAGAGTCCATGGTTGGCTAACATCAAAACTGTGCGACAACAAGTCGACGACAAACTGGTAAATCACTTGTCGCCGGCAAACTTCGTGCAGATGCCCGGCACCGGCACCCTTGTGCCTCGAGAATCTCTTCCAGCAAGCCTGCAGATGCAAGCGCTACCGGCGCCCTCGAATGTTCTTTCGTTCGCTACTCCAGAAGCTGGCAATGAAGTTGCCATGCCGACCTTCCAGACTAAGGTGAAGCCGACCCCGGTACGGATAACCGGCGTGGGCTTTTTCGATAAAGTGCATGGCCAGACGGGAGTGTCCCAATTTAACGGGATTGAACTCCATCCGGTTTTGAAAATTGAGTTTCTTTAGGAATTGTGGGGCAGGTTGTCGAGCGAGTTGATGACCTGCCTTTCAATCATCAGGATTGTCGTCTTTGTCAGGTCCCTCGGGAACCAAAGGGATGTAGCGGCGCTCGTGAATCCGTTTGTCGGGCGGCGGCTCGCTTGGCTTTTCCGTTGGCACTAACCGCACTTGACCCATCGGTTTCAAGCGTACGTCAGTTACGACCTCTTCTTTCTTTGCGTGGTCTTTTCTTTTATGCGCCATCGATTTTACCTCCCGGAACAACACCTAATATACCCTCTGAATTAGTCGAACTCTAGCGTGCTCGCTCGGAGTTGGAATCTGCTCACCTTCAACACCTCAAGGCTGAAGGATCTCATCTTCAATTTCAAGATTACAAGCGGCAATTGTGTCGGTCAGTGCGACAACACACATATGCTAGTGCTTTGATAGGCAATCGCTAATAAAGACTATATGCGGCCCAGCGCACAGACGGCACAGCTTGCTTGGACTACGTTGTAACTAAGTTTCCCAACTAACAGACAGCCAAAGATGTCCCTGTATCAACCTTGTAGCTCCTCTTACGGTCATTCCCACAGATGAGATAACCAGGCCGGACTTACTCTTCGCTTAAGTTAGACGGCAAGACGTTTAGAGAAGGAGAGTTCAATGAACAGAATCAAGGTATGGCCGCATATTACGATCATGGCAGGGGTAGTTGCGCTTATCGCTGCAGTAGGCGTGGGCTTTTGGATGAAGCATGAACAAACCGCATCCGCCGAAGAACTGCCGTATGCGGCTCGGATACAACGAGTGGATGGCGAGGTCGCTTTCAGCGATAACCTCCCTAACACTGATGCCGCGAATGCGAATGCGGAGTGGACAGCCGCGACTCCGAATCAACCCTTCTCAGATGGGGATCGGATTTACACACGTGATAACTCCCACGCCTCGCTAGCGTTTAGCGGACGCAATTTCGCGCGGCTCAATCCAAACACATCACTCGATGTTGTATCGCTGGGAGACCGCCGGACTCAGCTCGCGCTCCGCGACGGCTCGGCAATGTTCGAAGTCGGTCATTTAGAGCGTAATGAATTGTTTGAAGTAGCCACACCCAACGGCTCGGTTAACTTCGATCAGCCGGGGCTTTACAACCTCGGTTTTGACAACAATGGCGGAGTGCTCGTCTCAGTGTTGAGCGGACTCGCGCGGGTTGTTGGGCAATCGGGTTCTGGGGAAATTAGTAAAGGCGAAATGCTTACGCTCGTGGGCCAGGCGGCTACCGAGCTTGCGTTGTCGCGATTGAATAACCAGGACGCCGGAAATCAAGTGGACGATTATTACCGGTATCAATATCCGAATTCCTACGATGGTCGATACAACGACTACGACGCTTATCTTAACGATCCTAGCTACTACGATCCTTACAGTCGCAACGCGAGTTATAAGTATGCGAGTGCAAACATTCCGGGCATCAACGATCTGGATTACTACGGCGATTGGCAGAATGTTGCCGGCTATGGTAATGCCTGGAGGCCGCGGGTCGATTCAGGTTGGGTTCCGTATCAGCAAGGCCAGTGGACCAACGATTACCCATATGGGCCAACCTGGGTTTCAAGTGAGCCCTGGGGCTACGCGCCCTATCATTATGGGCGTTGGGCCAACGTTAATAACCAGTGGTACTGGATTCCCGATGGCGCGAACACGACGTCGGCGTATGCCCCAGCCCTCGTTGGTTTCGTTAATCTAAACGACGGCAACCAAGTCGGCTGGGTCCCGCTTGGTCCAGGCGATATTTATGCACCGCGTTATTACGACTCCAATTGGCAGCCGCGTTATCTGACACGGGCGAATGTAACGCCCGGACAATTTATCAACTTTGGCATACCGGGCGCAGTCACCGTTGTGCCGGTGGATGCGTGGGGTCGCGCGATAGATCCGCGCAACATCAGAAGGACTGACAGCCGGACGTTGGCCTCACTGAGACCAACGCTCGACCCTTTGACACTGACTCCGCTTAGAAACGCTGTGATCCATTCGGCATGGGGACGCGGCAAGATCGATCTGCCGCCCGGCATAGCGAAGAAAATCAGGGACACGCCTGTTTATGTCAGCGGCGATATCCGGGAGTCTGCGTCCAGGAAGGACATGGCGAGGTCGATGCGTGTGGAACGTGTTTCCGACCAAGCAAGGAATCAAAAGTTCAAGGTTAAAGACGAACGCCAGGATTCGCAGCAGGTGGACCATGCACGCAAACAAGAATTAGAACGGCTTAACGTCGAAGCCAAGCGTGGCGATAAGGATGCCAAGCGTGGCGATAAGAAAGCTCAACAGCAAGTGCGTCAGCTTGAGCAGCAACCGAAGAAAGAGACCCGTGCTCAGGAGCCTAATCAGAAGGCCACTCAAACGAAAGCCGAGCGCAAAGCGCACCAGGAACCACAGGGAGAACAAGTAGGCAACCCCGCAAAGCAGAGGTCTAAAGGGGCGTCAAAACAGGAACGCAAGCAGGCGTCGCCGGGGGGCGGGCAGGTCCCAAATGGGTCGGAAAAAGGAAAGGCAAAAGGCAAAGGTAACGGTAGAGGAAAGCCGTAGACAAAAGTGAAATGTATTAGCGTTCCGGACTAGTGCCATGAAGCGCTAGTGGTGACGACAGCCAACAGTATCGTTTCTCAAGAGACGAAATATCATCCGCCGTGTAATCCTCCTTCTGGGGCCGGTGACAGTTCCTCCATGTAATTCGAAGCCGGAGAGATCCTTATCAACTCCCGAAAAACGGCGTCTCTGATTTCCAAGTGAGCCGGCGAAACTGATTGAGTTATTCCGCCTCTTCATTATTGGTCGAATCGTGAAGTCAGTCTCAACACTGTTCGCTACGTCTGTTCTTGCTGAATGAGGGCTCATTCAGTATTATGCCCGTTCTTAAAACGGCTAATTTGGGAGTAGAGTCTCCAACGGAAAAGGAATACTGAAACTGCATGATGCGGATTGCAAAAGCTGCGGTGCTCGGAGCCGGCACCATGGGGGCGCAAATCGCTGCCCACCTCGCTAACGCCGGTGTGCCTACGTTGTTGCTCGATATTCCACCGCGTGAATTGTTGCCAGAGGAAACAGCCAAGGGACTTACGCTCGAAAGTCCGCAAGTGCGGAATCGGATCGCTCGCAACGGCTACGAAGGCGCGAAGAAAGCCAAGCCCGCGGCCTTCTTCACTCCTGACGCGGCAGCATTGGTAACCGTCGGAAACCTTGACGACGATCTTGCCAAGCTAAAAGACTGCGATTTGATCATCGAAGCTGTCGTCGAAAACCTCGCTATCAAACGTTCACTGTATGAACGCGTCGAGGAACATCGGAAAGCGAGTTCGATTGTCGCTTCAAACACCAGCGGCATCCCTATTCACTTGCTCGCCGAAGGCCGCTCGGAAGACTTCAAGCAACACTTTCTCGGTGTCCACTTTTTCAATCCACCACGGTACCTGCACCTCGTCGAAATCATTCGCACTGAATGGACGAAGCCGGAAGTATCCTGCTTCCTGTTTGGTTTCCTTGATCAACGACTCGGCAAAGGAGTCGTGCCCGCAAAGGATCGTCCAAATTTCATCGCAAACCGCATCGGAACTTTTGGCGCGCTCTACACGATCAAGACGATGTTGGACGACGGCTATTCGATCGAAGAGGTCGATAAGATCACGGGTCCCGCTGTGGGGCGACCAAAGAGTGCGACATTCAGAACGTTTGATCTAGTCGGACTAGACGTCTTCACCCACGTCATCAAAAATCTTTACGAAGCGCTTACCGACGATGAAGAGCGCGAGATGTTTGTTGTCCCTGGTGTGCTGGCGAAGATGGTTGAGCGCGGGCTTCTAGGTAACAAAACCAGAGCCGGCTTCTATAAAAAGCAAAAAGGCGAAGGTGACAAGCGCGAGATTTGGACACTCGATACCGCGACCATCGACTACCGTCCGTCTGAAAAAGTGAAGCTTCCTTCGCTCGACATGGCGAAGAACATCGAAGACGCACCGGAGCGGATCAAAGCGTTGACATGGGGCAAGGATCGCGTTGGCGCTTTCCTGTGGAAGACACTTTCGAAAACACTTGTATACGCCGCCCAGCGAATCCCGGAGATTGCCGACAACGTTGTCGAAGTCGATCGCGCGATGCGTTGGGGATTTGGTTGGGAGCTCGGGCCGTTTGAAGTGTGGGATGCGATTGGCGTCGAGAAATCCGTTTCCCGGATGAAAGAAGAAGGCATGTCGGTGCCCGCAAATGTCGAGCAGATGATCTCATCTGGTACAACTTCGTTCTACAAGAAAGAAAACGGTCAACAGTTCTATTTCGACTTTGCTGCAGGCAAATACGTTCCGCATCTTGAACAGCCTGGCGTCCTGATTCTCAAATCAATCAAGGATCAGAAAGGCGTCATTAAGAAGAACGCCGGCGCTTCGCTGATCGACATCGGCGACGGCGTTGCTTGTCTCGAGTTTCACTCGAAGATGAATGCGATCGGTGGCGACACGCTTCAGATGTTGAAGTTTGCGCTTAGTGAAGTTGAGAAAAACTTTGTTGGATTGGTAGTTGGCAATCAAGGCACAAACTTCTGCGTCGGCGCCAACATCATGTTGATGTTGATGGAAGCGCAGGAAGAGAACTGGGAAGAGCTCGACATGATGGCTCGAGTTTTCCAGAACTCGACCATGAGTTTGCGTTATTCACCGAAGCCGGTCGTGGTCGCGCCGTTTCAAATGGTGTTTGGTGGTGGTTGCGAAATGGTGCTGCACGCGGATCGCGTTAGAGCCGCCGCCGAAACTTACGTTGGTTTAGTCGAGGTTGGCGTTGGGATTATTCCGGCGGGTGGTGGGACGAAAGAGATGTTGGTTCGTGCGCTCGATGCGATTCCAAAGAACGCGGACGATGCGGATCCGTTTCCGTTTGTGAAGCGAGCATTCGAAACGATCGCATTGGCGAAGGTCGCAACGTCGGCAGAAGAAGCGAGATCGTTCGGGTTCTTGTCGGCCGAAGACACTATTTCGATGAACACGGATCGTTTGATCGCGGATGCCAAGAAAGAAGTGTTGTCGTTGGCAGCGAGTGGTTACGTAGCGCCGCAGCCGCGTACTGACGTTCTTGCGTTGGGGAATTCAGCCTTGTCGACATTGAAATTGGGAATCCATCAGATGAAGCGTGCTGGATACATTTCCGATCACGATGCTGAAATTGGAACCCAGCTCGCGCGGATTCTAACCGGCGGTGATCTTAATCATCCGACACGAGTCTCTGAACAATACTTATTGGATTTAGAGAGGGAAGCTTTTTTGAAGTTAGTGGGCATGCGCAAGACCCAAGAACGTCTCGGGCACATGCTAAAAACAGGCAAGCCATTGAGAAACTAAACGTCGCCCTTTAGTGACGCCCTTGATTCTTAGGGCGTGCTCTTTCTGGGACCGCAGGCGTCCTCGCCTGCCTTCCTTCACTATAAGGATGCCTTAGTTGAATCGAATGCAGGCGAGGACGCCTGCGGTCCCAGAAGAGCGCGCCCAAGCGAATTAGGTAGCTACTGAAGGGTAACGAAGGAATCAGATCATGACAGATGCAGTAATCGTATCGGCAGTTCGCACCGCGGTCGGCAAAGCGCCAAAGGGCACATTGAGAAACACGCGTCCAGATGAAATGGGTGCAGCCGTTATCAAAGAAGCCGCTAGTCGCGTACCTGGTCTCGAGCTCTCGGAAATCGAAGACGTCATCATGGGTTGCGCGATGCCCGAAGCGGAGCAGGGAATGAACGTGGCCCGCGCGGCAGCGATTCGCGCCGGTCTTCCGGTTGAGACCAGCGCAATGACGATCAATCGTTTTTGTTCGTCTGGCCTACAGTCAATCGCAATGGCAGCTGATCGCATCAAGAGTGGCGGCGCTGAAGTGATCGTGGCTGGTGGTTTGGAAACGATGTCGATGATCCCAATGGGTGGTCACATCATTCGTCCAAATCCGTATCTAGTCGACCACTATCCTGACTTCTACCTGAACATGGGACTTGCGACAGAGAACGTTGCGCGTAAGTTTGAGGTGACTCGCGAAGAGCAGGATGCTTTCGCACTTCGCTCTCATCAACGTGCGGGAGCCGCACTAGACGCCGACAAGTTCAAGGACGAGACCGTGGCGTTGAATGTCACGTTGGAAGAGCTCGACGCGAAGGGTAAGAAGCAACGACGCGAGGTAGTGTTTGATAAAGACGAAGGCGTTCGTCGCGATACATCCGCGGAAGGTCTTGCGAAACTCAAGCCCGCATTTCATGTAAAAGGAACAATCACCGCTGGCAATGCTTCGCAAATGTCTGACGGTGCTGCGGCAGCAATTGTAATGTCTGCCGAACGCGCGCGCGTCTTGGGAGCGAAACCGATGGCGCGGTTCGTGGCGTATGCGACTGCCGGTTGTCCGCCGGAGGAAATGGGCATCGGTCCCGTGTTTGCGATTCCAAAAGCGTTGAAACTCGCAGGCCTGAGTCTGAACGATATCGACGTGATCGAATTGAACGAGGCATTTGCTGCGCAGTCGCTGGCAGTGATCAAAACGCTGGGTATTGATCCTGAGAAAGTGAATGTTAACGGAGGCGCGATCGCTCTAGGTCATCCACTAGGTTGCACAGGCGCGAAACTGACGGCGACGATTCTTCGCGAGCTTGAACGACGTAATGGCAGATACGGAATGGTAACGATGTGTGTCGGTGGTGGCATGGGCGCCGCCGGAATTTTTGAGAGAGTTTAGGGAATTGCAGATTTCAGATTTCAACACCGAAACCGCGAATCTGAGAGCTCAAATTGCAATCTGAAATCTTCGATCCGAAATCTACAATCCTATGACGGAATCAGAAGTTTTTGAGGCAGTGACAGGAAGCGGAAGCACTGATTTCGCGATCCTCGTAAAGATTCTGACTCAACACGGATCGTGGTGTTTGATCGGAGGGCTCGCTGTCAATTGTTACGTCGAGCCGGTCTACACACTGGACGCGGATATCGTTGTCGTGTCGTCGGAGTTGCCCGGAATCAAAAGCGACTTATTGTCCGCAGGTTTCCTTGTTGAAGAGTTTAAGCATTCGTTGAATGCGCGAATGCAAGGAAGTGATTTGCGAATTCAGCTCAGCCTCGATCCGCGTTATCAGGACTTTCTAAAACGAGCGCAAGCTTCGACAGTGCTGGGCCAACAGGTACCAGTTGCCTCTCTGCAAGATGTTATGCATGGCAAGATCTGGGCATGGAGTGATGAGAAGCTTCGCGCCAGTAAGCGAAAGAAAGATGAGTTGGATTTGATGCGCATCCTTGAGAAGTATCCGGAAACGCGTCCTCTAATGCCGGAAGAGATCAAGTCGCAGGTTCCAGAATAGAAATCTGAATTGGTTTTGAAGAAGGAGACCCTTATGTCAGCCGTAGCCGAAGAGAAAAAGATTATCAAAGGTGGCGCATTCCTGATCGAAGAGCGAGCGCCTGAGGATATCTTCACGCCTGAAGACTTCACCGAAGAGCATCGCATGATTGCCGACACAACGCGGCAGTTTATCGACAACGAGGTCAATACGCGTATCGATGAACTCGAGAAGCACGATTGGAAACTTGCGCGTGAACTGGTTGGCAAGGCGGCTGAGCTTGGTCTGATCGGCGCCAACATTCCCGAAGAGTACGGCGGACTCGGGCTCGATCAAACAAGTGGTGCCCTCGTTGGTGAGAACATCGGACGTTCAGCTTCGTTTGCCACCACGCTCGGTGCGGAAAGCGGTATCGGTTTGTTGCCAATCATTTATTTTGCCACTGAAGCCGCAAAGCAAAAGTATCTGCCAAAGATCGCCGCGGGTGAGTTGATAACAGCGTATGCGTTGACTGAAGCAGGTTCTGGTTCAGACGCAATGGCGGCCAAGGCTACGGCGCGTCTAAGCGAAGATGGAACCGAGTTCATCCTAAACGGCGAGAAGATGTGGATCACAAACGGTGGCTTCGCCGACATCTTTATCGTGTTTGCGAAAGTCGACGGCGACAAGTTCAGTGCCTTCATCGTAGAGCGACAACCAGGGCTCACGTCCGGCGCCGAAGAGCACAAAATGGGAATCAAGGGATCAAGCACCACAGCGCTTGTCCTTTCGGATGTGCGAACGCCTGT
>Ga0134124_10003401_pt1 | contig 12797 bp, 7 predicted proteins | sample KB304_FD_96880 | JGI IMG/M metagenome (GOLD analysis project Ga0134124, IMG submission 96880) | Terrestrial soil microbial communities without Nitrogen fertilizer from Kellogg Biological Station, Michigan, USA - KB3-0-4 | ecosystem: Environmental > Terrestrial > Soil > Unclassified ... | reverse complement strand
TCTTTCAACCTGTCGAAGAGCGGAAGTTGGTGGTGCGTGATCGGTAACACCAACTGAGCGATCTTCAATCCGTGAACTTCTGCGTCTCCGGGATGTCTCTCCATGATTCTCGCATCTCCGGATCGGTAACGATGGATCAAGCTCGGAGACAGACTGACGGCGACGGTTGCAGTCGTTATGCCGGCGAGCACAAGCGCGGTCGCCAATGGTCTAAAAGTTCGTAACTTCAGCCAACCAACCAATCCAGCGATGAGCAACAAGTAGCAGAAGAAGAAGGGATAATAGACGCCGCTCAGACCAAGCAATACGCAAATCACCACACTGAGAATAAACTTCCTCGTCCGCGGCAATAACTCTTCAGTGGTGATCCAAAGCTGGACCAATACTGCGAGCGGGATTACATAGTACGCCGAAAGAAAAAGGTGCGACTCATTGCGCAGGAAATGATAAGGCAGAAATGCGTACAGAAGACTACAGAAGAGGGCCGGAACGAAAGACAGGTTGAACTGTCGCAGCACGTATAAAGAGGTCAATGTGATCAGAGGAAACGTGAGCAGGTAGAACAGGTTTATTATCAGCGCTGTATTGTGAGTAAAGAGGGAGAACAACCACAAGATCGCGGCAACAGCAGTGTCGAAGGCGGGAAAATCGTAAAGTTGCAGACCGCCCGGCGCGCCCACTAATGGATTCTGCCAGTACCAACCGTTATCGACGATACCTTTCGTAAACATCAACGAGAAGATACTGTCGCTGGCGTAGAAAAAGGGCACGCGGAAGTCTGCTCGCCATAGCTTCAAAAAGTAAGTGAGGATCAGCACACACAACGCCGCCGCCGTAATGTATAGTGAGGCTTCTCGAATGCGGCTATTATCCAGAATCCGGTTTTTCATCAGCGGTCGCCAGACGGGCGTGGACCGGAAGATTAACTTGTAACAGAGAGCAAAACAACTGCGATCTTGTTAGCCCGACTACGACAACTGCCTTACAAGAAATGGTTCACTCGCGTCCGGAGTGATCGGAGCATACGGGAAGCATTCTTCGTTTTCATACTCACAAGAACTTTGATATTCCTGGTTCTGATCTTTGTTGGGGAGGTCAGTGTCTTTACCTACCCTGACGGGGGCAAAGATGCGAACATCCCGTTTGAGCGTCCTCAGATCGCTCGAAAACTACGCCAGATTATGGGGCGTGGCGACGCAGCGCATTACGCAGGACTCTCAGACCAGGGTTACCGGCGCGGACCTTTGGACATCACGGACCATCACAGCCAGCAGTTCGCTTTTTTCCCGCTTCAACCATTATTGCTTCGGCTGCTCAGATACGTAACGACCGACGTCATCATCTGGGGCGCAGTGCTTAGCAACCTGTTTTTCTTTCTGGCCCTGGTGCTGCTGCACAGGCTCACACTCGCGTTTGACTACGACGAACCAGTTGCTCGGCGCACGCTCTTTTATTTAGCCGCCTTCCCGGTGAGTTACTTTTTCTCAGTCCCGATGACTGAGTCAGTCTTCCTATTCCTTACTGTTGCGAGTTTCTATGCGGCGAAACGCGAGCGATGGTGGGCTGCGGGCGTGTTTGGTTTGTTCGCCTCCGCTACGAGAATAACGGGTGTGTTGCTGCTGCCGTCGTTGCTGTTGTTGAGTTGGCAGATGTATCGCTCGCTCCACGTCCGAAAAATCCTGGGCCTGCTGCTGATTCCGTTCGGTTTGGCCGCGTACAGTTTTTATTGCTGGCGGATGACGGGAGATGCATTGGCATTCACGCATGCATCCGCGGCGTGGGGGCGGAAGCCGTCGCTCTTTTTTCTTGGACCACTGATTACATGGCTGCTGAATCCGCATCCGATCGCGCACGCGTGGAACATTGATTTGCTTCATGCCGCAACGGCGTTCCTCGGATTTTTTTGCATTTATGTTCTTGTGCGGCGGCGTGAGTGGGCCCTCACGCTCTACACCTCACTGTCGATCTTTGTGCCGCTATCATCGGGGCCTTTGCAGTCGCTGGAGCGCTACACGATGGGTTTTTTCCCTGTGTTTATTGCGTTGGCGATCGCGGCGAAGTCTGAACGTTCCGATCAGTCTATTCGATTCGTGTTTGTGTTCCTGCTGGGAGTTATGACTTTGCTTTACGCCGCGAATTTCACGAACGCGTTGTCGTGACTTGATCAGTCTCCTTGGCCGCCCCTCGCTGAATCCTCGCTCGTTTGAATTCCCGCAGAGGGGCGGCCACGGAGTGCCGCCCCTACAGTAACTTCAATTCACCGACGGCGATTGAGAGATGACGATCGTCGTTGCTGTTGGGGTTTGCGACGGATGGCTGCCAGGTGCGACTCGCGCTGATTTCGAGTCTGAATTCGTCGGCACCGCGACTGATTGTTTCGGGCACATCGATCTCCAGTTCCAGCCAGCCGTAATCGAACAAGCACAAACCACAGATCCGTTCGCCGTTGAGTTTGAATTCCAACTCCATCGGAGAGGTTCGTAGTTCCGGTATGTGAGTCGTGAGTTGAAGTGTCAGGCGTGTAAACGGCTCGGCTGCCGTGAAACGCAACCACGAACGACCAGTCATCCAGCGCGCCACGGGCGGCAGGTGATTCGCCGGATACCAACCGTTGCCAAACACAGCACGCGAGCGCCGGTCGAGATCAGCGGGAATATATTTCTCGTGCGAAAACAAATCCCGTCGATCGCGATGAGCGTTGTAAAAAGGCTCGGGCGCTGTGTTCGAAGCCTTAACGAGCAGGTACAAACCACTCGACGGCAGCTGCACGTGCAGATCCGAGATCTTTCCAAAGACGTAACCCATCGCCACGTCGAACGCGCGGCGTTCATCAAACGACAAACCGCGCAAGTAGTCGACGAAGTCTCGATCGAAAGGCGCGCCGTATTGATCGTACTGCTTGATGAATTCCGCGCTGCTGAGGCAGAGCGTGTAACGCGGTTCGGTCTGCACTGAAGAGAAGAACTTGCCGAACCGTCGCGCAATCTCTTCGTCAGCTTCCAATCCGATGTGCCCGTCGACGGCGATAAAGTCGGCGAGCGTCTCGTGACTCGCGGTTTGATAATCCGGGTGCAGGTTGCGATCGAGCGATTCAACCCCATGCATCGTCACGCCGCCTGGTCGCAGCACGCGCTTGATCTCCGCCAGCACCGCGTCTTTGTCTGCAAAGTCGACGTGACCAAACACATCGAGACTCACGACGTAATCAAACGACGCGTCGTCGAAAGGCAACTCTGTTAACTGCCCGTGACACGCCGCGTCGTAACCGTTACGACGCGCCATCACAAGCAACTCCGGAGAAAGATCGACACCCGCGAGATAAACGTCTTTACGCTTCAGTAAAGCCAGCACGCCCTCGCCGCAACCGAGATCGAGCAGGGACGCTCCACGACGCACGTTGTCGTAAATCCACATCGTGCGCGCGAAGTTGATATCGAAGCGGTAGATGGCGTCGAAGTAACTGGCTTCCAAAACGCCGCCCGTGTAGAAGCGATCGCGATAGAATGCGGCGACGTCTTCGATACCCGCCAGCCTGAGCAGATCGTCTTTCATGTCGTTTGGGAAATCGCCACGGTCGAATCCGCGTTTGCGCTGAGCCATTCAGTCCTCGCCCGCGCATCGAGGTTGGCGACGCCTTCGATCGGAATCTCGCTGAAGACGCGAAAGAACAGAGCGCCGTCCATCCAGTCGAAGCTGACGGAGTTTGGACTATGAACGGCAATCGAAATCGAATACAGATCCGGCGCGAGCCAGCAGTTGAACGTGAAGGTTGTCTCGACGCGTTCGCCGCGTGGAATCAAGCCGGGTTTGATTCCCTGTACTTTCGTGTTCGTGCCGTAGAGGTTGATGCCGTAGCGGTTGCGAATAACAAAACCATAAACCGGATCTTCGAGATCTTCATGAAAGATCACACGCACGCGCAGGTGGACCAGTTGGCCGCTCTCAACCATCGCGATCGCCCGTTGCGACGCGTCCAGCAGATCGACGCGCAGGATCTCGGCGCTGCCGTCGCCGTGTCGAAACGTGAACTGTAATGCCACCTCGTCGTCGTCTGAGACAGAAACCTGCGGTCGCGTGTTTTCCTGAACGCGCGCGAGCTGCGCCTCAGCATAGGCCGCTTCCTGGGCCATGATGAGCTTTTGATATCGATCCAACACATCGGCGGGCGGACCGTCAGCTTCCATGCGTCCGCCATTCAACAGAATCGCACGCGAACAGAGCGCTCGAATGGCGCCGGGATCGTGCGAGACGAACAGAATCGTCGTCCCGCCTTCCTGCATCTCTTTGATCCGCCGCGTGCAACGATGCTGGAAAACGGCGTCGCCGACTGACAGCGCTTCGTCGATGATCAGTATCTGAGGTGAAACCGCAATCGCCGCTGCAAACGCCAGCCGAACGTACATGCCGCTCGAATACATCTTCAACGGCTGGTGAATGAACTCTCCGATTTCAGCAAAACTCTCGATCTCGGGTAACAGGCGTTCGGTTTCCGCTTTCGTGAGCCCCATCAAAGACGCGTTCATGAAGACGTTCTCGACGCCGGTGAACTCAGGATTGAAACCCGCGCCGAGTTCGAGCAGCGCTGCGATCCGTCCTTCGTGCGCGACCGTGCCGTGCGTTGGTACGAGTGTGCCGGTGATGATTTGCAGCAGCGTTGATTTGCCGGAACCGTTTGGTCCAATGATGCCGGTGGTGGTGCCCGACTCGACTTCGAAACTGATATCGTGCAGCGCCCAGAACTCACGATGTGTTTTCCAGCGCCCGCGCGTGAGTGATTCTTTGAGTCGGTCGACGGGCCGGTCGTAGATCCGGTATTGCTTGGAAACACCTTCGACCCGTAATGCTGGCGGCATAGTTTTACTGTACAGCTAGAGCGGCGAGATCGGAAGCAACCATCTCTTTGATCAGCTCGCGGAAAGTGTAGGTCGGTTCCCACTCCAGCACGCGACGCGCTTTCGAAGCGTCGCCGATCAGTTGGTCCACTTCTTCCGGCCTGTAATATCGCTCGTCGATCTTCACGAACTCGCGGTAATCGAGATCGACTTCCGCGAACGCAATCTCACACAGTTCGCGAACGCTGTGACTCTCACCCGTGGCGATCACGAAATCATCCGGCTTCGACAGTTGGACCATCGAGTGCATCGCACGCACGTAATCTTTCGCATGTCCCCAGTCGCGCCGGGCGTCGAGGTTTCCGATCCTCAGTTCCGATGCGAGACCGTGTTTGATCCGGGCGACGGTGCTGGTCGTCTTGCGCGTGACAAACTCGAGTCCACGTCGCGGGCTTTCGTGGTTGAACATGATTCCGCTGAGACAGTAAAGATTGTAAGCGTCGCGATAATTTCTCATGAGGTGAAAGCCGGCCAGTTTACTGATTCCGTACGGGCTGCGCGGGTTGAACGGCGTCGACTCGTTCTGCGGCACTTCGGTCGCGTTGCCAAACATCTCGCTCGAGCCGGCGAAATAAAAGCGGCACGTGGGGCGCAGTTCGCGCAACGCAGCCAGCACGTAATGTGTGCCGCTGATGTTCATGTTCATCGCCGAAAAGCCGTCGGCAAAACTTTCCGCGACGAAACTCTGTGCCGCGAGGTGGTAGCACTCGTCGAAATCGTGTTTGCTGAACACGTGAAAAATGCTGGCGTAACTCTCGAGACTGGCTGGATGAAGTGTGACTCGATCGAGCAGGTGAGCGATGCGGCTGAATCGGGTCTCCGGCGTTTCGAGCGCGACCCGGCGCACGAGCCCATGCACTTCATAACCCAGGCTCAGCAGGTAGTCGGCAAGATAACTGCCGTCCTGCCCCGTAATTCCCGTAATCAGCGCTCGCTTCGTCATTTGCCTTATGGTGCCACAAAGACGCACAAAAAAGCGCGTACTGGTTCAGTTTGAAAAATACGCCGAAGGCGTTGGCTAATTTCAGCCCAGCGGTTGGAGCGCGTGTTTGTTCGGACGAGCGGGAGCAAGCTCCTCTTCCTGACTTATTCTATTCATCCATTGTTCTATTCATCCATTGGCTCAAAGTAGTGAACTATCCAAAATTAGAACAAGTCAGGAAGGGTGGCTTGCCCCCGCTGTTATCGGGAACCCAGGGTTGTCGCTTGCGCTCCAACCGCTGAGCTGAAATTAGCCAACGCCTTCGGCGTAATTTCAAACTGAACCACTACTAAAAAGCGCCCCTGCTTGCACGCTGAAGGGGTTCTGCTTAAAATGGCCGTTCTTTAATCGCCGGTGCCGGCAATAATACTTTCACCTGCGCGACGCTGCTCAGCTCCCCGAGGGCATCTAATCTGCTCGGATCTGTGTCTATATTTGCGGAGGAATCTGTGAAGCAAGTTTTCTGGTTCTTGTGCGCCATCATCGTGCTCACGTTTTTCGGTGGCTCGCTTGCGCCCGTCGTGGCCCAAACATCAAGTCCGACGCCCGATCCATTCGTCGTACAAATCACTAACAGTCCAAGCTCCAGCTTTAATTCCTTCATGGGCGACATGAGCGCGAATGGCCGGTTCTCAGTCTTTGTTTCGAACGGTGACGTCGCGACTGAAAAGACTCCCGACAGAAACAATGCCGACGGTAATCGCGAGATCTTCCTCTACGATTACGCCCAACGTCGCATTTTCCAGATCACGAACACGAAGAACGTTCCGAATCCGGTGGCGTCACCAAGCCCGACACCGACACCGAGCCCAACGCCAACACCAAGTCCAACGGCTTCGCCGAGCCCATCCCCAACTCCAACTCCGACGCCGGCGCTTCCGTCAGCGACCAAGATCGAGATCGACAACAGATCGCCGATGATCTCGTTAGCGCCGGCACTGTCAGAGAGTGGTCAACGCGTCTACACGATTGTTTTTAGTTCGAACGCTCCGAACCCGGCGAACTTCGACGGCACTGAAGGCACTCTCGGTAGTGACGCCAATTCCGAGATCTGGATCTACCGGTTGCCGGCCGTGTCTGATGTCGATCTAACTCTCGGCGCGGATCTGCCGGTTGACGATCTGACTCTCGGCGCCTTCGTGAGAATCACCGACACACCGGCCAGTCGTGCACCAAGGCCAGGTTCAATCTCCGCGGCGCCATTTTTTGCCGACGATAATCGTGAACCGGCGATCTCCGACGACGGAAATATTCTCGCTTTCATCTCGACGCGTAATCTCGTTCCCGGTGTCGGAAACACTGACGGCAATCCGGAGTTGTTCTTTTTCAATATCGCCGGCAGCGCGATGACGCAGGCGACGAACACGAAGGATGCTAACCCCAATATTGGACTGGTCTTTCAGAGTAATCCGTCGCTGTCTTCGGACGGATCAGTCGTGGCTTTCATGTCGAGTGCGAATCTCGCGACAAGCAACGCTGACGGGAATGCCGAGATCTTTCTCGCGAACTTCAGCGGTGGCAGTGTGAGCAATTTTCGCCAGGTTACTCGTACTCTCGACAGCACAGTCAGCGCGAACGTTCTCAGCCCCGGGCGGCGCTTGAGTCGCAACGGGGCTCTCATCGCATTTGAATCGCGAGCCACTGATCCAAAAGCCAACGCAGCGGTAGCCACTGGGTTTCTCGGAACGTTCGTCTACACCGCTTCGACCGATACGTTTGTCGAGATCACTGCGAGGGTCAACTTCCAGGAGATTCTTCGTTTCCCGACGTTCACTGATTACAACTCATCGCTTGCACCGTCGACGCTCGTATTCACTTCGAGAGCAAATCTCCGCACTGACGGAACGGTGCCTCCCGACGCGCAGGCCTCGGAAGGTTTGAACCCGTCATTTGTAACGCAAATATTTGCAGCACCACTTCCGGCCGCGACGACAGGACCGTTTACTCGACTGACTACGGTTCCAATCGGCGCCGTCCTCGGTACCCGGCCGATACCGAGCGAATCGCGCAAGCGCATCGCATTTGCAATGGCTGCGGAACTCGGCGGCGGTAATACCGATGTGGGCTCTACGGGTTTTGGCTCTGAGATTTTCATTTTGTTGACACCGCAGATCAACACCGTGTCTTCGGCGACACTCTCGTTCTTCACCGGCTTCAGCAACATGCCGGTAGCTGCGGCCACGCCGGTTGCGAGTCCGACTCCCAGTCCGACACCAACGCCGAGTCCTGTTCCCGGTCAGCCGGCGGGGTTAGCTCCCGGCGAGGTCAGTATCGTTCGCTCGACCGTCGCACTCGCGCCTTCGGACGCCGTTGGGTGCCCCACGAGTCCCTCGACTTGTGGTTCAGAGATCAGGCGCGCTCCGGCGTTACCCGTTGAGCTCAACGGCGTTTCCGTGAGTGTTGGCGGCGCCGCCGCGGGTCTCTATTTCGTCGGCAACGAGAGCAAGCAGATCAACTTCGTGGTGCCGGTTGGAACTTTGGTCGGACAGCGAACAGTTGCGATCGCAAATGGAGACACGTTGTTGCGCGGTCTTGTAACGATCGTGCCCGGACAGCCGGATATTTTCACGACCACAGCAGATGCGGGTGGAAGGGCAGGCGCGTTAACTACGTCTGGACAGTTGCCGGAACCATTTACTGCCGGCACGAATATCGACCTGACACTGACAGGCGTACGCGGTGCAGTCAGATCCGAAATAACTTCTGTCACTGTCGGAACAACGACGATCAGCGGCGATGGAATTGTCAGCGTGTCGCCGAATTTCAACATGCTCGGGTTCGATGTGATCACCCTGACCCTGCCTGCGTCTCTGGCGGGGGCTGGAGACGTTCCGATAATAGTGACGTTTACGCGTGGCAGCTTTAGCGCGACCAGCAGGCCGGCTGACACTGCGCCTCATATAACCATCAATTAAAGCCACAAAAGGCAGCAAAAAGCGCCAATGAGTTCGATCACTCAGCGGCGCTTTTTTGTGCCTGACGGTGGGTAAACCGTGCTACGATGCCCCGGCCGAAGTCTCGTCCTCGCCAGGAAGCAGACAATGCAGGGGCCCACAGCAATAATCGCCAGTCTGGCGTTGTTTCTCGCTCTCGGCTCAAGAGAGCGTTTGGAGACACGCGACTCGTTTGAGTTTGAGCCGTCTGCGCAAACTGTCCGCAAAATACATTGGCCCAGGAAGACGATCGAGGTGGCGCTGTCAACCTCCTTGCTCTCGCCCGGAGCAAACATCAAAGCGGACAGCGACGTGGCCGGCGCAGCGCGTCGCGCACTTGCGCGCTGGTCCAGTCTCACCAATATCAATTTCGTCGTGACGTGGTCTTCGGCCGCTTCGGTCAGTCCCGCTGACGCGGGCGACGGCATCAGCCTGCTGACAATCGCAGTCACTCCTGAAAACGAAGCATTCAACTCCGACGCGATGACCGGTCGCACGCGGGTCTTCTTCGATCCTGACACCGGCAACATCGCCGAAGCTGACATCAGCATCAACCCGCGCCCACGTGCTGTTGACGGAACAGAGTTGCAGTTTTCAACTGACGGCACACCCGGCACGTACGATCTCGAAGCAACGTTCACACACGAGATTGGACATCTTCTCGGGCTGGACCACTCCGCAGTGCTGTCGTCGACAATGCAGGGCCGCCAGGCATTCAATGGTACTTTCGGACTGCCTGCATTCAACGAACGTACGCCGAGTGAAGACGACCGGCAGAAGATACGCAGTCTTTATGGTCCAAAGCAGAAGCTCGGGCGGATCGAAGGACGGCTCGCCGATAACCGCACGCCGGGTGCACTGACAGCGCTGAATGGCGTGAACGTTTGGGCCGAGAGTGTGGCGACGGGCCGCGTGATCGCGAGTGATGTTACGGCTGACGATGGAACGTACAGGTTGGAAGGGCTCATGCCGGGACAGTATCGCGTGATGGTGTCGCCGGCTGAAAACGGCGAACAGTTTCGTAGCTTTGAGTTGTCGAATCAGGTTGCGGTCAAGCCGGATCTGGCGACGCCGTTGAACTCCAGTTTGGTGCCCTCTCAAACTTCGACGCTCAATCCAAAAGTGATCGGGCTCAACGCGGAGCTCTCGACAGTCGCGCTGCCACTCGCGCCCGGAAAGCGCGTGAAGGTTTATCTCGGCGGTGAAGGCGTCGATCAAGTGCCGGGCACGAGCATCGCCGTCAACTCACCTTACTTCACGGTCGATCCTTCGACACTTGCACGAGAGCAGATCGCCGCGCCTTTTCCGGTCGTCAGCGTGGAAGTGCAGGTCGCGCCGAATGCGCCGTTTGGCGATTACACGATCCGTTTACAGTCGAACTCCGGTGAGACTGCGTACGTTCCGGGCGCAATTACGATCGATCCCGGCGTGATCTCTGGATCGTCGAATCCGTTTGACGATTCGCGTTTCTTCATCACTCAGCAATTCGCAGACCTGGTTGGTCGCGAGCCTGATGCAGCGACGATCGAGAAACTCACGTCGCAGCTCTCGCATTGCAACTTGCGCAGCGATTGTTTGCGGACACGCAAAATTGATATTTCAACGAGCTTGCTGGTCGAGAATGAACTGCCTGCGACGGGCGTGTTTTTGTATGGGCTGTATTCGGCTGCGCTCGGACGCGCGCCGCGTTTCGCTGAGTTTGAGAGCGACCGTGCTGTGATTGTCAGTCAGAAGGGCGAACTGGAAGCTGTTCGAACGGCCCTGGCGAGCGTGTTTGTCGAGCGGCCTGAGTTCAAGCGGCGATTTCCGGCGACGATGAAAGCAGCAGAGTTCGTCGATACGATTCTTGTTTCGATCGCGCAGAGCACCGGCATCGACTTTGGATCGGAGAGAAGTCTCTTGATCGGTTTACTCGACGATACCGCGAACGGGCGTGCGGCAGTATTGACGCGCCTCGCAGCCGACCAGCGCGTCGTTGACGCCAATTACAACCAGGCGTTGGTACTCTTCCAATACCTGACACACTTCCGGCGCAATCCCGACGACGCCGGCTTCAACGCCTGGGTCAACACGCTCAAGAACAAACCACTGCGCGATCCGGAGGCGGCGCGTTCGATGGTTTGCAACTTCCTGACTTCCGCCGAATATCAAAACCGCTTCGGAATGGTCGCCACCCACCACAATCGCGAATGCAATTAGTCTGAATTCTGTAAGCCAGGATTTTCAAGATTCACTTGATTCTGTATATTTTCTGAGTCTTGAAGGAAAAACTACTCGCGTATCTGGTGTGTCCCTCGTGTGAAGGAACGCTCGATCTCTCAATCAGCAAATCCGATGACGCCGAAATCATGGAGGGCGAACTGCGCTGTGCATCTTGCGCGTCGTCATTTCCAATCACCCGCGGAATTCCGCGCTTCGCGAAACTCGAGAACGTCGAAACTGACAAACGCGCGACCGCCGATAACTTCGGCTGGCAGTGGCAACACTTCACCCAGGAAGACGCAAAATACGCCGGCCAGTTTCTCGGCTGGATCACGCCGGTGAAGCCGGAGTTTTTCCGCGACAAGGTTGTGCTCGAAGGCGGCTGCGGCAAGGGACGTCACACGATGCTTGCCGCACAGTGGGGAGCACGCGAGATTATCGGCATCGACTTGAGTGTCGCAGTCGAGACAGCATTCGCTGCCACACGTTCATCGCCGAATGCGCACATCATTCAGGCCGACATTTATCATCTGCCGCTCGCGCGGAAGTTTGATTACGCTTTCTCGGTTGGCGTGTTGCACCACTTGCCGAATCCGCGCGGCGGTTTTCTGTCGCTCGCTTCGAAGGTGAAAGCCGGCGGACGTATCTCGGCGTGGATCTACGGAGCTGAAAACAACGAATGGATCACGCGCTTCGTTAATCCGGTGCGCGAGCAGATCACGTCGCGAATGAATCAACGGGCGCTGCTGCAGTTGTCGAAAATTCCTGCGGCGTGTTTGTTTCTTGCGACGAAGCTGATCTACCGGCCACTAAATCGGAATGGTTCCGGGTTTGCAAAACATCTTTTCTACAACGACTACATGAATTCGCTTTCGACTTTCGGCTGGCGCGAGCAGCACACGATAGTCTTCGATCACCTCGTCGCGCCGACTGCGTTCTACATTCCGCGCGAGGAGTTTGAAACGTGGTGGCGCGATGCCGGCGCGAAGGACGTGGTGATCAGTTGGCACAACAAGAATAGTTGGTGCGGGTTCGGTATCCTGTAAATCCTGCTAATCTTGTAAATCCTGGCAAAAAATGCTTTCAACTCAAACAGCACATCGCAACGTTTGGCAGCCGCTCTGGCAGTTGCCGCGCCGTGCGGAGCTGATCTTCTCGTTTGCGAAACGAGAACTGTTGGGCCGTTACAAAGGCTCAGCACTCGGCATCGCGTGGGCTGTGCTGACGCCCGTCGTGATGATTGCGATCTTCACCTTTATCTTTGCGGGCATCTTCGGCGCGCGCTTCGGCGCAGATCACTCTCCCTGGGACTACGCGCTTTATCTTTTCTGCGGCCTGCTGCCGTGGTCCATGTTTCAGGAGTCAGTGCAACAGTCAGCCAGCACCATCGTCGTTAATTCAAATCTCGTGAAGAGAGTTGTGTTTCCACTCGAAGCGTTGCCCGCGGCGCAAGTCTTCGCCGCAGTAGCCAATCAACTGTTCGCCACGATCGCTCTCTTGATCGCGACGATCATCATTCGTCAACGATTCGAGCTGACTGCGCTCTGGCTGCCGGTGCTCTTGATTCCGCAGCTCCTGCTTGCACTCGGCGCCGCGTGGCTGATCGCGTCGCTCGGAGTCTTCCTGCGCGACATCGCCCAGGGCATTACGCTGTTGCTGATGGCGTGGATGTATCTCACGCCGATCATCTATCCCGAATCGATCGTGCCGGAACGTTTTCGCGCGCTAATCGGTTTCAATCCTTTCACCGCGCTCGTGCGTAATTATCGTCTGATTTTTCTCGGTGGT
>Ga0134124_10003400_pt1 | contig 12798 bp, 9 predicted proteins | sample KB304_FD_96880 | JGI IMG/M metagenome (GOLD analysis project Ga0134124, IMG submission 96880) | Terrestrial soil microbial communities without Nitrogen fertilizer from Kellogg Biological Station, Michigan, USA - KB3-0-4 | ecosystem: Environmental > Terrestrial > Soil > Unclassified ... | reverse complement strand
GTTGGCCGTGGTTGCGGCCGCCATGCTGCTGCGAATGGAAGCAGTGCGCAGAAGTCTGGGACAGGTGCTGGTTGCGGTGCCGGCGATTCGGCAACGCGTATTCCTCTACGAGGTGACGCGTTTCTATCGTTCCCTGGGCATCCTCCTGCAAAGCGGCATCCCGATCCTCGCTGCCATCGGCATGGCGCGTGGACTCGTCGGCGCGGGCATGCGTCATCGTCTCGATGACGCCGCCCGGCGCGTGAGCGAAGGGCTGCCCGTATCGCAAGCCCTGGAGCTGAACCACCTGTCGACCCCGGTGGCAATGCGCATGCTGCACGCCGGCGAGCAGGCTGGCAATCTAGGCGCAATGATGGAACGAACCGCCGATTTCTACGACGAGGAAATGGGCCGCTGGATCGAGTGGTTCGTGCGGCTGTTCGAGCCGCTATTGATGGTCTTCGTCGGCGCCGTGATCGGCGTCGTCGTGATCCTGATGTATATGCCGATTTTCGAGCTAGCCGGGAGTATCCGGTAGCCTGGGGGGGGCCTCGTCGTCCGGACGGGCCAGCCCCATCTTTTCGATCCGGTATCGCATCATGTCGCGCGACAGGCCGAGCAGCTTGGCTGACTTGGTGACGTTCCAACCGGTGCGTTCGAGCGTTCTGACCACCAGGCCTTTTTCCACTTCAGCCAGGTCCAGGCCCTTCTTGGGCAAAGCCATGCAGACCTGGTCACAACCGTGGAATTCACGTTCGAATGTAGCGTCCGGGGCCAGGCTCGGGCATAGCGCAAGCTGGGCGGGGGTAATTTCGTCCGTGGGCGACAGCATGGCCGTCTGCTCGAGCATGTTGCGCAGTTCCCGAACATTGCCCGGCCAGTAATACTGCATCAAGACCTTTTCCGCCTCGGCGCTGAAATGCAGGCCCGGCTTGCCATAGCGGCGTCCATGCGAATCGAGGAAATTCCGCGCCAGCAGCAGTATGTCGTCGCCGCGCACCCGCAGGGCTGGCACCTTGATGGAAATGATGCGCAGGCGGAAATACAAGTCGCTGCGGAACTTGCCCTCCTTGACCATCGCTTCGAGGTCCCGGTTGGTGGCGCTGATGATGCGCAGGTTGACCTTGCGCTCCTTGACCGCTCCGACGCGGCGGATGGTCTTCTCTTCCAGCAGTTTGAGGAGCTTGGCCTGCAGCGAATGGTCGATTTCACCGATCTCGTCAAGAAACATCGTCCCGCCGTCGGCGGATTCCACAAGGCCCGTCTTGCGTTCCTTGGCATCGGTGAAGGCGCCCTTCTCATAGCCGAACAGTTCGGCCTCGAGCAGTTGCGACGGGATCGACGCGCAATTGATTTCGACGAACGGGGCCTCATGCCGGGCGCCGTCGAAGTGCAACGCCCGCGCCACCAGTTCCTTCCCGGTACCAGTGTCCCCCACGATCAGGATGGCAGGAAGATCGCCGCCGGGCATGCGGCGTTCGGCCTCGAGCACCTGCGAGATGGTGGACTTCAGTTCCCGCATCACCGGCGAGTTGCCGATCAGCGATTTCAGGCCCGCGCCCCGCGCCTCGCGCTCCTGGTGGAATTGAAGGGTCTGCTCCATGCGCTTGACCCCGATCGCACGCTCCAGCAACAGGTGCAGTTCGGCCATTGCGACCGGCTTGGTGACGTAGTCGTACGCCCCAGCCTTCATTGCCTGCACGGCGGTCTGGGCGCTGTCGTCGCCAGTCAGCAAGATGACCTTGATCATGGGGTCGATCTCGCGTACCTTCTGCAGCATCTCGATGCCGCGCAAGCCCGGTAGATTCTGGTCGGTCACCACGGCATCCGGCCGCGAGGTCTCGATCAGTTTCAGCGCCTCTTCGGCCGACCCACAGTTTTCGACCTCCCAACCGTTTCGCGCGAGAAACGTGCAGACATTGCCCGCCAGGATTTCGTCGTCCTCGACCACCAGTATCGACCTACCCATATTGCTCTTTCGTGTCTATGCCAAGCTGAATTCGAGGCGCACTTGTGTGCCCTCGTTTTCGCGGCTGGAGAGCGTCACCGTCCCGCCGAAACGTTCCATGACTCGCTTTACCATCGGAAGGCCCACCCCAAGGCCGTTGCGCTTGGTCGTATGGAACGGTTTGAAAGCCATTTCCAGCTGGTGCTTCGACATGCCGCTGCCAGTGTCGCTGATGGTAAGTTCGAGGCGCTTCTTCTTCTCCAGCAAGCGCATGGCAATCCGGATTTCCCCGCCGCGAGGCATGGCCTCGATGGCATTGGAGATAACGCTATGCAACGCCTGCGTCATCAGCGAAGCACTGCCTTCTATCCGCGGCCGGTTTCCCTCGTCCCGGTTCCACTCTACCTTCACGCCTTCCCTGGCGCAGGTTGCGGCGAACGAGTCGAGCACGTTGGTGAGAACGGCCACCAGATCGACTGCCTCCGGCTCCGCGGTGACCGGCCGCGAATAAAGGAGCAACTCGCGCACCCACTTGGACAGGAAGTCCACCTGATTCATGATGTCCTGTGCGTTCTTGCGCACTGGCTTGTCCTCGGTGGTCGATGCCAGTTCGGCGCTGGAGCGGATACTCGCCAGGGGATTGCGCAGGCTGTGGGCAAGCGCGGTGGACATTTCGCCGACGAACACCAGGGAATCAGTTTCCACCAATCGTTTCTGCTGCTGCTCGAGCAAGGCGGAGCCGCGCCGGATGATGCTGAACAGGGCCAGGTAGACCAGTACTCCGGCAGCCAGAGTCGTTCCCCAGACCAGCAGCTGCCCTTTCCGGATGGTGGCGATGAGGTAGCGCGGCTCCTTGTACACCTCGGCCACCACGACCACCTCGCCCTTGGCGTCGTAAAGGGGAATGTAGTTCTCGATGAAAAATTCCTTGGGCTGCACGACGAAACGCTGCTCCGCGCGCTCGGACAGAACGCCGGCATGATGCTTGGCAACCTGCAGCCGTGAGCTGAAGGCTTCCTGCAGCTCATCGTTGTCCTTGGAAACCGTACCGATCAGTGTCTGGTTGGTGGACCAGAAGATCCTTCCGTCACGGCTGAACAGGCTGGCCAGCAGAACGTCAGGCAGCGTCTGGAGGTGCTCCTGCACGTCCTTGCGTCCGTCCGCCACCTCGTCGGGGGAAAATCCGAGCGATGCGGGGTCGATTCGCTGGTCGAGGAATTCGGCAAAGGTCATGTTCGGCCCCAGACCGATATGCCCTCCTTCGATATCGACGCAGTTGCGCAGGAACTGCGCAGTCAACGACGCGTCGCGCTGCAAAGTCTCTTCAGTGAGGAAGTGCGAAAGCATGATGCCGGTCAGACCGGCGACCGGCAGCAACGCCACCAGGCTGGCAATTGAAAACCAGCGCAGCAGGTTGAATGTTTTCGGAATGTTGTGATCGCTCACGTAACTACTTGCCAAATACTTGCACCACTTCAGTCAGGGACGAATGCACAAAATATGCCTAGCTTCCCTCAGAAACTAATGTAACCGTTGGTAGTTATAGCATTACAAACGAAAAGGGGCAAATGCCCCACCCCGAAATATTCAAGGAACATGGCTCAGCATGACTTTGTGCACAAGCCGAGCAGCCTCGACAGAGTGGTTTGCACGTTCGCGTCAGTGCCTTCAGCGGGCGCAAAGTGATTCCGGGGATCGTCCGGCCAAGCAGGCGATGGGCACCACAAATGTAACTAGAACGGGATGTCGTCGTCCATGTCGTCGAAGCCGGTGGCGGGCTTGGACGCGGCCGGACGCTGGGCCGCCACAGGGGCGGCCGCGCGCGAGGCGGGGACGGGACGGCGGGCAGAACCATCATCATCACCGGCTGGACTGCCCATTCCTTCACGGCCGCCAAGCAGCTGCATTTCGGTAGCAATGATGTCCACCGTGTTCTTTTCGACGCCATCCTTGTCGGTGTATTTGCCGTACTTCAGGCGGCCTTCGACATAGATGGGACGGCCCTTTTTCACGTACTCGCCCGCGATCTCGGCCAGCCGGTCGTAGAACGTGACACGGTGCCATTGCGTGTCTTCGATGGTCTCGCCGGTGTTCTTGTCCTTGCGCTTGCTGGAGGTGGCGACACTGACGTTGGCGACGGCCTGGCCCGACGGCAGGTAGCGGATTTCGGGGTCGCGGCCGCAATTGCCCACCAGGATGACTTTGTTGACGGATGCCATGGGAAATGATCCTCCTGTGATTGTGATGATTATGTCGCCTGGGCTTCGTCAGCCAGCAATTCCTGAGCCGATGTTTTCGCCCCGGGCGCCCTCATGGGCCAAGCCACCACCAACCAGAGCAGCATCAGCCCGGCGCAGGCGGCGAACAAGCCTTGTGATCCAACGTTCTTGACGAGCCAGCCGCCGACCGCCCCTCCTGCGAAAAATCCCACAGATTGCAGCGTGTTGTAGACGCCCAGCGCCGCGCCCCGGGCGTGAGGCGGCGCGATCCGCGACACCATGCTGGGCTGGGAAGCCTCCAGCACGTTGAAGCCGCAAAAAAATACGAATAGCAGCAGTCCCAAAGTGACGATCGCCGGTTGGCCGGCAACGACCATGAGCCCGAGTTGCACCAGCAGCACGATCGCCACAGCACCGAGAAACACGGCGCGAAGATAGCCGCGCCGTTCCAGTGGAAACAGCGTGGCGCCCATCACCACGAACGAAGCCAGTACGGCGGGTAGATAGACGTGCCAATGCTGGGCCTTGGGCAGGCCCGCTCGCACCAGCAAGGCGGGAATGGCGACCCACATTGCCAGCTGCACCGCGTGCAGCACGAAGACGCCGACATCCAGCCGCAACAGACCGCGATGACCCAGCACTTCGGATAACTCGCCGCGCGGCACGTTCTTGTGCTGCAGCGGCTCGGCGGGTGCCCACCACGCGACCACGGCAATGCAGACCAGTGCAAGCGCACCCGTCACGACGAACAAGCCGCCCAGGCCGATCTGCGCCGCCAGCAACGGCGCCGCTATCAATGAAAGCGCAAACATCAAGCCGATGCTCGCACCGACGATAGCCATGGCTTTGGTCCGCACTTCGTCGCGGGTCTGATCCGCCAGCAGCGCCGTCACCGCGGCAGACACGGCCCCGGCACCCTGGAGCGCGCGGCCGAAAATGAGTCCATTGAGACTGCCGGCAGCTGCCGCGACCAAGCTGCCGGCCGCGAACAGCATCAGCCCGAAAATGATCACGCGCTTGCGGCCCAGCCGATCCGAAGCCAGCCCGAACGGGATCTGCAGGATGGCCTGCGTGAGGCCGTAGATGCCCATCGCCATTCCGACCCGGGCCGGATCGTCGCCGCCGGGATACTTCGTGGCCTCGAGCGCGAACACCGGCAGCACCAGGAACAGGCCCAGCATGCGGGCAGCAAAAATCGTCGCGAGTGAGGCGCTGGCACGACGCTCCGTTGGCGTCATGCGGGAAGAGATGGCAGAGGCGGGAGGAGATTTCATCGGACAACGTTCTTGGTAGCGGTCGGCAGTGGCCCGCTACCAGATTGTCCTGCATGCTCGGAAATGGCGGCCCGCGCAGCCATTGCCGCGGCTTTCGTCCCGGGATTTCGTCCGCAAGCCCGGTGACAAGCCGACTCTTTGCTCTACAGCTTCGGAATCCCGGCGGCGAACCAGGCCCCGCCCGCGTTGACGATCAGCAGGACCGGGTGGTTGCAGGGATTCGGCGGTGTTTGAGTCAGGAACCCGGTAATCCTGAAGTCGCCGCGCGGATCGAGCGCTACCAGGTCCGAATCGCCGGCAGCCACACCGGCGCAGAACAGCCTGGCGCGCACGCTTTGTCCCCCTGGTGTGGCGACGTTGTCGGTGCCTGCGAGAAGCAGGCCGCGGCCGTCCACCCTGATGCTGCCGTCGGTGCTTACGTCGACGCTCAGGCGGGAGATCACCCATGGCGCACCGCCCGGATTGACGCCAAGCACTGTATTCGCCACGCCGCCCGCCCGCAGCGGTTGGGAGCCGATGCCATCCTCGAAGCGAACCAGCGGATCCGCCGCACTCGCGGCGAGCGGTGCCAGCATGGCCGCGGAGAGCAGGCACGTTGAAAGAATCTTGTTCACTGTGATCTCCCGATAGTGTGTTGAAGCATTGCCCGATTGCGCTGTTCCGCGCCGCCCAGGGAAAGAAGAAGAGCTGCGCGGCTTGTCTCCACATTGCTGTGGCTGACAACAGGTGAACACCCGCCCTCACCGCCTTATTCCGGTAGGCAGCGTAAGAATCGTCAGTGCCTGCTAGTCCTGATCGCGTTCGCTTGAGCTTGTCATCCGCTGGGCCGGGTCGGAAAAAAATCGCTGCCGGGCTATCATGTCCGGTTGACTTCGACGCACCCGACATTGAACTCTCCGACCGAAAGTCTGTCCCTCGACCAAAGCACCCTGCCGCGGCATGGCGACAGTGGCAAATACCTTGCCGCCGCGGCGCTGGCCCAGCGGATCAGCATCCGCGGCGCACGGACCCACAACCTCAAGAACATCGATCTCGACATTCCGCGCAACCAACTGGTGGTCATTACAGGGCTTTCGGGCTCGGGGAAGTCGTCACTGGCCTTCGACACGCTGTATGCGGAAGGCCAGCGCCGATATGTGGAAAGCCTGTCGGCTTATGCCCGGCAGTTCCTGCAATTGATGGACAAACCCGACGTGGATGTGATCGAAGGGCTGTCGCCCGCGATCTCGATCGAACAGAAGGCCACCTCGCATAACCCGCGCTCGACGGTGGGCACGGTGACGGAGATACACGACTATCTGCGCCTGTTGTTCGCACGGGCCGGCACACCGTACTGTCCCGACCATGACATCCCGCTGCAGTCGCAAACAGTCTCGCAGATGGTCGACGCAGTGCTTGCGTTGCCGCCGGAATCGCGGCTGATGATCCTGGCCCCGCTGGCGCGCGACCGCAAGGGCGAGTTCCTCGATGTGTTCGCCGAGATGCAGGCGCGCGGCTACGTGCGCTTTCGCGTCGACGGGCAGGCCTATGAATTCGATGCGCTGCCCAAGCTCAAGAAAGCCGAGAAGCACGACATCGACGTGGTAATCGACCGGCTCAAAGTGCGTCCCGAGGCGAAGCAGAGGCTGGCCGAGAGCTTCGAGGCGGCGCTGCGGCTGGCCGACGGCCGCGCCATCGCGGTGGAGATGGACAGCGCGCGGGAGCACTGGTTCAACGCGAAATTCGCCTGCCCGATCTGCAACTATTCGATTGCGGAACTGGAGCCGCGCCTGTTCTCGTTCAATTCGCCGGTGGGCGCGTGCCCGGCCTGCGACGGCCTGGGCCACCGGGAGTTCTTCGATCCGGATCGTGTGGTCGCGTTTCCCACCCTGTCGCTGGCCAGCGGCGCGATCAAGGGTTGGGACCGGCGCAACGGCTACTACTTCGCCTTGCTCGAAAGCCTGGCGCAACACTACAAGTTCAGCCTCGACGCGCCGTTCGAGGAACTGGCCGAGCCGGTGCGGCAGGCGATCCTGCATGGCTCGGGCGATGAACCAATCCGGTTCAGCTACACGCTGGAGTCGGGCAACTCCGCCGGCCGCAAGGTCACCAAGAAGCACTCGTTTGAAGGCGTAATTCCCAACATGGAACGGCGTTACCGCGAGACCGATTCGATGGCGGTGCGGGAGGAACTGGCGCGCTACCGTAGCGAGCAGCCGTGTCCCGAATGCCACGGCACGCGCCTGCGCAGCGAGGCCAGGCACGTCAAGATCGGCGATGGCGAGCAGGCCCGCGCGATCTACGAAATCGGCCACCTCACGTTGCGCGAAAGCTTCGAGTATTTCGACAGCCTGAAGCTGCACGGCGCGAAGGCCGAGATCGCGGAGAAGGTGATTCGCGAGATCGGCCTGCGCCTGAAATTCCTCAACGACGTGGGGCTGAACTACCTCAGCCTGGATCGCAGCGCCGAAACGCTGTCGGGCGGAGAAGCCCAGCGCATCCGCCTGGCGTCGCAGATCGGCTCGGGCCTCACGGGAGTTATGTACGTGCTGGACGAGCCCAGCATCGGCCTGCACCAGCGCGACAACGCACGCTTGATCGGCACCTTGCGGCATCTGCGCGATATCGGCAACAGCGTGATCGTGGTGGAGCACGACGAGGACATGATCCGCGCCGCCGACCACCTGATCGACATGGGTCCTGGCGCGGGCATCCATGGCGGCCAGGTCATGGCGCAAGGCAGCTACGAGGATATCAAGGCCGCTACTTCATCCCTGACCGGCCAGTACCTTTCGGGCAAGAAATCCATTGCCGTGCCGGCGCGACGCACGCCGTGGCTGCCGGTGCTGGAAACGATTCCGTGGGAGCCCAGAAAAGCCTCGCGATTTCCTCCGAGCGATGCCGCCGTGCGGCGCGCGGCGCGAGAGGCGGAGCACCTTGCCACGCGCGGCGCGCTGCAGGAAATCCGCGTGCTCGGCGCCACCGGCAACAACCTGAAGAGCGTCGACGCGGCTTTCCCCGTCGGCCTGTTCACGTGCGTGACGGGCGTATCGGGCTCGGGCAAATCGACACTGGTCAACGACACGCTGTACGCCGCCGTCGCGCGCACACTGTACCGCTCGCATGACGAGCCGGCGGCGCACGCAGCCGTGGAAGGCATCGAGCACTTCGACAAGGTGATCAACGTCGATCAGTCCCCGATCGGGCGCACGCCGCGCAGCAACCCGGCCACTTATACGGGCCTGTTCACACCGATCCGCGAACTGATGGCCGAGGTGCCGATGGCCAAGGAACGCGGCTACGGTCCGGGCCGGTTTTCCTTCAACGTGGCGGGCGGACGCTGCGAAGCCTGCCAAGGCGACGGCGTGGTGAAGGTGGAGATGCACTTCCTGCCCGACGTGTACGTCGCCTGCGACGTCTGCCACGGCCAGCGCTACAACCGCGAAACCCTGGAGGTGCAGTGGAAGGGCCGCAGCGTCGCGCAGATCCTGGACATGACGGTTGAGGACGCACATCTCTTCCTCAAACCGGTCCCGGCCATCGCGCGCAAGCTGCAGACGCTGTTGGACGTGGGCCTGTCGTACGTCAAGCTGGGACAGGCCGCCACAACACTTTCGGGCGGCGAGGCGCAGCGCGTGAAGCTCGCGCTTGAGCTGTCCAAGCGCGATACCGGCCGCACGCTCTACATCCTGGACGAGCCGACCACAGGACTGCATTTTGCCGACATCGACCTGCTGCTAAAGGTGCTGCACCAGCTACGCGACGCCGGCAACACCATCGTCGTGATCGAGCACAACCTGGACGTAATCAAGACCGCCGACTGGATCATCGACATGGGCCCGGAAGGCGGCGCCGGCGGCGGCGAGGTGGTGGGTGTGGGTACACCCGAGGACGTCGCGGCCAATCCGGCCAGCCACACCGGGCGTTATCTGAAGCGGCTGCTTTAAGCAAGTCTCGTTTCCCGGCGTTTATATTCTTGTTGCGTTCCGTGAACGCGAACTGACTTCGCAAATTTCAAACCCTCATGTCTGCAACCTCGCCCAAGCGTTCGTCATCACCGAAGCGATCGGGTGTTTCAATGGAATCCGCTGCGAAGGCCCTGGTGCTGCAGGGTGGCGGCGCACTGGGCGCCTACCAAGCCGGCGTTTACGAGGCGCTGCTGGAAAGCGACAACAAGCTTGACTGGGTTGCAGGCGTTTCGATCGGTGCGATCAACGCCGCGTTGATCGCCGGCAACGCGCCGGAGCAGCGCGTTGCGCGGCTCAGAGAGTTCTGGCAGCTGGTTTCATCTGGGCCCAGCCAGAGCGTGCCCATGAACTGGGGCGACCGCGCCGCGCTGAACCAGTGGAGTGCGATGGCCGGTGCCGTCTTCGGCATCCCGGGCTTTTTCCGGCCGCGGATGGACCCGACGCTGCTGCTGGGCGGCGCCGCACCAGTGCTCAGTTACTACGACACCGCACCGCTGAAGGCAACGCTCGAACGACTGGTCGATTTCGACCGCATCAACCATCGCGAGATGCGCTTGAGCGTCGGCGCGGTGGACGTGCGCACCGGCAACTCGATCTATTTCGACAATGCCGATCCGAAGCTTGAGATCGGCGTCGAGCACATCATGGCCAGCGGCGCCCTGCCGCCCGGGTTTCCGCCGGTCCAGATCGGCGGCCAGGCCTACTGGGACGGCGGCATCCTGTCCAACACGCCGCTGCAATATGTGCTGGACAAGTGGCCGCGAACCACGCGCCTGGTGGTGCTCCAGGTGGACCTGTTCAGCGCGCGCGGCGCGATGCCAAGGACATTGTCGGAAGTAGCGGAGCGGCAAAAGGACATCACGTATTCGAGCCGCACGCGCATGAACACCGACGCCGTGACCGCCAACGTCAACTTGCAGCAGGCAGTGGCCGAGCTGATCAAGAAGCTGCCGTCCCAGCTGCGCAGCGACCCGAGCGTCGCCGCGCTGAGCGCGCAGATGACGCATCAGCCGATCGATATCGTCCACCTGATCTATCGCGACAAGCCCTACGAGCTCGACACCAAGGACTACGAGTTCTCCCGGGCGATGGTGACAGAGCATTGGGAAGCCGGCGCGCGCGACATGCGCAACACCATCGCGCATCCCGAGTGGCTGGAAAGCGCCACGGAGAACGGGGTCACGACATACGACCTGACCGAGCCGGGCGTGGGGCGGGTGCGGCGACCGGCATTGCAAAAGCTCGTCGTGCCGAAACGGGCATAGGAAAGCAAACTGAAGCGCCCCGCTTGAGCAGGCGCGACACCGCCGAGCTGTGACGCGCGCCTGCAGGCACCGGTGAACTTTACAAAGCTGACTGTCGAAAAGCGTCAGCCTCCAGCGTCATTGTCGGAACGGTCGCAAAATCAGCGCCCGCTTTCTTCAACCCCAACCGGAGAGACACCAAATGGCCAATCCCTTTGTACATGTGGAGCTGAGCAGCAACGACGTCAGCGCCGCCAAGAAGTTCTACGGCCAGCTGTTCGACTGGAAACTCGAAGACGTCCCGATGGGACCGGAGATGACGTACACCATGATCAGCGTCGGCGAAGGCACCGGCGGCGGCATGATGAAGAACATGATCCCCGGCTCGCCTTCGTTCTGGCTGGCGTATGTCGAGGTGGACGACATCGAGAAGGCCACGCGCAAGGCCGAATCGCTGGGCGCCAAGGTGATGAAGGACGTGACCGAAGTGATGGGCGCAGGCTGGCTAAGCGTCATCGTCGATCCGACCGGCGCGGCGCTGGGGCTGTGGAAGGCAAAGGCGAAATAAGGGCAAGAGCCGGATAGCCTCTGCGCGCGCCCAGGTGGCCGCGCAGAGCCCGCGCCACGTCTTCAGCGAGCTCTTTGCGGCAGCCTTTCGACGTTGGCCGGCTTGATATGTTCAGTCATATCCGAGAAGCCGAGCCGAAGCAACAGGTCACAAACATCATCCGGCGAGAGCGGTGGCCCGTCGTGATGGCGCGCCAGGTGTCGCTGCAGCCCTGAAAAGTCCATGGCCAGCATGGCCCATGCGTCCTGTCCGGCTCGAAGTTCCGGACGGCTGCCATTCGCGCGCCATTCCACTACCAGCTCGCAGCGACCGGCCATCGCCGGTCCGGCATTGCTCGAAATGCAGACGCGTTCCGCACAGCCTTCCAGTTCGCTCGATGCGTACCAAGCCTGCGAAATCCGGACAAAGCCAAGTACGCGGCTCATAAGTCCGAACCGGTACGTGCTGCGCGCCGCCACAGCCGCCCAAGCAGCGGGCGATACTGGACTTCCATCCTCACTCCTCGATATCAACTACCCAGCTCGATTCTGCTGCAAAAGCCTCGAAGTGCGAACCGCGTTGTGTCACTTGTCCCACGTGCCTATGAAAAGCGCCACACTCGCAGCCACCTACTGCCAATTGGCGGCGATCACCGTTCCCAGGGCGCCTTGGTAATTGGGCGGTAAGGTTGTCTGGCCCGCCGCTGGAGGCTTGAAGCTCGCCATGGCATCCACCAGGTTCTGCACCTGGCTGTCCAAGAGGGTCTTGCCGTCGCTGGTCTTGAACTGCTCGACGTGGTATTGGTTTCCTAGGAACCAGTGCTGGATGACAAACGCGTCGGGCGTCCCGATCACCATGACCTCCAGGCTGTCCGGGCCGCTGCGGCGGAACCACAACTGGTCGTCGTCGATGTTTGGGCCGAACAGCGCGACATCGGCGTTACCGGCGGCCGCGTCGTTCTCCACGATCGTGTCGCTGCCGTAGCCGCGGGCCATCACGTAGCGGTCGTTGCCTGTGCCTCCAGCGAGCACATCGGGGCCGGCACCGCCATCCATGTAGTCGTTACCGGCATTGCCCGTCAAGTGGTTGCCTGCGGAATTGCCTGTCAGCACGTTGTCCAGTTCGTTGCCGGTGCCATTCGCGCCCCCGCCGCCCGTCATGGTCAGGTTCTCGACGTTGGCGCTCAACGTGAAATTGATGGACGACCGAACCGTGTCCATGCCCTCGCCCGAGTTCTCGATGACGACATCCTTGTCGTTGTTCACCACGTACACATCGTCGCCAGTGCCGCCGGTGAGCGTATCGGCGCCGCCGGCGCCATCGAGCGTATCGTTGCCGGCACCGCCAACGAGCTTGTTGTTGCCGCCGTTGCCCGTCAATACGTTGTCAAGTGAATTGCCGGTGCCGTCGATGGAACCGCCGCCGCCGAGCACCAGGTTTTCCAGATTGGCCGACAACGTGTAGCTGAAGCTGGCGGTGACGGTGTCGATTCCCTCGTTCGCAAGCTCCACCGCGATGTCGCCAGCCTCGCTGACAAGATACCAGTCGTCGCCGGTCCCGCCGATCATCGAGTCGTTGCCCTTTTCGCCGTTAAGCGTGTCGTCGCCAGCCCCGCCATAGAGCGTGTCGTCGCCGTCGCC
>Ga0134124_10003399_pt1 | contig 12800 bp, 14 predicted proteins | sample KB304_FD_96880 | JGI IMG/M metagenome (GOLD analysis project Ga0134124, IMG submission 96880) | Terrestrial soil microbial communities without Nitrogen fertilizer from Kellogg Biological Station, Michigan, USA - KB3-0-4 | ecosystem: Environmental > Terrestrial > Soil > Unclassified ... | reverse complement strand
GACGACGCGATCGCCCGCATCCGCACATTCTTCGCCGAGCAACTGCGCGCCAAATGATGCCCGACCGCACCGCCGCCCGCGACCTGCTCGCCTTCTACGCCGAGGCAGGCGTCGATGCGTTGCTTGGAGAGGAGCCGGTCGACCGCTTTGCGGCGGTTGACGCGCCGCCGGCACGCGCCGCGCAGTCCGTGGCGCCGGTCACCGCACCGCCATTGCAGGCGCGCGCAGCGCCCCTCGCACCGCCCGCGCCTGACGAAGCCGCGATGGCCGCGCGTGAGGCGGCGAAAAGCGCCAAGACGCTCGATGACTTGCGCGCGATTCTGGAAAAATTCGACGGCTGCGCGCTGAAGGCAACCGCGTCGCGGCTTGTCTTCGCCGACGGCAACCCACAGGCGCGCGTGATGTTCGTCGGCGAAGCGCCCGGCCGCGACGAGGACATCGAGGGCCTCCCCTTCGTCGGCCGCTCCGGCAAATTGCTCGACCGCATGCTGGCGGCGATCGGGCTCGACCGCGCATCCGTTTACATCGCCAACATCGTGCCGTGGCGGCCGCCGGGAAACCGCACGCCGACGCCACAGGAGTCAGCGATCTGCCTGCCGTTCATCATGCGGCAGATCGAGCTCGCCAATCCGGACGTCCTCGTGTGTCTCGGCGGGCCTTCGGCGCAGACGTTGCTCGGTTTAAGGGAAGGCATCACCAAGACGCGCGGGCGCTGGTTTGCCTTCGACACCGGTACGCGCGAGATCAAAGCGATGCCGACATTCCATCCGGCCTTCCTGCTGCGCAGCCCGCTGCAGAAGCGGTTTGCCTGGCGCGATTTCTTGGCAATCAAAAAGGCGCTGGCGAGCGCGCAACCCGCATCATGAAAAAAGCATTCGTGGTTGTCGCCCTGCTGCTCGTCGCGCCGCCAGTCTTCGCGCAAAGCGATCCGCATCGCGCGGCAGTCTATATGCCGAGTTGCGCGGCGGCCGCGGATATTGCGCAAGGCCGCCGTCCCGCGGCGGATTCTCCGGACGCCGCCAAGCAACTCAATCAGGCCGCGCTTTGCTTTAACGCGCTCATGGCGGTCCAGAACCTCGCGCCGCTGCTCAAGCCGGAGTTGGCGATGTGTCCGCCGGCGGATGCCAAGCCCGCGCAGACGATCCAGACCATCATCGCCTACCTGAAGAAACATCCCGAGAAGCTCAACGATAATTTCCACCGAGTCGCCGTGAGCGCATTGGCCGAAGCCTGGCCCTGCGCAAAATAACTCAGCCCGGATCCATCCCGCTCGCTTTGATAATCGCCGCCGCCGCCGGCGATTTAAGCAGATCAATCAACTTTCGGGCGCCCGCTTGGTTCGGCGATTTCGGCGATACACCCGCCGTAAAGACGACATAAGAGTTGATCTCGGCCGGCAGCGGACCGACCAACTCCGCGCCTGGCACCGACAGGATGTTCGGGATCACGATGATGCCGAGCTCGACGTCTCCGGCGGCGACCGCTTCCGACACCGACTCGGTCATCGGCTGCACTGTTTTACCCGCCAGCGCCTCGGTGAGACCGAGTTGGGCGAATACCTTCTTCAGGTGGATCGTACTGGCGCCTTCCTTGAGATACGTGATCGACTTCGCCGCCAGCAGCGTGCGCTTGAAGGCCTCGACCGTGGAAATATCCGGCTTGGGCGCGCCGCGTTTGACCGCAACGCCGATGCTGGAGCGCATGATATCGGCACGCGTGTCGGCGGCGAGCAGGTTCTTCTTGATCAGATCATCGGTCTGGAAATCGACCAGAACCGCGACGTCGAAAGGCTCGTCAGCCTCGATGCGCCGCTTCATCGCCTGCGCCACGTCGGCGACCACGACCGGCTTGAAGCCGGTCGTGCGCTCGATCTCGGCGGCAAGCTCGCCGACCAGAACCTTGGTCACGCGCGAGCCGAAGATTTTCAGCTCCGCTGCAGAAACCTCGCCAAGCGCCAGCACGCTCACAACGAACGCGAGAAGTGCGATGCGATGCATCGTCATCCCGCCACCGCGAACTTGATGGCGAACAGCACGGCCAAGCCCAGCACCGCGGGCGAAGCCTCCTGCCATTTACCCGCGATCAGTTTGATCACCGCATACGTGATGAAGCCGAGGCCGATGCCGGTGGCGATCGAATAGCTCAGCGGCATGGCAATGGCGGTGACCACCGCCGGCGCGTATTCGGTGACATCGTCCCAGTCGACCTCGGCGAGCCCGCGCGCCATGACGCAGGCGACGTAGAGCAATGCCGCCGCCGAGGCGTAGGCCGGGATGGTGCCGGCGAGCGGCGCAAACAGCAACGCCAGCAGGAAGAACACGCCGACGAAGGCGGCAGTCAGGCCCGTGCGGCCGCCGGCCTGCACGCCGGCGGCGCTCTCGATGTAGCTCGTTGTCGTCGAGGTGCCGATCAACGCGCCGAACATGGCGGCGAAGGAGTCAGAGATCAGTGCCTCGCGCATGCGCGCGAGCTTGCCGTTCTTCATCAGCCCGGTGCGATGGGTGACGCCGATCAGCGTGCCGGCATTGTCGAACACGTCGACGAACAGGATCGAGAACACCACGATGATGAAGCTCAGCTCGAACACGCGCGAGAAGTCGTGCTGCAGGAAGGTGGGCGCCAGCGACAGCGGCAGCGAGACGATGCCGACGAACTTCGCCACGCCGAACGGCAAGCCGGCCGCGGTCACCAGCAGGATGCCGACCAAAGTCGCGCCGACGAGACCGCGATAATTGAGCGCGGCGATCAGCATGAAGCCGATCAGCATCAGCAGCGGGGTCGGCTTGGTGAGATCGCCGAGGGTCACCAAGGTCGCCGGATGCGCGACGATCACCTGCGATTCCTCGAGCGCGATGATGGCGAGGAACAAGCCGACGCCAGCGGAGACGGCGAGTTTCAAGTTCTGCGGGATGGAGTCGATGACGTATTGCCGCAGGCCGCTGATCGAGATGATGAAGAACAGCGCGCCCGAGCAGAACACCGCGGCGAGCCCCTGCTGCCAAGTGTATTTGTAGGAGAGCACGACGGTGAAGGCGAAAAACGCGTTGAGCCCCATGCCGGGCGCCAGCGCGATCGGGTAATTGGCGTAGAACGCCATCACCAGCGTACTGGCCGCGGCGGCAAGACAGGTGGCGACGAACACCGCGCCGCCGTCCATGCCGGCTTTGCCGAGGATGATCGGGTTGACGAAGACGATGTAGACCATCGTCAGGAAGGTGGTGACGCCGGCGATGAACTCGGTGCGCACGTCGGTGCCGTGCGACTTGAGCTGGAAGGTACGTTCGGCGAGCGCGTCGAACCGCCCCATCACCGGATGCGGGCCGGCGCTTTCCTTTGCGGGTGACGGCGCCGCCGGCGCATCAGCCGTTTCCTTCGCGGCCGCCGGCTGTTTTGCCGCGCTCGCCTTCTTCGCCCGCTTGACCATGGAAGCCCCCGCCTGCGTCCCAGCGGTCGCAGCCTATCGCGCCGGCGGGCGGCGGTACAACGTTAGGGCGCGGCCGGCCGCAGTAAGGTCCAGCCGATCCTGATCAGCGGCAGGCGGCCTTGCACCGAACGCGCGAAGACGCGCGGCACTTCCGGCACGATGGTGGGGAATTGCGCCCGCAAAGGCGCGGGCGGCGCGCCGACATTGTCGGCCGCCGGCCAAACCAGAACGCCGCCTTGGCTGGCAACTTGCTGCGCATTCGTCCAGGGGCTGCGCTCCGGCGCCCAGGCGAAATAGACGCGCGGCCGCGTCGGCGCGCCGAGCGCGACCAGCGGAGCGATGCGCTCATCGCCGCTCACATAAGTAAGCGGCTTGCCGATGCGGCGTTGATAGGCATCGGCAAACAGCGCGCCCTCGGCGTTGGCCGGCTGCGCGATCTTCACATCGGCGGCGACCGTCCAGGGCACGACAACGAGGCCGAACACAACGATTAACGGCGGCGCCACCAGCAGCCCGACCCAGGCGGATGAGACCAGCCGTTCGCGATAGATCATCACTTTGTCGCCGGCAGCGAGGACGATGGCGAGGCCTGACAGCACGACAAGCGGCGTCACATGATCGAAAGGCCCGAGATGCCCGAGCGCATAGGCGATGGCGACGGCGCAGGCCGCCGGCGCCAGTGCGAAGAAAAACACATAGACGCGTGCGAAAGATTCGACCGGATTGCGTGTGATCTCGGGCGCGCGCTCGCGCTTCTTGCGCGGCCAGCCGGCAGCCAGCGCGCCGAGCAGGAAGAGGCCTAGATGCGTGGCGATCACCGACAGCAGCAGCCAGGTGCCGGGCGCGAAACGTCCAGCGGCGGCGATCGTATCCTCAAAGCCGCCGAGCACCAGAGCGTAGGTGCGATATAGCCAAGCCGCATGCGGGAAGATGACGATGGCAAAGAGTGAACCGGCGATCCACGGCTCCGGATATGTAAGCGCGCGCCGCCCGGCCGGCACGGCCAACGTGAACAGCGTCATCAGCAGGAGGAGAACGAGGCCGGCATAATTGGCGAGCAGCAGCACGCCAAGATCGATCGCCAGCAGGAACCAGGCGCCGCGCTTGTTCTCGCCGAGCGCGCGCCAGTAATGCAGCAAGGCCAGCGCCCAGAAGGGTGCTGCGAGCACCGCGGGTCCGAAGTCGGGACTCGGCACGGTGAAGGCGGCGATGCCGACCATCAGCAGCACGCCGAGCACCGCATGGCGGGTGCCGACGATAGCGCGGCCGAGCGTGAATACGCCCCAATAGGCGACCACGATGCAGGCTTGCGCCAGCGCGTAAACGCCAAAGGCTCCTGCCGTGCGGAAGGCAAGTTCGCCCAGCCAGAAGGCCAGCGGCGGCCCGCGATAGCTGCCGAGCACGAATTCATGGCCGATGGCGAGCAGAAGCGGCACATCCCCGGGAGGCGCGCTGTAAAAAAGCGTCGGGATCACCGTCCACAGGAAGGCTTGGGTCAGCGCCGCGGCCCAGAACACCACGGCCGGGCGCCCGCGCAGAAATTCAATGATCAGGGAGACGTGATGCATTCGGGATGAAACGTCCGCGGCGGCTGTCATCCCTCCCCTGAAACGCAGGGCAGAGTCAATTGTCGAAGGCCGTCAGTTAGAGCGGCAGCAGTTCGGCCACCACCTCGTCCGAGACGCCGCCCAGCGCGGCGAGCTTAGCCGCCACCGGCGCGAAGGACCGGCGATGGTGGATGGTAGGGCCGAGCCGCTTCAGCGCGTCGAAATGCTCGGGCACGCTGTAGCCCATGTGGCGCTCGAAGCCGTAGCCGGGATGCGCGAGGCCGAGCCGCTTCATCAGCCGGTCGCGCGTGACTTTGGCGATAATGGAGGCGGCAGCGATGGAGGTAACCAGCGCATCGCCGGAAACCACGGCCTCGCAGTCGCAGCCGCAATCGATCTTGATGTTGCCGTCGACATAAACGAGCCGCGGCACCACCGGCAGCGCCTTCACGGCTCGCGCGAGCGCCCATAATGAAGCCCGCAGGATATTGTCGCGGTCGATACGGGCGACGTTGCCGAAGGCGACCGCGACCTGGGCACTGGCGCAAATTTTGTCATAGAGCGCTTCGCGCTCCTCGGCATCGAGCTTCTTGGAATCGTTGAGGCCGCGCGGGATGCGTGCCGGATCGAGCACCACCGCCGCCGCCACCACCGGACCGGCGAGCGGACCCCTGCCCGCCTCGTCGCAGCCGGCCACCGGCCAGACGCCTTTGACCAGCCAGCGCTTCTCGCGCCGGAAGCTCGGCCGCAACGCCGGCTCCTTGAGCGGCAGGCGCGCGGCTGTGGCTTTTGCCTTGGCGGCGGGTTTTGCCTTGCTCTTGGTTGTCGGCTGCGCGGGCATGACGCGATCAATGGGAAACGGGCCGGCAAAGTCAACGCGGGAACCGCCGCGGCGGTGAAAGACGGGGATTATCCGCCCGCGCGGGCTACGTCCTTCTACGGCTTCGGAATAACGCGCATATTCGTCTCCCGAATCGTCTCTGGCAGCATGGAATCGGGGAGACCGCGGAAATGCCCGACACCGCACACTTTCAGCTCAATAAAATTGCCGTCAACATTCCGATACGAACCCTGCTGCGCGACAACTTCGACTATTCATACAGTTGCTACTATCAGAAGAACCCGCGCAGTGAATTGAGCGCGCTCTGCGACAAATACGGATCGGACAAGGGCGAAATCGCAGCAACCGGTCATCCCTATCCATGGCCGTCTCATACTTATGCCGATTTTGTCGAACGGCATTTCGAGCATTGCCGCGAATACGTCAAAAACGTTTTCGAATGCGGCATGGGCACCAACAACGCGGCGATCCCCGCCAATATGAGTACATCCGGCCAACCCGGCGCTTCCTTGCGGGTTTGGCGCGACTACTTCCCCAACGCAAATATTGTTGGTGTCGATATCGATAGAAATATCCTGTTTCAGGACGAACGGATCTCGACCTTCTATTGCGATCAAACTAGTCCCGACGCGATCGCTCAGTTGTGGAGCGAGGCGAATGTGCCGGAGTTCGACCTGATGATCGACGACGGCCTTCATACTTACGAAGCCGGCCGCTGCATGTTCGAGAACTCGTTTCACAAATTGAAAAAAGGCGGGATGTACATCATCGAAGACGTGCCGATCGGATCGCTTCTCCAATTCAAGGAATTTTTCAGCTCCGGTCAGCACAACTACGACTTCGTCAATTTATATCGAAAGAACGTGCCGCTGATGGACAACTCGCTCGTCGTCATACGGAAATAAAGCCACGGCGCTCATTGGTATCGCGGAGCGTCTTGGCGTGCTAAACTACCCTTTGTCACCCGCGCTTAAGACGCAGGGGCTTGCCAGGGAGGCATCGATGCCGAGCCGTTTCTCCAGACGCGATATTCTGAAAACGTCCGCGGCGGTCGCCGCCAGCACCATGTTCGCGCAGCCGCTGCGCGCGGCTGGCCCGGAAGCGGTTGGCGTGACGCCGGCGCTGATCGAGGCGGCTCGCAAAGAAGGCAAGATGGCCTTCTACAGCGCGCTCGAGCTCAACATTTCGGAGAAGCTCGCGCGCACTTTCGAGGCGCGTTATCCGGGCCTGCATGTGCGCGTCGAGCGCTCCGGCGCCGAGCGCATCTTCCAGCGCATCGATCAGGAACAGGCGGCGCGCATCGCCGGCGTCGATCTCGTGTGCAGCACCGACCCGGCGCACTTCATCTACTGGAACAAGAAGGACTGGGTGTCGCCCTACATCACCGACGAGATGATGAAGAACTTCCCGAAGGAGCAAGTGCATGCCGACGGCACCAGCGCCACGGTATGCGCCTGGTTCTCGGTGATCGGCTACAACACGCAACTGGTGAAGCCGGAAGAGGCGCCGAAGAGTTACAAGGACCTGCTCGATCCGAAGTGGAAAGGCAAGATCGCCAAGGGCCATCCGAGCTACAGCGGCGCGATCCTCACGGCGACCTATCAGATCTCGCGCGACCTCGGCTGGGAATACTTCGAAAAACTCGCCGAGCAGAAGGTGATGCAGCTCCAGTCGGCCGCCGAGCCGCCCCGCAAGCTGTCGATGGGCGAACGCGCGGTGCAGGCGGACGGCAACGACTACAGCCTCACTCTCTACAAGGACCAGGGCCGGCCGGTGGAGCCGGTCTACGCCACCGAAGGCACGCCGATGATCGTGGTGGAAACGGGCATCTTCAAAAGCTCGCCCAACCCGAACGCCGCGAAGCTTTTCCAACACTTCCTGTTCAGCCCGGAAGGCCAGCAGATTTTCGTCGATTACGCGCACCGCTCCTTCCACAAGCAGATCAAGGACCGCACCGGCCGCACGCCGCTGTCGGAGATCAAGACGATGAAGAGCGACCCGGCCGCGGTCGAGCAGCAGAGCGAGGCGATCAAGGCGCGCTATCAGAAGATTTTCGGGGTGTGACGGGCTTTAGTCCGGCAGTGTCAGGCGGCCATCGCCAGTCAGAGGGAAGCCCGGATTATAGGCAACCTCCCAAAGATGGCCGTCAGGGTCGTAGAAATATCCGACATAGCCACCCCAGAAAGTCTTCTGCGGCATCTTTTGTATCTTGGCGCCCGCGCGGCGCGCACGCTCGATCGCGGCGTCGACGTCCCGTTCCGATCGGCAATTCCAAGCAAGCGCAACGCCGCGAAATGCTCCCGCCGGGGTGGGCGACGCGATGTTCGCATCCTTGGTCAGTTCTTCCGACGGCCACACCGCGAAAGCGGAGGCGCCGGCCTGGAAGAAGCCGACGCCTTCCGCGCCGCGTGCTTTGCGCAAGAAGCCGAGTGCTTGGTAGAATTCGATGCTGCGCTCAAGATTAGCAACGCCCAGCGTCAGCAGCGAAAGAATGCCCTGCGGCTCACTCATGGTCCAAACAGATTGAGTTGCTCGCTGCCCGCCTTCGGCGCCGTGAAGTGCGCCGTCGACAGCGGCGACTTGCGCGTATTGAGCCCAAGCTTCTCGCAGGCGACCTCGAAGCGGCGGCCGAGCATCCAGGCATAGGGACCGCCGCCTGACATGCGCTTGCCCCAAGTCGAGTCGTAATCCTTGCCGCCGCGGGTGTCGCGCACGAGCTTCATGACGTGGCGATAGCGGTCGGGATAATTCGCCATCAGCCATTCGCGGAACAGATCACGCACTTCGAGCGGCAGCCGCAGCAGCACATAGCCGGCTTCCTTGACGCCAGCGACCTGCGCCGCTTCGAGGATGCGCTCCATCTCCATGTCGTTGAGCGCCGGGATCATCGGCGCCAGCATCACAGTGGTCGGCACGCCGGCGAGCGCGAGGCGGCGCAACGTCTCCAGCCGCCGCATCGGCGTCGCCGCGCGCGGCTCCATCTTGCGCGCCAACTCAGGATCGAGCGTCGTTACCGACAGCGCCACCTTGGCGAGATTGCGCTCGGCCATTCGGGCGAGGATATCGAGGTCGCGCAGTACCAGCGCCGACTTGGTGACGATGCCGACCGGATGCCCGGCCTTGTCGAGCACTTCGAGGATACGGCGCATTACCTGGTACTTGCGCTCGATCGGCTGATAGGGATCGGTGTTGGTGCCGATGGCGATGACCCGAGGCGTGTAGCCGGGCGCCGACAACTCTTTTTCGAGAAGTTCGGCCGCCTCCGGCTTCACGAACAGCTTGGATTCGAAATCGAGCCCCGGCGACAGGCCGAGATAGGCGTGGGTCGGGCGCGCGAAGCAATAGACGCAACCGTGCTCGCAGCCGCGATAGGGATTGATCGAGCGGTCGAAGCCGATGTCGGGCGAGTCGTTGCGTGTGACGATCTTGCGCGTGGCGTCGGTCTGCACCGTCGTCTTGAACGGCGGCAGGTCGTCGAGCGTGCGCCAGCCATCGTCGAAGGCGACGTGAGCCAGCGGCTCGTAGCGGCCGACCGCGTTGCTCTGGGCCCCGCGTCCACGCCGGCGCTCGAACTCCACCGCGACGCCGAGCAACTCGCTGACGTCCTCGTAGGGGTTGGCATTGCCGCCCGCCGGTGCGGAGGGCAGATCCTTCACCGGCGGGCGTCTTTGGGCTGCGTTGTTCCGAGCCATGGCGATAACCTAATGAGTCGAATGGAACATAACAAGAACATTTTACGGCGATGGAACTCTGCGTGGTTAACGCCAAAGACATCTGTTGGTTGCCAGACTGCCCACAGTGGTGTGTGGACCACAGCTTTGAGGAAAACGGCGGGGGCCGCGCGCCGCTGCATTGACCGGCGAGTGCAAAGGTGGCCCTACTACCGCTGATTTGCTGGAGGAGAGTCCCATGAAACGATTCGCATTGGTGTTGGCTGCTTCGGCGCTCGCGGCCGGCTCGGCGTTTGCCGCCGACCTGCCCGCCAAGGCTCCGGTCTATAAGGCACCGGTCGCCGCCCCGATCTTCAGCTGGACCGGCTTCTATATCGGCGTCAACGCCGGCTATAGCTGGGGCCGTCAGGACAACTCGCTGCAGGCTACAGGCGGCGGGATCATCAGTGGAAATTCAAACTCCGATAAAATCAACGGATTCATCGGCGGCGGTCAGATCGGCTACAACTGGCAGATCAACCAGTTCGTCCTCGGCATCGAAGCCGATCTTCAGGCCTCGGGCCAGAAAGGTGACGGCACCTTCTTCGTCCCGGGCACCGCCGTCATCCTTGTCGTTCCGCCAACCAACTTCACCTATACGGACAAGCTCGACTGGTTCGGCACGGTGCGCGGCCGGCTCGGCTTCGCGATGGATCGCTGGCTGCCTTACGTGACCGGCGGCTGGGCCTTCGGTCGCGGTACGGTGAGCGGATCGTCCACCGGCGCCATCGTCTCCACGTTCAGCGGATCGAAGAATTACAATGGCTGGACGCTTGGCGGCGGCCTGGAATATGCGTTCGACCGGAATTGGAGCGTGAAGGCCGAATACCTCTACTTCGACTTCGGCACCGGACCGACCGTCGCCGTAACGCCGGCGGTCAATGTCGTCAGCGGCAAGATGACCGACAATATCGCGCGTCTGGGTGTGAACTACCGCTTCTGATCGGCGACACTGGACACGGACGAATTGACGGGGCCGCCTTCGGGCGGCCTTTGTCGTTTGCCATGATATGCTAAGCGATCATCACCGTCCGAAGCCATGCTCAGCGTCATCATCCCCACACACGATTCGGAGCGCCCGCTGGTGCAGACGCTGTCGGCACTGGTGCCGGGCGCCACCGCCGGACTGTTGGCCGAGGTGATCGTGGCCGACGCCGGCTCGCGCGACGAGACGGAGCAGGTGGCCGAAATAGCCGGCTGCCGCTTCATCCAGTCCGGCGCGACGCTGGGCGCGCGGCTAAAGGCAGCGGCGCAGAGCACGCGCACGCCCTGGCTGATGTTTCTGCGTGCCGGCGCGGTGCCAGACCCCGGCTGGATCGCGGCGGCCGACCGCTTCCTGCAGGAGACAGACATGCGCGCCGACACCGCGCGCGCCGCGGTGTTCAGGCCGCCGGCGGCGGCCGATCTGCTGCGGCCGGGCTTTGCGGAAGTGATGGCCCTGCTGCGCGTCGCGTTCGGCGGCGGGGCGAAGCCGGAGCAGGGCCTGCTGATCTCGCGCCGCTTCTACGACACGCTCGGCGGACATCCGGCGGAGGACGACGCGGAAGCCGCGCTGCTGCGAAAACTTGGGCGGCGGCGGACCGCCATGCTGCCGGCGTCAGCGAGATACTTGACTTAGTCAACTAATTGCCTGATCCTGGCCGGCATGACGACAGCCGGCTCGGAACGCATCGCCGCGGTGCGCCGCTTCAACCGCTTCTACACGCGGCAGATCGGTGTCCTGCGAAAACCTATCTCGACAGCCCCTACTCGCTCGGCGAGATGCGCGTGCTCTACGAGATCGCGCAAGGTCACAAAATCGGCGAGGCGCCGACCGCCAGCGACGTGGTGCGCGCGCTCGATCTCGACGCCGGTTATCTCTCGCGCGTGCTGCGCAATTTCGAGAAGCGCGGCCTCATCTCGCGCAAGACATCCGCCAAGGACGCGCGGCAGAGCCACCTCGCTTTGACCGCGCGCGGCGTCAAGATGTTCGCGCCGCTCGAGCAGCGCTCGCAGCAAGACGTCGCCGGCATGCTCGGCAAACTGCCCGAGCGCGAGCAGGCGCGCCTGATCGCGTCGATGGCGACGATTGAGACTTTGCTCGGCGAGCCGGCGGCTGAGCGCAGTTACACATTACGCACGCCGCGGCATGGCGATTTCGGCTGGATCGTGTCGCGCCACGCCGAGCTTTATGCGCAGGAATACGGCTGGAGCGATCCGTTCGAAGGGCTGTGCGCGCAGATCGTCGCCGACTTCGTCAACAACTTCGACGCCAAGCGCGAGCGCTGCTGGATCGCCGAGATGAATAGCGAGAACGTCGGTTGCGTCATGCTGGTGAAAGACCCCGACAACGTCGCGCGCATCCGCCTGCTGCTGGTCGATCCGAAGGCGCGGGGCTTAGGCCTCGGCCAGAAGCTGGTCGACGAATGCGTCGCCTACGCGCGCGCCTGCGGCTATCGCAAGGTCACGCTATGGACGCACAGCGTGCTCGCCGCCGCGCGCCACGTCTACGAGAAGGCCGGCTTCACCCTCACCGCCAGCGAGCCGCGCAAATCGTGGGGTCAGGATGTAGTGGCGGAATTCTGGGATTTGGAGCTGTAGCTAAACGGTGGCGCCTTGCGCCTTCACGCGGCGCAGATGTTCGTCGAGACGCGGCAAGATTTCCACGAAATTGCACGGCCGGTAACGATAATCGAGCTGGTGCACCAGGATCTCGTCCCAGGCGTCCTTGCAGGCGCCGGGTGAGCCCGGCAGGCAGAAGACGTAGGTCGCGTTGGCGACGCCGGCGGTAGCGCGCGTCTGAATTGCCGAGGTGCCGATCTTGCGCTCGCTCACCAGCAGAAACATCGTCGCGAAGCCGTCCATCTTCTTCTCGAACAGCGGCTCGACCGCTTCCGGCGTGACGTCGCGGCCCGTGAAGCCGGTGCCGCCGGTCGAGATCACCACGTCGATGGCCTTGTCGGCGACCCAGGCCTTCACCTGCGCGCGAATCGCCTCGACCTCATCCTTCACGATGGCGCGCGCCGCGAGCGCGTGACCGGCCGCTGCAATGCGTTCTACGAGTGTGTTGCCGGACTTGTCGTCGGCAAGTTCACGCGTGTCGGATACGGTCAGCACCGCGATCTTCAGCGGCACGAATTGGCGGGTCTGGTCGATACCGGGCATGCCTATTCTAAAGCTGCGCGTTCGCCGCGAACGTGTTGCAGGCCGAGACCTTGCCTTCTTTCAGCCCGATGGTGAACCAGCGCTGCCGCTGCGCCGACGAGCCGTGCGTGAAGGAGTCAGGCACGACGTGGCCG
>Ga0134124_10003397_pt1 | contig 12800 bp, 15 predicted proteins | sample KB304_FD_96880 | JGI IMG/M metagenome (GOLD analysis project Ga0134124, IMG submission 96880) | Terrestrial soil microbial communities without Nitrogen fertilizer from Kellogg Biological Station, Michigan, USA - KB3-0-4 | ecosystem: Environmental > Terrestrial > Soil > Unclassified ... | reverse complement strand
CTGGTCACAACTTGATCGAATCGCCTGCCATCCTTGAGCATCACGGAGACCACTTGATAGCGCGGCCCGGTCTCTGTTTCTAGTTTCAGTTTGCCGATAGTTTTGGTCGGATTATGAATTAAACGTTTCATCGGGGCCTCCGAGCCGGTCAGCAAGGATTGTGGTCCATCCCATTTATTCTGACTGTCGTTAACAGGACAGCTTGGAGCGGGGTAGCTGCTTTAGGGCATAAAAAGTGTTCCAAACCGAACAGTTTCGCGGCAGCCTCCTGGTTATCCTTATCCTCGGGAGAAATCCGAAACAGATGCCAGAGACCTTCCGTTCCCTCGACTGTGTTGTGCGTATTTGTCCTTTTTCTAGTTGGCATCGCCACGGTGCCTCTCATGACAGCTTGGATTCTGTTGATCGAGCTAGGTGAAACATGAACTTAACTATATCAACCAAACAAATAGAAAATGTCTCCGTCGTCGCTTTGAAGGGTCGCATCCTTCTTGGTGAGGAAAGCAACGCTCTTCGCGAGCGAATAAAGAGCCTAATTGGCGACGGAAAGAAAATTGTGCTGAACATGGCGAATGTCACGTATATCGACAGCACCGGATTGGGAATACTGGTATCCGCTCACGTTAGCGCCCAGAAACAAGGCACAGCGTTGCACCTATGTGACTTGGGAAAGAAGTTCCATGATCTGCTGCAATTGACGAGATTGCTGACGGTTTTTAGCGTCTATGCTACTGAAGCAGATGCAATAAGCAGCTTCGGAGTACTCGCACAAGCCGTTACAGCCTAGGCGAGCACCTTGTCGGTTTCCATTATTGCAAGCGTTTTTCGCGCGGAGCGAATTGCCAGTCGTTCAGAAACGTCCATGTTTGGTTCACTTCTGATCGCATTGTCTATGGTTATCAGCGCGTACGCATACAGATTTTGGTGGGATCGGTTTCAGATAACACTGCCGGATAAATATCATGCCAACGACAACGGTGATGATTCATTGAGACTCTCTGTTCAACGATACTGATTCTCAACGGTCTGCGGCTCCTGTTTCGCTTGAGTCCAAGATGCAAATTCTGGCTACATCCCGGATGGTCGTGCTCCTGGTCATGGGGGCGTCGGCCCCCGCGTTGGTCGCGCAAAGCGCCCAGAGATCTCCGGGCCAACCTCCGGATCATACGAGCGCGCTGGACGCGCGTCAGATCGCGGGCGAATCGGTAGCGGCAATCGAGCGCAGCTGGCAAGCATGGCGGCACTACACTTATACCGAGCGTGATCAGGAGCGGCGATTGGATGCCCATGGCCAGGTAAATCGGAAGATGTCGATGTCTCCCGAATGATTCTTGTCACGGCGCCCGCTTCGAGCAACTCGTCGAACGTAATGGGCAACCTCCCTCGACTGAGGAGAGCAGAAAACGCGACGCGGAGCTAGAAAAACTGAAGCGGGAAACGCAAGCAGAGCTGGTTGTGCGGCTCCGCAAGGACGAGGAAAACCGATCTTTCCTCCCGGAGCTACTCCAGCCTTTGACTTCCAGCTGATCGGAGAAGAGATAGTCGACGGCAGGCTGGCATATGTGCTCCACGCCACTCCGCATCCGGGCTATCAGGCGCACGGCAAGTACGGCATCAAAGTGGACGGCTAGGTAACGCAATCGTTCTCGACGGGACTATTTGTGGCGCGCGTACAGCGAGGATCACGCGGGATCCTCGAACAAACCTGCGTCGATGACGGGGTCTGTCTGCCAAAGCGCATTGCAGTGCGAGCCAGCGCTAGGGTCCTTTTTGCAAAGAGCCTCGATATTTGAAAAGATTCTTTCGTATTCGGACTACTGGCTAGCGGCGGACGGCCCCTGCGCTGTTACTAGATAGCGGTCTTCGGTATCATCATCGCTCCATAATCCTATGCTGCATTGTGACCTCTTGTCCGGATGCCTGATGTAAGCCTGGTCTACGTGGCTGTACACCACGAATGCCACAAGAGCAGAATTCTAGTTCATAGCTCTGCTCCCTCGGGCCAATGCGGCTCCTGGTCCTCATTTTTTATTGCAGTTGTGTGTTTCCGTGCCGCCTGGCTCGCCATGATTTTCGCATATCGAGGGTCCTTGACGATCATCTGTCGCACTTGATCGCTCAGTTCGTGCCAGTCATGAATGAAGTATCCGGCCCTATCGTTGGCCATTACTTCGTAGCGCTTCTCTTCCAGGATCGTGACCAGTTTCAGAGTATCGGTTTGAGCCCAGCCCACTTGCTTCGCAGCCACTGACTTCATGAGCAAGCCGACGCGATCAAATTCTTTGTGGACGCGGTCCTTAATTTGCTCTGCCCATTCTATTTGATTAGGCGTACCGACAAGTCTAGGCGGCGCCATGATGTTCGGTCCCAAACCTGGCGTTGCGAGGTGGGCAAAGTCATCCAAGTGGGTCGTGGCTCCGCCTTCATTTTCCCATTCCCCGAGGACGTCTGTCGTTACGTCTTCCATGACCGTTGCAGAGCTAAGTATGCGTCCAGCAAAAATTGCAGTCTGTGCTTTTTGGCACGCTCCGCCAAGATTGCCGCTTTCACATTCGCGCTACGGCATCGAGAGTTCACAAAGCATCTTGCTCCACTCTAAGTAGAGTGTTCCGAACGGAACAGTATTGCGCGGCTTCTTGGAGCAGACTGGCCGAATGAGAATGGCAGACATGAGCCCGAAGCAGTTGGTGTCCGTGCCTTGTCCCACGTGTGGCGTCTTTGCCGGAGCACGTTGCCTGTTACACTCAGGCGGTCTGCGAGCAGAGCCACATGTGGACCGGAAGCTTCTGGCGGCAGATACTTTCGAGCAGAAAAGAGCTGCACAGAAGAACAAACGCTCGTAAGGAGGAGCGTGTCGGGCATTGACGAATGTTCGTTCGCGTTTTCAGTGATGAACCTCAAAGCATCTTTAAGCTAGTACTCGAAATGCGGTCGTCGGCATTTCCAAGTTGTTTGTAGCAGTGGCTTCTACCTTTTCAGCCGACAAGATGCAAAGGACATAGTGTGAACCCGAAAGATGTCATCGCAACCACCAAGTCCGGAGTTTCACAGGTCACACCGACGTATCCGATCTACGTAGATAATCCTCACTTCGGGGCGAAAAGTGGCGGTTGCTTGGCTAACGATTCAACGGTGACGAGCGGACAGCTCTTTTCACAATTGAGGGACGCCTTGATGCATGGCCTGCCCGAAGGTCCGGAGAAATTTGCGAACCTGAGCCGATTGGACATGCTGGAGACAGCCAAGGGCTACACATTCCTTCGTCACTACTCGAATTTCATTGCAGGGGCGGCGAAGCAGATGACTGTCATATCGCCATACATTCCAGGACTTACATCGATCCTGGTCAGGATCTAAAAGGCCCCTTCTCTACCGTCGCGGCAGCGATACGGAATTGGCAGGCGCAGTCCGGTCGCTGAAGGGCTGGTCGATCCAGCCGCATGACGGCGAGGGCTACTTTCACCACGTACAAAACTGTCCCATAGAAGACAGCCAGCACTTCTCAATCCGAGTAGAGTTTCAACATTGCATCGCCCCGTAGACCTTCCGCGGCGAAGCATGCAGGCTAGAAAGGAAATTCGTGCTCATTGCAGCAATAGTTACCATCATCTGCCCGGGCCTCGGCCTAGCCGCATACCTCGCATACCTGACAAAGGGTTTTAAGGTTGACGACCCACTATCCAAAGAACGATTCAGTTCTACCGGGATTGGCGACGGCTGATGGAAGGTCGCTAGACAGATTCGCCAAAAGGGGAGACCCGCATGTATGTATTGCCGTGGATCCTCATCGGGTCGGTCACTGGCTGGTGGACCGGAAAGATTTTCCGCGGAAGCGGTTACGGCCCTCTGATGGACATGGCCATGGGCATCTGCGGCGGTGTAGCGGGTGGGACGCTCGTGCGATTCTCCAGCATTGGGGAGCCCGGAGGAATCATGAGTACGACGATTTAACCGTCGGGGCTTCAGTTCTATCCCGGCTTGCAAGTTGCGTGAAAGGCCGAGGGGTATACGCGCGACAGCTCTAGTCAACGCGAGAGGCGCAATAGCGACGGTCTGTGTTTCTTACAGCGAGAAGAATGCACCAGGACGAAGCAACTTAGGTCACATTGGTGAGAAATGTGGAGAAATTAAGATGAAAATAATTTGCACTTCGATCGCATATTTCATTCTTCTGTTTTCTGCAACCTCGCTCCTGAGCGCGCAGGACTTGTACAAGTATCGAACTTTTTCGCTCGGAGCCAGTTTAGCGACAGTATTGAAGCACACGGATCAGAAGCTGGCGGATGTCAAAGTGACTCATAGCCGTCCAGGATTGATGCAAGAGTTCACGTGGTGGCCGCCGAGCATTTCCGGAACTCCTTACCGGCCTGACACCGTTGAGCAGATGCGTTTTTCCTTCTACGACGGTGAGCTCTACAAGATTTCGGTGGTCTACGATCGAGCGTCGACGGAGGGCCTCACTGCCGAGGATCTAGTGAAATCCATTGCGGCAAAATACGGTGCAGCGAAATATGTCGCTTTAGCGATCGATTCACCGACAGAGGAAAATCAAAAAACAGTGGCGTGGTGGGAAGATTCACAATATTCCTTGAACCTAGCGCGATCTTCCTTTACCGGCGCATTTGAGCTTGTCATTTGCTCCAAGCGAGTCAATGACGAGGCTGAACTTGCCCTTGCTAATGCCTTGAAGCTCGACAAGCAAGAGGCACCACAGCGAGAGGCCGAACGGAAAAAGAAAACAATAGACGATCTGGAAGTAACTCGGCAGAAGAACCAGAACAGTTTTCGGCCATAGCAGCCAAGTGATTGCGGCACTAGAAACAATGTTACTGAGGGTGTTTTGCGAGATGCACTCAGAGGAGGCAGATATGAGTATTAACGTTACGCCGTTGCATAACCGGATTCTTGTCCGAAGGCTGGAAAAGAAAGAAACCGCAAAGGGCGGGATCATCATCCCCGATACGGCAAAGGAAAAACCTCAAGAGGGCGAAGTAATTGCCGTTGGAGCGGGGAAGATGGAAAAGGGCCGTCGTGTTCCGCTCGACGTGAAGGTGGGTGACCGAATCTTATTCGGCAAATATACCGGCAGCGAAATCAAGATCGATACCCGGGAGTACTTGATTCTCAACGAAGACGAAATCCTAGTGAAATTCGGCCGAATGTCCAAGGCAGCGTCCGGCGGGAAGTAACAACATCCGAAAAGCCTAGATGGTGCGAAAGATCGATTACCCAGGAGGGTGAATTCCAATGGCAAAGCAAATCGTAACTGGCGAGAATTCGCGACAGGCAATTTTGCGCGGCGTGAATATTCTGGCTGACGCTGTAAAGATCACACTGGGGCCGAAGGGTCGCAACGCCGTGATCGAGAAGAAGTTCGGACCGCCCATTATCACCAAAGACGGCGTGACTGTCGCGAAAGAGATCGAACTCCAGGACCCGCTGGAGAACATGGGCGCACAGATGGTGAAAGAAGTCGCCTCCAGGACCTCAGATGTGGCCGGCGATGGGACAACTACGGCGACAGTGCTAGCCCAGGCGATTTTTCGTGAGGGTGTGCGTACCGTGGCCGCCGGAGCGAGTCCTATGGCGCTCAAGCGCGGCATCGATAGGGCTGTCGAAACTGCGGTCGGAGAGATCAAGAGGCTTTCCCGCGAAGTGAAAGGCGAGATGATCGCGCAGGTCGGCACAATCAGTGCCAATACCGACAAGCAAGTTGGAAGCATCATCGCCGAAGCGATGAAGAAGGTCGGTAAAGACGGTGTGATCACCGTCGAAGAATCGAAGACAATGGAGACGAGTCTGGAGGTGGTTGAAGGAATGCAATTCGATCGCGGGTACCTCTCGCCCTACTTCGTGACCGATCCGGAGCGGATGGAATGTGTACTTGAAGATGTCTATATACTGATTCACGAGAAGAAAATCGGCTCAATGAAGGACGTACTGCCTTTGCTCGAGCAGACGGCTAAGATGAGCAAGCCGCTGCTGATCATCGCTGAAGAAGTGGACGGTGAAGCGCTCGCTACGCTCGTCGTCAACAAGCTCCGCGGCACGCTGCAGTGTGCAGCGGTGAAAGCTCCGGGATTCGGCGACCGCCGCAAGGCCATGCTCGAAGATATTGCGATTTTGACGGGCGGGAAGGCCATCACCGAGGAGCTAGGCATCAAACTGGAGAATGTGAAGATCGAGGATCTGGGACGCGCCAAGAAAGTGACCATCGACAAGGACAACACCACGATTGTCGCAGGCTCTGGCAAAGCGAACGAGATCGAGGGGCGCATCAAGCAACTGCGTGTGCAGATCGAAGAGAGCACGTCGGACTATGACAAGGAAAAACTGCAGGAACGCCTGGCCAAGCTGATCGGCGGGGTTGCGGTGATCAAGGTGGGTGCCGCAACGGAAACAGAGCTGAAGGAGAAGAAAGCTCGAGTCGAAGACGCCATGCACGCCACTCGCGCGGCAGTTGAGGAAGGCATCGTCCCAGGCGGCGGCATCGCGCTATTGCGTTGCTTGCCGGCGCTAGAGAAGTTGAAGCTTCACGACGACGAGGCGACAGGCGTAAATATCGTCAAGCGCGCTCTCGAAGAGCCGTTGCGGCAGATTGCCCAAAACGCTGGGCAAGAAGGTGCGTTAATTGTAGGACGAGTGCGTGAATCAAAAGATGAGAATTTTGGCTTCAACGCGGAAACTGGCGAATTCGGCGACCTGGTCAAGGCCGGAGTTATTGATCCCGCGAAGGTTACGCGTCTCGCCCTCCAGAATGCAGCGTCGATCGTTTCACTGATGCTGACAACCGAAGTACTGATCGCAGACTACAAAGAAGAGAGGGCGATGGGTGCTACCAGCGGTATAGCAGGAGCATACTAAGCCTCAGAGCTATCGACCAAATCGCAGCCATGTCGCGGTGGTCTTGGCGCGGCGCTGGGCCGGCAACGAAAGACACCGGAAAAAGCGATGATCGCAACGCTCGCAACGAAACGGTCTCACGAAGAGCAGCGTAAAAAGACCTGATTCAAGGAATCCCTTTCGTCTCCATCGATGGATTTGTTGACTGTCACAGCGCGGGCAGCTCGGACAAGAGAACACGTCTTTCTGGATCATTCGAGTTTCCAGCATTATTGTGGGGGACCTTTCGTTCGGTTGCTGTTCCATTTGACACAGATCAGACTTGGGCAGTTCTTACTTTTGGCGATTGATGGCTGTCCTGTTAGTCGTGGAGGACGACGCTTAACAAGGAACTGTTGATTTCCAGGCCGTTCTTGTTGTCGATGAATCTCAATTTCTTGAATTTGTTCATGAACAGGTTCACGCGGGAGCGGGTTGTGCCAATCATTTCCGCCAGCGTTTCTTGCGATACCCTTGGGAGGATTTTTTGCGGCTCATCCTTCTTGCCATAGCGGGCAAGTAAAAGGAGCGCGCGAGCCAAGCGCTTTTCGGTTGAGTTAAACAGCTGATCAACCAAATCCTCTTCTACCCGGATGTTTCTGGAAAGCATATAAGCGATGAAGCGGTCAGAGAATTCATGTTCCGAGTGGAGTACCCGAATCATTTCTTCCTTGTCGATAACGAGCACAGTGCTGAGTGCCGTACTGGTCGCCGATCCAATACGGATGGCCTGACCTGCAAGACATCCTTCCCCGAAAAAATCGCCCGGCTTGAGAACGGCCACGACGGCTTCCTTGCCGCTCGCATTGACGACGGAAAGTTTCACGCCGCCCTGTTGAATGTACATTACGTGCTTGGCGGCATCACCTTGCGCAAAGATCGTTGCCTTTTTGGGGAAATCGACAACTTTTCTTGCTATGCCGGCGGAGTCAAGGAAGGTCTGCGCGTCGAAAGGAACTTGCTTGGGTCCCTCGTATCTTCGCGGCAGTGCTGATCTTGGCATGATTCAGTAGGATTCACTTTAGCACCGGGATCGGCGGCCCACAAGAAATGCTGAAATGTTGGCGCCCGAGATAGATCCTCATACCGACAACACTCTGCGAAATAGCGCACCCGCAACTGGTCCAAATGCGATTCGGTCAAAATAGCTCGGTCATGATCTTCAGAGAATGGTTTCGCCCTCATTCAGCTGGTTCCAAGATGAGCTTCGAGGCGTCGCCACCCTGCCCAACGTCGTCGTGTAGATGATAGACTTCACTACTTGTGACGGCGATCGTGCTGCTCGTCAGAATAGCCGTTAGCGTCTAGCCAGTTGAGAAGAGAACGTACACTCCCGTGCGCCAATGCAATGCTGGAGTCGGCCGCCCCATAATAGAGATTGATCGTATCTCCGTCTGAAGCGATTGTGTATCCACACGGGAACACAACGTCCTGAACGTCTCCATGACGCTCATATTCCGCCTCCGGTGCGAATATCCAGGAAGCCCCGCGGATGAGGCATTTTTCCGGATGCTGCAGATCAAAAAGCGCAAGTCCTAGCCGATAAATAGAACTCGAAGGCGTTCTGCGAACGCCGTGATAGATCATCAACCAGCCTCGTGGGGTCTCGATCGGCGGCGGTGACATGCCAATCTTGTTGGCATCCCACCAGGCGCCACGACGTGCTTCCAACATCAGTTTGTGATTTCCCCAATGGCGTAGATCCGGAGATGAGGAGAGCCAGATGTGGGCTCCGAGTGGCGTCATTGGTCGATGGATAAGGGCCCAAAAGCCGTTGATTTTGCGAGGAAGGAGCGCCGCATCCTTGTCGTCGGGCGACATGATCACGCCAAGTCGTTCGAAACTCCGAAAATCTTTTGTTAAGGCAAGTGAGACGCCAGGGCCACCGCGGGAATACGAAGTGTAGGCCACTGCGTATTTTTGCAATTCCGGTACATGCGTAATTCTAGGATCCTCAATGCCCCACAACTCCTCAGGGTGTTCCGTGCTTGGCATCAACGTTGGTTGGCGATCGATCTGCCAACCGTCAATGCCATTTAATGATCGCGCCGCACACAGGTGAGAAAGCCCCCGGCGGTCTTCCACGCGACAAAGCAAAAGCGTCGACCCATCTGGCAGCATCGTCGCGCCAGCGTTGAAAACGCTGTTCATGGAATAGGGCCAGTCTTTTCCGGTCAAGATGGGATTAGCGCCATACCGATGAAATAGGATCTCGTATTGATTTGTGACTACTCGGTCCGAAGATTTCTCGACCAAAACGCTCATAGTGTCCTGTTCTCCGTGCTATCTGCTTCTTCCAACCGACGCATTTCCAGCAGTGCCATAAGGAAAGACAGCGTGGACTCCGCTCCTTGATTTTCATTGGCTCGGTCGGGATGTAGGCCATCTCGGCAACCGCCAGTGTTGGGATCGTAGAGAGCTATCTGGAGATCGTTATCTCCCAGGAACCAATTGAATGCGGACCACGCTTCTTTGCGCCAGCGGTGCTTTCCGGTCACGGCATACGCCTGCAAGCAGGCCGAGACGACAGCACATGCTTCGATGGGCTGTTGGTCAAAACGAGCCTTCTCCGTTTTCTTGGAATAGAAGCCTTGCGAACCAATAGGTACAAAGTGACCGTTCGATTCGCTCCGTTGAATGCTGACGAGCCAGTCCAGGGCCTGTAGACCGGCTGCCTCCATTTCACCATTTACGCCGCGCGCACCCGATCGCAACAAGGCCTGCGGCAATCTGGCATTGGAATACGAGAGATTATTCTCGAACCACTCCCACCCAATAGAGTGGTGCGCTTGGTAGGAACTCAGCAGGCGATTGGCGAGGACGTCTGCCGCGTTTAGCGCCGCTCGGTCTCCTGGAAATGAGTCGAGATATTCGTGCAAGCCCAATAGTGCAAAGGCGCAAGCGCGTGGACTCTTGAATTCCACCGCCGCGGGAACGGCAAGTTCAAACAGTCGACCCGCAGCTCCTCGCAGCCCCTCATCCTTCGATCGGCCCAGCACAGTTCCTAGTCCCCATAACGCGCGGCCGTGACTATCCTCGGAACCTTGGGGCTCCTGCCACTGCCGTTCGTAGCTAAGGCAATTTCGAAATCTCTTCGACGTTTGATCAAAGGCAAGCCATAGGAAGGCAAGGTAACGCGAAGCCAGATCGGCCGATCCAGGTGGGGCACCGGCACCGAGCTGTTCCAAGAGAATAGCTACGATGAGTGCGCGCGCGTTGTCGTCTGTCGAGTAGCCCTCGGGATAATTCGGAACGACAAAGACCGCATGCTCAACGATCCCTGTGGCATCGGTCATCCGATGCAGATGATCCAGTTTTATAGCAGGAAGCCTATCTAAAGTCTTTTCCGTGTTTCTCGCGGAAAACGTCGCGCGAGGATTCCGCAAACGCTCGTTATAGACCCGCTCGAAGCTTCCCATATAGTCCTGCGCCACTCGGTTCCACACCATGCTTCTCGCATGCAGGTAAGCGCGCTTACGCATGGCGTGGCGTGCCGTCTCATCGTGCAAGAGCTCCATGGTCCTGTCGGCGATGGCTTTCGGGTCATCGAAGGGAACCAGGACGCCGCGACCATCGGCAAGCAGTTCGATCGCGTGTAGGTAAGGCGTTGAAATAATCGCCTTCCCCGCGCTCAATGCACGCGCCAGCGTTCCAGACACCACTTGCGCCTTGTGTTTGTACGGCGTGATGTAGATGTCAGCCGCGCCTATCAATTCAATCAGTTCCTGGGGATTCACAAACTTATTGTGAAAAATGACATTGGCCGCAACCCCTAGACCCTGCGCCATGTTCTGCAAGTACAGCCGGTATTGATCGCCCTCGCGCCGTCGAATGTGAGGGTGGGTGACACCGGCAACCATGTATACGACGTTGCCATGCTGAGACAGGATATGGGGGAGTGCTTGAATCACATTTTCGATGCCCTTGTTCGGCGACAGCAGACCAAACGTAAGCATGACGATTTTTCCTTCGGTGCCGAAGCAATCCTTGTAAAAGTTAGGATCGATGAACGGAACGTCCGGGACCCCGTGCGGGATCAAGTCGATCTTATGCTCAGGAACGTGGAACACCTCCTGCAGGATCTCTGCCGAGTTTTGGCTCATCACGATCATGCGATCCGATAGACTCGCAATCTCATTCATTACCATTCGTTGATCGGGATCCGGCTCGCGAAGCACTGTATGCAGCGTCGTCACGATCGGCATATGAAGACGGCGCAGCAGTTCCAGAATATGGCTGCCAGCCGTTCCGCCGAAGATCCCGTATTCGTGTTGCAGGCAAACCAGATCGATATTGCCGAAATTCAGAAAGTCTGCTGCCTGCCGGTAGGAAGATAAGTTGGCTTCGGACAACTCGAATCGTACCCGCTCCGGATACCGATATCCCTCTTCCGTATCGTTTACGGGTAAGGCCAATAACTCTGTCGTTCCGTATTCAGCGCCAATCGCATCGCACAAATCGGTCGTAAAGGTTGCGATCCCACACTGCCTTGGCAAGTAGTTCCCAAGGACCGCCACCCTGCTCGGCAACACCGTTCGGGTTCTTAAAGGAAAGCGCGCCCCTAGGCTCTCCTCGATGAGAAGCGAACCTAGTTTGATCGCCGTGCGATCCTGCCTGTCGTCGCCGTGGGGAAAGATCTCATTCGCCGGCCTTGTCTCGAGCTCTGACATCCGATGGTCTACCTTTCGCCCACGCCGGCCGATCATGACCACCATCGGTAGGATTCGCTCCGTAGTTGCTTCCCACGCGAGGGCTTTTGATCATCCTTGACCGCAAGTCGCAGGGTAGCAACCTGCTCGATTCAAGACTGTCCGTTATGGCACAGTCAGCCAACCGCGAGGCCGGGTACACTTCGCATAGGTTCTACCGCGAAGAGCTTAGCCGGCGCGATGCTGTACTCGCTCTCTCCTGTGTCGCGCAGCTGGCCACCGGTTCAGCCAAGCTTGATGGTTCTCGTCGAACGGGATCTCGTTGTTGAGGAGAATTTCTGTGCAAACCTCTTTTGCAGATGTCTTAAGCCACCACTTGAAACCGCGTTGTTCACGCGACAACCACATAATGAAGTACCAAGCCAGACCCTCCGGTTCGAATGCTAGGAATACTTCATCCTATTACTGTGGCTTTGTAGGTTGCAGCGTGCGATACCACTCCTCCGACGGATACTACATGTTGATTGGAATGCCCGACCATGCGAACTCGGTCGACGAGCCTGGCGTAAACACGCTGAAGTGTCCCAAGCACGACCGTTGGTTGTATCGCTTCCAGCGCGTCGACGCGCAAGGGATTGTTCGCTGGTGCTGCGGAGTGGAGGACTGCGACTATGCGTACGACTCTGGATCGAATGCTATTGAGCAAGTGCCTGCGAAAGATTTCTCGGTAACGACAAGCGAACCGCCTCTCAACGGCGGGAAGGAGCTAAAGGGCCTATGCATATAACCAGCCATGAAGTGAACGGTGTCTCAGTCGTAGCATTAGAGGGTCGAATTGTGCTCGGCGAGGAGAGCAACTCTTTGCGGGAGAAACTCAAGAACCTGGTCGCCGAAGGAAAGAAAAAAATCGTTCTGAACGTAGACAAAGTCAAATATATCGATAGCGCGGGACTAGGAACCTTGATCGCCGGGCACATCAGCGCACAAAAGCAGGGCGCGACGCTGCGACTCTCCAATCTCGGCAGCAAGTTCCACGAAATGCTGCAGATCACCAAGCTGGTGACCGTATTCGATGTTTACGATACGGAAGCCGCAGCCGTCAGCAGTTTTTAGACAAGGTGCAAGGTCTCTGGCGTTCCACAGCTACGCCAATCCCCGGCCGGCCTGACGGCAGATACTGTGCACAAATCCTAAGCCTCGCGCCATCATCACTGAGGATGGCGCTTCGCACTATTTCCTACTGCTACCAGGAAAATAGCGCTCTTGCCT
>Ga0134124_10003392_pt1 | contig 12810 bp, 10 predicted proteins | sample KB304_FD_96880 | JGI IMG/M metagenome (GOLD analysis project Ga0134124, IMG submission 96880) | Terrestrial soil microbial communities without Nitrogen fertilizer from Kellogg Biological Station, Michigan, USA - KB3-0-4 | ecosystem: Environmental > Terrestrial > Soil > Unclassified ... | reverse complement strand
GGAGTTTGGGCGACTTCAGGTGGCCGGGGGCGGATTTCGCCAGTTCGGGGACTACCTGGTTCACGGTGGCGACGTAGTCGGTGTCCTTGAAGCTTTTGACCATGAACAGGGTGGTGGAGTCGGATTGGTTCAGGATGTATTCGAGCTCAGCCGATTTGTAGCTGGTGTTGACGGTGACAAGGATGGCGCCGATCTTGGCGGTGGCAAACTGGAGGGTGACCCATTCGGGGACGTTGTAGGCCCAGATGGCGACGTTGTCCCCTTTTTTGATGCCGATGGCCATGAGCCCTTTGGCTACCTGACGGCACCTCTCGTTGAACCGGCTCCAGCTGTACCTTGAATCCCGCTCCGGGTAAACCAGGGCGTCCTGGGCCGGGTACCGCCGCGCGATATCGTCCAACAGGCCGCCTACGGTAAATTTGAGTTGCTGTGACATAGAGCTCCTCCTTGCGTATAAGTTCAGTGATCCTGAAAGCAGCAGTTGAAAGCTGTCGGAATGAGCGCATTAGGGCTATTTCGTAGTAATTCTTTGCGAAATGGAGCGTAAACAGCCGATGTTGTTTGAGCCCGCAGGGCGAGTTCATCGGCTGTAGCTTCCATGAGCTTAGAATTACAGAAATAGCACGTCAGCGCGATTGCAGATGGCTTTCAACTGCCGAACCTAGGGTGACATGTTTCAAAATATGGCGCTGCCAGCGCTGCGGGCACGGGCCACGCGGGAGTTGGAAGGACGCCCGAGAATCTCCGAGATATAATTGCCGGCATCGATCAGTAGGTCAAGGTCGACGCCGGTTTCGATACCGAGCCCGTTCAACATGTAGAGCAGGTCTTCGCTGGCGACATTGCCGGCGGCACCGGTGGCGTAGGGGCAACCCCCAAGACCGGCTACTGAACTGTCGACGACCGAGATGCCCCGCTCCAGCACTGCCAGGATGTTGGCCAGCGCCTGTCCGTATGTGTCGTGGAAATGCACGGCCAGTTTTTCCCGCGGCATCTTGTCAGCTACCGCATCCACCATTGCCTGGGCTTTGCCCGGAGTACCGACACCGATGGTGTCACCCAGGAAGATCTCGTAGCAGCCGAGTGCGAACATCCTGGAAGCGACTTCCGCCACGGCCGAGGGGGCAATTTCGCCCTCGTAAGGGCAGCCTAGCGCACACGATACCGCTCCCCTCACCTTGACTCCGCGCTTTGCAGCGGCCTTTGTCACCTTTTCGAAGCGTTCGAGGCTCTGGGCAATAGAGCAGTTGATATTCTTTTCCGAAAAGGTTTCCGACGCAGCACCGAACACGGCCACCTCGGTGGCTCCGGCAGCGACTGCCGCCTCGAATCCCTGAAGGTTCGGCACCAGCACCGGATAGGATACCCCCGGCTTTCGCGTGATTCCGGCCATGACCTGGGCATTGTCGGCCATCTGGGGCATCCATTTCGGGGAGACGAAACTGGTGGCCTCTATGGCGGTAAGTCCCGTTGCGGTCAGGCGGTTGATCAGTTCGATCTTGACGTCCGTCGGCACGATCAGCCGCTCCTTCTGCAGCCCGTCCCGCGGTCCGACCTCCACCACCTTTACGTATTTGGGCAGTCTCATGATGCTTCCTCCTCTGCTGCAAACGACAGGAGCTCGGCCCCTTCATTCACCACCGATCCGACGCTGAAGTTGATGCAGGCCACCACGCCGTCGCGCGGCGCAGCAATGGTGTGCTCCATTTTCATGGCTTCCATGATCATCAGTGGAGTCCCCTTTGCGATCTGCGCCCCCGGCTCGACGAGCACTGCGACGATCTTGCCCGGCATCGGTGCGGTCAGGCGTCCCCCGGCAACCTCCTGATTGCCGGCCTGAGCATGCGGATCATGAAGTGTCAGACGATGGCTTCGCCCCTGGATGATGATGACAAGGTCATCGCCGTGATGGACCACTGCGGCCTTGCAGCGCGCTCCGTCAAGATCGGCCAGAAGCTCCCCGTTATCCTCCAGGCTGCCGCGGACCATGAGCTTGCCGCCGGGCAGTTCCAGCAGGTAGCCGTCTGACCGGTAGTGGGCAATGATGCTGAGGCTCGCATCGCCATCGCGGAAGAGCAGCAGATGGTGGTTGTCCACGTTCGTGCGCCAGCCGCTGGTCTGGTGCCAGGGGGACCAGGGGTCGCAGGATACGGCGGCCGCCTGCTGCGCCTCGAGCGAACGGTTGAGCAGCACGTACAGGCAGGCCAGTGCCAGCACCTGATCCGTGGCCGGTCCGGTCTCGGGAAACAGCACCGAGCGGTGACGTTCGATGAAGCCGGTATCAAGATCGGCGGCGGCAAAGGCGGGATGGCGGACTAGTGAGGCCAGGAACTCGACGTTGGTGGTCACGCCTACCACCTGATACCCGGCCAGCGCCGCTGTCAGACGCCTGATCGCGCCGCTCCGGTCCGTATCCCAGACGATCAGTTTGGCGATCATCGGGTCGTAGTGAATGCTTACCTCGTCACCTGCCCGGACACCGGTGTCAATCCTGACATGGGCGTTCTCCGGCGGGGTGCGGAGATGCTGTAGAATACCGGTGGAGGGGAGGAAGTCACGCAGCGGATCCTCGGCGTAGATGCGCACCTCGATGGCATGACCGCTGATGGATAATTGCTCCTGGCTGCAGGGGAGCGGCTTTCCGGCGGCCACCATAAGCTGCCATTCCACCAGATCCTGCCCGGTTATCATCTCGGTCACGGGATGCTCGACCTGGAGTCGGGTGTTCATCTCCATGAAATAGAAGGAGCCGTCCTCGTCCAGCAGGAATTCGACCGTACCGGCCCCGACATAACCGATAGCCCGGGCAGCGGCCACTGCGGCAGCGCCCATCCGCTCCCTCAGTTCCTTATGCATTCCCGGCGCCGGCGCCTCTTCGATGACTTTCTGGTGCCGGCGCTGTATCGAGCAGTCGCGCTCGAACAGGTACAGGGCATTGCCGTGAGCGTCAGAGAAAACCTGGATCTCCACATGACGCGGCTTGGTGAGATATTTTTCCAGCAGGACCCGGTCGTCACCGAACCCTGAGAGCGCTTCGCGTTTTGCCCCTGCCAGAGCATCAGCAAAAGCAGCGGACTCAGGGACCACCCGCATCCCCTTGCCCCCGCCACCGGCACTGGCCTTGATAAGCACCGGATAGCCGATCCTGTCGGCGGCGGTACGCAGCAGTTCCGGATCCTGATCCTCACCATGGTAGCCGGGGACCAGCGGTACGGTTGCTTTTTCCATGATCTGCTTGGCAGCGCTTTTGGAGCCCATGGCCCGGATGGCGCCGGTCGGCGGACCGATGAAAACCAGCCCCGCTCCGGTGCAGGCCTCGGCAAAATCGGCATTCTCCGAGAGAAAACCGTAGCCGGGGTGGATGGCCTGTGCGCCGCTGCGCTGTGCAGCATTGATGATCAGTTCGGGACGGAGGTAGCTCTCGCGCGCCGGAGCCGGACCGATGCGCAAGGCCTCGTCCGCCAGCGCCACATGCATGGAACTTGCATCGGCGTCGGAATAAACCGCCACGGTGCGGATCCCTAGGCGACGGGCAGTCCGGATAATTCGGCAGGCGATCTCGCCGCGGTTGGCGATCAGGATTTTATCGAACATAAGTATGTTCCTTTACCGGTTATTTGCAGCAGCTTCCTGCTTCGGCCTGATAAACAGGGTATGCAGACTCTGGCCGACCTTTCCGTGGCAGTCGAAAACCACGGTGGATGACTGTCCGATCCCTTCGCTCCCCATGACTGTCCGTGCCGCCATTCCTATCCATTCTCCAAGAGGTTGTCGGTAGAGACCTAGCGTCAGGTCCACAGGCACAAAGGTCCACTCGCGGATGTCCAGTTCAGCGCTGATTCCATTGGCCGAATCGACCATCAGAATCAGGGCATCCAGACCATGGAGATCATGCCCTGCAACGAGCGGGATACGCGGTCTGGTCCAGACAGTGGCCGGGCCAAGAGAGTCGTAACCCCCCTGGGTAAAGCGCCACTCAAGAGCATCTCCGTACGGAAAGTAACTTATCCCCGGAAAGGACTTGAACTCCTGGGGAGGAGGAATCTCCGGGATCTGGAAATCATCAGCCAGGGATTTCGTTACTCCGCTTTCTCTCTGCAGACGCCAGGCACTGGCGACAAGACAACAGTTCCCATCTACCAGATATTCTCCCCGGAGCAGCTCGATCCGTTTTCCTTGCCTGATCCTGGTCACCCTGACTTCGCAAGGCTTCACAGGCACCGGCCCCAGAAATTCGATAGTCAGGCGCGCCACCTGGAAATCGTCCGGCCCGGGAAAAGTGCGCAGGGCATAGGCCAGCAGGGCGCACGGAGGACCGCCATGCTGGAGATCGGCAGACCAGGGACCGATAGTTGCCTCAGTCGGCTCGAAAATGCTTTCACCTGTCAAAACGAAAAAACCAGGGGGCAATTTTCGCTCATTCATGATCACCCCTTGATCCACTCGGGCTTGCGCTTCTCCAGAAAAGCCGACAGCCCTTCCTGACCTTCCGCTGAAACCCGCCGGCCGGCAATCCGTTCAGCAGTGTCGCATATCAGGGCATCGTCCAGCGGATGCCCGGAAACTGCGGCGATCAGCCGCTTGGCCTCGGCCATGGCACAGGGGCCGTTCTGCAGGAGTTGATCGCACAGCTGGTTGCTGCGCTTCTGCAAGGCAGCGGCATCCTCTGCCACCTCGTGCACGAGTCCGAGCCGGCAGGCTTCCTCCGCATCGAAGAGCTCGGCGCTCTGGAAATAGCGCCGGCAGGCGCGTTCCCCGATGGCAGCAATCACATAGGGAGAGATGACCGCCGGGATCAGACCGAGCCTTACTTCGGAGAGGCAGAAACTGGCCTGCTTCACGCTAAGCGCCATATCGCAGCAGGCCACCAGTCCTACGCCTCCGCCATAGGCCGCGCCATGGACCAGAGCGATAGTAGGCTTGTTCAGCCCGTTCAGGGTCTCCATCAGTCCGGCCAGAGCCATGGCATCGGCCAGGTTCTGCTCCCGGGTGTAGGTAGCCATGCGGCGCATCCAGTTAAGATCCGCTCCTGCGGAAAAGCTTTTGCCGCTGCCCGCCAGGCAAACGACACGGACCCGGTCATCAACCGCGAGACGCTTCAGTTCGTCGGTGAGCTCGTCGATCAGGAGTTCGTCGAAAGCATTGTGCAGCTCGGGGCGGTTCATGGTCAGGGTGGCAATGCCCCGTTCGTCGATGTGGGTTAAAATAGTCGAATTCATTGATCACCTGTCTTTCTGGCAGTTGAGTGCTGCCGAAATGAGTGCCTTGGAGCTGTTTCGTAGCAATTTCTTGGTGAAATGAAGCGTTAAGCAGCAGATACTGTCTGAGCGAAGCGAGTTTATCTGCTGTAGCTTTCATGAACCTAGAATTGCAGAAACGGCTCCACAGCACGAATGCAGGCAGTGCTCAACTGCCAGCTTCACTTCGTTACATTCTGAACACGCCGAACTTGGTCTTTTCTGGCGGCGCATTCAGAGAGGCAGAAATCGCCAGTCCCAGCACCATCCGGGTATCGGCCGGGTCGATGATGCCGTCGTCCCAGAGCCGGGCGCTGGCATAGTAGGGATGTCCCTGGGTCTCGTACTGCTGGCTGATCGGCGCCTTGAAGGCCTTCTCCTCCTCGGCGCTCCAGCTCTCGCCGCGCAGTTCCATGCCGTCGCGCTTGACCTGGGCCAGAACGCTGGCAGCCTGTTCTCCCCCCATTACAGAGATCCGCGCATTGGGCCACATCCAGAGGAAGCGCGGTCCGTAGGCCCGGCCGCACATGCCGTAGTTGCCGGCTCCGAAGCTGCCGCCGATCAGGACAGTGAATTTCGGGACCGCGGCACAGGCCACGGCAGTGACCATCTTGGCGCCGTCCCTGGCGATTCCGCCCGCCTCGTATTTGCTGCCGACCATGAATCCGGAGATGTTCTGCAGAAAGATCAGCGGGATGCCGCGCTGGCTGCAAAGTTCGATGAAATGGGTCCCTTTCAGGGCCGACTCTGAGAAGAGGATACCGTTGTTGGCCACGATGCCGACCGGATAGCCCCAGATGTGGGCGAAACCGCAGACGAGGGTGGTGCCGTAGAGCTGCTTGAATTCGTCGAACTCGGAGCCGTCAACGATCCTGGCGACGATTTCGCGCACATCGTAGGGCTTGCGGGTATCCGTGGGAATGATGCCGTACATCTCCGCTGCACCGTAGCGCGGCTCCTGTGGCTCACGTAGCGCGAGCTGCGGCTGTTTTACCCGGTTCAGGTTGCCGACGATGCGTCGGGCAATGGCCAGAGCATGACCGTCATCAGCAGCATAATGATCGGTAACGCCCGAGGTCCGGCAGTGCACGTCTGCGCCACCCAGATCCTCGGCGCTGACGATTTCGCCGGTGGCAGCCTTGACCAGCGGAGGACCGGCCAGGAAAATTGTCCCCTGATTTTTGACGATGATGCTCTCGTCGGACATGGCCGGCACATAGGCCCCGCCGGCAGTGCACGATCCCATGACCACGGCGATCTGGGGGATGCCCTGCCCCGACATGGTAGCCTGGTTGTAGAATATCCGGCCGAAGTGGTCCCGGTCCGGGAAAACCTCATCCTGGAGCGGCAGGAAGGCGCCTCCGGAATCCACCAGGTAGATGCAGGGCAGATTGTTCTCCCTGGCTATCTCCTGGGCGCGAAGGTGCTTTTTGACGGTAATCGGGTAGTAGGTGCCCCCCTTGACCGTCGCGTCGTTGGCGATGATGACGCACTCCTGGCCCCTGACCCGCCCGATGCCGGTTATGATGCCGGCTGCCGGCACCTCCCCGCCGTACATTCCCCAAGCGGCGAACTGGGACAGCTCAAGAAAAGGCGAGCCGATGTCGAGCAGTTGACGGATCCGCTCACGCGGCAAGAGCTTGCCTCGCTCCAGATGTTTCTTGCGGGCCTTGTCGTCCCCCCCCAGGGTGATGACAGCCGCCTTGTCGCGCAGATCTGCCACCAGTGAGCCCATGAGCTCGGCATTCCGGCGGAACTCTTCGGATTCGGTGCTGATGGAGCTCTTGAGTATGGTCATGTGTGCGGTCTCCTACGGTGCGGTTTCGTTGAACAGTTCCCGGCCGATCAGCATCCTCCTGATCTCGCTGGTTCCGGCACCGATTTCGTAAAGCTTGGCATCACGCAACAGCCGTCCGGTCGGATACTCGTTGATGTAACCGTTCCCGCCCAGGATCTGGATTGCCTCAAGAGCCATCCAGGTGGCCTTTTCTGCCGCGTAAAGTATCGCACCGGCGGCATCCTTGCGGATCGCATTCCTGCCGCTGCAGGCATGGGCAACTGCGTAGACGTAAGCCCGGCAGGCGTTCATGGTGCTGTACATGTCGGCAATCTTCCCCTGCATAAGTTGAAACTCTCCGATCGCCTTGCCGAACTGCCTCCGCTCATGGATATACGGGATGACCACATCCAGACAGGCCCGCATGATCCCCAGCGGGCCGGCGGCAAGCACCGCCCGCTCATAGTCCAGGCCGCTCATCAGTATTTTCACCCCTTCGCCCAGTTTGCCCATGACGTTTTCTGCCGGCACTTCGCAATCCTCGAACACCAGCTCGCAGGTATCGGAACCCCGCATGCCGAGCTTGTCCAGTTTCTGGGCCGTTGAAAAGCCTTTGAACCCTTTTTCGATCAGGAAGGCGGTGATCCCCTTGGAACCCGCATTGATGTCGGTTTTGGCATACACCAGCAGGGTGTCGGCGTGGGGACCGTTGGTAATCCACATCTTGGTGCCGTTCAGGATGAAGCGGTCTCCCACCCTGTCGGCCCTAAGGCGCATGCTGACAACATCCGATCCTGCCCCGGCCTCGCTCATGGCCAGAGCGCCCACATGCTCGCCGCTGATTAGCTTGGGAAGATAGCGACGCTTCTGCTCCTCGCTTGCATTACGGTAGATCTGGTTGATGCAGAGATTGGAATGTGCCCCGTAGGCAAGGGCGACCGAAGCCGAGGCACGGCTGATCTCTTCGATAGCCACGACGTGCTCCAGGTAGGTCATGCCCGCTCCGCCGTACTCTTCGGATACGGTTATGCCGTGCAACCCGAGATCCCCCATTTTGCGCCACAGATCCATGGGAAAGTGATTGTCGCGGTCGATATCCGCAGCACGGGGTGCGATCTCGACCCCGGCAAAATCCTTTACAGTGTCTCTCAACAAATCTGCCGTCTCGCCCAGATCGAAATTCAGTGTCGGATAAGATTTCATAGCTCCACCTCTCTTTTCTATCCACTAAAAAATATGCGGTATCTCTATCTTCCGGTATAGCTTCCGTTCCTTTTTTCCAGAAAGGCGCTGACCGCTTCCTTATGATCGGATGTATGATGAGCCATGGCCTGAAAGGATGCGCAGAGATCGAGAAAATCCGGCAGTTCGATCCGCTGCGCCAGCTTCATCAAGCGCTTGGTCAGACGAACTGCCTGCGGGGGCTTGTCCGCGATCCGGGCGGCCAGCTCTCCGGCGCTCTTGAGAAGCTCTTCCGGCTCGACGACCTCCAGGAACAGGCCGAGCTGCAGGGCCTCATCAGCCTTCAGCAATCGTCCGGTCAGGGTCATTTCGGCTGCACGCTGATAGCCGACCAGACGTTGCAACAGCCAGGCGCCGCCATCCCCGGGAATAATCCCGAGATTTATGAAAGTTTCGCCCACCAGCGCTCTGCTGGATGCAATACGCAGATCACACATGCAGGCCAGGTCGAAGCCGGCACCGACGGCAGGCCCGTTGACAGCTGCAATAAGGGGGATTTCCGTCCCGTGCAGGGCCAGCGGAAGCTGCTGGATGCCCCGGCGGTACTGCTCCTGAATTTCAATGGCGGAACCTGCAAAGGTGCCGACCCGATCCTGCATCTCCTTGACATTGCCGCCAGAGGAAAACGCCGATCCTTCGCCCGTCAGGATCAGGACAGAGACCTTTTTTTCGTCTTCCGCCCAGCTGACTGCCTGCAGGATATCATCTATCAGAGCCGTTCCTGTCAGGGCATTCCGGACATCATCCCTCTGAAAAGTGAGAGTTGCTATCCGGCCGGCAACCTCCAGCTTTGAATCCGATAATTCCGGCAACTTCATGGTACACTCCCTACAAATATAGTAATGTACAGCTTACGTACAAGTCAACATATAATATAACATTATTTTACGATGCTAAAGATCCATTGCTATCAGCGTAAATTACAGCACTTGTCGATGACCGTGAACACATTTGCAATTATAAGGTCTTGCTCGGTGTTATCAAGGCAGCTCAGCAGCGTTATGACGATGTTTTATAATCTCATGAGCGATCAGGGAAGGTATTAACTCCGGCATTGACACCGATTATTTTGTAAATACTGATATCATCCCACGGTTCGTTCAGGATTTTATCCACCGTAAGGTCATCCCACGGTTCGTCCAGTATGCCGTCATGAATTGCCCAGCTCCTGCCGTGTACCGTCCGGTCCATCCCAGGCATCCGGAACGGAGTGGAGCCGTCAAGCTTGTTGAACAATACCCCCCCGGGCCTGAATTCCCGGTTGATCTCCATCATCATCCGGCGACCATTCAGGTAGTCGAAGCCGTATTTCTCGTACCGGACAGCGTTGTCATAGGTGAGGGGTTCGGCCAGGATGATATCCATGCCCAGCGAGTCTACGAAGCGTTCGAACAGTTCGAAGAATTCCCCGAACATCCTTAGCCCCCGGCTGGTCTGATTCGGGAACAGTCCGGCATGCATGGCCCGGATCTCTTCGGGGATATTCCGTCCCAGCGTGGTGAAGGCGTTGTCATTGCCTTTTTCGTCGAGGTCGACAGAAAATCGGGGAGCGAAGGAATCATTGATTATACAGAAGGAGAGCTCCATCTGATGATAGTGAGTTTCGGCAAAATCGAGGAAAAAGACCGTGCGACGGTCATCAGGATTGGCTCTCACCTCTATTCTGGCAAGAGTCATACCCTCGGGCGCGATTATCCTGATCCGCCCCGAAGAGTCACCTTCCGGAGGGATGGCAAGGAGCCGGAGCAGCCTGGGCGGAACAAGCCCACGATAAATCGCCTCTTTTTCAATAGAATCGAGAGCGTTGATATGGGCAATTCCGGAGAGTTGATCCCCACTTGCTGAACGCAGAGACATATTGTCAGGAAGTCGTGGCATTAAGTAATCGTATCACGAAAAAAGTCAGGTGAAAGCTCAGAACTAATCAGCCAGGGTAAACTCCCACGCACACCAGAACTCCTCCGGATGTTCATCCGGCGGGCAGGCGATGCAGCGCGTGGCAATGCGCGGATCTATAGTCTTCGCAAATTCGGAGTATTCGACTATTCCGACCGACTTGCAGGGGTGGTCGGCGAGCCCTTTCCTCTTTCGGGCCGACTGAACGCGGCAGTCGAGCATCCGGAACACCGCACGGGAGTCGGTTTGCTCGACAACGTCCTGAAGGTTGAGGCGTGCGTAAAAACGATGCTTGAGGCACTCCACCAGGGCCGGGATTCCGCCACCCGGTTTCAGCCCCAGACGTTCCATGATACGTTTGGCCTCGATCTTGGTAAAATGGCGCCATGCTTCCGTATCGACATCTACAGCCACGTCCATGCCGTAACGTTCCTCTACGGCCTGAAACCAGACGCCGTCGTGAGCCAGCCAGTTCTTCGCATCATCAACAATTATCCTGACCAGTTCCTCCTTGCTCAGCTGGTAAAGAAGCCTGACTCCTTCGTCTCCCGCCCGCTCTGCACTTGACATAGACCTATTCCTCCGTATCGGATTTGTCCGGAAACAACTGTAGAAATGATCGTCACGATATATTTCGTTTACGTTCATGTCAAGACTTAATAGAACGTTTTTTTACAGAATTGGACTCGGCTGCAGAAGTTCCCCGGAAGATTCATCCTGCACAATAGCTCTTGACATAGATGTGCCGTGGAAACGATCAAGACCGAGGTCTATACCATACCCTGATCCCCGGAATTTCCTTATGACAGGACCGCTGCGACGATAATCGTCCTAATTTCCATTGAGCTCTTCATCCTTACCGGCCGCGAAAATACAATGTCCAAAACAAAAGGGGCCAGCTTTTATAGCTGACCCCTTGCTTATCTCCCCCCTCACTGGGCTATTGCCAGATATAAATTTCCTGCTGCTTTACTGCATGACCGCGCTGGATGCGACCTGTACCCCGGGCAGGGGGGCGGTATCCAGATCAAAAACTCCGGTAGTGGATGCTACATTTGGAGTGATGCTGATGTCACTGGTCGAAGGTGTGCTGCCGCCTGCCACGTCACAATTGATCCTGGCAAACTCTCCAATCCCCAGGCCGTTGGCATTGATGAGCCTGAGCACAACCTTGTTGGTGGCGCCTTGAACATACGTTGCGGAAAGAATTTGCGTGGTTGCGGTGACCGCTCCTCCCTGCAGCACGATAACGCCATCGTTAGGCACCAGAATTGAGGAATTGATAAGTGACGGACTGGCCTTTACCGTAACCCCGGTGGGTAGATTGAGCGTTACATCAATATCGCCAATCAACTTGCCGCTCGAAAGGGTGCCGATAGTGCTGAGGGTTACGGTAATTACAGAAGGAGAAGCAGTAGTGCTTCCACCCCCGCCACCACCACCACAGCCGGCCAGCTGCGGAAGCAGACAAAGGGTCAACAGGAAAAGAAGAGTCTGTTTCATTATAAATTCCTCCTCGCGGAATTGTTCATTAGAGGGTCACCAGGCCTGCAGCGGCTCGCAAGATTACCAATGCATCTCTACCATCGATAATGCCGTCAGGTACCGGCTTGCCATTGACCAGCGGAGCAACGTCGCCGTGTATCAAATCAGATGCCGATTGGGCAATCAGACCTGCGGAAATTTGCAATGCCCGCAGCGCATCTCCGATACCCACAGTGGCGTTGCCGGTCAGTTTGCCGTCGGATAAAGAGGCCGTCGCCAAGGCAATGGAAGCAGTGACCGGGTCATAGAGAGTGCCGCTTCCGTCACGGAACTTGACGTAGACGGTCTTTGCACCATCGCCCCCGGTAAGTGTCCAGGACTTGCTTGTGGCGTACGGTTCCTCGGCGCTGTATGTGATACCGTCACTGGAAAACTGCATGGTTGAAACGCCTTGCGGATCGCTGGCACTCAAGGTCAGGGTAACATTCCGACTTACAGTAACTGTTGCCCTGCTGTTGATCGTAATGCTGGCCACCATGTCGTCGACTTGAATGGTCCATGTCCCGGAGTTGGCGGTTTCCGTATTGCCGGCGGCATCGACGGCAAAGTACTTGATGGTGGTCGTTGCTGACAGGGATATAGGGCCGGTATATACGGCAGAGCTTGTGGTTGGAGTGCTCCCGTCGGTGGTGTAGTAGATAATCGCCGGTTTATTGGCGGACAGGGTCACCAAGAGCGGCACGGTGGCATAGATACCGGGGATCGGGCTGGCCGTGGTAACCGGAGGCGCGGTATCCATGGTGAGGGATGCGGTGAACGGGCCGCAGAGGTTGCCCGTCGGGAGCGACTTGTCGCGGAAACGGGCGTAGACGGTCTTTGTGCCGTTTCCTGAGGCCAGCGTCCATGCCTTGCTTGTGGCGTACGGTTCCTCGGCGGTGAAGTTGACACCGTCGTTGGAGAACTGCATGGTCGCAACCCCTGCCGAGTCAACAGCACTCAGCGTCAGAGTAACAGCGGTGCTGTTGGTTACGGAAGCCCCGCTGTTGATCATAACGCTGGCCACCATGTCGTCGCGGTGAATGGTCCAGGTCCCCAATTTGACCGTTTCCACGTTACCGGCGGGGTCAACGCTAAAGTACTGGATGGTGGTGGTCGTGGCCACTGATATGGGCG